>Ga0126382_10001094_pt1 | contig 10971 bp, 11 predicted proteins | sample PanSoiMetPlot_30_FD_92548 | JGI IMG/M metagenome (GOLD analysis project Ga0126382, IMG submission 92548) | Tropical forest soil microbial communities from Panama - MetaG Plot_30 | ecosystem: Environmental > Terrestrial > Soil > Tropical forest > Bulk soil | place: Panama | collected 2016-02-17 | reverse complement strand
TCTGGTTGCTGGCTGCCTTGCTGGGATTGTGCCCTGCGCCCGGATGGGCCCAGACGACGGACGAGCTGCTCAACGACGGCAAGAATACCGACAACGTTCTCGTTCACAGCATGGGCTACGCTCGCAAGAGCCACAGCCCGCTCAAGCAGATCGACAGAGGCAACATCAAGCGCCTGGTGCCGGTCTGGAACACCAGCCTGATGAACGACGCCGGCGAGCTGTCGGCGCCGGCGGTCTATAACGGCGTCATGTACGTGATCAACGGCAAGCAGACGTTTGCCATCGACGTGGAGACCGGCAAGCCGATCTGGCGGACGGCGGTGGAAACCGAGCCGGGCGTGACGCGCGTCGCGCAGTTCGGCGCGTTCACGCGCGGCGGACCGACGCTGTTCAACGGCAAGCTCTTTCGCGTGACGGTGGACAACCACCTGCTCGCGCTCGACATGAAAACTGGCAAGGAAATCTGGAAGCAGAAGTTCGCCGACTGGCGCGAAGGCTACTACGCCACCGGCGCGCCGATCATCGCCAATGGCGTACTGATCTCCGGCATGGCGGGCGGTGAGTCGACCACGCGCGGCTTCCTCGACGGCTGGGATCCCGAAACCGGCAAGAAACTGTGGCGCCGCTACACCATTCCCGAACCCGGCCAGCCCGGCTCCGAGACCTGGCCGCAGAACAGCGATGCCTGGACGCGAGGCGGCGGGCCCACCTGGCGCTCCGGCACGTACGATCCCGAGCTCGACCTCGTGTTCTGGGGCACGGGAAACGCGGAGCCGTACGATCCGAGGCCGCGCGGGGAGCTCGACAGCTTGTACACATCGAGCGTGCTCGCGATCCGGCCGAAGACCGGCGAGATCGTCTGCTACTATCAGTACACGCCCAACGACGTCTACGACACCGACGGCGCCGATGAAAACGTGCTGGCCGACCTCCAGGTCAATGGCCAGCTCCGAAAGGTGATGATCCAGGCGAACAAGAACGGCTTCATGTACGTGCTCGATCGCACCAACTGCAAGCCGATCGCCGCGCATCCGTACGTGAAGGTCAACTGGGCGAGCCATGTCGACCTTGCCAGCGGCCGCCCGGTCCTCACCGAGGTCTACAAGAAGTTTCTCTCCGGTGACGAGGTCGAGGTCTGGCCGTCGCGCGGCATGAATGCGGTGCCGATCGCGTTCAATCCGAACACTGGCCTCATCTACACCAGCACCTGGAATCTGCCGCGCATCATGAAGCTGGCGCCGCCGCGGCCGCAGGTGCTTGGCACCGACTCGACCGGGGTCATCGCCCGCCAACCGGTGGTCAAGCCGGGCGACATCGTCGGCCATTTCATCGCGATGAATCCGATCACCGGCGAGAAGAAATGGGAGGTGCCGGTGACCGATCTGCCGATCTCGGCCGGCGCACTGGTGACCGACGGCGGGCTGATGTTCACGGGCAAGCTGACCGGCGAGGTCATCGCGCTCGATACCGACACCGGCAAGACGCTCTGGCAGTTCAAGACCGGATCGAGCGTCAATTCCACCGCCATCACCTACACCTACAAGGGCCGGCAATACGTGAGCATCGCATCGGGACTGGGCGGCTCGCTCGCCCGGCGCTATGCCGCGGACAAGGTGCCGACCGGTGGCTCGATGTGGACGTTCGCCTTGATGCCCGAATAGCCACCGCGAGCATCCAGAGCGGACATCAAGATGCGACTATTGCCCGCCATTGGCCTCGGCCTCGTGCTCGCCGGCACGAGCGCCGGGGCGCAAGACCCAAGCCAAGAGAAATTCCCGCAGGCGCGGATCGATCAGGGCGCGCAGGTCTACCTGACCTTCTGCATGCCCTGCCATGGGCACCAGATGGACTACCCGGGCGGCAGCTTCGACCTGCGCACCTTCCCGCCCGGGCAGTTTGCGCGCTTCGCCACCTCGGTGACGAAAGGAAAAAACAACATGCCGCCGTGGGGCGAGGTGCTGCAGGCCGGCGACCTCGAAGCGCTGTGGGCCTATGTCATCGCCGGAGAAAACAGGAAGTAGCCTCGTCCGCGGCGCGATCGCTCATTTGTGGGTCGCCGCCAGTCAGATGGAGACGTACTTCTTCCAGTTGTCCGTCTTCAGCGGCATGGCCGGGAACGGGCGTCGGCGGTCAGCGGCCACGCCGATCAATTCGGCTGCGCTGAGGCCTTTGCGATTCAGATAGGTCTCAAACTCCGCCAATGCGCTGGAGAGCGTTTCGCAACCTCGGATCATCACGGCCGACGACATCTCAACGGCCGACGCGCCAGCCAGCATCATGCGCGCAATGTCGAGACCGGTTTGCGCGCCGTTCGTGGCGATCAGCGGCTTGCCGGCGCCAACCTTCGCGCGCGACAGCGCCAGCCACTGACACGTCAGAGGCAGGTTCCAGAAACCGCCGACGCCGAGCGTCGTGCCGAGCATCGGTTCGAGTGTCTCAATATCGGGGATCAATCCCAGAGATCGCCCCACCATGACGACCGCATCGCCGCCGGCCGCGAACGCCGCATCAGCCAGGTCGGGAACACGTTCGCTTTGACCCGTGATTTTCACCCAAAGCGGCAGCGAAATAGCGCTGCGCACCGCGGAGACAATCGCCGACACATTGCTGGGCTCCAACTCGGTCGAAACCGCGCCTCTGGCCTGGCTCGCATAGGGAGTGCCGATATTGAGCTCCAGGATGCGAAGGCCGGCCTGCTCTATCTGCCTGGCCATTCGCACTGTCGCAACGAGGTCGGCGAGAATGACACTTGGCACGGCGTACGATTCGTCGGCGCGCGCTTCCCGGTCCATTTGCACCGTTTGGTCCAACCATTGATCGAACGGCAGAGGGGTCAAACCCGAGCGGCACGCGACGAAGGCCGAAGCCGGTGCGTTCGGTCCCCACTCCACGGGATTCCAATGCTCGTCAAGGAGCAGGTATTCGGCGCGCTGCAATTGATCGCGCCCGGCGTCCGATTCATTCACTGATTTGACGATGACCGCGCCGACGCCGGCCTTCAGCGCGCGCCGAATTCCATCAACCTCGATCAAATGTTCCGCTGAGCCCGCGATCAGCGGGTTCTTCAAGGTCACGCGTCCGACGGTCGCGGTGAGAGAGGTCATTTTCAATGTGGGCCTCCGCCGGGCCGATTGTCGATGACGACCGACTGCTTGACGTCGAGCGCAAGCGCCTCGCCCACGGCGCGGCCCAGCACATCGGCGGCGCCACCGGCCGCAAGCAGTGTGAGGATCGTGACCGGCTGCGTCGGCCATTCCTGCGCGGATGCCGCCGACGACGCGAGCAAGGCGGTAACGGCGGCGACGATGGAGGACACGGCGGCGCGCATCAATCGACCTTCACGCCCGTCGTCCTCACCACGTCGGCCCATTTCGGAACCTCGTGTGCAAGGAGGGCCGCGAACTCCTCGGGCGTCGTGATGGTCGGCTCGATGCCAAGCTTGGCGAAGCTCGCGCGCATGTCAGGCGATCGCATCCCCTCGTTGATGACCGCGTTGAGCTTGTCGATGATCGGTGCCGGCGTGCCCTTCGGCGCCACCACGCCGAACAGCGCATCGTAGGGCGCATCGAGATAGCCGGCCTCGACCAGCGTCGGCACGTCCGGCAAGTCAGGCCAGCGCTGCGGGCCGGTGACGGCCAGCGCGCGCAGCTTGCCGGCCTGGATATGCGGCAGCAGCACCGACTTGCCGTTGATGGTCATGTCGATCTGGCCGGCGAGCAGATCGGAGATCATCGGTGCGCCGCCGCGATAGGGAATGTGAACGATGTTGACGCCCGCTTTGATCTTGAACAATTCCGCCACCAGTTGCGGACCGATGCCGATGGCGTTGCCGTAGTTCAGCTTCCCCGGATTGGCCTTGGCGAGCTGCACCAGCTCCTGCACCGTCTTCACTTGCAGCGTCGACCGGACGACCATGATGATCTTGTCGGTGACGGTGGTGGCGACCGGAGTGAAGGCCTTGTGCGGGTCGTAGTCGAGCTTGTAGAGCAGCGGCTGCGTCCCGAAGGTGCCGATCGAGCCCATCAGCAGCGTGTAGCCGTCGGGCGCCGCGTTCGCGACCTGCCGCGCGCCGATGCTGCCGCCGGCGCCGCCCTGATTCTCGATGATCACGGTCTGGCCGAGCGCTTGCTGCATGCGTTGCGCAACCAGCCGCGACGTGGTGTCGGTCGCGCCACCCGCCGGGAACGGCACCACCAGCTTGATCGGCCGATCGGGATAACCCTGGGCTTGCGCGGTCGCGCCCGCGCTCAACCAACTCGCAATGATTGTAGAAAGTATGAGCCTGATCATTACCTTCTCCGGCCGCTAAAAGAGCAGCCCCTTGTTCACGGCGCAACCCCGGCCAGCATAGCTCGCCTGTACTTGGCCTACCGGTCGCTTTATACTTTGCGACATTCCGCACGGATTGCTTCGACAGGATCGAACATGAACAAGATCGCAACCCCGCCGCGCGACCTCTCGACGGTGGAAGCTCTCGACTCCGGCGAGAAGATCACGGTTCTCAATCCCGTCGGTTATCCGCCCAAGGTGGCGAAGAAATCGGCCGCGCCGCGGCTCGAAAGCCTCGACGGCAAGACCATCTATCTGGTCGATTGCCGCTTCGACGACTCGGTAGAGCTGCTCAAGCAGGTGCAGGCGTGGTTCGCCGAGCATATGCCAAGCGTCAAGACGCCGATCATCTCGCTCTCCGCCACCTATCAGCACGACGACCCCAAGACCTGGGAGGAGATCAAGGCCAAGGGCGATGCCGCGATCGTCGGCGTCGGCCACTGCAGCACCTGCGCGCCCGGTGTCGCCACCCATTCGATCACGCTCGAGACCCGCTACGGCGTGCCGACCGTCGCGCTGCACACCGACAAATTCGACAAGGTGGTGCAGTCCGTAACCAAGATGGCGGGGCTGCCGGAGGCGTCGCGCGCATTCGTGCCGCAGCCGGTCATGGGCAAGACCGCCGAAGAGCTGCGCGCCTACGTCTACGGCAAGGACCCCATCACCGGCGTGCCTGTCATGCAGGAAGTCATCGCCGGTCTGACCACGGTACTCAACGGATGAGCACGGCAACGTTCGAGCGAACGACGCCGCGTCTCGTCGAAGCGGATACCGAGGACAATCTTCAGCGACAATTCCTCGAAAACAACTGGACCGACGGGCTGCCGATCGTCCTGCCGACGGAGAAGCGCGTCGCCGCCATGCTGGCGCATACCAGCCGCAAGCCCGACGAGATCGTCGGGCGCATGCAGGCGACCGAGTTCCGCGTGGCCTGGGAGTACACCGTCGAGAAGGTGGCGGTGAACGCGGTCATGGCCGGAGCCAGACCGGAATATTTCCCGGTGATTCTCGCGCTGGCGGCTTCGGAGGTCTCGGCACGCGGCTCGACCTCGAGCTCGGCGTCCGCGATGGTCGTCGTCAACGGACCGATCCGCCACGAGATCAAGATGAACGCCGGCATCGGCGCGATGGGTCCCTACAACCATGCCAACGCCACCATCGGCCGTGCTTACGGCCTGCTCTCGCAGAACCTGCAGGGCGGCTCGGTGCCGGGCGAGACCTTCATGGGCTCGCAGGGCAACAATTACACCTACAACAACCTCACCTTCGCCGAGAACGAGGAGCGCAGCCCCTGGGAACCGCTGCACGTGCAGAAAGGCTGCAAGCCGTCCGACAGCACCGTGAGCATCTTCTACGGCTGCCGGTCGACCACCTTCTGCCTCGGCCTGCGCGAGAAGCATTGGCGCGAGCACGTGCGCGACATGCTGGCGGGCATCGACGGCAATTCCGCGCCCTGTCTGCTGCTCGATCCGATCACAGCGCGGCAGTTCATCGACCGCGGCGGCTTCGACACCAGGGAGAAGCTGATCCGCTTCGTGCACGAGACCGCCGAGATGCCGGCCGGCCGCTACTGGGATCTCCAGCTCGTGCAGAACTACGTCTATCCCTGGGCGACCTTCGGCAAGGAGCCGATGGCCACCTGGCTCAAGGCCGCGCCCGATGAGCTGATCCGGCATTTTCCGCAGAACGAGATCAACGTCGTGGTGGTCGGCGGCGAGACCAACGGCTATTGGCGCATCATGGGCGCCAAGTATCGCAAAACGGTCTCGATCGACGCGTGGAGATGACACCGACTCGGTTGCTGTCGAGCGCTCGAATGAAATCCATCCTTGTGGCATTGCTGCTGTCGATTTCCACCGCGGCCGCGGCAGCTTCGCTCGAAGACAACTACATCTCGGCTCGCGACGGCTATATCGAAAAATTCAAGCCCGCCGAAACCAACGTCGATCTCGACGAGGCCGGCCGCAAGCAGGAGGAGCTCGCGCGCGCCGACCTGGAAAATCAGCTGCGGCAGATCATCGGGCCGTCCGACATCAAGGGCTTCTCGGCGCCCGGCAAGAGCAACCTCGACACGCTCTTCAAGGGCTATTCCGGTTTCGGGCTGCTCGATGCTCTGGTCTATTCGTCGAAGGACGACAAGACGCACTTCCTCGTGACCACCGACACGCTGCTCGAGCGCTGGCTGAAGGAGCACAAGGACTGGTGGGGACCGGATGTCGCCAACGTGCCGCAAGACGTCGACGCGGCGCTGAAGTCGGAGGCGTTCTACACCCAGGCGCTCAACACCGACGCCGCGATCTCGAAATACGTGGAGCTTCCCGTCGCCAAGCCCGCGAACGCCAAGCTCGCCTTCGCGATGCTGGCGGCGCGCAGTCAGGACATCGGCCCGCGCACGCCCGACGAGCTCATCGTGTCCGTGCTCCGGGATGGCCGCCTATTCGTGGTGACCGCGCCGGCCAACGCCAAGGTCGATCCCATGCCGGCATGCCAGAAGCTCTGGCGGGACGCCTTGCGCAACGCCGCCAAGGCGCACGCGGCCTACGTGGCATCCGGCCTGAAGGACAAGAAGCTGTTCGAGCAGTCCACCCGCATCGAGGAAGAGGGCGACGCCGCATTCCACCGCTGCTTCGCGCAGCAGGCCAAAGGCCGGAGTTTCGTCACCGCGCTGACCCGGCAGGCACAGGGCCTCATCGACCGGCTGCCGGCGAGGTAAGCCCAAGGAATGAACCCGGGCGCCGCTTGAGCCGACCAACCGTCTGGAATCGTCGGTCAAGTGGAGACTGCGCATGCGGGCGCTCGTCCTCGGCATCACCCTCTCGGCCCTGATCGCTGCGCCGGCCATGGCATGCGGCCCCACCGCCACGGATAAGGCGCCGATCCCGCCGCTGGCTGCCGTGCTGGACGATCTGTTACCGGAAGCTCAGCTTTCCCCGGCGGACCTCGAGCAGGTCAAAGCGCTGCGGGCACAGATCCGAAAGCTGGCGGCGGCCGGCAAAGAGACGGCCGCACGCGAGGCCGAGGAGCAGGCCATGAGCATTCTCGGCTACGGCAAAGCCTGGCTCAGGTGCGGTCCCGGCACGTTCATGTGGATGAAGCGACCCGGCGCCTGAAGCATTGCCGGCACGTCAGGTCCCACTTCCCAGCGTGAAGCAGAACACCGTATCCGGCGGATATGACGTCGCGCTCGGGGGCGGTGCACACAGGTGATTGCGGCCGTCCGGATTGTCCCGGTTACGCTCCACCTTCCGCGCAGGAATGAACAGCCACTTACCGTCCTCACGGCGGCGAGCGAAGATGTTTCCGTCTTCGACCTTGACCACCGTCGGATAGCAGTCCGCCTTGTTGCAGCAGGATCTCGCCGGATTATCCGGCATGAACCAGGTCGAGTAGAACTTCTCGTGAATTGGCTCGTCCTGGGGCGGATGGCGGTGCTCCTGCGCCAAAGCCCGGGAGAAAACCTGGGCGAGAATGATCGCCGCGGTCGCGATTGCGACGAGCGATGCGAAGAGCGCCAACTTGCGCATGCCGGTCCCCCCATGACGAGAGTGCGACATCTTGTCATAGGTCAAACTGATTCGGCATCAACGGCGCGTAATGATTCGCCTTATCACCAGATACATTTCCGTGATTCGGGCGGTTTGCGGCACTCGCGATTACCACCATGCTGGTCGCGAGCCGCGCATCACAGCAGCACCAGGCCGCGTCTGATCCCGATCGCGACGGCATCGGATCGGTTGCGGGCGCCGAGCTTCGCCAAGACGGACGCAACATGGAACTTCGCGGTGTGAACCGAGATGTCGAGGGCCCGCGCAATCGATTTGTTCGATGCGCCATGCGCAAGCAGTCCCAACACCTCGCCTTCGCGGGCGGTCAGCGCAATTTCAGCATCGTCAGCGCCGGGTGAACGGTCGAGTCCCGCCGGTGCCTCCGAAAAGCCGCGCAACTCATCCGAGATCACAAATCCGGCCGCCACGATCCTGATCGCGGCCCGCAGCAGCTCGGCATCGACGCTTCGCGGCAGCACCGCCCGAACGTCGGCATCCCAGGCGTCCAGGCTTTGTGCGCCACCATCGATGATGATCGATGGTCCCGGCTGGGTGTTGACATGATCCGCCAGAACCACGTCCAGATCGTGCCTGCCGTCGACGCCCAGCGCGACCTCGAGACCGACGTCGCCTGCGAGCAGCGCGTTCATCCGTTGCGCGAGGATCGGATCGGAAATCACGATACCGACCCTGATCCGGCGTGCCGCGGGAACGCCGCGCAGTGTCGTGGCTCGATCGCCGTGCCCGATCATGACGCGAGGTTATTTATGCGGGCGCTCGCCCACCGCAACCTTCACTTTGATCTGCTGGTTGGCGCGCGTCACGTCGAACGTGATGGTCGAGCCGACCGTGTCGGGCCCGAGCCGCTTGAACACGTCGCGCACGCCGTGGATCGGCTCGCCGTCCCAGGCGGTGAGAACGTCACCGACCAGGATGCCGGCGCGCTTGGCCGGCCCATTGTCGTCAAGGCGGACGACGATCGCGCCCGACGCCTGCTGGTCGCGCAGCGGATGCAGGCCCGCCCCGAGGTAGCCGCGCGCAATGGAACCCGAGATGGCCAGCCGCTCGGCGATGCGGCCGACCGTCTCGCCGGGAATGACCAATGCGCGATGGCGCGGGCCAAAGGCGGCGAGGCCGATCAGATCCCCCGACGCATCGACCACCGCGCCACCGTGCGCGCGGCGATCGAGGGCGAGGTCGAGCAGAATCCGGCGGTCGACCAGGCCACCCGCCCAGCTGCGCCAGCTCTCGCCGCTTTCCTTCACGATCCCGGACGCGGCGAGCGCGCCATGGCCCGACCGCCCGATCGCAACGGCGAGATGGCCGGCCTTGACTGACGCAGCGGGTTTGAACGAATCCAAGGTGGCGAAGCGGGACTCCACTCGCAGCAGCGCGATATCGGTCGACGGATCGCGGCCGGCCAGCGTCCCGGTCACGGCGCCGCCGTCGGGCATTACCACCTCGATACTGTCCTCGTCATCGAGCGCCTCGTCGGCGGTGACGACCAGGCCGGCGCGCCAGAGAATGCCGCTGGCGGCGTTGCGGCCGCTCGGGTTGAGCGCAACCACGCGTGACGCGGTCTTCTCGACCAGCGCTTGCATGGCGTCGGAAATCTGGGTCAGGACGGTCATGGCGATGTCTCCGTTTGATCTCATGGATATGTCGGATTTCGAACCGCCGCCTACTGGCCGGATGGCTAGGGGAGCGCCTGCATGCTCGGCGTGCATTTCCGCATGGGCCGGTTCCCACGTCGCCGGAAATCGCTATAGTTTCGGCCAAGCAATAAGCGAGACAGGGAGGCGATCATGAAAAACTCATTCGGCTGCACGCACGTGCTCGGCTGTGTCCTCTTGGCCGCGGCCGCGGGCGATGCGCGCGCCGCCGACGTCACCTATGAGCGCCTGCTCAATCCCGAGCCGCACAACTGGCTGATGAACCACCACGACTTCGGCTCGCAGCGCTTCTCCGCGCTCGACGCCATCAACAAGTCGAACGTCAAGAATCTCAAGCTGGCCTTCGCGGTCGCGCTCGGGGGCGCGTCGCCCAACGAATATGTCGAGGCGACGCCCCTGGTCGACGACGGCTTCATGTACATCACCGACGTCTGGGGCGTGGTCTACAAGATCGACGTGCGCTCCGGCACCCACGGCCGCATCCTGTGGAAGATGGACCCGGGCCAGCAGAAGCCCGACCGCAACCGCGGCGTCGCGCTCTGGGGCGGCCTGGTGATCTCGGTGACCGGGCTCGACGGCCGCGTGATCGCGACCGACAAGGAGACCGGCAAGATCGTCTGGGACAAGAATCTGCGCGACCAAGAGGGCATGGAAATCTCCGCCGCGCCGCTCGCACTGAAGGATTCCATCATCATCGGCGGCTCCGGCGGCGACAACGGCGTGCGCTGCTGGGTGGTGTCGCTCGATCCGAAGACCGGCGACGTGAAGTGGAAGACCTACGCTGTGCCGGCGCCGGGCGAGCCCGGCAGCGAGACCTGGAAGGACAAGGCCAATGCCTGGGAGACCGGTGGCGGCGCGTTCTATGTCACGGGATCGTACGATCCCGCCTCCAATCTGACCTATTGGGGCTCGGGCAATCCGGCGCCGCGCTACGATTCCGCCTACCGGCCCGGCGACAACCTCTTCACCAACAGCACCATCGCGTTCGACGCCGCGACCGGCAAGATCACCTGGTACTTCCAGCACACCGCCAACGACAACCGCGACTACGACTCCAGCGGCTCGCAGATCGTGATCGACGGCAAGGTCGGCGGCGAGGACCGCAAGCTGCTGGTGCACGCCAACCGCAACGGCTTCAACTATACGCACGACCGGCAGAGCGGGCAGTTCCTCAAGGCCGTGCAATACGCCGCCAAGGTCACCTGGACCAAGGGCATCGACCCCAAGACCGGCAAGCCCGTGGACTACGATGCTGCCAAGGACGTGCAGAATTTCGCGCTGCCCTGGAAGGGCGGCACCGACGTGCTGAAGAACGCCTGCCCCGACGTGCACGGCGGCACCAATTTCTGGCCGCCGGCCTACAGCCAGAAGACCAAGCTGCTCTACATCGGCGGCAACGAGGGCTGCGCCAACATCACGCCCGA
>Ga0126382_10001092_pt1 | contig 10994 bp, 7 predicted proteins | sample PanSoiMetPlot_30_FD_92548 | JGI IMG/M metagenome (GOLD analysis project Ga0126382, IMG submission 92548) | Tropical forest soil microbial communities from Panama - MetaG Plot_30 | ecosystem: Environmental > Terrestrial > Soil > Tropical forest > Bulk soil | place: Panama | collected 2016-02-17 | reverse complement strand
TCGACGATCCGCACGTATCCGTCGGCATCGATGGTGGCGATGTCGCCGGTATGCAGCCACCCGTTGGGGTCGATGGCCTCGGCCGTTTTCGCCGGGTCGCCCCGGTAGCCCTTCATCACGGTCGGGCCGCGGACCATCAGCTCGCCGTCGAATGCCAGCTTCAGCTCCACGCCGGGGATCGCCGTGCCGACCGTGCCGATCCGGATCGCGCCGGGCGGGTTGGCGGTCCCGATGCACGATGTCTCCGACATGCCCCACACCTCGGTGACCTGGATTCCGAGCCCGAGCATGAACCTGAGGATCTCCGGCGCGATCGGCGCCGCGCCGCAGATGGCGATCCTGACCTGGTCCAGGCCGGCCGCGGACCGGATCTTGGACAGCACCTGCTCCCCAGCCCGCCGGTACGCGGCGGCCAGCCCGGCGGGGACCGGCCCGGCCTCGGCGGCGGCCACATATTCGCGCGCGGTCTCGAACGCCTGCTGCGCGGCCACCCGCCTGGCCTGGTTGGGTTCGCAGGTCACCCTGGCCTCGATGCCGGCCTTCAGCTTCTCCCACACCCGCGGCACCGCGCCGAAGAACGTCGGCCGGACCTCACGAAGCGCACCCGGCAGGTCCTTCACATCAGCAAGCGCCGTCGCCTGCATGCCGGTGAACATCGCGGTGTAGTGCGAGGCAAACCGCTCGGCGACGTGCGCCATCGGCAGGTAGGAAATGGCGCGGTCGCCGGCGCCGTGTGGCATCAGGGAGTTCATTGCCGTCAGCTCGGCCAGCATCTGCGCGTGGGTGATCTCCACCCCCTTCGGCGGCCCGGTGGTGCCCGAGGTGTAGATCAGGGTCAGCACATCATCCGGCTGCACCGCCCACCAGCACGCCTCGAACCCGAAAGCCCGGTCGCCACCGGCCACCAGCTCGCCCAGCGTGAGGGTGCCGTCCGGGTGACCGTCCACGCACACCACGTGCCCGGCCGCGGCACGGTGCCTGGCGGCCAGCAGCCCCGCCGCGAACTGCTCCTCGCAGACCACCACCCGGCTGCCGGCATTGGACAGTAGCTGCCTGATCTGCTCGGGCGCGAAGGTGTTGTAGATGGAGAACGGGACCGCGCCCAGGTGGAAGGCCGCCGTGTCCACCAGGTGGAACTCCGGCCGGTTGGTCATCATCAGCGCGACCGTGTCGCCGTGGCCGACACCCAGCCCGGCCAGGCCCGCCGCGATCTCCCGGACCCGGCCGGCGTACTGCTGCCAGGTGAGCGTGACCGCACCGCCCGGCGTCCGCAGCGCCACCTGCTGCGGGTACCGCGCCACCGTCGCCTGAAACGCCTCACACAGCGTAGCCGGGCTATCGTGCTCCGTCATGGCAGCCCCTCGCCGGCAGGAGCCGCGGGACGTCTCGTGACGCCACTATTCTCAGCCCTCTCTTGCACGTTCACATCGCTCTCGATTCCACCAGTAGCGCGGAAACCCGGCGGCGCTGTCGCCGTGGCGCGAGGCAAGCTTGCCGCCTGGGTCGAACCGCGCCGGCAGCCCGCAAGCTGCCCGGCCGGCTTCGGTGGGGCGGCTCGGCGAACGTCACTCGCCGGCGTACCGCATCGCCCGACTGGGCAAACATCAGGCCGCACTGGCCGGGTGCCGCCTTGGCATCCGCACAAAGCATTCCGCCAACGATTGTCTCCTTCACCGGCTGGGAGGTGCCGGCTCGCCAGCACGCCTGGTGCAGCGAGCCTTGTGTGATCATGGAGCAAGCTTGCGTCTCGGGCCGGCTGGATGCATCCCCGAGCTCAGGGATTCTTGCCGTCCTCCCGCAGCGCCAGCGCCGCGAGTTCCACACGTGAAGAGACGCCGAGCTTGGCGTAGGCGTGCTTGAGATGTGATTCGACCGTGTGGCGCGAGACGAAGAGCCGGCTCGCGATGGCCGGGTTGGAGAGCCCTTCGGCGACAAGCACGGAGATGTTGCGCTCGGCGTCGGTCAGCGACCCCCAGCCGGTGGCGGCCCGGGCCGGCCGCGGGCGCGCTCCCGCCCGGAGCAGGCGGCGCGGGCCGCCGAAACGGCGCACAAAGCCTGCGATGGCCGCGACCACGGCGTCGGTGTCGCCGACCCACGGTAGGTGGTCGGCCCCATCGAGCTCCACATACTCCGCGCCAGGGATGTGCTCTGCCAGGTAACGGCCCTGCTCGACCATGATCACGTCGCCCCGGCGGTGGATGACCAGGGCGGGCACCGCGATCTCCGGCAGCAGTGACCTGATATCCGTGCGGACCACGGCCTCTACCAGCGCGGCCGCCATCGCCGGGCTCGCCGACGCCCGCTCCAGCGCGGCCGCCGTCTCACGCTGGGTGGCGCTCAGCAGCAGGCTCGGGGCCAGCAACTCCAGGGTGGCTCCTTGCCCCCAGCGGCCGACCGCGTCCCGGAAGCGCCGGGCGATCTCCGGCGGCGGTGGCATGCAAAAGGTGCCATACAGGACCAAGCCAAGCGTGCGCTGCGGCGTGCGCGCCGCGAACCGGATCGCCGTCGGGCCACCCTCGGAATAGCCAAGGACGACAGTTCGGGCTGAGCCGACAGCATCCAGCACCGCGCAAAGGTCATCGACACGCTGCTCAAGGGTGGGCACCGCCGCAACCGGGTCAGACAGCCCGGTGCCGCGTTTGTCGTAGCGAATCACCCGCACGAACCTGGCCAGCTGGCGCACGAAACGCCGGTAGGCCACCGACTCCCACTGCAGGTCCAGATGGGAAATGAAGCCAGGCGTCAGGATCAGATCAGTCAGCCCCACACCCGTGACCTGATACGCCACGTGGGCCTCGCCGCTGCGCGCGTAATGCGTCGCCGGGCGCGCGGACATGCCGCAAAGCGTAAGCGACGCAAGCCGAGGAAGCACCCCGGCAGCCGTCAGGCGGTTTCCCGGGAAGGGCTGTTGCCCTTAAGAACAGCTCCACCGTGATCTGGCCGGGATCGCAGAAGCTGATGACCAATCCGCCGCGGACCGCATCACTGGCCGCGACTGAAGCCCCGCCGACAGCCGCTCCCGCCCCGCCGCAAGGCGGCATGGCCAGCCACGCCGAACGATAGATGGTCCAGGCCGGTGCGCCGCTCGCCGAACATTCACCGTCGCTGGCCAGATGTTGATGCAGCGCGATCGAACCTCGAATCGCGGCATGCAAATCCACATGATCGCGAGGCCGAAGACGGCAACCACGCCAGCCACAACCGCCCAGGCACTGCAGCGTGCAGTCAGCCCGCGCACAAAGACGAACCGAACTGGACGATAGGCGCACTGACCGCCGCGACAGTGCCGGCCGTCAGCCGGAGCGCGTAATCGGCGATCCGCGCGGACTCGGCGCCCGCCAGGCCGACCGGGGCAATCACGCTCCGTGATAGCGGCCACGGAGGCGACGTCTGGCCGCCGACGGCCACTCGCTGGCGGCGTCCTGCACGCGTACCGCCTCGGATGTCTTCGTAATCCTGAAAAGCCGGGCGGCCGGCCCAGGGTAGCCCGTCACGAAAGAGCGTTGCCGTTGATCACCGATCCGTGCCCAGATAAATAGGCCGATAACAACCTCGGCGCGGCCGCGGCCAAAGGCATAATTGGCGTCCTCCATGTCTTCGGCTCCCTCACGGGTGTCACTTGATCACCGGCTTATTCGCTGTTACGCCGATGTCCCGTTCCAGGGCCTGACCGGCGACTGGGGCGCCGAGTTGCAGGACGAGCCAGATCCTGCTGGGGTCGGTGAGCAGCTGCGGTTTCTCCAGCGGGTCTCCGTCAGTGATCAGCAGGTCGGCGAGCTTGTGAGCTGCACCAGCGGATCTTCCAGGGCACCTGGCGGGTGATACCCCGCCTTCGCGGGTCGAGACGCTGACGCCGCCAATTGACCAGCGCGTACCGAGCCGGCCGGTCTCAACTGGCAGGGATGTGTCTCGTACCGCAGATCGATGAGTTCCTGCGCTTGGCACGGTCTGCGGGATTGGCCGCTTGGTGGAGGCCGCCGGGCCGCGATCCCCGAGGTAGCCCGTACCGGCCGGGCGCCGGTGCGGTTGTCCTTCGGCCGGGCTGACCGTTGGCGGGGTCGGGTGATCGAGGCCTTGTTCTCCTGGGGGAATGGGTGTTTGACTGGACGAACTGGGCGCAGCTGGCCTCGGCAGAGGCCCGGTGGGCGTGGCGACAGGCGGTGATCTGCCATGTCGTGGACGTGTGGGTTCACATTAGCGGCCGTGACAGAAACGTGACGTAACTGCTGGCCGGGTAGAGCGCACGAGCGCTGCGGACGACCGCACCGAGCTTCAGTCACCCCCGCACGGGCTGCCAGCGAGCGCTCCCGATCACGCAACCGCGGTTGGATCGCCGCCGGGCGCGGATACCTGGCCGCTGAAAGCGGACAAGGAGAAGATCATGTACGCCCGAATGAACATGCTGGCCGGCGACCCGGCGCGGCTGGATGAGGGGGCCCGTTACCTCGAAGGAACCGTACGCCCCCACGTGGAGGCCCAGCCCGGCAGCCGGGGCGTGGCCTTCTTGACCAACGCTGACCTTGGCCTGTGCGTCATCGCCTCGTACTGGGACTCGGCCGACGCGATGACCGCCAGCGAGCAAGCCGTGCAGGTCTCCCGCAAGGAGATGACCGAGCTGATCAACGGCGCGGTCACGGTCGAGCACTACGAGGTGCCCGTCTTCGTGCGCCGCAGCCGCCCCCCGCCGGGGGCCGGCGCGCGGATGGTGCGCATCGAGGGAAACCCCGCAACCCTGGATGCGGCCATCGACGAGTTCCGCAACACCGCCATACCCGAGCTCATGGACATGCCCGGGATTTGCAGCGCCGAGCTGATGGCCGACCGGGCCACCGGCCGGGGCATCGTGATAACGGCCTGGGAGGACGCTGCCGCGATGGCCGCCGCCCGGGCCGCCGCGGCCCGGTTGCGTGCCGACGTGAGCGCGGTGACGCACGCGCAGATCCGCTCGGTGGAGGAGTACCGGCTGGAGTTCTCCTCCGTGCGCGAGGGCGACACCCGCAGCCTCATCGAACGCAACATCGAGCTGTGGAACGCCCGGGACCGCGAGGGCTGGCTCGCCGCAGCCGACCTGCACCGGCTGGAGTTCCAGGCACCGGGCGGGCCGAGGCTGCTTGGCCGCGAAGCCGCCGACACGGTCTGGGCCATGTGGCACGAGGCGTTCCCGGACAACCGGCTGGGCATCACCGCGATCCACGCCGATGACCGCGGCGGGGTCCACGAGGGGCGCTTCACCGGCACGCACACCGGGACTCTCCGCGGCCCCGCCGGTGAGATCGCCGCCACCAGCCGGACGGTGGACGCGCCGTTCTGCAGCGTCTACGAGTTCGACGAGGGCAAGATCACCAGCGTCCACCTGTTCTTCGACCAAGTGGAACTGCTCACCCAGCTGGGCATGGCGCCCGGCGCCGGCGGCAGCGCATGACCCGCTGACCCAGCACGGGAAGTGGCGCACACGGTTTGCGGTGCGCCACTTCCCACAGCTGGCCGCGACGAGCTGGAGCCGGTTCGGCCAAGCGCAGGTTCTGCCCGGCCTCGTCCTCGAAGCAGAGATACGCCCCGGTGGCCGCCGCTAGCCTCGAAGCTTGACCCAGGTCGTGGCCTTCCACGCGGCGATCGCCGCCTCGTCACGTTCGGCGGCCCGGTGGATGGGGACCTGCGGGGTACAGCCGAGGCGGTGTAGCAGATACGAGGTGCCGCGCAGCGTATAGCGCACGCGGAACAGCCGGGCGATCAGCGTGGTCACCCTCGCCAGCGTCCACCGCTGATCCTGATCCCATCCCCAGGCGGCCGGGCCGCCTGCCCTGTGCTCAGCCGGCACACCGCGCCACCAGGGCTTTTCGAGGCCAGCGCGGCCTCGCCACCAGCACGCCACCGGCGCCGCCACTGATACGCCGACTTGGTACTCACCCGCAGCCGGTGCGCTACCTGCACCGGGCTGACATCCTGCTCAAACATGCCCGCGGCCGGCAGCCGCACGCTCTCATGCCTGACCCGCCCGGCAGCGGTCAGGCCACCACCATCTGGGTACCTCATGATCCCGGCGTAGACCCACCGCCCGGCACGATCACGCAGGCGCGCCGTAAGTGATCAAACAGACAGACCCCGGCTATTCAATCCCAGTAGAGTAGCTGGCCTTTGCCCCGCTCAATCCCATCACGAAGAGCGTGAAGCTCCGCGTCCGTGCTACCCCCTGATGCGTCCCAAGAGATTCAGCACGACGGATACGGGAGGTACCTGTCCGTCATGATGGCTGAGGCGTCGGGAGTGTAATGAATCAGCTTGTGTGCCTTCATCCAGTTCCCGAAGCTTTGCCATGCGCGCGGGCTCATGCAACCAGTCTTCATGCCGTTGTTTTGCGCGAGCAGCTTTAGCGTGTAGGGGACGCTCACTCGGAGGAATGATGGCTTGTACTGGCTCACGGTTTGCATGATCGTTGTGGTCCCGCCCGGGTTCTTTATCGCCGCGCCGGTACCCGCAACAAACGCGGCGACGAAGCGTTTGACAGCGCTAGCGTAGGCGGGATCGGACGCTAGCCGGCTGGAGTTTGCGACGAGTACAAGCTCGTCATAGGCTGGCACCCCCAACGTGTTCGCGGGGAAGTCGGCGGCCCGCTTGTTCATTTCCTGGCTTATCTGGATTGCTTCGACGTTGCGATACCCGCCTATGATCGCGTCGACCTTCCCCGACAGGATGGACGGGACCAGGTTGTATCCCACCGCTTGATGCGGGACCTGAGTGGCGGACAGGTGGCACGTGTGCAGCAGTGTGTTGTAGAACGCATAGTCGCTCGAGACGCCGGTGAATCCCACGGAATGTCCGCGGATATGGCACAGGCTCGTGACCGGGATGTTCGGTGAGACGATGAGGCCGTTGAGGGGAACCGGTATGACAGCGGCCACGGCTACGACCGGCAGGGCTTCTTGCTGGCCATAGAACATCTGTGGCTCGTAGGAGACCGCGAGGTCGGCCTTGTTCAGCCCGACCAGCTTGAGCGGGTCGGCGGCGCTTGAGGGAACCCGGAAATTCACGGTCAGGTTCTGCCTGGAATAGTACCCCTTGTTCTGCGCGTAGTAGAAGCCGACGTGATCGGGGTTCGGTACCCAGTCGAGCTCGACGTTGAGTGACGCGGCGCGCATGGCGCTCGGCGGGCTGCCATTTGATCGCGCGGCAGAAGTTGTTGAGTTGCTGCCGCATCCGGATGCCAGGACAAGGACAGCCGAACCTGCGGCCAGCACTCGCCAGCCGGATATGTGAAGCCGGTTCATGGGGCTCAATCCTTCCTTTCCTGCCTGCAGGCTACGGTCAGGTCATGGGGTTTCCCCTGGACGCCCAAGGCACGAAAATTCGTTCAAGCAGCGACACGGCGCCGAAAAGCGCCAGCGCGATGACGGTCAAGCACACGATTGCGGCGAAGATCCTGGTGGTGAGCAGGTTCGGCGTGGCTGCCAGCATCACGTAGCCCAGCCCCTGGTTCGACCCCGACCACTCTCCGAACACCGCCCCGATCGCGGCAAAGGTTGCCGCGATCCGCATCCCGGAAAAGATCGAGGGCAGGGCTGCCGGGAATTCGACCCGCCGGAGAATCGCCCAGCGTGAGGCGTCGAGCGTTCGCATCATCGTGATGAGCTCGCCATCTACCGACCGCAGACCGTCGATCCCGTTGATCACGATCGGGAAGAAGCAGATTGTTGCGACGATGACCAGCTTGGGCATAATGCCGTACCCGAGCAAGATCACAAGGATCGGCGCGAGAACGATGATCGGAATCGTCTGCGAGCCGATGAGGAGCGGGTAAACAGCACGCCGCACCACGGGGAAGAGGTGCAGGAGCAGAGCCAGCCCCACACCCGCGACCGCGGAGATTACGAACCCAAGCAGGATCTCGCGGAGCGTGACGAGCAGCGCGGGCTCCAGCACCGGCCAGTCCGTCTTCATGTCGACGGCGATCTCGGAGGGCGTGGGGAGCAGGTACTCAGGGACATGCGCGAGCCGTACGATCAGCTCCCACCGGCCTACCCCGCACAGTGTCAGCAGGGCAGGAGGTAGATAGCGCCGGAAGAGGGAAGCCACCCAAGTGGATCTGCCTGGTGCTGCGGCGGCCGACCTTGGTACCCGGGATCTTCCGTCGGTCGCTTCCCGCGTCGCGTCGCTCATGACCCGAGAGCCTCCAGTGCCTGTTCCTTGAGCGACACGAACCCGGGGCTGGTGACGATCTCCCGCCTGGATCCTTCGAAGCGGTGATCGGAATCAAGGACCGCGACCACGCGCCCGGGCCGTTCCGACAGCACGACCACGCGTTGGCTCAGCAGCAGGGCCTCCTCGACGTCGTGGGTGACCAGGAGCACTGTGCGCGGGACCGCGTCCATGGCTTGGAGGACCCATTCCTGCATCTGGGCACGCGTGATCGAGTCGAGCGCACCGAACGGCTCATCGAGGAGGAGAACATCTTTCTCGGCCATGAGGGTTCGAAGGAAGCTCACCCGCTGGCGCATGCCACCAGACAGCTGCACGGGCCTGGCGTTCTCAAACCTCGCCAACCCGAAGCGCTCAAAGAGCGGACGTGTGCGGTTGCGGGCCTCCGCCCGGGACAACCCGCGGTTCTCCAGGGCGATCGCCGCATTGTCTAGGGCCGTCCGCCATGGCAGCAGCAGGTCACGCTGCGGCATGAGCGCGCAACGCGCCAGCCGCTGCCGCGCGGAGGCGGCGTCCTCGACGCGAACCAGCCCGGTGTCTGCTTCAAGCAGGCCGGCGACGATTTGAAGGAGGGTCGTCTTGCCCCCTCCGCTGGGCCCGACGATCCCGACCCTCGAGTGGCGGGAGACCGACAGGCTGATGCTCGCCAGGGCAACTACCTGCCCGAAGGTCTTGGCAACCTCCCGGAGTTCAATAGCGAGGGCATCCGCCGTGCCTGCCACGGCTACCTCTTCTCCCTACGCCGGCATTACCCGGTCAGGTTCGGACGGTCGGTGGCGCGTGCCGTGCGGCCAGCCACCCTCTCAGCCCGGTAAGCCCGAGCTCCCGTGTACTTGCGCTTTGATGGTACCCGCAGAACAAGCGCGCACAGACATCGGTTGCAGTCGGTGGCATGGCTGGCTGGGCCGTGCGGACCCTACACCCAGTCGCACGAGCTGCAGAGCTACGGTGGGCGTAGCGCGAGACCCGAGCCCACCGGGCCCTTATGGTCTCGTGCACGGGTTGGAAGGGGGCCCGTTATGCAGCTTGAGATCGTCAACCCCAACCCGCGGTATTCCACGGTTCATCTGATCGAGCCGGCTCCACTTGGGTACCTGCACCTAGCCGCCGACGTGCAGGCGGCGCACCGGCCCGGACCGGTCCTGCGGCGGGGCCGGGAGAAACTCCAGCTCCTGGGAGTGCTCAAGTGGCAGGCCAGGCAGCTGGCCCAGCTTGACATCGTTGAGCGTGCCACCGTGTATGACGCCTTGGCGTTCGCCCCGCCCGGCGGTTACGTCAGGGGCCGTCCCGCGCCGCTGCCACCGGCCTGGTTCGACGTCGTCGTGCTGGTCGAAACCAGCTCGCCCGACGCGGCCAGCGAGGTCCGCTCCGCTCCCCCCTACCAGGCACTCGTTGACGCCATCACCGAGCAGGCGCGGCGGGTGCACCACATTGTGGCGCGCAACGTACGGCGGGTAGGCGACGTTGACAAGACCCGCCCTGGCCTTTTCCTGTTCAACTACTTCGTGGGTGACGACCCCGGCCTGGCCGTCCAGCTGTGGGATTACCTCGCCGGCTGGTATGAGGCCGAGACCGGCCTGGATAACTCCACCCTGCTCGCGCCGCTGGAAGGTGAAAAGTCCGACTACGTGATGATCAACCACGCGCGCTGGGACCACAGCCTGCCCCTGTTCATGGCCCGGCAGTTGCCCAAGAAGACGTTCCGCAGCTACGTGCTGGCCAACCTGACCGCACACCACATCGCGGCGATGCCCGTCCTCTACCGCCTCGCCTGACCCACCGGTAGCCAGCTTTGGACGAGCGCCCCGCCGTTCCGGCCACCCACCGCGGATTGCACAAGCTCCCTGCCAGTCTGGCTGCTGATCATTTACTGACCGCCAAGGGTCGTCACAACGCAGCGACAACGCTGAACCCGCGCTTCGCCTGCTCGCCCAGGAAGGACGAGACCTTCTCCCCCACTCAGCGTCAGTTCGCCGGTTGCTGCTGGTGGCACGCCGCTCACCGGATTAGCCCATCCGCCTGGCAGGCTGCGGCGCCGGCGAAGCCAGCTGGGATTCGCGATCTGGCCGGCGGGCGGGACGACCATGGTGGCCGTGAGCTTGCCCGGAGTGGTCCGCTGCCCCGCGGTGGTGGGGCGGCAAGGCGAGTTGGCTGCGATCGGCGGCTTGCTCGACGCGGTCGGCTCTGGGTGCGGTGGCGCTCTGATGCTGGACGCCGACGCCGGGCTGGGCAAGTCGCGGCGATTTGCTGCCGACCGAGTAATTGATCAACGCGGCTCGAAGCCGGGGAAGCCGGCATCGTGCTACGCCATAGATGGCAGCACGCTGAGTGATAGAGAAGGCCGGGGAGAACGCGCGCCGAGCCGCCGTTACGTGGGCGATTACGGCCTGGTTGGCAGGTGGCTGATTGAGCGCGGGATTGGGCGTTTTGTGCGCTCATGGTCAGCCGCCAGGCGCCCAGCTTTGGCGGCGCGTGGAAGGCGTGCTGGGAACCAGGCCTGCTTGGGTTCCGGCCAGAGCCGCGCCCGGTGCCTGCCGGCCTGGATCGGGCCGGGCTAGGTGTTGCGCCGCGAGGACGGCACCGGGAGCAGCGGTGGCGGCGGCCCGAGCGGGCCGGGCAGGCTGGTCACCAGGGCGGGGCCGGGCATGCCCGGCCGCCAGGCCAGCAGCTCGCCGTGGTCTCCTTCGCTCACCGTAGCGAGCAGCCAGCTCCCGGTGGCGTCGAACGCCAGCCCGGCCCCCGTCCCCGGGGGCAGCTCGAGGCCCGGCACGGTGTCCAGGCGGCCGGTATCCAGGTGAAGG
>Ga0126382_10001090_pt1 | contig 11012 bp, 9 predicted proteins | sample PanSoiMetPlot_30_FD_92548 | JGI IMG/M metagenome (GOLD analysis project Ga0126382, IMG submission 92548) | Tropical forest soil microbial communities from Panama - MetaG Plot_30 | ecosystem: Environmental > Terrestrial > Soil > Tropical forest > Bulk soil | place: Panama | collected 2016-02-17 | reverse complement strand
TTTCAATCCGCCGTCCCCTCCTTCGACGGAATATTCCCGGAAAATGCCTGCGTCCGTGTAAGCATGGGCGATGAAGCGATCCGCTGAGGCTTCCGCGCCGACCATGACCAAGGCATTGTGGACGTCCGTTCTGCCGTCCATCAGTGGATAGGAAACGCCCATGCGGAGCGCGATGAAACGGCCGCCGGCTTCCGGTGTGCCGATGACTTCTTTGTTGAAGGAGTAAGATGTCATGACATATTTCCCTTCGCCGCGAAAATGGCCGAGAAGAAATTGCAACGGCGCAAGATGCACGCTCGGTTTCAAATGATCATGGACCGGATCGAAGCGAAACCGTTCGGCGTCGCCGTGGTTCGTCATGATCGTGCCGGCTGCGCGCGCTTGGAGGGCGAATTGTAGAATAGCTTGCCAATCGCTCTCTGACGCTACCTGGGCAAAAAATTCACTGCGGTCGGCAATGCGGAGACACAGCACCGGTGCTTGTTTGCATGGCCCCTGGCAGCCGGTGAGGGAGATCGGCATGCCGGCCTCTTTGGCCGCCGATTCCAAGGCGACATCCGAGAGATCGAAGCGGATTTTTGTACGGCAGGGTTCCGCCGCACAAACCGAAAGATGACCGGGTCCGTCCAAATAGCGCGCTTTCGCCTGAAACAAAACCGTCATCAGTTCATCGTCGGACGGTGCCAGGTTCCGGAGCCTCAAAAAATGGCTGAACTGATTCAGCGCTTTTTCGGTCCAGGCGCCATTCACTTTTGCGATAAATCCTGAAGCATGAAATTGCAGCTCGGTGGTGGAGTTTGTTGACATGCGGCGTACCTTACTGCGAACCGAACAGGGGCGTCAAGAATTTTGGAGCATAATGGACTGTGACCGGCGGTATCCAGAATGGGAATCTCATGATCGGGGGCGTGCATTAGTGCGCAATAGCGGAATCCAACCAGGTACAAGAAAGACTTGACCACTCCTAGGGTTTGCACTATACGCTGTCGCTAAAGGCTACAAGCTCGTCATAGGCCGGTTTTTAGAGACGAAAACCAGGTTCGTCATGCCTGAAAGCACAGAATTCCGGACACCGCTACCTGAAGGATTGATTACGGTTTTGTTTACGGACATTGTCGATTCCTCAAGATTGAAGAACTCAATGGAAGGAGACACAGCGGCACGTCGGGATGCTAAATTCCGTTCACAAATTAAGGAACCCCATGACAAAATAATCCTTGACTGTATCAAGGAATCACGGGGTCACAAGGTAAAATCGACCGGAGATGGTTATCTTTTTACGTTTACCGACGCTGAAGAGGCCGTTCTTTGTGCGCTCAAGATTCAGAACGTTTTTCGCGTCAATGCCGTTAATACACCTCTTGGACCATTGCAGATCCGAATTGGACTTCACACCGGTATAGCTAGTCCGACCGACGACGATTATGTAGCATCGGCGGTTGACAAAGCCGCGCAAATTCAGAGTCAGGCCACGCCCGGAGAGGTCTTTGTATCCCATGAAACTTGCGCATTAGTCGAAAGGCTGAAGGGTGTTGAAATTGAAGAAGCAGGTGTTTTCGACCTCAAGGGTCTAGATAGTCAAAAGCTATACCGAGTCTCCCGATCGGGTGACGCACAATCTGCTAATCTATCTACCTCCCGCAGTCCAGTTGTGAGCGAAATTCAGAATCCTTATGAATTCGCTTTAACCGCCAATACAAAGACCTTCAAGGGGCGCGAGCTAGAAATTCAAGAACTCTTAGAGTCCATAGCGACTGGCACCCACACGGCCGTTTTTGGTCTTCAGCGAATGGGGAAAACGTCTTTAATCGAAGAAGGTCTTCGAAAAGAGTTGGAGTCCCGATCTGAACTGAATAATTCGGTTTTTGTTGTCAAAATCGATATGCAGAGGCTTGGGGGAGCCCAAGTGATGTATAGAGATTTCGTCTATGCCATCATCGAAGGTCTCGTTGAAAAAATATCGTCGTTGGGGCTTGGGAGAAACGTCCAGAATCTTAGGCGAACTCACGACATCTTCAATCCTGGCCAATACCAACGCGGCGATCGCACGGAGTTCTTCTCCGTTTTTGCAAAACTATTGAGCGGTCTTTCCGACGCTACGCATAGACGTACGGTTCTCTTTATTGACGAGTTCTCAGAGGTTCGAAAAGTCATCGAACGTAATAAGTCTGCTCTGCACAACAACCCCTCCCGCACGAGTAAGCTTCTGCCTCACGATATGTATATTGATGTCCCGTTCATTCATCATTTAAGTTCCTTGCTCAAAGATCCGCAACTAAAAAAGCAAATCACTTTCATCGTGACGGTCCGGCCCTTTATTTCCGAATACGACGAGAGAGAAGGACTGCAGCTTCTCAAATTGATGAAGCCGATTACGCTGTATCACTTGGATGAAAAGGCTGCAAAACGGCTCATTACCGAACCACTGTCCGGGCAAGTGACGTATGACCGGGGAACGGTAGATTACTTATATTGGCTTACAGCCGGACACCCATATCTTCTTCAATTCATGCTGAAGTTGATAATTGACAAAATTATCCGTGAAGGGCGTTCGAGGGTTACGTCGCAGGATATAAAAGCGGTTGAAGAACGAATGGTTACTGAAGGCCCCGCCTTTGATGCACCGTTCGCGGTTCTAATCTCAGACTATAGTGTGGACGAGGTAACGCATCCGAAGGAATCATTGCTAGGTAAGGGTTTGCTCGCGCTTATCGCCTATCTAGGGCGTGACCAGGAAGAAGCTTGGGTTTTGTCGCATGAAATTTTTGATACCTTGGAAAGATACAAGATTCCGATTGGAAAAACATCTTCCTTATTGTCGCAACTCACTAGAACAAAGATCGTAGAAGAAGCTAGCGTAGAGGGCACCCTCAAGTACAGGCTGTCTATTCCCTTGCTGCGGCAGCGATTCCTTCGGCAGAATCTCTACTTGAAGTACTTTCGCTAGATTCGCGTAGCAGATACCCCGCATCGTTCCCGACTTTGGATGTTTGATTTTGGAACCGAGATTGAACCCAATCGTCGCTCCGAATCTGAGTGCGAGTTCGAGCGAACGACAAACAGATCCAATCTTCTGTTGCAAGCACCAAGGTTTTCCGGACTTTTGATCGGTTATGCTTGGATCTAAGAGATTTTTCGATCTATCGTTCCGATCGCATAATTTCATTAGTCGCAGCCGCGGCCGTACTCATCGGTTTGTCTAAGCGAGCTTTCGGATTATTGATTTTGGGTTCCACAAGTTTTAAGTGTCCTGTGTTTTTCCGAATCCTTGACGCAGATGCCGGGTCACCACCTGGAACAGGAAGGAAGGTCGGATGATTACATTCAGACGTTCGACAATGGCGATTTGCTTGTTGCTAACGGCGCTGTTGTGGAACAATACCATCCAGGCTCAACCGACCAGGATCAACATGGGCTACAGCGCGATCAGCGGCAACGCATTGCCCGCCTGGATCGCCAAGGACGCAGGGATTTTTGAAAAGAATGGTCTCGATGTGCAGTTGGTATACTTCACCGGCGGTACCACAGCAGTCATGGCCCTGATCTCCGCCGACACTCCATTGGCTTACTTGGCTGGTCCGGCGGTGATCAATTCCGTTCTCGCAGGCTCGGATGCCATATTGATCGCCGGTGGCATTACGTCTTTCAATTACTACTTGTTGTCCCGTGCTGACATCAAAACACCAGAGCAGCTCAAAGGAGGCATTGTAGCCATCAGTCGCTTTGGCTCCGCATCGGATGTCGTTGCGCGCTATGCCTTGTCCAAGATTGGATTGGCGCCAGAAAAAGATGTGACGATAGTGCAAATCGGCGGCGCTACCGCCCGGGTAGACGCCGTACTAACGGGACGAGCACAAGCGACGGTACTGGATCCTCTGCCCAGCATCATCGCGCAGAAGCGAGGCATGAACCTACTGGTTGATCTTCCCAAGCTCGGACTGGTTTACCAGCAGATGGCGCCGGTGACGACGAAAAAATACATTCGCGAGCATTCGGACGTGGTGCGACGCTACGTCAAAGCGCAGATCGAAGCCGTGCATCGGATCTACACCGACAAGGAAGCATCGATAAGAGCTTTAACGCGGTTTTTCGGAGGCCGTATCGAGCGCGACGTGTTGGAAAAAACCAGGGAAGATCTTCTCAACGAATCGGTTTTGCCGAGAAAGCAATATCCTTCGGTCGAAGGATTGAGAACCATCCTAGCAACCGAGTTCAAAGGGAAGGCGGCGAAACCCGAGGACTTCTTTGATGCGAGCTTTGTCAGAGAGTTGGACCAGAACGGTTTTACGGACGCGCTCTATAAAAAACGCTAGAAGAGGAGAATACAACTTTGGATTACGGCGCCCATCTTCCCGTCATTGACTTCGGGTTCCACACGTTTTCATTAGATTGGTTATCGGCGTACGTGAGGGCGGCGCGAGATCTGGGTTTCAAAGCCATATCGACGAACGATCACTTGATCCATTCGCGCCCGTGGCTCGATGCGCCGACGGCTCTTGCTGCGGCCCTTTCGGACAGCGGGGACATGGCTGTCGGCACCAGCGTGATCCTTGCGATCGTGCGCGGGCCAGTGCCAATGGCGAAAACGCTGGCTGCTATCGATATACTCTCCAACGGTAGGCTTTTCGTCGGTTTAGGTCCGGGATCTTCGGCGCGCGACTATGAGATCGTTGCGCTTGGTTACGACGAGCGATGGAAGAGATTCGATGAGGCGGTCCAGGTGCTGCGCTCGCTCTGGAGTGGTGACAAGGCTTGCTTTACCGGACGTTTTTACTCGACAGGGGGAATCGATCTCGAACCCAAGCCGGTGCAAAAGCCAACTCCGCCGATCTGGATTGGCAGTTGGGGTTCGGATGCCGGCTTGCGAAGGGTTGCGCGACTGGGGGATGGTTGGTTGGCGTCGGCGTATAACACGATGCCAGATCAATTCGCCGCTGCTTTAGCGAAACTGCAGGATCAGCTCAAAATTTTCGGCAAAGATCCGGCGAGATTCCCGAACGCGCTGGCAAGCATGTTCATGTACATCACCGAAGACAAGTCCGAGGCTGAGCGAGCTTTGTCTGAAACGCTCACCGCGTTCTTACATCGGCCGATCGATCAGCTCCGCGAGCGGCTTCTCGTGGGCTCGCGGGAGGTCTGCACAGAGAAACTCGCGGCTTACAAAGCCGCCGGCGTTCAGCGAGTCTTTGTGTGGCCAATCAAAGACGAGATCGAGCAGCTCAAGATTTTTCAACAGAAGGTAGTGCCGCTGGTAGACAATAGACCAAAAAAAGGTGCGAGCTGACATTCAATCAGGATGCAAACTTAGCAAAAAAACGCACCCCGGCGTTTGACCGACATGCCAGAGGTTAGAAGCCTATCCCATTGAACAGGCATCCGACGCCAATCAGAGAAGAACGACCAGCTGGGCTTGCTTTACGAACCACTTCCGAAAAGCGATTTTTGCATTCCTGTTCACAATCTCCTCGCTGAGAACCTCGAGGAGCGCGGGAAGGCGGGAGCGGGGAAATTTTTCTAGCGATTCACCGAGGGCCGCCACGCGGTCACGGACGATCGTTGACGACATGGCTCCTTTAACAGAAGCAAGTTCCTGCGCAATAAGCTCGAAAAAGATCGGTGGCACTGTATCCACCGGTGGTTTTTCCACCGCTCCATTTGTGTATTGGTGGTTAACCGTGTCAGCGCCATTTTGGTGTTCGACGACAGGAGTGATCGTCTCCCGCTGCTTAATAAATGCAGGCATGTCTTTGACCCAACTCGTTAGAAGTTGCAGTTGAGATTTTAAATCGCCTATCTCCCTATCCCGGGCAGCCAGCAGTGTTTGCTTGTCAGTTTCCAATGCGGCAATCCTTTGGTTGAAATTTTCATTCAGTTCTTGGCTGCGCTTGAGTTCTGCTGCTGCCTGCTCTTGTGCCTGGCGAATGCTTGATTCTGATTCGCGCATGTGTGTGACCAATGTATCCAGATTGAGTTTGAGATCGTTTATTTGGTTTTCCCGACTCTGGAGACTTTCTTCTTTTTCCCGGAGCCCTTTTTGCAGAGCGTCGATCTGAGCGTTGAGGCTTTGTTCCATGGCGTCACTGGCAGACTCTTTGCGGCGGAATTTTTCCGCTGCGTCGGCAAGCTGGCTCTTCAACTTCGCAAGCTCTTCTCTTTGAGCGGTCATGACCTGCTCAACTCGTTGGCTTTCGTTCCCAACCATTTCTTGGGTCTGCTGTAAGGCCACTTTCAACCCATCAAATTTTTCCGCGATGGTTGGCTGCGCTTGATCAACTCTGGGCGACAGGCTTGGTGCATGACTATGTTCTACCGCGGCTAAGGGGATCGGTTCGTTTTTGGTGCGGTGTGAAATCTCATAAACTACGTCCTTAAGGGATTCATACATTTTGCTCATATGATTACCCTCCGCGCGTACCTCGTAAAGGAACGGACTCGCAACGGGTCAAAAACTCGCCAACGGCTCATTGATGATGACAGCATGCGCCTAGATATTGTCAAGAGGTTTTGGGCAACCGGCAGCAAATAAAATGACCTCTCTGAGTTGCTTTCTTTTATCATATCAATTGCACTCAAACTAGGTTTCATCGGCCTTTAGAGTGCCCGCTTACGAAGCAGCATTTTTCGCCACCTTTTCGGGAGGGTCACTCCAACCGATGCAAATTCGACTGGCCCAACTCCGGCCGATTTGCGGCGACCCTCACCAAATAAAGCCTGTCTCTGGTGGGCTCGATTTGAATTCTAGACCGCTCCAGTAGCCGAACGTGAATTCCTTCCGCTCGGTTTTGTAATCCGAAGCGAATCATTTTCTTCGCATTAGTACTCTGATTGCGCTTCTTGAATTTCCTCGAGTCGCGGCTTTGGCCGCCGGTGAAGATGAACGATTGAAGGGTTGCTAAGTCTTGCTGCTGCGAAGCGGGCAGTGTGGTAGTGTATTGGTTCATCATCGCTAACAGCAGCAACACATGTTTTTAAAGTTCTTACAAAAATAATAGTCGATAGGAGTATCGCCATGGTGGATCCTGACATCTTCAATGATGTGCCGATATTTGCTTTGCTCGACGCCGATGAACGTCAGGTCTTGGCTCAGCAAGTTTCAGCGAAAACCTTTGCCAAAGGTGAAACGATTTTCAAGGCCGGGGATCCGGGTATCCATGCCTACCTTGTGCAATACGGCAAGGTAAACGTAAGCATCACCGACTTGGCTGATGAGGTCATCATTGTTGACGTGGCGGATGCGGGTGGCCTGGTGGGCATGTCATCGTTATTAGCCAATTCGAACCATCTGACCACCGCGGTTGCCGTTGAAGACACTTGCGCTATCGAGATTGACCGCACCGACATCAGTACTTTGCTGCAACAGCGGCCCCTGGCGGGTTTAGACATGATGACGATGATTGAGTCGCAGTTGCGCGCCACTCACGAGCTGATGCGCACGCGCGTATCACGTAACCTGAATACGGAAATGGAAGAGGCGGAAACGCTCGGGGATCGTATGGCGGATTTGATGGCGAAGTTTGGCGGATCCTGGAAATTCGTCATCAGTTTTGGCGTTGTCATGGTGGTTTACGCCATCATCAACAGCTTGATGGCCAAGCCGTGGGACCCGTATCCGTTTATCTTGCTCAACCTATTCCTGTCGATGCTCGCAGCGGTCCAAGCCCCGGTTATCATGATGAGCCAGAATCGCCAGGATTCCAAGGATCGGATGCGCAGCGAATTGGATTACAATGTGAATTTAAAAGCGGAATTGGAAATTGGTGAGCTGCTGCAACGAATCGGCCGGATTGAGCAACGGCTCACCCGCCGCGCCGAGGGTAATTAGGGATTTCGAAAAGATCTGGAAACCAGCCTCGGGTCAATTGACACTTTGTTCGTGTCTTTGGTAGTAGGGGTTAAAAGTCCTGAAATTTTGAGGCGGACTCATAGGTCGTGCATAAAATTAAGTAACTGATGATGAACACACAAGAGAAAGAAATCGTCGTCATCACGGGTGGCGCCGGGGGAATCGGAAGAGCGACGGCCCTAAAGTTGGCGGAGCTAAATTATTATCCGATCCTGCTGGACCGGGATGACGGTGCCGGAGGCAAGATTTTAGCTGAGCTTGCAGCGGCGGGGTTTGAAAGCAAGTTTCATTGCGTTGAGCTGGCGAACAAACCACAAGTCGAGGAAGCGTTTGCCCAAATACTGGCGGAACACAAGCGAATTGACGCGCTTGTAAATCTGGCAGGCGGCACTATCCATAAAAGACGCATTCAAGATTTCGCGCTCAACGAGTGGCAAGAAATCCTGAACGCCAATCTAAAATCAACGTTTCTTTGCTGTCGGGCGGTCACAGGAGCGATGAAAAGTCGTAAGGTGGGAAATATCATCAACACGTCTTCTAACTTTGGATTTAGCGGAAGTCCTTTACACACGGCGTACTCCGCGGCGAAATACGGAATAGTTGCTTTTAGCAAATCTTTAGCTTTGGAGCTGGCTCCTTACGGAATAAGAGTGAATTGTATTGCCCCCGGGTTGACCGCGACTGAAAAGGTATTGAGTCACCATACTCGGGAAGCTTTTGAGGCAATGGGCAGGACGCTTCCCATCGGTCACGCGGGGGCGCCTAGCGATGTGGCGGAAGGAATTGTTTTTTTGCTGAGCAACGCTAGCGACTACATGACGGGCCAAACCTTGCATGTAAACGGAGGCATGGTTCTGCCATAAGAGCGGGCGCTGCGGCAGGCGGTTACAGAAGAATCGGAGTTATTATGCTGACGCGCCTACGGCTCTATACGGCGGCGTTTGCGTTTCTCGCTTCCCCCGACTTGTTGCCTGCGCCGGAGTCGAGTTTTTTTCAGGGTAAGACGATCCGTATCGTCGTCGGCACATCGCCCGGCGGCGGGTTTGACGTCTATTCCCGCGCGCTCGCTCACCACATGGGCAACTACATTCCTGGAAATCCTACATTTCTAGTGGAGAATATGCCGGGTGCTGGGCATCGAATCGCTGCCAATCACGTGTATAAAGTAGCCCGGCCGGATGGATTGACCATTGGTAATTTCTTCGGCGGGCTTCTCGTCGGCCAGGTCTTGGGATACTCGGGAATTGAGTTTGATGCTGTGAAATTCGAGTACATTGGGGTTCCGGTCAAAGACAATCCGGTGTGCGCGTTTACCAAAGCAAGCGGGATAACAAGCTATGAAAAATGGAGCGGGGCGAAGATCCCGGTCAAGCTTGGTGCGACGGGTGCGGACGATCTCATGCTCTATGGGATTCCGAAGATCCTAAATGCTGCTCTTGGAGTTCCAGTACAGGTAGTGGCGGGTTACAAAGGGGACCTCCGATATTCGTCTAGCGGCGGAGGCTGGTGAGTTGGCGGGCGGGTGCTGGGGTTGGGAATCGATTCGATCGACATGGAGAACGGCCATCGATAGTGGCAGTGTGAATGTAGTGTTGCAAACCGTGCCGAAATCCCAGCCAGAGCTTGTGAAGGTTCCGCTAGCCATTGAGGTGGCAAAAACGGACGAAGGGCGGCAGCTGATTCAGATAGGAATTCACAACGTCAGCGCTATCACGAGACCCTATGTGTTGCCGCCTGGTACGCCGAAGGTCGCGTGCAAATATTGCGCAAAGCATTCACCGATACGTTGAAGGATCAGGAATTTCTTGCGGAGGTCAAAAAATTAAACTTTGCCGTTGACCCGATCAGCGGTGAGGAATTGGAAGGCATCATCCATGGACTGTTTAAGATCAAACCTGAGACATTGGTAAAGCTGAAGGAGATACTGAATTGAACCGACCAATGACCGCCGTTGAACATTTGAACCTTGAACTTTGAACGGGCTTCACCAACAAAAAAAGAATGGGAAAAGGAGAATACCATGGTAGTCGCCGAAGGACCCAACGAATACATTTTGTATGCGCAAAACGATCACGGTGATTTGGCCGGTCAGTTTGCCGCGCACTGGGGTAATGAGACTTTTTCACCGCTCAAACCCCGCGACTCTATGGTGTTTGTCGCGGAAGCGCATGATAACGGCTGGTGGCACTGGGATATTAATCCTGAGGTCGATGATCAAGGTGTTCCCATTACCTTCAGAAGAACGCCACGGGAGCGATTATATTCATTCATAAATCAGGGCATTGAGAATATACTAGCGAAGGATCTTTATGCCGGCTTGATCGCGAGCATGCACCATGCCGGACTTCCGCAGCATCGTTACGGGACGTTGCCCGCGGTGCCGAGGCGGCAAGACGAGCATACGCAAAAGTTCATCCGAGAGAGCGAGCCCTTCTACAAAGAATTGATGGTAAAAGTCGCAAGCATGAAAGAATACGAAGGCGTAAGCTCCTCGGATTACCTCTGGTTCAATTATCGTATGATGCAGGTCTTCGATCGTCTGTCTTTGTTTTTTTGCTGCAACTTCGACCTCGAAAAAGCGACGACCTCGGAGTCCCAGTCGCAGGACGATAAGGATTATGGGAGGGCGTTCTACACATCGACGATCAATGCGACGCCCGTGCGCTTCGGCCAGCAGGACACCGAGCTACATCTAACTCCACTGAGTAAAACAAAGCTCAAAGTTGAACCGTTTCCATTTGATGAGGCACCGCTGAAAGTCAGCGTTCGCGGCCGGGTTATTCCGCGGCGGCCTTACAAAAGCCAGGAAGAATTCCGCGATGTCTACCGACGCCGGCCGCGAGAAGCGTTCGAATACACGCTGGTGCCGAACTGATATCCATGCTGGCCACGAGTAAGAATGGCTAAATTCAAGTATTTCAACAGTGAATGTTGAACGCGAAAGTTTGAACGGTTAGTATCCCGAAGAAGATTTTTGTTGAAGTAGTTTGTACTCACCGACGAGGAGAAATGATGGAAGAGTCGGACACTTGCGGAGGGCGGCCGAAGACGACCAGCGAGGCGCTTTGTCACTACTGGCATCCGGTAGCGAGATCTACAGAGGTTACCGATAAGCCGGTTAAGGCAAAACTACTAGACCAGCCACTGGTGCTATGGCGCTCGCACGGGT
>Ga0126382_10001089_pt1 | contig 11013 bp, 5 predicted proteins | sample PanSoiMetPlot_30_FD_92548 | JGI IMG/M metagenome (GOLD analysis project Ga0126382, IMG submission 92548) | Tropical forest soil microbial communities from Panama - MetaG Plot_30 | ecosystem: Environmental > Terrestrial > Soil > Tropical forest > Bulk soil | place: Panama | collected 2016-02-17 | reverse complement strand
TTGTTTTGGCCGGCGCTAAAGCCAAAGAAGGCATTGTTACTGCCGGTAGTGTTCAAAAAACCCGCGAAAGCACCAAAGAAAGAATTGCCGTTGCCGGACGTGTTGTTTGTGCCGGCGCTGGCGCCGAAGAAGTCGTTGGCGGAGCCGGTCGAGTTCAGCCCCGCGAGACTGCCCACAAAGGTGTTATTGCTCGTGGTCAGGCTGCTAAAGCCGGCGCCGTTGCCTATAAACGTATTGTCCTGCCCGGTGATGTTCTTTAACCCAGCTGACTGCCCGATAAACGTATTGTTAATCGCTGTGGTGTTGGCGGCGCCGGCGTTGTAGCCAACAAAGGTATTGGCGAAGCCGGTCAAGTTCGCGATACCGGCAAGTGCTCCGACGAAGGTGTTCAGGTTGCCGCTGGTGTTCGATTGGCCGGCTTGAGAGCCGAAGAAGGCATTGGCAGAGGCCGTGTTAGACAAGCCGGCGTTGAAGCCAAAGAAGGAGTTGGCGATGCCTGTGGTATTATTGAAACCAGATCGATACCCGAAGAACGAATTACCACCTCCGGTGGAGTTGACTTGACCTGCGCTGGCGCCAAAGAAGGAATTAGAGTTCCCGCCCAGGTTTGCTAAACCCGCGTTCTGGCCAAAAAAAGAGTTTGCGATTCCTGTGTTTGACTGTCCGGCATTGACTCCTAAGAACAGATTGAAATCGCCGACGTTAGGCCCAAAAGTCAGTATGCGAAACCCGCCCAGATTGTATTGCGTCGAAGCGTTGACGATACTGCTCGACAGCGTGCCGCCAGCAGTTCCGTTACCACTAATATTGAAGTCGCTCGAGGCCTGTTGCGTTGTCGTGTTCTGAATGTAGTTGGTGCTGCCGGCAGGAACGCTCGCAACCGGTATCGGACCGCTGATTGCACTTCCGCTTATCCCGCCGATAATGGCGCTGCCATTGACACTGCCGATCTGGCTGCTGGTGATGCAGTTGACGCAAGCCGCCGAAAGCCCATCCGCGCTCGACGATCCTAAACTCTTTATCGCATAAGGAGTGGACAAGACTTGCTGACGAGGAGAAAGCAATGTCGGCGACCCAGGGTTGCCGTTAGGCTTGACGCTTATTTCAAGAAAACGACTAGCGCCATTAAATGCGCCGGCGCCGAAATCCAGCGTTACGGTAAAGATCCCGTCCACCACTGCGGCGTTCTGTGCTGTTACCGGAGCTCCAATCTGGTTTCCGTTTGTGGGCGCATCCCAGAGTGTGAATGAGAAATCATACAGTGCGTTAACCGGCGCGTTGTTGTCAGTCAGCTTGCCTTGATATGTGAACTGGGTGGTTTGTGCGTACGCATTGCTCGCCGTAATAAACATTGCGAGCAGAGAAACGCTCAACGTAAGCTTGAAACGTGTCTTGCGGTTGATTTTATTCCTGATCATTGTTCTTCTCCAAGTCCCCGATATCGACACGGAACGAATAAATTCGTTACTACGTGACTAACGCCGCGAAGATAATTCAACTTTCATTAGCTGTGCAGAGCATACTTGTGCGTTTTTTTGGAGCTGATCGATGAAGATCGCCACCCGTTTATGCGTAATCTGTGTGTGTCATCCGTGGATCGATCACCTTCAACCGCAGATGACACAGATTACAGAGTCTTTTGGGCCTTACTCTAAGGTGGGAGGATTTAGCTGATGATCCGATTACGGAGGGCCTTGCTTACGGCTTCGTTTTTAGAGTGGACGTGCAGTTTTTCGTAGATGCTTCGGATATAGTTCCGAACCGTGTTAATGCTGACGTTCATCTGCCCGGCGGCGTTCTGATAGCTGTAGCCTTCGGATAACAGCTTAAGCAAACGCACTTCTTGCAAGGTGAGTTGCTCTTCGATGATCTCCGGTGGCGCGGTTTTTTGGAAAAGGGCTACCACTTTTCTGGCTATTTCCGGGGACATCGGCGCACCCCCCTCGTGGGCCTCTTTTATGGCATCAAGTAGCCTTGCCGGCGGCGTCTTCTTGAGCATGTAACCATTAGCGCCATTACAAATTGATTCGAAGACCTTGTCCTGTTCAGCGTAAATCGTGAGCATCAGAATCTGCATGCTCGGGAATTTCTCGCGAAAGATTTTGACGGCCTCTGACCCGAGCATTCCAGGCAGGTGAATATCCAGCAGCATGACGTCAGTAGGATCGCTGCTAAGCAGCCGCAGCGCTTCCTCAACGGAACCAAAGGCTCGTGTACAGCGATAACCCGGAGTGCTGTCGATCAATATTCTCAGACCTTCCCTAAGATGGGAATCGTCCTCAACAATTGCGACGCGGATCGTCTCGCTCAATGGGGTCCCAATTATCTGTTGCATTCTCTTCTCTCTCAAGTCCGATCTTAAGCGGCTTAGCTTCGGCGCGCCAGAGCATATTTATGCGTCATTTTTCACCACATGACCCTTCAACGGGATCTCCAGACTCAACTGAGTTCCGCTTCCCGGTTTCGAGACTATCTCTAATCGCCCTCCAAGTTCTACGGCTCTTGCCTGCATGTTCTTCAATCCGTTTCCTCCGCGTCCATTGCCAGGAATACCATCGCCAGACTGAACGGCAAAACCTCGCCCGTCGTCGCGGATCGACCCGATGAGCCGGTCGTGTGAGATGCTGATCTCGAGAGTAACCCGGCTGCATGCCGAGTGGCGAGCGACGTTGTTGATCGCCTCTTTGAAGATCAAGTACAGATGACGACGTTGCTCGGGAGGCAATTTGATGTTGCCTATCTCCTCCGTCGCTTTGAACTCCCAATCGATTCCTCTGGCTTCCAACACATCCGACGCGAACTGCCTTATTCTGGAAGCCACGTTGTTCAAATCATCCTTGCGCGGATCGATCGACCAGACTATGTCGCTCATCGAGTCGACAAGCCCGCGCGCCGAATCGGCGATATCGGTCAGCATGTCGACGGATTCCTTGTGATCGGCCCGGGTCTGTCGTTTGACTACTTCGCTCAGGACAGCCATTCGAGACAGGCCTGCACCGATGTCATCGTGTAAGTCTGTGGCGATCCTCGTGCGCACTCGCTCGATTTCGAGCAGGCGAGCTACGCGGTAGCGATAAGCAGCGTAAGCTGCAAGTCCGATTACCGTCACTGCTATGGTAAGAAACCACCAGCGAAGCCAGACCGGCGACAGGATCCTGAACGAGACGCTTGCGGGTCGCTCGCTCGCGGTGCCATCTGCTCTGACTGCCCTGATCAGAAGCGAGTGCTTGCCCGACGCAAGATCCAGATTCAGGCTTTGTTGTCTGTCCGGATTGCTCCAATCCTGGTCGTCAAGCCGGTATTGATAACGCACGTTTTCACCCGCGCCAAAAGTCAGCGCAAAGAAATCTACCTGGATCTGATGTTGACTGGACCCAAATTCCAACGGCTTGATTTCCGTTTCGCCAAGCTCGGAGATTTTCTGCGAGACGCCGTTGACCAGAATTCTGTCAATGAACACCGGCGGCGGCGCGCCCCGGCGCTCGATCTCTGGAACAAATCGCACCAAAGTGTTGCTGACAACAAACCAAAGAGCTCCGTTTTTATCAGCGGCACAACGCGTGATCAGGTTAGTGGGCAGGCCATCCTCCTGGGTGAAGACCCTGATCTTTCCGTCCCGGTCAACTCGGTTGATGCCCCGTCCGGTTCCCACATAGATGCGCCCGAAGCGATCTTCGGTGAGGCAGCTTGTTTGATTGCTCGAAAGCCCGTTTGCCGTAGAAAGACTGGCGAAGAGGGGATGATCGTCCAGCGTGTTATCCACGCGGAATAATCCTCGACCGGCAGTAGCGACCCATAAGCGTCCCTCTGAATCAGTCAAGAGATCACCAACCTGGCTCGCAGCCAGACCGTCCTTTTCAGTGAACCACCGGAACGCGCCGTTGTTGTAGCGGGCGAGGCCGCCAAAATAATACCCAAACCACATCTGTCCGTGAGAATCTTCAGTGAAAGAAATCGGGCCGTTATGGGCGGGCAGGCCGTCTGCTGTGGTGTATCCAAATATCTTTTCGGTGTTCCGCTCCCAGCGGAGCAATGTATCTTCCATCGGACCTATCACGGTAAACCAAATATCACCCCGAGAATCTTCAAACAGATTGAAGATCTCATCGGCGAATAATCCGTCAGCTTTGGTATAAATCCTTTTTGGTTGAGCGCGGACCAGATCATTAAAGTTTGACAGCTTCGGATATCGCCGGAGCCCTAACTGCCCAGGAATCCACCATTCCCCGTCCCGTGAAATGGAGTCCAAATAATGCCAGCCCCAGCTGCGAGTCGTCAGACCAAAAGGCACCAGTGTTTCAAACTTACCCCCGGTAAAATGTGATAACTGGTTGGGGCGTGACGCAATAAAGACTTCTCCTTTCCTGTCAGAGAACACTGACATGATCTCATCCGAAGGACGCACGCCATCCTGACTGTCGAATAGTGTAAATCCCGAAAGACTGACTTTCCATGCACCCCTTGAATCCGTTGCAGCCCACAAGTTGCCAGCCGCGTCCAGCGCAAATCCATTTATTTTTTCACGAGCAAGAAAATGAAATTGTGGCTCGTTCTCTTTTGCGTTCGGTAAATACTCAGAAAGTCCGTACTCATACCCAACAAAGATGCGGCCTTCCAGTGTTTGCGCTGTTCTGAAATGAATTGCGTTTGGCGGCAGGCCGTCCTTCTGCGTAAACGTACGCAGAAGCCGCATCGAGTTGTTCTCATATGCAAATAGCTTTAGCGCGGGGTAAGCGTCCATCCAAAGTCTTCCCTCACGGTCCATCACAATCGAAGACGATGCATCGTCACATAATTTCTTAATGTCTCCATCCGGGGAGATTCGATAGATTGCGGAAGAAACAGCAAGCAAGCCTCCCTCCGAATCGGGCAGAAGGTCGGCAAATCCAAAGCCTTTGTCCTTCCATTCGGCAACTCCAAATTCGTGTAGCTCCCATCCGTTGGCCCCTCTTTCAACCTGAAACAGACCGCTTCCAGTTCCGGCCCAGATGCGACCTCCGTTGTCCTGGGCCAGACACAAAATGTTCCGCCTTGGTTGTTTGAAAAGTCCTTCATCGGGAAAGATTGTCTGAAACAGAGGCGGCTCATCAGATGTCTGCTCCAATTTTTGTTCGAAGAAATTCCAACGATAAGCCTTGCCGTTCGGATTGAAGATCGCTAAACCGGAGCTGGTAGCTACAAAGTAAGTACCATCTCTGGTCTCCAGAAAATCGTTAATGTTGCGGTGCGGAAGTCCCTGCTCCTGGCCGTAGTTCTTGAACCGGTAACCGTCAAAACGCGAAAGGCCCTCGGCGGTGCAGAACCATAGAAAGCCACGCGAATCGCAGTAGATCTTGTTCACGCTGTCGTGAGCCAAACCGTCCGCCGTCGTGTAGGCTTTGTATGGGGGCCGTTCGGCGTTGCTGGGAGCGTTGAGCGTCAATGACGTCAAAAGAACAGAACAGAACAAAATAAATCTCTTGATTTGCGTGCGTCTCATGCCGCGCCGTCTTGTGGAAACTGCGGAGTCAGAGTCAAAGGATTAGTCAACGGCCGCTCATCGATTTTGATTTGAAATGATTGTGGCAAGCGCATCCTCCTGCGCGCGGCTCGGAGATCAAGAATTTTTTGCGATGCTATTGCTTGGTGAGAGACAAGTCAAGCGGGACGAAGTACCGGGATGACGTACCGTAGACGACTTCGTTTCCGCAGACTCAACAGTCTACGATACATCAGTGGTCCCCTGCGGCTAACTGAAATAGATTCAACCGCAGAGGACTCTGAACAACCTGAGGATACCCGGGCCAAGGGCATTCCTTCAGAGGGTTTCGGACGGATTTACAGACTCGCTACGAGCAGGCTCGAACGCAAACCGCCAGCGATCACTCTTATGCGATTCGGGCCTTCGTGCAGATTCAAAGCTGCGCTTGGCGCCGTGATCGTGAGCTTCTTGCCGTTAGGCGTCACGCTTACGATCTCCGGCGGAGCTACGATCACGCCATTGATCTCAACCAGCGCATCAGTTGTCAGCCGCTTGCCTCTTATGAGCAGCCTTCCGTTGTCGTACGATGCTTCATTTAACTTGACGGCGCCAGGATCGCCGCCGCTGAAGTCAGCAGTTACCGGTCCGCTGCGGTTTCCATGGCTGTCGATCAAAATCGCGCTCACCTGAGTCGCTGCCGCAAGACCATTCAAACCTGTAAACCTCAAACGAAGCGAGAATGAAGTAGCGATTCCGACGTTCGCCGGAAACGGCGACGTCTGGGCAATCTGAGCACCTTTTGAATCCAGGAACCGTGCTTCCACCTGCACGACATCTCCGTCGGCATCGATAGCGGCCCCTTTGACTGTCAGCACATCGCTGTTCAAGTCCGCTGCAAGCGCAGTGATTTTTGGGATATTGTTGCCGAACGGCTTGAGCGTGTAGCCAAATAGATCGAGCGCCTCGAGATCATTGAAAGTTATCGTTACGCGCTCTCCCGACGCGATGGTTGGATCCATGATCCCTATTCGTGATCCCAATATCGAATCATCACGCCAGTGGCTCGGCTGAAGTCCGTCACCACCGTTGCCGTCGGGTCTTCCGGTCGATAACTGCAACTCTGTCTTGCCTTCGTAGAAGACTTGCGCGCCGCCGGAAGTCAATATCCGATCGGCAGTCTTCAGCATATCCATCGACGCGCCGGGACGGAGCCTGAACAGATCCCACACGGTCACTGCCAGGTCACAATCAGGGTTGATCTCTCGTTGGCCAACTGCCGAAACAAACCCCAGGATGTGCCCAATCTCATGTGTGACGACAGCTTCAAAGTCATACTTTCCGTCATCGATTCCATCACTCGGGTCAAAGTCAAAGCTCATCGCCGAGTTGAATCCGATCGCCGGGGTCGGACCGAAGTTCGGCGGGTCCAGAGTCGGGTCGGGTTGAATCATACCCAGCGTCCGAAATACGGAAGAAGGAGCCAGGATGCTGCTGGTCTCACCCAAGTCCGTCGGAACATTTGTAAGAGTTGGAAGAGCGTTGTACAGCGATCTTTCCTGTGACGAACTAGCGGACTCCATCAACGCATCCCAAACCGTAAAATAGTGGCCGAGCGCGATGAGCATCTGGGGGTTGGATATTCCGATCACATTTTGAGGGAAGGAATCTCCAAACCATTTCGGTCCGAAGTCAACATCAATGATAACCGTAGTCGGCGACTGGACCCGGGACGCCCACAAATTTGCGGCTCGCACGAAAGCGGCTTTAGCTTGCGCGTTTGACTCAAGTTCCGGAGTCGCTCTGAGAATTATTTGCAGACCGCTTGCGGCCTGAAGGCTCGGCGGCGTGATGGTATGGAGCTCGCGAGTAGTATCGCGACGCATGATAGCTAGAGACTCTTCTGGAGATGAATCGCGGCAGGCGGCGGCGCCGTCCTTTTCATATATTACGGAGCTGGATGTCTGTGATGCGGCGGACAAAAAGCCGGATCCGCTCGAGACGTGTGCTGACAAAGGGTGCGAAGCAGCGCGTGAAATCTGAGTGGCGCTGTTGGTGGCCAATGTCAGAGCGATAACGATTAGGCATAATGCAACGCGACAAGAATATAGTTTTGAGTTTTTGTTATGCGTCATGGCCTGTTCACCTCCGGGGTGCAGGAGTCACATCGTTTTAAGAAGAGTTTTTGTCTTGGGAGTAAGAAGCAAGTTCCTCTACACCAGTGGCGCTGTAGGGGCATCGCTGAGGTGTGATTCCGGCTGGAATGATTAGACACCGGTTTCCAGGTTAGGATATCGGAAAATGCGGTATACACAATAGTTTTCTTCTTTGCGACCTTGACGGTTCCTGGCGTCTTTGCATGAACCAAGACTTTGTCACTCGAGAAAGCCAGGTGCGCGCAAAGACGCAATGAGGCCCAAGGCTCGCAAGCCATCCAGATATCGTCGCTTGCCAGTTATTCGTTTGCTCAGTAGCATTGCTGCGAATCGGAAAGGGGTAAGTAGAGGTGAGGTCCTGCTATTGCAAAGCGACTCGCGCGAAGAGTGGCCTGTTCAGGGAACTCCTGTTTGTCTCTTTGTTCATTTCTACAATCTCTGGAATCGGTTGCGGAGGATCCAAGGCTACCAACTCAGCTGCCAGCTCTGCTCTCAAGTCATCCGACAATCTAAATGCGAACTCAACTCGGACTGCCCAGTCCGAATCAATGAATATTCAAGAGCCCGAACGCTACAGCATTACGATGACGGTCAGCGCACAAGAAACTACTTCGGATGCCCCGGCTCCGATGGTTACACAGCAGCTCACTCATGCCAGGTTTGATGCGGATAGACGATGGGGGTTTTTGTTACCGGCGCCTCTGGGACAGGTTGTTTACCTTGAAAAGTCGGGCCTGAAATACCTGGTTTTGTTCGACCGCAAACAATACGTGGAAGTCACTCCCGATGCGCTTGGCTTCCAGATTGGACGCACGCTAACGCCAAACGGGGTAATCGAGCGGCTTAAGGCAAAACCGCACGAGAACCTCGGACTGGAACCGGTGAACGGGCGCACCGCGATTAAATACCGATCAGCTGAACCGCGCGAGAGCTCAACAAGCAACGATGTAATTTTTGTAGATCAGGAGACCGGTTTGCCGCTTCGCTCAGTGCTGAACACCACGGCACCCAACGGAGCGAAGTCGCGGATGATCGCTGAGGTTCGAGATGTTCAGCTAAACCCGGATCGTGCGCAGTTCGATGTGCCCGTAGGGATGCGGAAGGTCACGGTTCAAGAGGCGCGACAGCAGGTTGACGTATTTGCGACCGCAATTCGTTCGCTTGTGGATATCATTAATGGAACACAAAGCCCCGCAGCAGCCGTGCCACCCTCGGGAGCAAATCGGAACGCAGCTCGAAGCGGCCATTGACGCAATTATTTATTTGCGCTCTTACCGCGTAGGGACGAGTCTATTCGTTCGCTGCGGCCTTACCAACTGATTCGAAAGCACAGGGAACGATAAATTCGTTACTACGTGGGAAACACCCTTAAGCCACATCCTTGCAAGCGGGGATCATCGGAGCCTGAGGCTGGGATATATATGCTAACGAGTCCGCGAGTTCACGCAGCAAGAGCACTTGCTCTTGTCATTTTGTGTGTAGCGTTTTGCCTGATAACGGGTTGCAAGGGTTCCGGCAACGGATCCAGCAAACTCACCCTGGCAGTGAATTCCGGAGTAGAGGGCGATGCGCTCAAGGAAGCCGCGCGCGATTACGAAACTCTTAAAGGCATTGAAGTCAGCATCGCGGAATTTCCTTATGACAACCTTTTTGAGAAAGAGCTTATCGATCTAACCGCCGCAACCGGGGCCTATGATCTGATAATGCTGGATGATCCCTGGTTTCCACGATTCGCAACGGAGCATCTCCTTACCGAGCTCAGCCAGTTGTATCAAAGACGCGGACAACACGGACCCGATCCAGATTTCGTTGCTTCGTCTATCGCGCTTTGCAAGCACCCTTATGAAAGCGGTGATCTCTATGCGTTGCCTTATGTCGGCAATTCCCAGCTGTTCTTTTACCGCAAGGATCTGTTTGAGCGTCACAATCTCAAGCCGCCTGCAACATGGGATGATGTGATGACCGCCGCTAAGACTATCGATGAGCGCGAACGGAACAGCGCTCCCGGTGGAGGGCGAATTTACGGTTACGTTATGAGAGCCGCACGCGGCAATTCGGCGGTTGCCGATTTCATGCCCATCTTCTGGTCGTTTGGCGCGGAGATGTTTGACGCGAACGGGCAACCAACCGTGAACAGTCAGGAGGGAATCGACGCACTGAAATTCATGGTTGAATTGGGAAAGTACACTCCGCCGGGTTACACCAGCTTCAATGCGACCGAGGTTTCCGCTCACCTGCTCCAGGGAACCGCGGCGATGTCGATCAATTGGCCGGCGTGGATCAGCGCGTTCAGTGACCTGGCTAAATCAAAGGTCGTCGGCAAAATCAATTTCGGAGTGATGCCCGGGGCACGAGCGCCAGGTAGAGCCGAGATTGGCAACTGGTTGATCGCCATTCCGAAAGCGTCGCGGAATCTAGATGCTGCGTTCGAATTTCTGCTGTGGTCAACCGCCGAGGATCAGATGAAAAAGTCGGCTCTTTCGGGGAATCCTCCTACTCGGCGATCAGTGTTTACGAACCCCGAGCTTCTTGCGAAGTTTCCAGCGTATCCAGCGCAGCTTCGCTCGCTGGAGACGTCAAAGCCTCGTCCGCGTACACCGTTGTGGAACGAGATAGAAAACATGTTCGGGATATTTCTTTCGAGAGCAAACAGCGGGGAATTGACTGCAGAGGAGGCGATGAACCAGGGGAACACGGAGATAAGAAAGATCATAGAGCGCAATCCAAGATAGTCTTGCTATGTTGGGGGCACCGCTTGGTCCGTAAAAGTAACAAATCCACCAACTGCGAAGACTGTGTGAAAAAGACTTTCGTAGTTCGGCCTTCAGGCGGAAGTTGGTAATTTTCGCGAAATTCACGATACGAACTTCCGCCTGTAGGCCGAACTACGAACTTTGCACACAATCTCTGCGTTGGTGGATTTCTCGAGTCGTCGTCGGAGGTCAAATGATCGAAACTCTGCGACTAATCTTACGCCCATTTTCTCCGGATGATCTTGATGAGTTCGCCGCAATAAATGCCGATCCCGAGGCAATGCGTTACATAGGCAATGGCAAACCGCAATCAAGGGAACAAACCCAGACTCGTCTCAACGGAATTCTGAATCATTATCAGCAACACGGGTTCGGTCTCTTTGCGATGGTGGACAAGACATCTGGTGAGTTTGTCGGATTTTGTGGGTTGCAGCACCTCGACAACACTTCTGAGATCGAGGTCGGTTACCGGTTAGCACGCAGGTTCTGGGGAAGGGGACTCGCGACCGAAGCGGCGCGCGCCTGCTTGCAATACGGGTTTGAACAACTGGGCCTTGAGCGCATTGTGGCAGTCGTTCAGCCAGCAAACGCACCGTCGAAGTCAGTAGCCGCGAAGATCGGAATGAAGCATATAAAGAACGCTCAC
>Ga0126382_10001088_pt1 | contig 11025 bp, 10 predicted proteins | sample PanSoiMetPlot_30_FD_92548 | JGI IMG/M metagenome (GOLD analysis project Ga0126382, IMG submission 92548) | Tropical forest soil microbial communities from Panama - MetaG Plot_30 | ecosystem: Environmental > Terrestrial > Soil > Tropical forest > Bulk soil | place: Panama | collected 2016-02-17 | reverse complement strand
GCTGCAGTTATAGAACGATATCGCGAGGAAAAAGAGCGCCGCGGCCTGCTCGATTACGAAGATCTGATCGACAAGACACTCGAGTTACTGCGCGACGCCTCCAACAAGAGCACGGCCGCCGCCTGGGTGCTCTATAAGCTCGATCTCGGCATCAATCATGTGCTCGTCGACGAGGCGCAGGACACCAGCGACAAGCAGTGGGAAATCATTAAGATTCTCGTCGCCGAATTTCTGCCGGGTGGCGCGCGCGAAAACGTACGCCGTACTTTGTTTGCAGTCGGCGACGAGAAGCAGTCGATCTTTTCGTTCCAGGGCGCGGTTCCGCACAAGTTCGCCGACATGCGAACCCATTTCCAGGCAATGCATAAGAAAAGCGATGTCGAATTTGCGATTGAGCGACTTGAGTACTCGTTCCGCTCCGCCGTTGGCGTGCTCGCCGCAGTCGACACGGTGTTCAGGCAAGCGGAGGCGTTCCGCGGCCTTACGAACGATCCGACTTGGACTGTCCATCAAGCCTTGCCCGATGCAGTGCCTGGCGAGGTTGAAATCTGGGACCTGCTTGCACCCAACGCGGATGATAGCGGCAAGGAGGGCTGGGACGCGCCGTTCGACACCACCAGCGAAACCAGTCCTTCGGTCAAGCTCGCCGCAAAGATTGCTCGCACGGTGAAGGGTTGGCTTACAAGCGGCACGCGGCCGGGCGAAGTGCTGATTCTCGTGCGTCAGCGCGGCCCCATGTTCGAGGCGGTGATCCGCGCCCTCAAGCAGGCGCAGGTCGATGTCGCCGGCGCCGACCGCCTGGTGTTGACCAAACACATCGCGGTGATGGACCTGCTGGTGCTTGGCGATGCACTCTTGCTTCCGGATGACGATCTGGCACTCGCGACCGTGCTCAAGAGTCCGTTATTCGGCTTTGACGACGAGCAGCTTTTCAAGCTCGCCTATCAGCGCAAAGGCCCGTTGCGATCTACCTTGCGCTCGCGAGCTGCTGAAATTGCAGTATTTGGTGCGGCCTCATCGGCGCTTGATGCATTAGCGATGACGGCACGCACGTTGTCGCCTTTTGCATTCTACGCACATGTGCTGGGTGCACTGAAAGGCCGCGCCAGAATTCTGAGCAGGCTCGGCACCGAGGCCGCCGACCCACTCGACGAGTTTCTGAACCTCGCGCTGACTTACGAGCAAAGGGAGGCTGCGTCACTGCAAGGCTTTCTGAATTGGATAAGGGCGGCACAAAGTGAAGTGAAGCGCGACATGGAGATGGCGCGCGACGAAGTGCGCGTTATGACTGTGCACGGTGCCAAAGGGCTCGAAGCGAAGAATGTCATCCTCATCGATCACACCACTACGCGTCCGGAGGGCGCGCACCCACCGCGCCTGCTGACCGTGCCGATTGACGGCGCCCCGCCGGGTTCAACCGCGTTGGTATGGGCCGCCGCTCAGGCGAAGGATGCCGGGCCGATGGGAGACGCACGCACGAAAGCGCTCGACGCGGCGCGCGACGAATATCGACGACTTCTGTATGTCGGACTGACACGCGCCGCCGATCGCCTGTTAGTCTGCGGCGCCAAGGGTGTCAACAGGGCGCCGAAGGGCTGTTGGCACGATCTCGTGCTCACCGCGCTGCAGCCGCTGTCGGAAGAAGTCAGCAATGACGACGGCAAAGTGTGGCACTTCCGCAAGGGTGTCCCCGTAAACGGGGAGCGATCTCGCGAAGCAAAGCAGCACGCCACGCTGCCGGCGTGGCTCACGTCGACAGCATCGTCTTCGCCGACGCCGAAAATGCTGCGGCCCTCGGATACGACGGATGATGAACCACGTCACTTCGCGGGCGGTGGCGAGCGCGAGGCGGCGCGCCTACGCGGTTTATTGGTTCACCGTCTCTTTCAGTCGCTGCCGGATGTCGCCGCAGAACGACGACGCAAAGCCGCTGAAGGCTATCTTGCGCGGGCAGGACGCGAATTGCAGAGCGCGGACCGAGCTCGCCTGGCAGAGAAAGTCATGCGGGTAATCGATGACGCGCGCTTCCGTGAACTTTTTGCGTCGAGCAGCCGCGCCGAAGTTCCTATCGTCGGAAAACTCAGCAATGGCAGGGAAATGGTGGCCATCTCCGGTCAGGTCGACCGCCTTTCGGTGACGCAAGCCGCAGTGCTAATTGGTGATTTCAAGACCAACCGAGAGCCGCCGCGCCGAATCGAAGACGTGTCACCGGCCTACATCCGTCAGCTCGCCCTCTATCGAGGCCTTCTCCGGACTCTCTACCCGAACAGGCCTGTCCGTGCCGCGCTGATATGGACGGAAGTCCCTGATCTCATGGAGCTTTCTGAAGCGCTCATGAACAGGGCTTTGGCAGAGGCATTGGCGCAGGTCACCTCCACGTGAGATTGCCTTGACGCTGCGGGACCGCGTTCATAGTTTCCACCCCTCGCAATTTTTTGGGGCGATTCTCTCCCCTGCTCAACAAAAGAGGTAGTTGTCATGGCCGTCGGCAAAGTGTCGGACGCAAGTTTTGAATCGGACGTTTTGAAATCTGCCGAACCGGTGGTCGTGGACTTCTGGGCGGAATGGTGCGGCCCGTGCCGCATGATCGGTCCGGCGCTGGAAGAAATTGCCGGCCAACTCGGCGACAAGGTCAAAATCGTCAAGCTTAACGTCGACGAGAATCCGAAGACCGCCGGACAATACGGCATCATGTCCATCCCGACCCTAATGCTATTCAAGAATGGCAAGGAAGCCGCGCGCCAGGTTGGCGCCGCGCCCAAGCAGAAACTGCACCAGTGGATCAGTGCCGCCGTATGACGGTGCGATAGAGATTTCCTCAAACGGCCGGCCCAAAGCCGGCCGTTTTGCGTTGGTAAGATGATGACTCTCGCTTTGCACCCACCCTTCCCGCCGATGGAAGCCTTGTCCGCGGACGAAGTTCCGAAGGGCAAGAACTGGCAGTACGAGCCAAAATGGGATGGTTTCCGTTGCCTGGTATTTCGCGACGGCAGAAAGGTCGAACTGCAATCGAAGTCCGGCCAATCCCTCACACGCTATTTCCCGGAACTCGTGTCAGCTGTCACCGCGTTGAAGGCCAAACGTTTCGTGCTTGATAGTGAAATCGTTGTGCCACGAGGACAGGCGTTTTCTTTCGACGACCTGCTGCAACGTATTCACCCGGCGGAGAGCCGCGTGAAACGTCTCGCCGCCGAGACACCTGCGCTCCTGATCGTATTCGACCTGCTGGCCGGTGATGACGGCAAGAGCTTTACGAAGTTGGCGCTCGTCGACAGACGAGAATTGCTGGAAGAATTCGTCCGTAAATATCTGCGGGGTCACAAAACGATCCGGCTGTCCCCTGTAACCGCAAAAATTTCCGATGCGCAAAAATGGCTCAAGCAGGTCGGTACAAACCTTGATGGAATCATCGCCAAACGCCGCGACGTGCCATATGAATCGGGCAATCGCCACGGCATGCAGAAGATAAAGAACTATCGATCAGCCGACTGCGTTGTCGGCGGTTTTCGCTACAACGAAGGCAGGCGTACAGTCGGCTCGTTGCTGCTCGGTTTGTACGATGATCATGGTCTGCTCAATCACGTCGGTTTCACATCCTCGCTTAGAAGCGATGAGAAAAAAGCAATCACGGCAAAGCTTGAAAAACTAATCGCGGCACCCGGCTTCGCCGTCGACAAACCGGGCGGGCCAAGCCGCTGGTCGACAAAACGCTCCGCGAAGTGGAAGCCGCTCAAGCCCAAACTGGTGGTCGAGGTTTGCTACGACCATTTCAGTGACGGACGTTTTCGGCATGGAACAAGGCTTATACGCTGGAGGCCTGACAAAACACCGCGACAATGCACGATGGATCAGGTGCACCAGAAAAAAGCTGACCTGATGAAGCTTTTGAAATGACGTGGATGGACTAGTGCGGAAACGTTCCGTTCTCGCGCAGCGCCTCGCCGGCAAGATAGAGTGAGCCGGTGATCAGGATTCGCGGTGGCGGATCAAGATCGAGCTTGCGCGCGGCTTCGAGTGCGTCGGTCAGATTGTCCCGGCTCGTCGCCGACAGACCGATGGCGCGCGCCGCGCCGGCGACAGCGTCCGCGCTCAACGCCTTCTCGGCATTCGGGACAGGTACGGCAATCATCCGACGCGCAAGTCCGGCGAAATTACTGAGAAAGCCTTCGCTGTCCTTTGTTGCAAGCATGCCGACAATCAACACCAGCGGCCGCGACACGCGTTCTTCCAGATCGGCGAGCGCCGCCGCGATCGCACGGCCGCCGTCCGGATTATGTCCGCCGTCGAGCCAGAGTTCGCTGCCGACCGGAACAAGCTCGACGAGACGGCCCTGTCCTAACCTGTGCAGGCGTGCGGGCCAGTCGACTTTGGTCATACCGGCATCGTAGGCGCCAGTTGGAATCGCAAACTGACCGATTGTGCGCAACGCGGCGATGGCGAGACCTGCATTCTCGAACTGGTGCCTGCCGTAGAGCTTCGGCGGTGGCAGATCGAGCAGCCCACTTTCATCCTGGTATACAAGGCGACCGCGTTCCTCGGTTGCCGTCCAATCTGCGCCGGCGACCTTCAGCGGCGCGCCGAGCCTCGCAGCCTGACGTTCGAGCACAGCCAGCGCATCGCGCGGTTGAGACGCGATGATTGCAGGCACGCCGCGTTTGAGAATGCCGGCTTTCTCCGCTGCGATCTTTTCGATGGAATCGCCGAGGAAGTCGATGTGATCGATCGAAATGCGCGCGATGATCGTGGCCACAGGATTGTCCACTACGTTTGTTGCATCGAGCCGTCCGCCGAGACCGACTTCCAGCAGCATCACGTCGGCAGGGTGTCGCGCAAACAAAAGAAAGCCCGCAGCGGTCGTGATCTCGAAGACGGTGATTGGCGCGCCGGCGTTGGCGCGTTCGCATTCTTCCATCGCCGCCGACAGTTCCTCATCAGAAACCAGTCTGTTTTCGCCGCGTCCGCCAATGCGGAAACGCTCATTGAACCTGACCAGATGCGGCGAGGTGTAGACGTGTACGCGTTTGCCTGCCGCCTCCAGGATCGCGCGCAGGAAGGCGATCGTGGAGCCCTTGCCGTTTGTTCCAGCAACATGGATTACCGGTGGCAATTTTTTTTCGGGATGGTCCAGGGCAGCCAACAGTCGTCGCACGCGGTCGAGCGAAAGATCGATACGCTTGGGATGCAGCGCTGTCAGACGCGCGACGATGGATTCGGGTGAACTCATGAGTTTTGACGCATCACTTCAGCAAGCCGCTGTTGTTGTCCGCTTCGTCTCCCCGCGAGCGCGCGGCCCAAAAGTCATATAGCCGAGAGTCGATGCTCTCGTCCTCTGGATTCCTTCTGACACGGAAAGATCGGTCGGAATTACGGTTTTAAAAGAAAAAAATCAGTCGAATTTATGCATGCGCCGGAACCGGCAACTGTGCCTGCTCGGTTGCAGCCGGTAGCGGCGCGCGCGTGAGCAGCCGGCACAATTCGGCAAGCGTCGGGCGCAATTTATGCCGGTGCACCACCTTGTCGACCATGCCGTGCTCGGCGAGATATTCGGCGCGCTGAAAGCCTTCGGGCAATTTCTCGCGGATGGTCTGTTCGATCACTCGCGGACCGGCAAAGCCGATCAACGCGCCTGGTTCGGCGATCTGCACGTCGCCGAGCATCGCGTATGATGCCGTGACCCCGCCCGTGGTCGGATTGGTCAGTACGACAATGTAGGGCTTGCGCGCCTCACGCAGCATCTGCACCCCGATTGTCGTGCGTGGAAGTTGCATGAGCGAAAGAATGCCTTCCTGCATGCGCGCGCCGCCGGACGCCGCGAACATGATGAATGGCGTCTGCCGACGCACCGCGGTTTCGAGGCCGGTGATCACTCCTTCGGCGGCTGCCATGCCAAGCGACCCGCCCATGAAGTCGAAATCCTGAACGGCAATGGTGACCATTTGGCCTTCCAGGCGGCCGACGCCGACTTTCACCGCGTCCTGCAGCCCGGTCTTGGTCCGCGCATCCTTGAGACGATCCGCATAACGACGCTCATCTCGAAATTTCAGCGGATCGACTGGCACTTCGGCCAAAGGAATTTCTTCGAACTCCCCGCCGTCGAACATGGATTTCAGGCGCATAGGCGCGCTGATGCGCATGTGATAGTTCGAGCTTGGGATGACGAACTGATTGGACTCAACGTCCTTGTAGAAGACAAGTTGCCCGGTCTCAGGGCACTTGATCCAGAGGTTTTCCGGCGTCTCGCGACGCAGGAAGCTCCGGATTTTCGGCCGGACGACGTTGGATATCCAATTCATGGGCCTACCTCTATATGGCCGATTCGACAAAATTATAACTGATGGCCGGGCCGAATATTTACTGCGCCGCGACACGCCGGGCAGACCGCACGCCTTGCGCGAGGGTCGAAACCAGCTGGGCAACGGCGTTTACCGTTCCAGCGCCGGCTTTACCTGTTTTGTCGAGACTTTTGAACATGGCATCCACGAGCGCCGACCCCACCACGACACCATCGGCACCCTCGGCGATGGCACGCGCCTGTTCGGCGGTTTTCACCCCGAAGCCTACCGCAACAGGAAGCAACGTGTGGCGTTTGATCCGCGCCACAGCCCCCGTAACCTTGCTTGTGTCCGGCGCGGCGGTCCCGGTAACGCCCGTCACCGAGACGTAGTAGACAAAGCCTGACGTATTGGTGAGCACCTTTGGCAGACGCTTGTCGTCCGTTGTTGGTGTTGCAAGCCGGATGAAATTGAGCCCCACCTTGAGGGCCGGCAGGCAAAGCTCCTCGTCCTCCTCGGGCGGCAGGTCGACGATGATGAGCCCGTCGACGCCGGCTGCTTTGGCATCAGCAACAAAGCGTTCGTTACCGTAGATATAGATCGGGTTGTAGTAGCCCATCAGGATGATGGGAGTCTGGTCGTCATCCTTTCGAAAATCGCGCACAAGCGACAGTGTTCGGGTCATGCGTTGCCCCGCCTTGAGTGCGCGCAGGCCCGCGGCCTGGATCGCAGGACCGTCGGCCATAGGATCGGTGAACGGCATGCCGAGCTCGATGATGTCGGCGCCGGCCTTCGGCAAGGCTCTGGCGATGGCCAAGGACGTGTCGTAATCGGGATCGCCCGCCATAGTGAACGTGACCAGCGCGGCACGACCTTCCTCTTTGAGAGCCGCGAAACGCCTGTCGATTCGCGTGCTCATCAGGCCCTCCTTCTCAGAAATTCCTCGACCGAAGCCAAATCCTTGTCGCCGCGGCCCGAAAGATTGACCACCATCAGATGATCCTTCGATTTCTTGGCGGCGATTTCCGGCACCTTGGCCAGAGCATGGGCAGATTCCAGCGCCGGAATGATCCCTTCAAGCTTGCTGCAGAGCTGAAAGCCCTTCACGGCTTCGTCGTCGGTGGCCGAAAGAAATTGCACGCGTCCCATATCATTGAGCCAGGCATGCTCCGGCCCGATGCCGGGATAGTCGAGACCAGCGGAGATCGAATGTGCCTCTTCGATCTGCCCATCGTCATTCATCAGCAAATAAGTTCGATTGCCGTGCAACACACCCGCACGCCCGCCGGCAATCGAGGCCGCGTGCTTGCCGCTCTCGAGTCCGTGACCAGCTGCTTCCACGCCATAGATTTCGATGGATCGTTCATCGAGGAATGGGTGAAAAAGGCCCATCGCATTTGAGCCGCCGCCAATGCAGGCGATCAGGGAGTCGGGCAGGCGACCCTCGGCAGCGCGCAGCTGCTCGCGCGTTTCACGACCAATGACCGATTGGAAGTCGCGAACCATCGCCGGATAGGGATGTGGGCCGGCAACAGTTCCTATGCAGTAGAACGTGTCGCTGACATTGGACACCCAGTCACGCAACGCCTCATTCATGGCGTCCTTGAGGGTGCGGGCACCCGATTCCACCGCGCGCACCTCGGCACCGAGGATCTTCATCCTCAGTACATTGGGCTTCTGCCGTTCAACGTCGACGGCCCCCATGTATACGACGCAAGGCAAACCGAACTTGGCGCAAAGCGTGGCAGTCGCAACACCGTGCATGCCGGCACCAGTCTCAGCAATCACGCGGGTCTTGCCCATACGCAAAGCCAGCATGATCTGACCGAGCACATTGTTCACTTTATGCGCACCGGTGTGATTTAGCTCTTCGCGCTTGAAGTAGATCTTGGCACCGCCGCAGTGCTGGGTGAATCGTTGCGCAAAATAAAGTGCCGACGGTCGTCCGACATAATTTGCAAGATAACCGTCCATCTCCTTCTGGAATGCCGGATCGGCCTTGGCCCGCGCATAGGCCTGCTCAAGTTCGAGGATAAGCGGCATCAGGGTCTCGGCGACAAATCGGCCGCCATAAATGCCGAAATGCCCGCGCTCGTCGGGACCGGTACGGAAGGAATTTGGTCGCTGTACGGTCATGCGCGTGGTCCGTTACTTGACCGAACGCACGATCGACGACTCTCCCAACTGGAGAGGTGGCGAAGAGAGCTCCGCCTCTGCCGCACGCGCGGCACGAATGAACGCCTGGATCTTATCCGGATCCTTTTCGCCCGGCGCACGTTCGACGCCTGATGACACGTCGACGCCTGGCGCACGCGTGATGCGCAAAGCTTCCGACACATTGTCGGCGTCGAGCCCGCCCGAAAGCATGAAGGGAACACCGGCATTCAGATCTTTGAGAAGCGTCCAGTCGAACGTCTTGCCGAGACCGCCCGGCCGTGTCGCATCCTTGGGTGCGCGTGCGTCGAAGATCAGACGATCCACGACCTGCGCGTACTGGCGAATCTGAGAAAGGTCCCTGCGTTCTGCGACCGGGAGCGCTTTCATCACCGGCAGCCCGAAACGCGTGCGCACGGCGATGACACGCTCAGGTGTTTCACTGCCGTGGAGTTGAAGGGTGTCCGGTTTGAGCGCCGCCACGATGTCGAGCAGCGTGTCATCATTGGCGTCGACGGTGAGCGCGACTTTTCCGGCACGTCCCTGAACACGCTGGCCAAGCGTGCGCGCTGCCTCAAGCCCAAGATGGCGCGGACTCGGCGCGAAGAACACGAAGCCAACCAGGTCGGCCCCGGAATCAAGCGCTACATCAAGCGCTTGTGGGGATCGCAGGCCGCAGATTTTAATCGACAGTGGCATTATGAGGCGCGTTCTAGCGTCTTCTCCAATTGGCCGCAAAGCGGCACCGCATGGCTGAGTTAAGGAATTGGTGGCGGAATGGCCTTGTGAACAGAGGACTCTGCCGTCGTCGCGGGCGGTTCAGGGGCAAAACGGCGGCGGACGGCGTCCATCTCCTGGTGCAGTGCGCGGACCTCCCCGTCGAGGCGGCGTGCCGTTCGTCTCCACCTGCCTTGTCTGATCCACGCGGCGACGCCGCCGACCAGAACGCCCAGGATCAGAAGTGCGAAAATCAGGACAAAGAGCGGTACCGTTGCAGCATAGGCCGGGCTGGCCGAGGAGAAGGGATCGAAGGAGACCGTCACCGATTGGCGATTGGCGACCGCGAAAGCAACGATCACTATCGCCAGTGGGACGACGATCAGTATCGAGACGATTCTGCGGAGCATCTGTGAAATCTGCTCAAAAATATCAATGGCCGGGACGAACCCGGCCATGACCATAGCATTGCGTCCGTGAAAGGAACCAGAAGCCCTAGAACCCGCCGGGCCGGTTGAGCCGTTCACGCATTTCCTTGCCGGTCTTGAAGAAAGGAACCGATTTCTTGTCGACCGCCACGTGGGCTCCAGTGCGTGGGTTACGGCCGGTCCGAGCCGGCCTGTGCTTCACCGAGAAGGCGCCAAAGCCGCGCAATTCGACACGGTCGCCTTTGGCCATGGCGCTCGTGATCTCACCCAGGATCGCGTTGACGATGTTCTCGACGTCGCGCTGATAAAGATGGGGGTTCTGGGCGGCAATACGCTGGACGAGTTCTGACTTAATCATCGACACAGCCCTACCCCATCAGTTGGATACTGGAGGGTGCCAAAGCGCTAAGAGACCGTCAAGATTAAGTCGCTCAATTGCCTGGACTCCGCCCCATTCTTCAATGCGGTGCGCAACGGCGCTCAGGCCGACGGCTTCGAAGGTCCACGCCGCAAGATGCAGGAAGGAAAGCTCGCTGAACCGTGGTTGCAGCGAATAATCGCGCACCCGCGTATTGGCCGGGACGTTTTTCTCCTTTTCCAACCAGGCTAATGCCGTCTTTTCATTGCCGAGTTCGTCGATCAGTTTGAGATGGATCGCCTGTCGGCCGGTGAAAACACGGCCATCAGCCACCTGCGTGAGCTGGGAATCGTCCATTTTACGCCGGTCTTTCACCAGCCCTTTAAACCAGCTGTAGGAATCCAGCACGATCGACTCGATCGCCGCCCGCGCTTCGGGACTGGTCGGTTCAAAACCGTTCGGCGCGGCCTTCAGTGGCGAGGATTTCACTTCCTCGACCTTAATGCCGATGGTCTTCAGCACATCCGTGAAGTTCGGATACTGGAACAGCACGCCGATCGAACCGACCAGCGAGGTTTCCTGCGCCACGATATGTTCGGCGGAAAGCGCCGCGATGTAGGCACCCGACGCCGCGAGGCCGTCGACAACAACGACCATCGGTTTCTTGCTCTGCAAGTCGCGCAGCGCATCGAAGAGCTGTTCGGAACCGGCCGTGGTCCCGCCCGGGCTGTCGATATGTACGATCACGGCTCGCGCGGCGGAACGGCCGAGCCGCCCGAGGGCTTCGACCCGATCCTGATTTCCCCGGATCAGACCCTGCAGCTTGACCCGGGCGATATAGGCGCCGGGCGTCGAGAACCGGTTGCCTGGCACGAACAGCCAAACTGCGCCGGCAATGGCAAGGAGGGCTATCGCCAGCGCACTGGCACGCCAAAATGTAAGCTTACGCCTTATACGGCGACGATCGACGATGGCGTCGGCATCGAGCGACATGACTTCGCTCCTTCAATCGAATTCCATTCTAACCGTCTGCTCCGGATTTTTCTCGGTCATCCGGTATGTGCTTCGTTATAACAACGCAAACCCCGGGGTAATC
>Ga0126382_10001087_pt1 | contig 11027 bp, 16 predicted proteins | sample PanSoiMetPlot_30_FD_92548 | JGI IMG/M metagenome (GOLD analysis project Ga0126382, IMG submission 92548) | Tropical forest soil microbial communities from Panama - MetaG Plot_30 | ecosystem: Environmental > Terrestrial > Soil > Tropical forest > Bulk soil | place: Panama | collected 2016-02-17 | reverse complement strand
TATCAGCCCTATCTGATTCTGCGCGAGCATGTCATTGACCGGATCTATGATCAGAACGTGGGCTACTGGGAAGCAAACCTGCAGGGGCTCGACCATATCGGCACCCCGGACCGCGCGGAGTTGCTAGTCGACTACCTCGGCGTCTCGGAGAGCCAAATTGCCACCGCGGTAGATCGCCTAATGACTGACGGGAAATTTGAACTGGCAGCATCTCTGCTTGAACCCGCGATCTTAAAATTTCCAAAGAGCGAATCGCTGGCACGCGAGAGGCGGCTCATTTACTTAAAGCTGATGGAAAAGAATCAGAATACGGATCCTTTCAAGTTCATCATCTATTCGGGAAAGATCGGCGAGCAGACGCCGCAGATCAATCCAGGCAAGTAAAGGTATCAAAAGCGTCTAAGAGAGAAGGGACAGGAAGGAGATACGGGGATTTGAAAAGTGATTACCGAAGACTGAATCCGGCGCTCGGCTGTCGATTATCCCTCCTCATTCCTTACTTTGTCGGGTTTGTAGCTTTTGGCGTAGGCCAGACGTCGTCAGCGCCAGACGCCACGAGTCGTGCCGTGGGGGCCGCGTTACAAGGCAATGCAACCGCTGCAGTAAAGATTCTTTCCGAGGTATCTGGAGCGGCCTTCGCAGGCGTTGACAGCAAATTCCGCGACTGCATGCTAACTCGTTTTGCTCCAGCATCGAGTGCGAACCTTGACTCCACCAGCGGTGATCCATGGATGGACTCGCTGGCTAAGAAATATCTTCAATACTGGCACCTCGCGCTGATGAGTCCCGAAGCACGAGCCGATGCAGAAAAGGAATTGAGAACTCAGTTAAGCGGTTTGCTAAGCCGGGCGATCCAGAATGACGAGGACTTTGATAAGGCTGAAGATTTAATCCAACAGGAAGCGCGAAAGCGTGGATTCTATTTGCTGCTAGGACGGACCGCACCGCTGCGAGAGTTGATGATGTGGAAGAAACTGACCATCGAGAAGAGGGATGTTCAACTGCCGGAAGGACCTTACACGGTGAAGGTGCATTTCCTGGACGACTTCGTGCTCCGTGGCTGGGGATATTACGCAACGTGTGGTCGACGATCTGCTGGTGGCTGGGCGACGGAAGAAGGTTTATTTGCAGTTGTCCCTGCGTACAAGAGCTTGAGCGACGAGACGTTCTCCGTGCGATTCCTTGCACACGAGACACAGCATTTCGCAGATAAGGCAAGATTTGGAAGCCTGGAAAGCTGGGAGCTGGAGTATCGTGCCAAACTCGTCGAACTGGCGCTGGCACAATCCAGTCAGGCGTCCACCCTGGAACTGATGTGTGAGAACCGTAGCGAAAAGAAGGACTCCTCGCACGCCTATGCAAATATGCTCGTGGTTCGCAACCTGAATCAGAGACTAGCTAAGGAAGGAGCGGCACTTTGCAGCTCGAAACAACTGCCACCCGAGTCAATTCGCCGAACGGCACAAGAACTCCTTCGCGAGGACTCCGAGCGCCGGCCACCGAGTAAGAAGAATTAGCTTAAAATCGAATCCGCATCATATGGAGCTTGTTACCAATGAAGGAGAATTCATGAATAAAAGTAAGGGAGGCGATGTGAAAGCCTCGCAACTCATTACCAATATGATCGACGAGCTTGGCGACTGGCGCGGTAAGCTACTCGCCCGGTTGCGCAAGTTGATCCTGGATACGGCGCCGAACGTCACTGAAGAATGGAAGTGGGGTACTGCGGTGTGGACAAGCAACGGCATGGTCTGCGCAGCCGGCGCTTTCAAAGACCATGTGAAGCTTAATTTCTTCAAAGGTGCCTCTTTGAAAGACCCGAAACGATTGTTCAATGCGGGCCTTGACGCAAAGGCCACACGAGCTATCGACTTCACTGAGAACGATAAGATCGACGAATCCGCGTTGAAGGCCCTGATTCGCGCCGCAGTCGCGCACAACTCCGCCACGAAGAAATAGCGAGAGTCTAGTCGAAACGAGTTTGCGAGGCGAGATGTGTGGCAATCAGTTTCTGCTAGGAACAGTACTACTGGATGGCGGAGTCTCTGAGTATCAGCAACGACCGCCGTCATCCCTCAAACGAATCCGGGGGTCCTTGATGCTACTTACATTTCAGCTTGTGCAGCTGGACATTTTTCATCCCTCGGTGTGACTGTATTGCGTCGGTGACCATATCTCGCCACCGCAGTTCAGACAAGCATCATTTCCTTGTCACGTAAGGCGGAGCTGCGCTCACGTCATTCGCCTCGTCTTTGGCTCGATTCTTGCACTTTATGGGATTGTGGAAGCTGACAACATTCATCGTGCGGGGATTGAAAAATGAACGCTTCAGACCTTTCGATAGAAAGCGGAAAGCACAAAGGACCGCATCTGGGTATTTTGGCGATAGTCTTTACTGCGTTGTTTAATGTCGGGCTCTATTTTGTCATCTCCTTTTCTGCTAACGCACCACACTTTCCTGGTCCGTGGGAGCACGCAGAGATTATCTCATCCTATTTTCGGGAACATTCCAATGACGTTTTGATGTGCGCGTTTTTTCAGTTTGGTTCGGCGGTACCGCTTGGCCTGTTTACCGCGACCGTCGTCAGCCGATTGCGCTTTCTGGGCGCAAGAGTCGCCGGCGTTCACATTGCTCTTTTCGGCGGGCTCATGACCACATTCAATTTGGCTCTATCGGCGCTTGTCCTTTGGGTGATGGCATATCCCGGGATCGCGCAGGACACGTCGGTCATTCGATCCCTGTACTACATCACATTTGCGGTGGGCGGCGTCGGGTATTCAGTACCTATGGGCCTATTGATTGCTGGCGTTTCGGTACCGTCTGGATTCATGAAACTCCTGCCGACATGGCTTGTGGCGTTTGGGCTCTTGATTGCGGTGTTCGGTGAATTAAGTTGGTTCAGCCTGATCTTTCCAAAATTGCTTTTCTTCATCCCGCTAACAAGATTTCCTGGTTTCATCTGGCTGATCGTTGCTGGATTTGTCCTTCCCAAAGCGCAGATGCAAAAAGAATCAGTCAGTTTGAGGAGCGCAGCATGAGGAAACTAAACAATCAGGTACCATCTATTCCAGCGATCGGGCAATCTCAGAAGAAAGCGGGTACTCGCAGAAGAGCTGAAGCAAAGATTTATGTTCAAAGTTCCGAAGCCAAGCCCTACGACCAAACCGTGAGCCCGTCATTAATGGAGATCCGTCTCAGCGAAAAGTTTACCGGAGATATTGATGGCGAATCAACGGTTCGGGCTTTACAGGTCCTACGCAACGATCAATCTGCCACTCTCGTCAGCGTGCAACGATTCCGAGGAAAACTGGGCGGACGCCAAGGCACTTTCGTGCTTCAAGGTTCAGAAATCGTCGAGGATGACAAAATCAAGGCGACATGGTTTGTTGTTCCCGGATCGGGAACAAGTGAACTTTCCGGCTACCGGGCGAGGGTGGCTTTGAAGGCCACTTTGGAAAAGGGTCCGACGGAACGCTGGATTATTGGCCCGAATGAACCTGGCTATGGTCAAGGCATTCGCAGCGAAGCTAGTCGACGTTCTCAAAGATTGCCAGAAGTAATTCTATGAAACCGACAATTAAAACGGACATACTCATCGTCGGCGCTGGTCCTACGGGTCTGAGCCTTGGTTGCCAATTACAAAGGTATGGGATCGATTTCATAATCGTCGAGAAGAACGAAGGAATCACTCCGTACTCAAAAGCTATCGGCGTGCACGCGCGCACCCTGGAAATCTTCGACCAGATTGGTTTAGGACAAGAAGCTGTGGCGAGAGGCACACTTGCTGGGACCGCTCGCCTGATAATTGACGGCGAAATACGCGGCGAACTCCGTTTTTCCGATGTCGGCAAGGGTATGAGTCCCTTTCCGTTTGTGCTGATGTTGGAGCAAAGCAAGACGGAACGGCTGCTTTACGAATATCTGCAAAGTCATCAGAAGGATGTTCTGTGGAAAAGCGAGCTCGAAACTTTCAGGCAAGACCCTGATGGCGTCTTGGCCCAGGTTAGAACCTCCGACGAGGAAATGCAGACAATCTCTGCCAAATACATTGTTGGCTGCGACGGCCCGAAGAGTCTGGTGCGTCAAGCTCTGGGTCTTAAGTTTGAAGGCAGCACCTTCGAACGAATCTTTTACGTTGCCGATGCGCAGGTTGATTGGCAGATGAGTCACGACATGTTGCACGTTTGTTTCTCGCCAGATTCGTTCGTGGTTTTCTTTCCGCTTAAAGGCGAAACGCGTTATCGCATCGTCGGCGTGTTTCCCGAAGAATTCAACAAGGACGAAAGCGACATTCTGTATGAAGAGATTGAGGCGAGGATCAAGAGTGAGACCAAACTTCATCTGGACATTCACGACGTCGAATGGTTCTCAACTTACAAAGTTCACACGCGTCACGTGAACAAGTTTAGCGCCGGCCGCGGGTTTCTCGCAGGCGACTCGGCGCACGTTCACACGCCCGCCGGGGCACAAGGAATGAACACGGGTATCCAGGACGGCTATAACCTCGCGTGGAAAATTGCTCTGGTGATTCGCGGAGCGAATGAAGAATTGTTGGAGACCTACAACGAAGAGCGGCTGGAAAATGCCAAGCGTCTGGTGAATACGACCGATCGATTCTTTGGTTTTGCGGCCGGCACTGATTGGCTAATGAATTTTCTCCGCCTGCACGTGTTGCCTTCGATCGCCAAACACATATTCAGTCTCGACGCGGTTAGAAGGTTTGCATTTCCAACCATCTCGCAAATTGGAATCAACTATCGCCACAGCTCACTGAGCAATCACGCCGGAGATGAAGACTTTGAAGTAAAAGCTGGCGACCGCCTGCCCTATTGCCTGGTTGACGGTCAGAACATCTTTGACCGACTGCAACAACCTAAGTTTCATTTTCTTATCTTCTCAAGCGAATCAAAGGGTTTCCGGGAGCTGAAGGATGAGCTCACAAGCCGATATCCGGAACTCGTCGACTTCAATGCCTTCGCGATTTCACCCGAGGTGGAAGAAATTTTCGGGACGAACAAAGATTTCAGTGTTCTGTTGAGGCCTGACAACCATGTCGGAACAATCTCGTCAGACAATTCATTGAGTCAAGTACAGGAGTATCTGGTCAAATTCGTCGGAGCCAAACGTTAGCAAAAGATAAGCTTCGGTTTTCGCCACACCTCTACAACACGGATCAGGAAATTGACTATGCGCTTTCGGTTTTGGAATCTGCCAGTTAGTTTCCGAAAACACGAACGGAACCGTTCGCGTCAGGATTGGCTGCAAATGTTCGGGAGCTCCGACCAATCGACTATTTCGGGAGAAACAGTTTAACTACGTTGCCAGACTGATCGCGATCCAGACTTGCGACCTGCCAACATGTGGCATCATGGTCGGGTCAGCAGGTGCGGTGGGCGCGGACCAGCGCCAGCCCACCGAGGGCCACGGCGATCAGTCCCAGCACGAACGCCCCAGCGCCACCGACTACTCCGTTGCCGCTACCGGGACCACCGGTGGCAATGGCTAAGACCAGCGCGCCGTTGACCACGGCCGCTAGTCCCGCCACCAGGGCCACGACGGCTCCGACTCGCCCGGAGATTCCGAACCGACTGGCCGGGCGAGCCAGAGCCAGCCCACCGATGACCACGGCAACCAGCGACAGGACAACGACCGCAGTCGCCCATAGTCGCCGCGAGGTCAAGCCGTAAACCGTGGTGGCGGCTGGCTCCGAAACATGCGCGGTCACCAGCACAGCATGCACAAGCCCCCCGAACAGCGCGGCTGCACCAAGGGCGGCGAGAATAACAACGAAGGTTCGCTTCATAGATCTTCGCACTATTATCCAACGACAGATGAGTTTCAGTATTGGATAAAATTGACCTGACCTGGAAAAGGGAGACTGGTCGCGTTTGACGTGTGCACCCGCTCCGTTGCAACCGCTAGTTCGGCAGCGTAGTCTACTCCATCCGCTCCCACACTGCGACGAGCACTGCCTCGCGCCCATTCAGCGGCGCCGTTCGCAATGTGAGCCGTCTCCCTTCCATCTCACAGTAGCGGACTTGATCGGTCCCGACCCAATCCGCAATCGAGGCACTTTCGACGTGGTGGACGACCGCTCCGTCCTGCACCGTATAACGCCCGAAGTAGCTGAAGTACGACAGAAACGCTTCCCGGTATTCATCCTGTCTCAGTGCCGTAAGATCGGAATTACTCAGGCGCGGGCGATTCGCTTTTGCCATCTGGACCGCCATTCGGCCGCTTGGTTCATACGTGATGCGACCAACGACACTCTCACCCCAGGGATGTGTCGCACCGGCGTCGTCGAGTTCAGCGTAGGAGATCAGCCTCCAGGTGCCAACGAAGTCCGGAATCGACGTTCCTTCATCTCCCATGGACTCTCTCCTTTCAAAATCCACTCAACTGTGACCCGCGGATTCGTTGGTTCTTCTCCTTAGCCTGACCACCGTGCCAGTTGGGTGAGCTGAATGAGGTTGCCGCAAGTATCGTTCAGCATCGCAATGGTCGAGGCGGTCACGTCGGTGGGTGGCATCGTGAACTCGGCGCCGCGGGCCTTGATCCGCTCGTAGTCGCCCTTGACGTCGTCGGTGAAGAACATGGCCGCCGGCTGACTCTGTTGAAACATCGCCTGCTGATAAGCTTTGGCTGCGGGGTTGCTGTTCAGTGCTAGCTGAAGCTCAGTGCCGTCCGGTTCCTCCGGGGAAGCCACGGTCAGCCAGCGAAATTGGCCCTGACTAAAATCGGACTTCTTAGCAAAGCCCAGAACCTCCGTGTAGAAGGACAGGGCCTTCTCCTGGTCGTTCACGTATATGCTGGTCACTTTGATTTTCATTTCGTTTCTCCTTTTGTCACATTTGCCTTTCGGACCGCTTCTTCTTTCCACCTCTTGTCAATGCGCGCTGAAACCTCGATGTGTTACGCGCCGTAAGTTTTCGTTCCCAACCTAATTAGCTAGTTCCTTTCGTCATGCCTTTCTCAAACGACTCGTGTCAGTCGTCGAGGACCGACAACTCGAGTTGCTGCAGACGATCGCGATCTGTGATGATTTCAGCCTCTACGATCTTTCCATTTGCGAAGGTAAAGCGGAGCGCCCGCGATAGCTTACCGCCGGGCGCAAACACCAACCCCACCGATCCGTTGACCAGGGCCGGCTGCACGAACCGTGCATAGGGCGAAAAAGCGGCCGTCGCTCCACGCGCCCAATTTGCTGCTCCGCGAAACTCCCGAGCCGCGCCTGGAATACCCGTATCCATCCGCACTAACACATCCGGATCGAGCACAGCAAGCATTCCTTCAAAATCGCCCGTGCGCAGAGCCAAAAGGAAAGCATTGACCGTCTGGCGCTCGCTCGTGAGAACCGAATTAGAGCTTATCTCACCGGTTCGTACACGTCTGCGTGCGCGACTGGCGAGCTGCCTGGCGGCATCTGGTGTGCGATTCACTATCGGCGCAATTTCGTCGAATGGAAGATCAAATACATCATGCAGCACAAACGCGACCCGCTCGGCTGGCGAAAGCTTGTCGAGCACCACCAGCAAGGCGACACCAACAGAGTCCGCCACCAGCGCTTCCTTCTCAGGATCGGTTTTACTGTCGTCAATCGGCTCGACGATTTCTTCATCGAGAGCTTCCTCGCGTCGCGCACGCCGCGAGCGCAGTATGTCCAGGCAAATCCGCGCGACAACAGTCGTTAACCACCCGCCAAGGTTCCCGACATCACTGGTGTCGGAACTGTTCAGTCGCAGCCATGCTTCCTGTATAGCGTCATCAGCTTCACTGGCGGAGCCAAGCATACGGTAGGCGACGGCGCGCAGATGACTGCGGTGCGACTCAAACAGTGTTGTCAGATCTTTAGGTTCGCTCACGACACTACCTCAGCATGCTTATTAAAATAGCCACCTTCAAGGCGACGACTTTCCGGGCGCAGCGCCCACGATACGACCGTGAGCGACGCCAAAACAAGGTCAACGATCACGTGCCAGGCCGCGCTATGAGTAAACAAACCCGTAGCTGCCGCACCGGTCATGTTAAAGAAGATGCCGGCATACGCCCATTCTTTGAGTCTTGGAAAACCGGGCACCAATATGGCAATTGCTCCGAGTACCTTCCAGAATCCGATAATAGTCGCGAAATACACCGGATATCCAAGTTGAACGAGTCCCTCAACATTTCCCGGCATGTGCGCCAACTCGGCCGCGCCCCCCGAACCGATGAAGAACCCAACCATTGCCGTGACTACCCAATAACTTATTGACTTCCGTTTCATGCTAATTTCCTTTCTTGGTGACGACATTTCCTGTTGTCACATTTTTGTACTGCCCTTCATAGTGGTGACGGGGAAAACACGTCAAATGTGACCGAGCGGAGGAAAAAAATCATGCACGCTGGACATACGACGCTCGCATATTCAAAAGTGGCAACGCGTCTTCCGGTCAAGGATCTCGCGCGAGCGAGAAGGTTCTATTCTGAGAAGCTTGGGCTTGAGCCCATCGAAGAGAGGCCCGGTGGGCTTTTGTACTGCTGCGACAACAGCAACTTCGCTCTGTTCGAGTCCTCCGGAGCCGCGTCGGGCACCTACACCCAAATGGCATGGGAGATCGCTGACATCGAGGCGACTGTCGACGAACTTAGGAAACGCGGCGTTGTGTTCGAGGACTACGACTTGCCGGGCCTGAAAACCGTGAACGGAATTGCTACGATCCACGACAACTATCCAGGCAAGGGTGTGGGGGAGCGAGCCGCCTGGTTCAGAGATAGTGAGGGGAATTTGCTCGCCCTGGGGCAGCCAGTGAGCGCATGAAGGTCGAAATCAGAACGCTGGTCGGCACACCTGAGGCGACGCGCCGAGAGTGGATCAGGCTATCAGTCTTAGGCTGCCCAGCCTGATCTACTCAATGGATCTGAACCTTCGGAATCTGGCCGTTCCGAAGCTCAATGGACTAGCACCTGGAAGCGCACAGCTCCTGTGGATTGTTGATATCTACGAAGTTGTGATTGCGGGGTCATTGCTCACCATCGGAACCATTGGTGAGCGAGTAGGTTGGCGCGATTACTCCTAATCGGCGCGGCACTCGTTATTGACTGGAGTCCTGAACCATGAATAGATCACAGCTTTTGGAAAAACTCGACAAGAGATGGACGGAATTCAATGAGTCGTACGCGGGTTTATCAGATTCACAGATGACAGAATCCCGTGTCACAGGCGACTGGTCCGTGAAAGACATCATCGCGCACGTGACATGGTGGGAACAGGAGGCGCTGAAACATCTGCCGCTCATAACCAAGGGTGGTAGGCCACGAACGTACGCCGCCGAGTACGGCGGCATCGATGCATTCAATGCGCTCATGACGGAACAGAAACGGCGGCTTTCACTCTCTGAGGTTTTGAGACAGCGAGATGAAACGCACCAACGGCTCGTTCTTTACATCGAGAGTGTGCCTGAAGAGCAATGCATCAACGACAAGCGCTTCCGCCGTCGCTTGCGGCTAGACACTTACGGCCATTATCCGAAGCATGCCAAAGCGATCAGGGCATGGCGCGAGAAACCTGGCCTGGATGTCAGATTTTGATTCTCGCAATATTCGCAGGCGAAAATTTGAGCGCAACGATCGGATAGATTTCAAAGCTCAAAGACTGTTATTTAATTCTTCAACGACATGCCCATGATTGAGCGTCGGCCGGAAGGAGCAACTTTAGAAGTTCTCGGCGGCACGAATCTTTTATGATGGGAGAAAAGAAAATGAGCACATTCTTAATCTATCCCTTAGCGAAGCAAGTTGCGGCAACGCTAAAAGAGACGATGCGCGATAAGTTTGGCAATGAACCCAAGGTGGAGGAAGCACAGTCCAGACGAAGTATTTGTCGGCGGTGCTTGCGCCGGTTCAATCATGGCGAACAAAGGCTGCTGTTCAAATACAGACCTTTCGAGAAAGAAGGGGTGTTTGCCGAAGCCGGCCCGATTTACATACACGAAACCGATTGCCAGCCTGAGTCGGAAATCCTGACTGGCTATCCTGATGATTTCCGCGAGCTGCCGCTACTCCTTCGAGCCTACACCGAAGAGGACGACCAGGTACATTCCAAACTTATCAAAGACGGCAATGCGGAAACGATCATCGATCTTTTCTTTGCCGATCCTACAGTCGCGTATATCCACTTACGGGACGGGGAGTCCGGTTGTTACTACGCCAGAATTGAGAGAGCTGAGAGTTAATCTCGTGTTGCCAGTTCTTTCCATCGCGCCATCACACGGTGCTATAAGAAAGACAGGTCTTAATGTACAACTTGAGAGGAAAAAGCGATGTTTAGCGGTGCCCACGTGATCATCTACAGTAAGGACGCGGAAGCTGACCGCGCATTCATCAAAGATGTGCTGGGGTTTCGTTCAGTCGATGTGGGACATGGCTGGTTGATCTTTGCTCTCCCACCAGCCGAAGTCGCAGTGCATCCTGGGGACGAAAACGATCAGCATGACTTGTACTTGATGTGCGAGGATCTAAAACAGACGATCGCAGCGCTCGATGCGAAGGGCACCGAATGCACGAATGTGCAAGAGACCCCCTGGGGCATACTCACCAGCATCAAATTGCCGGGTGGCGGACAGCTCGGACTTTATCAACCGAAACATGCGCGTCCCTGACGCGAGCAATGTATGAATAGTTACATCAGTTCTCGTTCCTGGCCGTAGATGTATGGCAGCACTCCAGGCTCTCTGGAGGCCAAGGCCTGTTACCAAGGCGCCAATCATGTCTCCAGTTGCGTCTTAAAGCTGAAGCGATCGGCACGGACTCCGCGAACCTGCCAGCCAAAAGTGTTTTCATAGAATTTCGCCGACTCCGCCACGTCGACCGCCGGCCATACCCAAACAGCTGAGTTACTCCTTTGTCCAAGGCGCGGTTGGCGTGTTCATTTCTCCGGCATGACTTACTCCACTACTACCGGATGATACGACAGGACGACGACGCCGTTGGCCCGCGGAACTGCCGAGACGAGTTCCAGGTTTGCTTTCTCGCCCTCGCAGAAGAGCAG
>Ga0126382_10001085_pt1 | contig 11039 bp, 9 predicted proteins | sample PanSoiMetPlot_30_FD_92548 | JGI IMG/M metagenome (GOLD analysis project Ga0126382, IMG submission 92548) | Tropical forest soil microbial communities from Panama - MetaG Plot_30 | ecosystem: Environmental > Terrestrial > Soil > Tropical forest > Bulk soil | place: Panama | collected 2016-02-17 | reverse complement strand
GGACAGCTGGATCAGCTTGTGGATGCTCGGGGTACGCGCTTCTTACTGGAACGTGATGTGCTTCGAGTCGCTGGTGTCCTTGATTCGATCCTTGGCTTTCTTCCTGCCCGGAGCGCTGGGGGTTCAGGATCTCAGCTACATTACGCTTTTGAAGACGTTTCGTGTCGTCGATGACGCGAATGTGCTGATCGCTTTCGTGATGCTGAAGCGGGCCAAGGAAGTTTTCTGGATCGCAACAGGCTTTGTTGGGCTGCTGATGCTGCAAAAGTCGCGACGGTCGCCGTCAGAGCTGATCGATGCGTCGCCACGAGAGAACTAAGGTTAAAGATCAGTGCGACGGAGCTTCGGTGTCGCTCATGGCCACTGGACGGAACGCGGAAGACGTCGTATCGGCGCGAGCTCCGAGCAGTTTCATCAGCGCCGGGAGCAACACCAGGGCGGCGGCGATCGAGGTGACCTCGCCGACCATCGCATACCAACCGAACGACTGCAGGGCGCGATTGACAGAAAAAAGAAGCGACCCGTAGCCAACGATCGAGGTCCACGAGCAGAGCGCCACCACGGGCCCCACTTCCACCATTGCCGAGAGCACCTCGCCCCCGCGCTGACGGATTCGGGCCACCACGTTCGCGCCGTAGTCTACTGCGATTCCGAAGGTGATCGGAAAGACGATGAAGTTGAAGAAGTTGATCTTCAGATCGAGGAGGACGGCGGCACCGGCCATCAGAATCACCCCGCCGATCAGGGTGCCAATCACCAGCAGGCTCTCGCGGGCGTTGCGGAAGGCCACTACCACCAGAGCGCAGACCCCGAGGAGTGAAAGAAGCGCGGTCCGCGGTCCCTCGACGTCGATGTCCTTCAGCAAATCGGCGGCCACGATGTCCGCCCCCGCCGCGTCATAGCTTCCTCCGGCCGCCGGGACGTTGCGCACGCCCTGTGCGAAGGCCTCGAGGTTGGGTCCGAGCTCGAGCTGCGCCGTAGACCGAGCGGTCACCCCGGCGATTCTCCCCAGCGTGCCATCTCGCTCCCGGAAGCGGTCGACGAGTGACTGCGGTGCCTCGTCCGCGCCCACCGGACGCTGAGTCGCAAAGTCGGCGCGCACCTGCCGCAGGCGCTCGGCTTGCGCGGGGTCCATCTTTTCCAGCACCGCGTCCGAAAGCCTCCGACGGATTTCCCCGATCAGTGCCAGCTTTTGCTGCTGATTGGCCGGCACCACCGAGCTCAGGGTATCGCAGCCATCCATCAGCGGCGACCAGCGCGGCTCGGCCTGGCGCTGTCGAATCACCGTGCAGAAATCCTCCGCGGCCTGGGGCGACGGCAGCAGCGCGATCGCGCCTGCGATCGACTTGCCTAAGGATTGCTGCGCCCGACGGTTGTCTCGAAACACTTCGTTCTTGGGATTGAGCTCGTTGGTAACGTTGTCCAGGTTCCGCTCCATCGCTTGAGGGATGAAGCGAACAAAGGAAATCGCGGAGACGATGATCAGCGATCCAAAGATCCCCACGATCGGAGTCGGAGCTTGGCCGAGCCACCCAAGCCACGCCGGGACGCGTCGCCGCGTGGGGCGAAAACCGGGGCGCACTGGACGGAGCTTCTCGAGAACCGCGAGCAGCGGGGGCAACAGGGTGAAGGTCGCAACCCAGGAGAAAAGCATCCCCACTCCGCCGATGATTCCGAAGTGGCGGAAGCCGCGGTTCGCGGCAAGGACCAGCACCGCGAAGGAGACGGCGGAAGCCGCCGAGGCCAGCAGCGTGGCCGAAGCCGCAGTGTCGGCACTCTCAACGACAGCTTTGGCGAACGGAGCCCCTTCGCGGCGCAGCTGCCGCAGGCGCGCCAAGTAGATGAGGCCGTAGTTGATTCCATTTCCGACCACGATCGCCCATAAGAACGCGGTCTGGGTGTTGAGGTAGCCAATCGCCAAGCGCGCTACCCCAAAGGTCGCGGCGATGGCGACGGTCATCGCAAGCCCAAGCGCGAAGGTGGAACGCAGATCCCGAAAGAACAGGAACAGCGAGGCCAACACCAGAAAAACCACCAGCGCCGCGGTCGAGCCGATGCTGTCGATGATCGCGTGGTACTCGGCGACCAGGATTGGGAAGGTGCCCCCAAACCCCACCCGCAAATTGTGCGCCCGCAGGTCGTCCGCGTGACGGTCGGCGATGGCTCGCAACCGAGCCAACAGGTGCGCGGCGTCCTGAACCCCCAGTGCTGTCCCCGCGGGGCGAACCACCACGGTCAGTGAACGGCCGTCGGGGTGAACGTAGAATCCGTTCGGGTAACGTTCAAAGCGGTTTTCCACCTGCTGGCGGGGCAGCTCCGTCGAGGGGTTCGCCCAAGCTCCCAGGTCTGGGTCCTTAGCCTTGGTACCCGGCTCCTCGTCCTCGAGGTGGAGCGAGAGAATGTCCGCTTTTGCCTCCGCCACCCGCTTCCGCAAGGCGTTGTTGGCCTTGTTCAGGTCGTCGAGGCTCGCAAACAACGGCCAGTGATCCGCGTACCATCGCTCGATCGGCTGGACGTTGTATTCCACCGAGCGGATTGCCGACGGCCCAAGTTGCCGGTACTCATCCGCGAGCTGACGAGCCACCACCTCGGCGTGGGAAAGGTCCGGCTTTTCGTCGAGCGACTCGATGTTGACCAGGACGGTGCCGTCTCCGCCGACGCGCTGAACCAGCTCCTTGATGTGCAGCACGCTCGGGACGTTGGGCGGCAGAAGCTCTTCAAAGGACGAGCGAATTTCCAAGCCCCGCGCCAGCCAGATCGAAACCGCAGTCAACAGCATTGCGCCGGTCAGAAACAGAAAAGGGTGCTTCAACCCGGACTGGGTGATCCCTTGGACAGCCTTTCGAATACTCCCGCCCATCGGCCATTAGATACGAAGGAGCGAGCGACGATGCCTCGAACAGTCGGTTGCTCCAGCGGCAACGGTTGACGCAGGTCAAACCGACGCGTGGCGGGTCGATGCGCACTTCACGGCGGAAAACGACCCAGGTTTGGGCTGACCACCTCGCCCTAAAAAGGAGCGGCTCCGCTCAGTTGGAAGCACCCGGCGCGAGGCGCTGACTTTGCACGGATCAGCCATCGATCTCGTGCGTGGTCAGTTCGGAGGACACGTGTACACACTTGCACACCTGCGAGAGAACGATTTCGAGTTGCCGATCGGGTTCGCGGTGATCGTTTTGGGCTACTTGGTCAATCTCACTTACGTCTTGGCCAAGTTACTCTTCTAGCTGCTCATCCGGAGCCCACTGCTGGGCCCCGGGAGCAGCGCACGGGCCTTCGCCACTTTTCCGCGGGGCCTCGAAGCCGACCCCGACAACCGCGCCTCATAGGTCTGCGCGAGCTCGGCCACGATTCTGTGACGGTCGTCCATCACCTGACGCCAGGTGTAGCGGAGAACCGCCCATCCGTGCGCCACCAACGACCGATCTCGAGCCCGATCCTCTTCGAACGCGTCGCGGGTGCCGTGGCGCATCCACCCGTCGACCTCCGCGCCCAACCTCACTTCGGGCCAAGCGAGGTCGAGCTCGGCCATGTGGTGAGCGCCCTCCACGACATTCCAGTGCAACTTCGGCCTACGACCGGTTGCAATGGCCAACTCCATCGCAAACGACTCAAGCGCACTGTCGGGTACCTCGTCGCCGCGTTGGTACTCGTCAAGCAACGCTCGGAGGCGAGCCACCCCACGATGCCCCACTCCGCGCTCGCGAATCACGCGATACAACCACTGCAGGTAGCGGTTTCTTTTCCTAAGCGCCGAATCCAGCGCCGCTCGCAGCCATCGGTCGTCCAGCACCCCGGCCAAATCGATCATCGTCCGAGCCAGATTCGTGACTCGAAATGGCCCGCGCTGGGTGATGTCGCTGGGGACCAGATCTCGCGATCGCCACACCGTGATGCCGGACACTCCCAATGCCTCGCGCGAAAGTGGAATCGTGACATGCACAGATGGTTCTCTCGGAGCGTCCAAGCCCAGCTTTCTCGCCGCGCTGAAGTGCGAGAGCGCTGCCCCCTCCCCAGCTCTGAGAAGGGCTGCCATGTCCAATTGATCCTGGGTGCAAGCCTGTGCGCCGAATTTGAAAACGCCGCGATGAATCTGGCTAAGCTCGCCAATCCGAAGCCGCCGGACCAACCACGCTCGGGAAATCCGAGCGGCGACGAGATCTTGCCAGCTCATGACGCCGAACTGCCTTGCTGCCAACTGAATTACTCGTCGCTCGCCGACACTCGCCATCCGCGCCGCCCTTCTCACCCGTGAGCGTATTCTAATTGGCGCTGATGACGCGCCGTCGAGATGAGCTCGCCTGAAGCGAGGCGGCAATGACCACCTGCGCGGGGTTCTGTCTCTCTGGCTACTATAACCCCGCGCACCTCCGGGAAAGGCGCGTGTTGAGCAGCGCGCGTTCGGTTCTTGCCCCGCGAATGGCTCTGAGGGAGGCTGCGCCGCGCCGTGCTGCGGGGCACGGTTTGGTTCCGCGGAGTGGAGGAACGGGATGAAACGGTTATGGGGAGCGATGTGCGGTGTGCTTCTTGCGATCGAGGCCGGCGGGCAGTCCGCGCGGGCGGACGAAGAGGTCAAGATCGGCGCAATCTATCCGTTGACCGGTCCCGCCGCGTCCACCGGTCTGGAGATCAAGAACGCGCTCGAGCTTGCGGCGGAAATCATCAACACCGGTGGCAAGGGTCTGAATCTACCGTTCGCCGAGCAGGGGGGTCTACCAAACCTCAGAGGAGCAAAAATTCGTCTGGTATTCGGAGACCATCAAAACAATCCGCAGGTGGGAGCCACCGAAGCCGAGCGTCTCATCAACGATGAGAAAGTGGTGGCGCTGATCGGCTGCTATCCGAGCAACGTGACCGCTACCGCAAGCCAAGTCGCAGAGCGCTACAAGATTCCATTCGTTGCCCCGGAGTCCTCCTCAGCCACGCTCACCCAGCGCAAGTTCAAGTGGTTCTTCCGCACCACGCCCCATGACGAGCTGTTCGTTCGGAACTTCTTCGAGTTCCTCAACGCCTTGACTAAGAAAAAAGGGATCAGACCCAAACGCATCGGGCTGATGAACGAGAATACGCTCTGGGGAAGCGAGACTACCAAGCTGGAGGAAGCGCTGGCCAAGCAGGAGGGGTACAACGTTGTCGAAACGGTGCTGTACCCGGCGAAGAGCACTCAACTCACGTCGGAAGTCCAGCGCCTCAAGGCCGCCCGTCCCGACCTGCTGATGCAATCCTCCTACCTCGGCGACGCCATTCTTTCGATGAAAACCTACCAGGAGCTGGGGCTGGCTCCGGAAGCGATCTTGGCGAACGACGCCGGATTCAACGATACCGAGTTCCTGCGGACGCTCGGCAAGACGGGCGAGTACGTCCTCTCGCGCGAGGTCTGGGCGCTGGACCTCACCTCGCGCAATCCGCTGATCAAGCAGGTGAACGATCTCTACTTCAAGCGCTTCAAGGCCAATTTCACCGGGAATTCGGCGCGCGCCTTCACCGGGCTTTACGCGCTGGCGGATGCGATCAACCGGGCCGCATCGAGGCAGCCGGAGGCAATCCGAAAAGCGCTGGCGGAAACGAATCTCCCCGCCGAGAAGCTGATCATGCCGTGGGCCGGCATCAAGTTCGATGCCAGTGGGCAAAACATCCTCGGCTCCGGGATCATCGTTCAAGTGCAGAATGGAAAGTACGTGACGGTTTGGCCGTTCGAGCTGGCGAGCGCGGAGGTGATCTGGCCGATGCCGGCGTGGAGCAAGCGCTAGGCTGGGCCTGGCCCTTCGCGCGATGACCTTTGAGATTCTGCTGCAGACGCTGCTCTCCGGGATCTTGATCGGCTTGGTCTACGCCCTGGTGGCGGTGGGACTGACGCTGATCTTCGGGGTCATGGACATCGTCAATTTCGCTCACGGCGAGTTCCTGATGCTCGGGATGTACGCCAGCTTCTGGATGTTCGCGCTCTATGCGCTAGATCCGATCTTCACGCTTCCTATCACCGCGCTGATGCTGTTTGCGCTCGGCGCCGCGGTGTACCAGTCGGTGATCCGCCGGATAATCTCTGCCTCGATGCTGGCGCAAGTCTTCACAACCTTCGGATTGATGATCCTGCTCCGGGGAATCGCGCAATTCCTCTGGAAGCCGGATTTTCGATCGATCGACAGGTCCTTGGTGTCGGGAACGGTGCGGCTCGGCGCTTTGCAGTTCGGTCTGCCGCAAATCGCCGCCGCTGCCGGGGCGGTCCTTGCCACCCTACTGCTCGGGTGGTTTCTGAATCGCACCAGGCTGGGCGCGGCGCTCGAAGCCACCGCCGCCGACCGTGAAGCCGCTCAACTGATGGGCATTCCCGCCCAGCGCATGTTCACGCTGGCATGGGGAATTGGCGCCGCGTGCGCCGGAATCGCGGGAGCCTTGTTGTCCACCTTCTACCCGGTGTTTCCCGAGGTCGGAGGCAATTTCATCCTGGTCGCCTTCGTGGTGGTGGCGCTGGGCGGATTCGGCAGCGTCAGCGGAGCCTTTCTGGCGGGTATCGTGGTTGGCGTTGTGGAAGTGGTGGGCGGCTTTCTCATCGGACCGCAGCTAAAGCTCGCCCTGGTGTTGTTGCTCTACCTGCTGGTGGTGTTGGTGCGACCCCAGGGCCTGCTCGGGCGCGCATGAACCGAGGAGTGAAACTCGCGCTGCTCCTGGTGCTGTTCGCCTCCGCCTGCCTGGCGCCGATTTTGGTGACCAATCCAGCGCGGCAGAATTTTCTCATCCTCGCGATCATGAGCGCGCAGCTCGGAGTCGCCTGGAACATCTTGGGAGGCTACGCTGGCCAGGTGTCCTTCGGCCACGCGGCCTTTTTCGGCGTGGGCGCGTACACCTCGAGCTTGATGCTGATCCGATTCGGCGCCTCACCGTGGCTGGGAATGGTGGCGGGAGGCGCAGCGGCGACGGCCTTTGCGGTGCTCGTGGGATGGCCGTGTTTCAGACTCCGAGGTCACTACTTTGCGATCGCCACGATTGCGGTCGCCGAGATACTCCAGGTGGTTTTCACCAATTGGAGGGCGGTTGGCGGGGCCGTGGGGTTGACCCTGCCGATCGAGCAAGAAGGACTGAAGGCGCTCGTATTCAACACCTCGAAACTGCCCTATTACTACATTGCGCTCGGACTTCTCGTCGCGAGCCTGCTCGCGAGCTGGCTCATCAAGGAGAGCTTCCTGGGCCACTACTTCCGGGCGATCAAGGATGAGCCCGAGGCTGCTCGGAGCGTGGGGATCAGCCTCACCGGTTACAAGTTGGTGGCGATCGCGATTTCGAGCTTTCTCACCGCGGCGGGCGGCACGCTGTACGCGCAAAAAGAGTTGTTCATCGATCCGGCATCGGTGATGGCGACTTCGTTGTCGGTGAAAATCGCCTTGGTTTCGATCCTGGGCGGGGTCGGGAGCCTCTTGGGCCCGGTGCTGGGCGCCGCGATTCTCACCGGAATCGAGGAGGCGACGCGCCAGATCTTTGGCGGAACCGGCCGCGGAACCGACCTGATTCTGTACGGGCTGATGATCATCGTCGTCGCGGTCTACTATCCCGACGGGATCGTCGGTGGAATCTTGTCCTTGCGCGAGCGGCGATTCTTTCGCCGACCCAGCCCCGGGGCCAACGCGTGAGCGCACTGCTGGAAGTGCGCGCATTGTCCAAGCGCTTTGGCGGATTACTCGCGAACCAGGAGATCAGTTTTGCGATCTCCGCGTCGGAGATCGTCGGATTGATCGGCCCCAACGGAGCGGGCAAAACCACGCTCTTCAACTGCATCGCGGGGTTCTATCCCCCCAGCGAGGGGAGGGTCTTTCTGGACGGCGCCGAGGTCACCGGGGCCAGCCCGGAGAAGATGGCTCGCCTCGGGGTGGGGCGAACCTTCCAGCTGGTGCGCACCTTCGCGACCATGACCGCGCTGGAGAACGTCACCGTGGCGACGTTGATCCGCGACAAGCGACTGCCGACCGCGCGGCGTCGGGCGAGCGCGGCGCTCGAATTCTGTGGCCTCTCGGCCAGGGCCGCGGTCCCGGCGGGAGGCCTCACGGTCGCTGAACAGCGGCGGCTCGAGGTGGCGCGAGCGCTCGGGCTGGAGCCGAGACTGCTGTTGCTCGATGAAGTGATGGCGGGACTGAATCCGGCCGAGGTACAGGAGGCGGCCGCGCTGGTCCAAAAAATTCGCGCCCGCGGGATTGCCTGCCTGATCGTGGAGCACGTGATGGAAGGCATCATGCCGATCGCGAACCGGGTCATCGTCCTCGATTACGGGAGAAAAATCACCGAGGGGGCCCCCGACCAAGTGCGCCGCGACCCGGCGGTGATCGCCGCCTACCTGGGAGAAGCCTGATGCTCACGGTCGAGCGCCTGGCAATCCGATACCGCCAGGTCCCCGCGGTGCAGGACGTCAGCCTTGCGGTTCGCGCCGGCGAGATCGTCGCCCTGCTCGGTAGCAATGGGAGCGGAAAATCCTCCACTCTGCGCGCGCTGGCCGGTCTTCAGATGCCCGCGGCAGGGCGCATCGCCTTCGAGTCGCGGGATATCACTCGAGACCCGGCGCATCTGCGGGCGGCCCGGGGCCTCACCCTGGTACCCGAGGGGCGGCGCCTGTTCCCCAAACTCTCGGTGGAGAAGAACCTGCGGCTGGGGGCGTACACCCGGCGAAATCCCGCGGACCTCGAGGTCTCGATGGACCGGGTTTTCACGCTCTTTCCGGTGTTGAAGGAGAGGCGCTTGCAGCTGGCGGGGACGCTGAGCGGCGGCGAACAGCAAATGCTGGCGATTGGGCGGGGGCTGATGGCCAGGCCCAAACTGCTGATGCTCGACGAGCCTTCGTGGGGGATCGCTCCCAAGCTGGTGACCAAAATTCTCGACACCATCGCCGAGATCAACGCCTCGGGGATCACCGTCCTCTTGGTGGAGCAAAACGTCCATCGAGCACTCGCCCTTGCGCACCGCGCCTACGTGATCCAGACCGGCAGGGTTGTGCTGGAGGGAACTGGCAAGGAGCTACTCGACAATTCGACCCTGCAGCGGGCCTACCTGGGAATCTAGGCGGCGATACGCTGCGCTCGCGCGACAGACCGGCCGAGCGTCACGGCAGCGGCGTGGCTTGGTAGTACCGCCGCTTCCAGTCGGGGCCGCGCTTCACCCAGAGCTCAGCAACTGCAAATTTGCTGAGCTTCGGCGCTCCGGGAATCTCCACCGTGGCGATGTAATTCGCCAACACGGCGTCAGGGCTCGTCTCCGCAATTCGCACGTCGGAAAGAATGAAAGCGCCGATCGGACCGCCCTGTATCTCTTGCGCGGTGGCCTTCCCGAAGTGAAACGAGCCATCGGGATGCACGGAGGTGTAGTCTTCCGTCAGCAATCCGGCCTCCCCGATGACGTCTCCCCCGCGGTGCGCAGTCCAAACTTGTTGGATCAGCGGGAAGATCGTTTGGGTGATCTCCGAGCCGATCACTGGCTGACTGGGCGCCGGTGGCAATGACGCTTGGCGAGCCATTTCGGCGGTGATTAGCTGGCAGTTGGTAACCCCTTTGCTCCGGGTGCACCGGTAGTGGTTGCCGAGGCATTCGGCGTTGTATGTCTCGATGATCTCGCCGTCGGAGGTACGGCTCACGATGTCGCCGAGGCGAATGTCGTTGGGCGAGCAGTGGGTGGCCTCAGCCGTCGGATAGGCGATCTTCCGATTCGGGACGCACGCCACCAATAGCGCCAACGGCAGCCAGAGTGTGGCCCCCAGGTATCTTCCAGCCATCATCCGGCTTTCTGCCCTCACGTCATCCTCTTGAGGCCAAAGAATATAAAGTGAGGTAGACGTTTCGCGGAGGGAATTTCCTACGCGACCGATCGGCTCCATCTGGCTACTGCTGAACTTGGTCTCTCTGCTCTGGCTTGCCGTCGCTGGCGGTTCCACCTCCCGCGCCGCCGGCCTATCGCCGGAGGAAGCGAAGATCACCCGGGCCATCGACGACGAGTCTGCGCGTGCCGTGGCGCTACTCGAAAAGCTGGTGAATACCAATTCGGGGACCTTCAATCCGGCGGGCGTCACCGCGGTCGGCAAACTCCTGGAGCCCGAGCTCCACGGTTTGGGCTTCACCACGCGTTGGATTCCGATGGATGCGGTAAAGCGCGGGCCGCACCTCGTCGGCGAGCGAAAGGGAAATCGCGGCAAACGTATTCTCCTCATCGGTCACATGGACACGGTGTTCGAACCCTCCAGCCCGTTTCAGAAGTTCGTTCGCAGCGGCGATCGAGCCACCGGACCAGGCTCGTGCGACATGAAAGGTGGGGTCGTGGTGATCCTGTCGGCGCTCAAAGGGTTGAAGAGCGCGGGCGTTCTCGATGGCGCCAGGCTGGCGGTTCTGTTCACCGGCGACGAGGAGTCTGTCGGGGAGCCTTGGGAGACGTCGCGAGCGGAGCTGATCAGTGCGGCCAAAAACGCCGACGCGGTGCTTTCATTCGAAGCCGGGGTGCACCACGACGGCAAAGACTACGCGACCGTCGCTCGCCGCGGATCCACCCGCTGGGAAGTGCGGGTCCAGGCAAAGGCGGGTCACTCGAGCGGCATCTTCGGACGGTCCTTGGGGGATGGCGCAGCCTTCGAGCTCAGCCGCATCCTCAATCAGTTTCACGACAGTTTGCGCGAGCCGAATCTCACCTACAGCGTGGGGATGATGCTAGCGGGTTCGGGTATCCAGGTGCAGCCGGGCGGAGAGGGATCGGTATCCGGTAAAGAAAACATCGTGCCCGGCGAAGCGCTCGCGATCGGCGACGTTCGGGCGCTTTCCGCGGAACAGCTGGCCCGGGTGAAGGACAAGATGCGGTCGATCGTTTCCCAGAGCCTCCCCGCCTCGAAATCGGAGCTGACCTTTCGCGACAAGATGCCTCCGATGTCCCCGAGCTCCGGAAACCTCGCGCTGCTGGGGAAGTTGAACGAGGCGGATCATGCCCTCGGGTTGCCGGACATGGAGGCGCTCGACCCGATGCAGCGCGGCGCCGGCGATGCCTCGTTCGCAGCCCCCTATAGCAACGTCCTGGATGGGCTC
>Ga0126382_10001083_pt1 | contig 11045 bp, 13 predicted proteins | sample PanSoiMetPlot_30_FD_92548 | JGI IMG/M metagenome (GOLD analysis project Ga0126382, IMG submission 92548) | Tropical forest soil microbial communities from Panama - MetaG Plot_30 | ecosystem: Environmental > Terrestrial > Soil > Tropical forest > Bulk soil | place: Panama | collected 2016-02-17 | reverse complement strand
GGCAGTGGCTCATGGATGACGACGAGACCTGGCCGCTCGCATTCCGGCCGGCGTGCGCGACCCTCGACTTGGACCCGGCGGCCGTGCGCCGGCGGGTGTGCGAGGCGCTTGCGGTGGGGGCCCCGTGGCTCGCCACGCTCAAGAGCCGCGGGCATGTGTACCGCGGGCGGTCGGCCCCGACGCTCTCCGTGGCGTAGCTCATACTCTCTTAGACTACTGCCGCGCGCCGATAGTGTCAACACCGTTACTATCAGATAGTTGCGTATCGGGCCGGCCTCTGGTAGGGATCGGGCCATGCCACGCAACGGTCGCCGCCAGCTCCCGAGTAACATTGTCTATCGCAGCATCCATGCTGCCGGCGGGCCGGGGGCACTCGCGCAGGCCCTCGGGATCTCTCTCCAGTCGCTTGCCCGCTGGCGGCGGGAAGGTCGGGTGCCGGACGCACGAATCGTCCTCGAATGGGCGGCCCTCGTGTACCCAGCCGACCTTGAGGCGCAGCTACGGCTTGCGCGGCGGCTTGCGGGGTTGCCGGGAGCCCCAGGGCGGCGGTAGCTCGCCCTCGAGGTGCCCATGGGCGCGCAACCAATCCTCAAAGACGATTTGCACGAGGTCGTGGTACGCGCGTCGCTCAGCAATGGCCGCCCGACGCAAGGCCGCGTCGAGTGGCCGCCGGACCCGAATATGTCTGGTCACATAGCTCCGAGGTGGCTGCGGCGGGCGACCCATGTTGCTGGTGTCGTTGCGGTAGCGTAACGGCTTCCCGCGTGCAACGCTCGGGCGGGCACGTTTTTTGCCGCCTATTTTTGGCACGTTTGGAGCATATTCCGCTTGACGGTCGGGAGCAATTCGGCGTAGGGAACGGCACACGTTGCGATTGCCTTAGATCGGATTGCGGAAACCGGGGGGCGGCGGCGGCGGTGGGGCGGATACATGCGGGCGGTCGGGGTGTGCCCGCAGGGTCGCACGCATGCGCAATCGGGGGCACATGGCGTCAGGGGCGCGCTTTGGAGGGGACGCGCTAGCCATGCGTGCTCGTGCCTTAGCCGCCGCCGCCGTCGAGCTCGCCGATTTCGTCGACGAGCTGCAGGCGGCCATCGTGCCCGTGCCGCCCCCCATTGATTGCGGCCTATTGAATACCCGGGCGGCCGCGGCCTACCTCAACTGCTCGCCGGACGCGATCCGCGATCGCGTGCGGCGCGGCACCTTGCCGGCGGTACAGGACCGCCCAGGCGCCCACTTCCACTTCGAGCGGGCAACCCTCGAGGAGTACAAGACCGCCCATCGGACTCTGGCTATTGGCATAGACCACCGGTATGATGCCGCACATGACACCCGATACCCTGCAGGCCCTCCGACGGCGCCTACGGTGGACGCAACAGCGGCTCGCCAACGAGCTCGGCGTGACGGTCACCGCCGTCAGTCGGTGGGAGCAAGGCGTCCGCAGGATTACGCCGCTCGCCGTATACGCCCTTACGCTCCTGGCAAAAGAGCATGGACTGAACCGCCGCCCCCACCCAAGCCACGAGTGGATCAGTAGTGCGTCGACTGGCCGGCGGCCCTGATGGCGGTCTTTAAATGGCGCGGCAGCTGGGCACATGACTATCGCGACGCCGCCGGCATCCGCCACCGCACGACGCACGCGACGCAGGCCGACGCGCGCGCCGAAGCGGCCCGGATCGGCCTCCATCGCCGCGGTCGCCTCCGCCCTCGCATTGATCCCCGTGCGACGGTCGCCGAGTACGCCGCGCACTGGCTCAAAACCATCAGCCCGCCCCTCCTCAAACGGCGGGCATTTGATGCGCATGCCTGTGCCGTACGGCTCTACATCGTGCCCCGACTCGGCACGCTGCGGCTCACCGATCTCCGACGCTCCGACGTCAGGGCCTTCCTCGCCGGCTGCCAACGGGAGGGCGCGAGCGGGCAGCCGCTCACGCGCGGCTCAGTCCGGCTGGTCTATTCGGCCATCCGAGCCATGCTAAACGCCGCAATCGACGACGAGCTCGTCAGCGGGAATGTGGCCGCCAAGCTTGGGCGAAAATTACGGCTCCAACCGACCGCCCATGAGCGCCAAGCCGCCACCGCGCAACGGGTGCTCGAGCCCCGGGAGCGCCGGGCACTGCTCGAGGCGGCACGGCACGACGAGGGCGGGGTCTGGTATCCCATGGTCCTCGCCTACGATCGCGCCGGGCTGCGGCTCGGGGAGGGGCGCGCACTCGAGATCTCCGACGTGCGGTTCGAGGCCCGCAAGCTCCGCATCCGGCACGCGGCCGACGACAAGACCAATGCGCTTGAGGACCCAAAGCACGGCCCGCGGGAGGTCGATTTGAGCCCCGGGCTGGCCGACGTTCTCGAAGCGCATATTTCTGGACTTGAGCGCGCAGCGGCCGAGACTGGGCGCCCGCTTGCCCGGTGGCTCTTTCCGTCGACCGCCGGGACGATGCTCGACGCCGCGAACATTCGGCGGGCATTGCGGCGGCTCGCGCGCCGGGCCGAGCTCCCCCCGGTATCGCCGCAAGACTTGCGGCACACCTTCGGCTCGACCTTGGCGACGACCGAGCTGCCGCAATACGTGCAGCAGCAGATGGGACACCGCGACATCACGACGACGATTGGCACGTACGGGAGTGCCTTTCACGCCCGGCCCAGACGTGGGGTGGCGCTCCTCGACGACGGCATGTTACGCGTCTGCCGACGCGCTGGTGGTGACAAAGTGGTGACACTGGGGCGGGGCCGAACCCGCGAGCGGAGCGGAAGTGATGGAAAAGACTGATGAGCCGTACTGGGATCGAACCAGTGACCCGCTGCTTAAAAGGCAGTTCTTACCCCCCCGACGCGCGGCCTGAGCCCGGCTAACGCCGCGGAATGCTGCGGATCCGCCCAGGTGACTGCGGGCGGGAGTGGGGGCCGTTGGGCGCCTCGTGGTGACAGGGTGGTGACAGAATAGTCTCGATTGTGAGGGTATCGAGGAGGGGCCGTGATGCGGGACGACGGCGGGGTGCGGGCATGAAACACGGGACGATCCGGCATCCGAAGCTCCTCGCCCTCGCCGCGGCGCTTGAGCTGCGGCCTTACGAGGCGCTCGGGCTCCTTGAGGCGTTGCTTGACTGGACGTACGACTTCGCCGCCCGCGGCGACGTCGGCCGTTTCAGTGATGCGCAGATTGCGCAGGGCATCGGCTACCCTGGGGATCCTTCGCGCATGATTTGCGCACTCGTCGATGCGCACTGGCTTGACCCGTGCGCATGCGCACGGCTCGTTGTGCATGAGCTCGCCGACCATGCACCGTGGAGCTGGAAACGCACGCTAGAACGGCGGCTTATCGACTTTGCCAGCCCGGTCGCGCCGGCAGGTGCGCAGCCCGGTGCCACCATGGCGCACCAAAAACGCCCTATGGCGGTCCCGCCTACGCCTACGCCTGCGCCTACGCCTGCGCCTACGTCAGAAGTTCTATCGCTCACTTCGTTCGCTTGCGCACCGCTGCGCAGTGCGCAGTGCGCACCGACGCATGAGTTTGACGAATTCTGGACTGCGTATCCGCGCAAGTGCGACAAGCAGCGCGCACGCAAAGCGTGGGCGAAACTGCGCCCGCCACCGCTCAAGGCCATCCTCGATGCGCTGGCGTGGCAACGCGAGCTGGCGGACTGGCGCAAGGAGGATGGCGGCTTCGTCCCGTATCCCGCGACCTACCTGAACGGCCGACGCTGGGAAGATGAGCCGCCGAAACCGCAGCTCTTCGGCGTAACCGCGCGTACCGCCGGCAATGCCGAGGCAATCAAGAAAGGGCTCGGCCTATGACGAACCGCGACCGGGGGCGATTCGGGGAGCTGATGGCGTTACTGGGCGAGGTCTTTAACGAGCCTGTGAGCGCGGCCCGCGTCGCGGGCTACTGGGTCGCGCTGGACGATTTCCACCTTCCGGCACTCGAGGGCGGCGTGTTGACCGTGCTGCGCGAGTGCCGGTTTTTCCCGAGGCCGGCGGAGATTCGGCAGGCCGCCCGCCGTGTTGACTGTCTGGTATGCGCCCGCGACCGTGCCGCCCGCAGGACATGGGAAGCGCTCGGGGATGCGGCGCACCATGCGCTGCTGCCGCCGGCACCGCCGCGGCCTGCATACGTCGTCCAAGATCTCGACTGGTGGCGTCGCTACTGGGCAGCTGAGGATGAGCGCACTGGGCGCTGGCGACGCCGACGCGTTGCCAACGACGACGCCGAGGGCTGAATGCTGGTGAACGGCTCGCGGCCGATGGTCCTCGCCGAGCTCCGCCGCCCACCGCGGTGGCGGGCCGTGGCGGTCTTCCTCGGGCTCTATTGCTGGCGGTGTGGGCGGTGGTGGCGCCATGCGCTCATCTGCCCGCGGTACGGCCGTGCGTAGGATCCTGGGTATCGACCCCGGGCTCGCCGGCGGCCTCGGCGTCCTCGACGTCGACGACGACGGCAGCCCGCTCCATGTCGAGCTCCATCGCACGCCGTCCATGCCCGTCGTGCGCAATCGCAAGACCCGCAACGAGTACGACCCGCTCGGCATGCGCCAGCTCTTGGCCCGCCTCCTCGACGGGGACGCGGCCACGGTCGAGGTCGCCCTCGAGGCGCAGGGGGCTCGGCCCGGCCAAGGCGTCGCGTCGACCTACCGGACCGGCCTCGGCTTCGGCCTCTGGCTCGGGCTGGTCGTCTCGGCCCGGGTGCCCTACCGCATCGTCGCCCCGCTGGTCTGGAAGCAGCACGCCAGGTTGATCGGCGCCGATAAGCGAGCGTCACGGCTCCGAGCACAAGAACGCTTCCCGTCGGTCGGGGCCTTGGCCGCCGCCGACGAGGGCCCCGCCGAAGGCCTCTTGCTCGCCGCCTACGTCGCGGCGACCCGCACCCAAGGACCCCCCCATGCGACGCCCGAGTGACCCGACCTACGCCCAACTCGCCGCCCGGATCCCGACCCGCCTGCATCACGCCATCAAGCTCGCGGCGTTTGCCGCCGAGGTCACGCTGCAGGACTGGATTGCCGATGCTCTCGCGCGGCACCTAGAGCGGTGCCAAGCCGAGGAGCGGAGCCCCGAGGGATGACGCCGCTCCGCTTCCCATTCGACCGGGACGAGTACCGTCACGTTCTCCTCGCCCGTGCGGGCCTCTGGTGCGTCGTTGAGCGGACGTGGATCGGGGACGGCAAGCCCCATCTGCCGCACTACGAGGTCGTGCGCCTCCAGTGCGTGCGAGAGAAACACTGGCCCGATGGACGTCACACGCCAGCCCACGAAGCGTATCCATCCCCGGCTCAGTGGGGCCGCGAGGGCTGGTCTGAACCGACGCTGCGCCATGCCGCGACGCGCTGGGAACGCGTGCGCGCCAAACTGAAGGACACTCTCCCGACTTGGTCTGACCTCGGGATTCCAGACGACGAGGAAGGGTACCAGGCTTGGAAGGAGGGACGCCTACGACGTCCGGCGGCTTCTGCGCAAAAGCTGGGGATATCTGAGGGCCATCCGTGACGGCTGAGAAGCTCGCCCGGCGGTGTGCCCACTGCCACCGGCCGTTTACCCCCCAGCGGCGGACGGCCCGCTACTGCAGCCCCAAGTGCCGCGTCATGGCGTGGCGCATCCGGCAGGGGGTAGTGGGCCAGTAATGGCCGCGCTGCTCTGGTGGGTCGTCATGGCCGCCCTCGTCGGCGTGGGGGTCCTCGTCGCACTCTATGCCGCCATCACGGTCGCCACCGTGCTCGGCACCTTGGTCGCCATGGTCGTCGCCGGGCTCCGGGCGTGGTGGCGCGAGCGGGGGCCCCGCTTGCCGACCCGTTCGCGTTACAGGTAGCGTCTAGAGAGTATGACCCGCATCGTGCTCCGTACCCTGCTCATGCTCGGTGGCCTCCTCGTCGTAGCATTGTCGTTAGCGAGTGCGCTGTTTCTCGCCTCGGCACTCGGCGGCCCCATCGTGACTCTTGTGGTTGGCGTCATCTCGGCGATCGGGGCGGTGCGGTACCTTGTGGGAGTCTGGGAGTGGCCGCTCACGCGGGAGCCGCTCGCGCCCGAGGTCGCGACCTGGTTGGGCAGCGGAGCACTCAGCCACCTCGTGGCACGCCGCTTCCGCCCGCTCACGCCAGAGCGCTAGCGACTCGGCGTCGCGTACCCGGGCGGGGGGGGTCCGGTCAAGGTCGTCGCCCCGGGCCAGATCGGCGTTGCGCCGACGAGCTGCGACCCCACGCGCTGGACGGTATTGGCGACCGCCGGGAGCCACGGGTTGGCCACCTCCGCGGCTCGGGGCAAGCCCACGAGCCAACCCGCCGCGTGCGTGAGAGCCTGCAGGGGAGAGAGCCCCATCTTGATGCCGAATCGCGCGAGGTCAGGCAACGCCTCAAACGCGCCACCTCGAATCGCCGCCCCCCCTACCCGTTGCCCGAAGGTCCCCGCTTCGGCGGGTTGCCATCCCATCGCCCGCTCGAGTGCGATCTGCGCGGCTTCCGTGCCGCCACTCGCGAGGGCTGCCCCGGCCACCGCACCGAGCGGAATCGTGACAGGCGCCGCAGGACCGCCGAGCATCCCCAGGGCGGCCCCGGTTTCACCCCCAAGCACGGCCATGCCAGCGCTCGGAAGCTGCGAGGCAAACGACCGCTGCGGGTTGACGACGTTGACCGCCTGCTCGGTGAGCGACGGCGTCGCGGTCGGCATCCGCGAGACGGCCGCCTGCCAGCCAGGTGCCCCCGTCGCAGCCTCAGGAGGGTTGCTGATAAACGCCGTCGCGGGCGGGAGGCGCGCCGGCGGGGGCGCGCTGATCTGCTCGCGGGCGGGTTGCTGCGCCGGGGTCGCTGGCAAGAGCTGCGCGCCGGTGGACGCGACATGGTCAGCGAGCTCGCCCCACGTCGGGGGCCGCTCCGCCTCGGACTGCAGGGTCGCGACGGAGCCGTCGGGTTGCTGGACCATGTAGCTGAACTGCGCCGGCATTATCGTAGGACCCATGTACTCGTGGGCGCCCATGCGCTCGAGCGCGGCGCCTCGGCTGGCGGTGGTGGCGGTGTGGTAGGTGGGGGTGGCGCGGGTGCGGGTGGTGGCGCCGGTAGCGGTGCTCCCGCAGCGGCGAGCCGTTGCTCTGCCAATTGTCGGTCAAAATCCTGGTTGAATTGTTGCAGCACCGTGGGGTTTGCCACTTGATCGGGCGGGACGTGCTGGATGTAATCCCGAAACGCAAGCGCACGACGCACACCATCGTTTAATCCTTGCAGATTCGTCTTGAATTGCGATGCTTCGTCGCGAGGATTGAGCGCCAATGGCGAGAGATATCCCAGCTCAGTGCCGGTGAGTATGTTGTTTTTCGCGTCGGTCTCGAAGGTGCTCGGGGCAATCGGAGCAATATCGGTGCGGAATTGCGCGATCTTATCCGCCCATGAGACGCCGAGCATCTGCTGGACAATATGCGCAGGATACCTGAGCATCCCGACATAATACTCAATTTGATCGGGTGAATACGTCTCAAGGATGTGGTTAATCGTGCCCTGAATCTGATTTAAACGCTGCACTGCCGCGACCTGGGCCGGACCTGCCGCTGCATACATCCGTTCAATATCCGCCGTGTGGATCTTCGCTTGATCGTCGACGTTTTGTTTCCAATTGAAATAATTTACCACGGTCTGCGGATCACGGATCAACGACGGGTCGGTAATCCCGAGATACCGCGCCATCATCTGCTGCTCGAATGTCCCGAGCTCCGGGGCGCGATACGTCTCGGTGCGGCCGCCCTGGTACTCCTGCGTGCGGCCCGCAATCGGCATCCCGGTGGCGGGATCATGCGGCGTCCCGGGCCACACGGGTGCCGGGGGTGGCGGTGCCACGGGCGCGAGGGGCGTCGCGGCAACAGGTGGCCGGACCGTGATGGGTGGCGGCACTGTCGGCGGTGGCCCCGGGCCGCGTTCCTCGGCTGGGGCGGGTGACGGATAGCCGACTTGCGAGTCAGGCACGACGACATGCGGCACGACCGCCTCGCGGTCAAAGGTCGGTGCGGGCGCGGGTGGCGGGGGCGGCGTGAAGACTGGTGCGCCGGGCGGCGGCTCCGCAGCAAACGCGACGCCGCGCCCCCCGGCAGGTGATGGGGCCGGTGGCGGTGTGGTGGCGACCTGGGTGGCTGGGGGCGCCGCTGGCGCGTAGAGCCCGGCGGCCGCCATGCGCTGGTCGACCGTCGCAGAGAGATCGCGCGGGCGCTCGACAAACTGCCCGAACCGCCCCGCCATCTCCTGCGGCGTTCCGCCGGCATCAAAGGCTTTCCGGAAGCTGTCACGCTCGTCGCTGCCGCCCCACTTGGTCGATTCGCCCGAGCGCTCCATCGCGAGCCAGTCCATCTGCGCCTCGGCGTCCTTCCACGATCGGCCGGTGGTGCTGGCGTACGATTGGAGCCCCGCGAGCCGGGGACCCGCCCATTGGATCAAGCCGCTATCGCCGCCGGGGGCGACGTTGCCCGGAATAAATCCGCTCTCAATGTGCGCGTTGCCTGCGGCGGCGGCGGCCTCATCGCCCGTCCAGCCGCGGTTGACCATCCCCTGTACAAACGCATTGGGCTGATAGCTCCCCCGACTGAGTGGCGGGGGCTTGACGGTGCCCTGCGTGACGGGCCCCGTCGGGTACGTCGGCAGGCCGCCCCCGCCGGGCGGCGGCGGTAAGAGCTGCGCTCCCGTCGGTGGCGGCACGGGTTTCCAGCCGCCGTGTACCGTGGGGCCAACGGTCCAATGGGCGCTGCCCGCCGGCAGGCCCGCATTGTGAGCGTCGGCCGCCTGGCGCGCTTGCTCGGGGGTCGGAAACTCCTCCTCGCCGAGCGGCGCAATACTGTACGGCGAGCCGATCTGCACCGTCATGCCGGGGAATTTGACGCCGACCGTCGAGCCCGCACCGGCTTGTCGCTGAATGTCCGCAGCCTGCCTGAGCACGGCTTGGCTTTCCGCCTGGGTCGGCATGATGCCAACGGCAGTTTTTGCAAGCCCGCGCTGCACGTCGCTGCCGCCCGCCACAGCTTGCTGCTGGCTCGCAAAGGCTTGTTGCTTGAGCGCCTCCTCGGGGTCGTAGGGCGGCAGATTCGGCATCCACGCCCGCGGCTGCCCCGGCATGTAGCCGGGCACATTGTAGGCCGTCGCGGCCGGGAGCTCGCCCGGCGCAGCGATCTGCACACCGGGCGGCGGCGGTCCGACAAACTCCGCCGGTTGCACGACACCGCCTGCGCCCGTCGCGGGCAATGCACCCGGGGGCGCGGGTGCCGGGCCCGTCGTGCCTGAGACGCCGAAGATACCCGCCGAAAACGGCGAGCCAGCGAGCGACGCACGGAAGCCCGGGTCACCCATGAGGCGCTGGCGATTCATCAGGTACGACCCGAGGCCGCCTGACTTGATCGTATCGAGCGCCGCGAGCACGCCAATGCCGCGCCCGGCGATGTTGGCAAAACTATTGAAGGCCGGGGAGTCCATGTCAGAGAATGCCGAGGAGCTTCATGATCGGCCCCGTGCCCGGTTGCGCTGGGGCGCTGGGGACGACTTGGATGGGGCGCATCATCGGTTGCGCGGTCCGGATGATCGGTTGCTGGGGCAGCGGGGGCGGCGGTGCGCTCTGCGCGTTTAGCTTCTCAAGCGTATCCGCCAACTGGCCGAGTCCTTGGCCGATACTCGTCGCCGCGCTCGGGTGCGCGAGGTTCGGAATGTCGTGCATGAAGCCCTGCGCGAAGCCGCCGAGGAAGCCCGGCCCGACCGGGGCCGGCGGCCCGACAAAGCCCGGGCCAATCGCCTCAGCGGGCCCCGTGCCAAAGAGCGATTGGATCCCTTGGCCAAGGCTCCCGAGCGCCGAGGTCGCCCCCTTGGCAGCCCCACCCGTCGCCTGGTTCAAGAGGAAATTCCCGACACTCGCGAGCGTCGGCGTGGCCCCCGCTGCGGGGGCCGCCGCGCCCGCCCCCGCAGCTTGGCCGCCACCCCCGAGGAGCGAAGTCGCCGCGCTCTCGAGCCCGCTCCCGACGGCACCGGCAGCGCTCCCGAGTGCCGACCCGGCGCTCTCGGCAGCCCCACCCAGCGCCCCGAGCATGCCATACGCCCGCACGAGCCGCGGCCCGCGCAGCCGATGATACCGACGGCTATCGTGCGTCATATGATGTTATATCCCTTGCTCGAGCTCGCGACCTGCGGCGACGTCGCCTGGAGCATCTGCAGCCCCGGCGACATCCCCGCTGTCAGCAAGTTGGTGAGATTGCCGGCTGCCTGCATCGGCAAATTATATTGCTGCATGAGCGCCTGCGCATACTGATTGATCGCATTGAATTGCTGGCTCGCAAGCTCGGGGCCGTACATCTGCATTTGCGCGCCCTGCTGCGCGGCGCTCCCAACGTTCTGCGCGCCTTGCTGAATCGCCTGTAAATACGGGAGCATAGTCGCGCCGAGCCCGGCTTGTCCGGCGGCCGCTTGCTGCACCCCTTGGGCCGCGCCCTGCAAGCCTTGCAAGCCTTGTTGCTGCAAATTTCCCAAGCCCGAGGCTGCGGCCCCGACGTTTTGCTGGGCTTGCGATTGGATATTCCCGAGCCCGCCGGCGGCCCCGGTCAACCCCTGCAACGTCGCTTGCCGCTGCGCCGCTTGATTCTGAGCAAACTGGTACGCAAGATCGCGGGACACCTCGGCCTCCGTCTGCGCGCCGGCCCCGCCGGCCTCGAGGCCCCGGGCGGCGAGCCCCGGACGCACCTGCGCGAGTGCCCGGCGGGCGGCCATCTGGTAGAGGTCCTCTTGCGCAATCGGGGAGGCGGCTTGCTGCGCGTAGCGCTGCGCGAGGTCCAACGCTTGCCCGGCCCCGGTCTCGGCGGCCCCACCCTGCAAGAGTCCCTGCGCCCGGGCAAGCTGCGCTTGCGCGGCCTGCATCTGCGGCCCGGTCATGTAGCCCTGCGCGGCGCTCAAGGCTTGCTGCGCGCCTTGCGTGCCTTGGCCGGCGATATTCTGCAGCCCGGGGAGCATGGCGGCGGCTTGTCCATAGAGGTCCTGCGCGCTGCCGAGGGCCCCTTGCGTCGCGGCGAGCCCTTGATTGACGGCTTGCTGATACTGCGGCATGCCCGCCTGCGC
>Ga0126382_10001081_pt1 | contig 11051 bp, 12 predicted proteins | sample PanSoiMetPlot_30_FD_92548 | JGI IMG/M metagenome (GOLD analysis project Ga0126382, IMG submission 92548) | Tropical forest soil microbial communities from Panama - MetaG Plot_30 | ecosystem: Environmental > Terrestrial > Soil > Tropical forest > Bulk soil | place: Panama | collected 2016-02-17 | reverse complement strand
GGCCTGGCCGCGCTGGCCGCGGCCGCGGCGACAGTGGCGGCGGCGTGCGGCACCTCCGGAGGGCCCGGTGCGGGACCGTACGGGCCGGCCCCATCCAGCGCCCCGCGTGTCCACGCGATGACCGCGGGCGGGCCGACGCTGACGGCACGGCACACCGCGCTGGGCACCATCCTCACCACCGGCCGGGGCTTCGCCGTGTATGCGTTTGAGGCCGACCAGGGCACCAGGTCTGCCTGCTTCGGGGCGTGCGCGGCGGCCTGGCCCCCGGTGACCACCACCAGCACCCATATCAGGGTCGCCAGCGGGGCGGCCAGGTCGCTGGTGGGGCAGACCACCCGGCCGGGCGGCCAGCGCCAGCTCACCTACGCCGGGCACCCGCTGTACACCTTCGCCGGAGACACCAGCCCCGGCGCCACCAACGGCCAAGGCTCGGACGCGTTCGGCGCCCGCTGGGACGTGCTCGTGCCCGCCGGCAAAGAGATCTCGGGTGGCTAACACCACCCCCGGCGCCCAGCAGCGGCGGCGGGGCGCCGGTGCAGGCCCGGGCAGGGGAGTTCCCATGTCGATACCCACCCCCGTGGAGGAGCGAACACTATGACGCACACCCATGTGACAGCCCCCACCCTGTTCGCAGAGGCGAATGGCATCCGCTACGCCTACCGGCGTTTCGGGGAAGAGACCGGAGTGCCGCTCCTATTCATGCAGCACTTTCGCGGTGGCCTGGACCATTGGGATCCCGCCATCACTGACGGATTCGGACGAGACCGGCCAGTGATCCTCTTTGACAATGCGGGGGTGGCGAGTTCGAGTGGCGAAACGCCCGGTACCGTTGAGGCGATAGCGGACCACGCGCGAGAGTTCGTCAACGCGCTCGGCGTTTCGCAACTTGACCTCCTGGGGTTCTCGATCGGCGGATACGTCGCCCAGGCATTTACCTCCCGTCATCCGAATATGGTAAGGCGCCTCATACTGGCAGGCACCGGGCCGCGCGGAGGCGAGCCAGCCACGGACCCGAACTCCAGGCCATACGCCACCGCAACCGATCCCACTACAGGCCAGGGCCCGCTCGAAGCATTCCTCTACCTGTTCTTCTCGCCGTCACCACCGGGTCAGGCCGCCGGCAGGGCCTTCTGGGAACGACGTCATCGCCGACAGCACGATGTCGACCGCCCCAGCTCGCCACAGACGATGGCCGCACAGTCCGCGGCCATCGCCGACTGGCGGGAAGTGCGAGGACAGAGGTTCGCCGAGCTCAGGTCAATCACACCGCCGACCCTCGTCGTGAACGGGAGCAACGACGTAATGATTCCTACGATCAACTCCTACTGGCTATCCCAGCACATCCCCAACGCCCAACTGATCATCTACCCGGACGCGGGGCACGGCTCGCTGTTTCAGTACTCCGAGCTGTTCCTGGCGCACGCGCGGATATTCCTCGCACAGTGTCCGTGGTGCTAATCAGGGATTTCGGGGATTCGATTGCACGGCGAGGAGGCGACGATCCCTCCCGGGACCGCAGCCCGGAAAAGGAGCCAGGTTGACAACCGCAATCATCGGCGCCGGCCCGGGCGCTGCGGTCATTCGACCGGGGAGTGATCTATAGTTGCCGCGTGCCGCACCAGTGGGCGCCCGGTGAGTACGTCTGGCGGCAGCTCGCCAACGACCTGTCCGCCCGTATCGCCGATGGCATCTATCCGCTTGGCTCTGCCCTGCCAGCCGAGGATGAGCTTGCCAGCGAGTACGCGGTTGCCCGCAGCACGGTGCGCCGGGCGCTGGGCGAGCTGCACAAGCGAAAGCTGATCCAGACTCTCCGTGGGCAGAGAAACGCGGTGGTCGCCATGCCGGGGCCAGGGGGCCTGCCGGGCTGAGACAGGCCCAGCAAGCACCGGGTGGCGCCCTGATCTAAGGCCAAGCGCGCAGGCGCGCAGGCGGTTCGGGAGCCAGCCCCGGCGGACCCCTCGGCCGCGACGGCAAGCCGCAGCACCGGCACGAGCCTTCCATCGGACGGGCCGGTGCCCGTTGGACCAGGAGCCGGGACAAATAACGGAAAGTGACGTTGAGCTTGGGCGGCCATTCCGCCAGATCGATTCGGCGCGGCCGACTCATGCGCTGTCCGCGTCCGTCGCCACGCGCAGATCGCACGGATCTGCTCCACTGCGGGCGGCGCTGCACGCGCCAGCCGGTGGCGCTGGGGGGCACCGCAGGCTCGTCACATCGAGGGTCGATCACACCGATGCACGCGGGGTGTGCTGGGCCGGCCGATCCTGGTGAGCGATCAGTTTGCCTGAGCTGTCGCTGATCGTGACGTGCTGCGGCTGCTGGGTGCCGCCCTGGTTGACGGGCGGTGGCCTGGACGTGCCCGGATGTCACGGAACATAGGAAGCCGCTCGCGGCGCGGGCTGCCCGGCTCCGGGCTGACGCTACGCGTCGCGGTGGTTGATCAGGAAGACTCCGATCGCCAGGGCAGCGGCCGCGTACAGGCAGAACACCCCGAGCCCGGTCCATGGTGCGAGGGTATTCGGGTCGAAGCGCGACGCGATGTAGATCTGGCCGCCTGCGTTCAGCGGGAGGTAGGGGCCGATGGCTGTCTGCCAGGAGTTTGGCAGCAGGTCTGAAAGCAGCGGCGGGACGAACATCACGCCGAGCAGCGCGGCGATCGCGCCGGCCGGTGCGCGGATGATCGCGCCGAGCCCGAGGCCGAGGAGCCCGATCACCCCCAGGTAGAGACCGCCGCCGACAACGGCCCGGAGCACACCGGGGTCGCCGAGCGCCGCGCTCAGGCTGTTGCCGGAGCGCATCGCCTGGAAGGTGAAGTATGCGGCGAAGCTGGACGCGATGCCGATGACGAGACTGACCGCCGTGAGCACGGCCGTCTTAGCCGCGAGCACCAGGCGGCGCCGCGGCACGGCGGACAAGGTGGCGCGGATCATGCCGGTGCTGTATTCGCTGGAGATGACGAGCACTCCAAGTACCCCGATCGCGACCTGGGAGATGTGCAGGCCGCCGAGGGTGAGGCGGACCACGTCGGTGGTGGCCTTCTGGTTCGCGGTGAGCCGGCCGGAGACGAAGATGGCCAGCAGCGCGGCGACGCCGACGTTGGATGCCACGGCGGTGAACAGCGCCCAGAAGGTGGAGCGGACGGTGCGGAGCTTGCAGTACTCCGATCTCAGCACGTTAACCGCGGCCGTCAGCGGGCTGTAGGTGGTTTCCGCGGTTGCGGTGATGTCCATGACCGGCGGTCTCCTCGGTGTTAGTTGCGGGCCGGGGCGTGTTCGCCGTCGGCGGCGCGGTAGTCGGCAGAGCCGTTGGTGAGCTCCATGTACCTGTCCTCGAGCGACACCTGGTGCGCGGAGAGCTCCCGCAGGGTCAGCCCGTTGGACCTGGCGATCTCGCCCACCGCGTCGCTGGTGGTTCCGGTGATGCGAAGCGTGTCGCTGCCCTGGCGGGCGACGCCGGCCCCGTGCGCGGTCAGCAGCCGGGCGAGCTCGCCCGCTTCGGGTGAGCGCACCCGGATGTGATTACCCGAGGCGCCCTGGAGGAGGTCTTCGATGGTCGTGTCCGCGATCAGGCGGCCGCGCCCGATGATGATCAGGCGGTCGGCGGTGAGGGCCATCTCGCTCATCAGGTGGCTTGAGATGAAGACCGTGCGGCCTTCGGCGGCCAGTGACTTCAGCAGGTTGCGGATCCACAGGACGCCCTCGGGATCTAGGCCGTTGACCGGTTCGTCGAACATCAGCACCTTCGGATCGCCGAGCAGCGCGGCGGCGATGCCCAGGCGCTGTCCCATGCCCAGCGAGAAGCCTCCCGCGCGTTTTCGCGCAACGGTGCGCAGGCCGACCTGGCCGAGCACCTGCTCGACTCGCGACCCGCTGATCCCGTTGCTGAGCGCGAGCCATTTCAGGTGGTTGTATGCGCTGCGCCCGCCGTGCACCGTCTTGGCTTCGAGCAGCGCCCCGACCTCCAGCAGCGGCCGGCGGTACCCGGTGTAGGGCTTCCCGTTGACCGTCACCGAGCCCGCGGTCGGCGCGTCGAGGCCGAGGATCAGCCGCATCGTGGTGGACTTGCCCGCGCCGTTCGGCCCGAGGAACCCCGTCACCTGACCCGGCGGCACGGTGAAGGACAGCTCGTCGACGGCCAGCGTTGCCCCGTAACGCTTGGTGAGGCCGATTGCCTCGATCATCTTCGGGCTCCCTTGTTACATGGTCCCGGCGCCGACCACGCCGGTTACGTGCAGGATGAAGAACAGGGCGGCCAGGAGGATCACGATGACCAGCCACATCACGGTCTTCCAGCGCGGCCGCCGGGGTACGAGTTCGTCTTCGGGTTCAGCTTGGCCGTTGGCCGCGGCGCCGGGGTAGCTGAGGGGGCCGGTTACCGGCGGCTTCTGCTTGCTCTCGTCATTCATGTTCCGGTTCCTCTGGTGTGGGTGATCGCGTCTTTGTGCCGCCGCGACGGTCAGGCCGGCTACCCGGCTTGCCGCGGCTGTTGCCAGGTCACCGTGAGCTGGTCACGCCGGCCGAACCTCTCCAGGCGGCTGGCGATGAGGTCCTGGATCCGCCGCAGGTTTTCCTCGTCGGCGGCTTCGGCGCGCAGCGTCAGCGTGCCCGGGGTGGCGCGCAGCGTGCACTCGCCCCAGCTGGTGCGGATGATCCCGCGGGTGTCGGTCCATTCGGCGTGCCGCATCTCGGCGCCGTGGACGGCGTTGCCCCGGTGGCGGGCGGGGCTGGTGTGGCCGCGCTGCGCGCCCATGTCGCTGGCATGCTGGCAGAGCTGGATGAGATAGCGGCTCGGGCGGCCGGTCGCGATGTGGGCTTCGGCGGTCAGCATGACGCTCCCCTGCGGTTTGTGGGCGCTCCGGCCCTGGTGAGGGTGGCCAGCCACGCCCGGGCGCCGTCCGGGTCGGTAGTGATGTCGATCGTGCTGGCTTCGATCGAGTCGACGTGCCACCCGCCGGCGAACGCATCCCGGATGGCGTTCTGCGTCAGCTTGTGGACCGGGCCCCACTCGCCTGCCTGTTGATCGCTGAGGCCGAGCATGAAGTAGCGGCCGCCCGGCCGCAGCACGTAGTGCAAGCCGGCCACGTAGGCGGCCCGGCCGCGCCCGCCGAAGAGGTGGAACAGCCCGCAGTCGAGCACGGTGTCGAACGATTCCCCCAGATCGGCCAGTTGCCGGGCGTCGTGACGCAGGAACCGTGCCGCGCGGCCGTGGTCGCGGGCTTTCCGCGCGGCGGCGCGCAGCGCCGTGGCGGACAGGTCGATGCCGGTGGCGTCGAGGCCCAGGCTGGCTGCCATGCGGGTGTGCTCGCCGGTCCCGCAGCCGGCATCGAGCACCCGGCCCCGGATCGCGCCGGCCTGCGCGAGGCGGAGGAACGCCGGCTGGGGCCGGCCGATGTCCCACGGCGGCGGGCTGGCGTACAGGTCATTGGGGTCGCCGTGGGGGCGGTGGTGGGCGGTCGCCTCGGCCATGGGCCCTTCCCTTCAGGCGTGCTCCTCTGGGTGGTCGTGACGGTTAATTTATCGAGACAAATTGTCTATGTCAAATCATAGTGTCACTATGCGGGCGTGGTGTATCCTGTGCGGGTGCCGAAGCTATGGAACGAGACGATCGACGAGCACCGCCGGGCGGTGCGGGACGCCACCCTGGACACGACCGCCGCGCTGGTGGCCGAGCGCGGGCTGGCGTCGGTGACGATGACGCAGATCGCCAAGGAGACCGGCATCGGGCGGGCCACGCTGTACAAATACTTCCCTGACGTCGAGTCGATCCTGGCCGCCTGGCACGACCGGCATGTCGCCGGGCATCTCGAATATCTCGCCAAGGTCCGCGACCAGGCGGGCACTGCTGGTGAGCGGCTCGAAGCGGTGCTGCGGGCCTACGCGCTCATCACCCACAAGCGCCCCCAGGGCACCGAACTCGCGGCGCTCGTGCACCGAGGCGAGCACCTTGCCCGCGCCGAACGGCACCTTCGCGACCTCATCGCTGACCTGCTGGCCGACGCCGCGGAAACGGGTGACATCAGGGATGATGTCCCACCCGATGAGCTGGCCGGCTACTGCCTGCATGCCCTGGCCGCGGCGGCCAGCCTGCCGTCCGGTGCCGCGGTTCGCCGGCTCGTCACGGTCACCCTGGACGGGCTGCGGCCCGCGCACTGAGGAACGGGCCGGCAGGGTGGGCGCCGATGGTGGAACGCCGGCGGACCTGGCATGTGGCCCGGGGTAACTCACCGGCGAGCTGGCAGCCTTCGCCGCGGGCAGTTGGCGATGCAGACCCCAGGGCCTTCACCGGCTACTTGCGGGCCTCACTCCGGGCCGTCGCCGATGTTCTCGACGGTCTGGGTCAAAGTGAAGACGCAATGTCATTGCGCCGTCTGGCCGGGGCCGGACTGCTGGACGAGGCCGCAGGATGGCCTTCAGGAGAGCCCGGCCATGAACGCGCGTGGCCCACTTCGCCCGGCAAATGCGGCGTCGCGCCCCGTCCAGACGCTCGCGCACCGGCATGAACGGTCACGGCTGCAGCGGCTCGCCGGCGGTGACAGAACAACCCGTTCGGGTGCGGCGGGAACGGTATGTCAGCCAACCGAGACTGCCGCCCATATCGGCGGATACGTGCGCATTGCCGCAGATCAGCGCTCGTTACAAACTGTGATCCGATTCCGGGCCCGACTTCGCGCGTATCGCCGATTATTCGCGGTCGACGATGGACCTGTCGGACAGCTGATCACGCCCAGATCGTCCTGATCTGGCCGGGCGGGGCGGCGCCCCCGAACCGCGTCATGTTGAAGGCGACGCTGTCGAGGTTCTGCTGGCGCAACCCACGAACCGGCAGCGAGTCCCCGAACCGGGCTGGCACGGCTGGGATAGCCGGGCAAGTGCCCCTGCCGGCTGTCCGGCCGTATAGTCTGGCTGGCTGGCTGCTCGCCTGCTGGTACCGCCGGAGTGGTGAAGCTGTCGTGGCCCGGTTGGCGTAGTGGCCGGTGAGCTTGATGCCGTTGGCTAACGGATGCGCCAGGTGTCACTGTGTGAGTGGGTGTCCAGCCAGGTCCATAGGGTAAGCCACCTCTCTGCCTGGCTGGCTGGGTCAAATGGCCGCTCGCCGTCGCTCGAGCTGCGGGTTTGCGCTCGGGACGCGGGTGTTCTCAGGAATCGGGCGGGCGGCTGCCGGGGGCCAGGAATCGGTGGTCCAGGCCGGTGATTCGCATGATCTTGACCAGTGACGGGCTAGGCGAAGCGAGCCGGAACGGGCAGCCTGCCTGCTGGGCGTCGCCGGCCATGCGTAGCAGGCTGCTCAGGCCGCTGGCATCGCAGAAACCCAGCGTGGTTAGGTCCACGATCACCGGCCTGCGGTGGCGGTCGATAACCTGGCTGACGTACCTGGCCGCTGGTTCGGCGGTGGTGATATCCAGTTCGCCGCCGATGTCCACGATGGCCTCGCCAGCCGGTGAGATCCGGTGGCTCAGCTCAAGCGGCGCGCCGTCCTGCAGATCGTCTTGGGCCCCCGCCACCGCGGTCGCTTCCTCGACGGTTCTTGCGTCGGCCACCTGAGTGAGCATCGTGGTCTCCGTTTCCGCAGCTATTGACGCTTCGTGCCCGTCCGAACACCAGCCATCTGGTCGCTCTGCCCCTGCGGCTTCCCGGGATAAGAAGCAGCTAGGCGGGCAGCGCCTGGTCGGGGGATGGCAGCAGGCCGAGCTGGCCCATGGTGCCGATGGTGTCGACCACGCCCCAGTGTTCGGCGATCTGGCCCTGCTCGTTGACCCGTACCAGGTAGATGGCGTCCATCGCGAAAGTCTTGCCGGTGGCGGGCACGCCGGGGATGAAGCCGCCCTTGTCGGTCCCCGGTAGGTGGCCCGGATGGCGACCTTGTCCCCGTCGGCGACCATGTCGTGGACCTCGGCGGTCATGTCGGGGGAGGCGGCGAAGAAGATGCGGTAGGAGTCGATGGCCCCCTGCTTGTCGGGGGTGGTTCCCGGGAAGACCTGGTGCTCGGCGAAATCGTCGGCCAGCCAGGCGTCGGCATGGTCGAGGTTCTTATTGCCGAACACCTCCCGGGCGAAGGTGCTGACTGTTTCTTTGTTCTGCTCTGGCGTGGGCATATGCGTCTCCTTACTCTCGGGCGCCGGCGGCCAGCGCGGCCCCCGATGGGAGGAGGCCGGCGGGCACGTGGGCGGCAATGGCGGCGGTGATCGTGGCCGCGCGCTGGTGGGCTTGGTGTACGGCCTGCGGGATGCCGCGGGTGCCGGTGGCGTCGGCGCACCGTTGCACCAGGAACGTTGCTCGTTCGTGTAGCAGTGCCCAGGCGGGTTCGCGCCAGGGAACGGTGTTGCCCAGCACGTAGGACACCTCGAAGCTGAACCCCGCGGTGCGGCCATCGTACGGCGGCCCGGCCGGCAAGGTGGTGAGCGCGGTCGCCAGCGGGCGAAGCACCCCGGCCATCATGTCGATCGCTGCGCCGATGAGGGCCGACACCTGCTGTTCGGTCTCGTCGGTGTGGGTGAAGAACCGGTTCAGCAGCTGCAGCACCAGTTCGTAGGCGATCGCGGCGAGCCCGGCCACCTCAAAGGTAACCGGGTCGGTGATGACCGGCTGCGGGGCGGCGATGCCGAACGGTTGGCGGGTGTAGCCGGGCAGGACGGGGCGGGCGGGCTCGAACGCGGGGTCCCCCTGCCGCAGGTCGTGGTAGTCCCGCCACATGGTCAGGAACCGGCCGTAGTGCGCGGTGCGCCAGTCGCCCGCGCACCCCTCCCCTTGTTCGATGATCTCCTCCACCGCCGCCAGCGCCGAGGCGAGATCGGTGACCGCGATCAGCTGCGGCCAGCCTAGCCGCTCCGGGGTGGCCTGGGCGCGCGGGGAGCCGACGAACACCGCCCGCTCGCCGCAGCTGGCGGTCAGGCCGCGCAGCCCCTCGGCGATGCCCCGGTACAAGTGCCCGATCGTGGCGAACTCCTGGCCGCGCGGCAGCGCCTCAGCCCGCTGTACCGGCTCACGCGCCGGCGCCACTGAAACGAAGCCCTGCGCGTCCTGCAGGTCTATGCCCTCCGGGCGCTCCAGGAACAGGAAATGCCGCAGCGCTCGGTCCCCGAACGGCAGCAGGTCCAGCTGCACCCCTGCCGGGAAATATCCCGACCGTTGCGGGAAATTGGGCCGGCCAAACACTGGGGCCGCGCCGATCGCCGTCATCAGGTTCGACACCAGCGCCAGGTGCAGCATCTCCTCCACCGCGATCTCGCGGAGCGTCTTGCGCCACCGCCGGATCGTCTCGGCCTGCCCGGCGGTCAAATCATCGGCGCTGCCGCTCTTGAGGCTGAACTCCGCATACAGGTACTGACACATGATCATGTGCTCGAGCTGCGCCGCCTCGGCGAGCAGCCACCACAGGTGCTCCCGGTGCGCCACCACCACCCTGGGCTCCGTCATGCACCCACCCCCGCCCGCAGATCGCGTCCCTGGCTTCTCCTTGGTACCCGGGGAGTGTGACGCAGGCGTGCATCCGCCATGGAAGCCGCGTGGAGACAGATCCGGGGCCGCGGTCCTGATCACGCGTTGGCGACCATGGATGGAAGTAAGCGCGCCGTGCCGCATGGGCCGCCTGGCCCGCCCTGGCGGACTTCGCACGTTCGCTAGGCGGCACCGGCCGCTACGAGATGTTCCCGGGCGTCCGCGTGGCAGCGGCCCGCCATCGGCCACGGGTCCGGCCTGTTGCCTCACGATCCAGGACAGCGACCCCCGGTGATCTTGGGTGTGGTGATGGTGTCTTCATCCGGGCTCCACGGGCGGCCCATCTGAACTGCACCAGCGGCGGGTTCTATCGCGGTGAAGGACGCTGGACCGATGACCATGACGCGCATGCCGGGCACCGCTCCGGCCGGGCGGGGCCCTGCCCCGGGGCGCCGGAGAGGCGGCGTGCGCATCGCTGGTTTCAGCATCAGGCTTACGGGGGGCGCCTACCTTCTGGCGATGCTTGCCGTGGTAGTCAGCGCGCTGAGCCTGGGTGCTGCGGTTCCCGGGTGGCCGGCCAGCGCCTACGCTGCTGCTACCGCCGGGGTGGTCGTCGTCTTGCTGGCCAGCATGATCGGGCACGAACTGGCACATGCGGCCGCGGCTCGCCGCCAGGGCGCCGGCTCCGGTGAGATCTCGGTCGGGTTCTTCGGCGGCACCGTGCATAGCAGGTACCAGCTGCCGACCCCGCGTGCGCAGTGGCGCGCAGCCGCCGCGGGACCCGCTGTCAGCCTGGCTGCGGCGGGGATCAGCGTGGCCGCCGCTGCCGGGCTGTCAGCGCTGGGCGCGGGGCAGTTGACCGTGCTGGTGTTCGCGGTCGCCGGCTGGATCAATGCGGTTCTGGGCGTGGTAAGCCTCCTGCCGGGAGCTGGGCTGGATGGCGGGCGGATCATCGGGCCCTTGCCTGGGCGCGTACGGGCGACCCAGTCCGCGCGGGGCTCGCCGCGGCCCGGGCCGGGCGGGTCACCGGAGCCGCCCTGGCCGCCGCCGGGCTGGTGGCGCTGGCGCTCGGCTACATCGGCGGCCTTGGAATGGGGCTGGTCGGCTTCCTGATGATCGCCGCCTCCGGGGCTGAGGCGCGCCAGGTGCTGCTGACCGCCGCGCTGGCCGGTCTGCGCGTGCGGGACATCCTGCCCCCGTCACCGGTCGCGGCTATCCACTCATGGCAGACGGTCCGGGCGTTCCTTGATGGCGAGGGCCCCGGCGCGGTGCGGGCGGGCCTGGCTGGCAGCGCCGCGACCGCGTTCCCGCTCCGCGACTTCGACGGCGGGCTAGCCGGGGTACTCACGCTGAGCCAGCTTGCCGCCCTCCCGGCCGGGCGCCGTGAAACGGCGCGCCTGTCCGAGGTTGCCACCCCGATCGCGCACGTCGTGACGACGACGCCGGATGAGCCGCTGTCTGGCCTGCTGGCACGCATGGCCGTGCGGCCCGCAGTCCCGGCGGCGCTACACACCGTGGGTTACGCGCTGGTTCTCGGCGACGATGGCGCGGTTGCTGGTGTGCTCACCCCCGCACACATCGCCCGGGCCAGCCAGGTTGGCGCGCTATACCGCGGCG
>Ga0126382_10001078_pt1 | contig 11065 bp, 9 predicted proteins | sample PanSoiMetPlot_30_FD_92548 | JGI IMG/M metagenome (GOLD analysis project Ga0126382, IMG submission 92548) | Tropical forest soil microbial communities from Panama - MetaG Plot_30 | ecosystem: Environmental > Terrestrial > Soil > Tropical forest > Bulk soil | place: Panama | collected 2016-02-17 | reverse complement strand
GACCCCGACGCGGCCCTGGGCGGGCCGGCGCTGGCCACGCTGATGAGCAGGCCGGAGCGGATGGAGGTGGACCTGGGTGCGCTGGCCGCGCGGGCCGACTCCGAACGCGACCGGCTGCGGGAGCTGCTCGCGGGCAGCTGCGCCCGCATCGACCCGGGGCGGCCGCCGCTGGAGGTGGCGCGCGAGCTCGTCCGCGACCATCCCGACGCCGGCGGGGTCATCGACGCGGCGCGGCGCTGGACGAAGCAGGCGATCGACTTCACCCGGGAACGCGATCTTGTTCCCTACAACGACGGGGAGTGCCTGGTCGGGCTCGCTCCCCCGTCGCGCCGGTGGGGAATGGCGATGATGTCGTGGGCGGCGCCCGGCGAGCGGGAGGGCCCGTCCTGGTACCACATCACCCCGCCGGATGAGTCGTGGCCGGAGCGCGAGGCGGAGGAATGGCTGGAGGTCTTCAGCGCGACCACGCTGCCCGGGATCACCGTGCACGAGGTCGCGCCGGGGCACTTCTCGCACGGCCGTGCCCTGCGGCACGTGTCCAGCCCGGTCCGGCGCGTGCTGCACTCGGAGGCGTTCGTCGAAGGCTGGGCGCACTACGCCGAGGAACTGTGCGTGGAGCAGGGATTCGGCGGCGACGACCCCCGGTTCGAGGTCGGCGTGTGGCTCGAGGCGCTGGTGCGTGTCACCCGGCTCGCGTGCGCGATCGGCCTGCACACCGCCGGCATGAGCGTCGAGGAAGGCGCCCGCAGGTTCGAGGCCGACACGCACCTGTCCGGCCCGGCGGCCCTCTCCGAGGCCCGACGGGCCACCTTCGACCCGACCTACGGCCGCTACACCTGGGGCAAACTGACGATCATGGACCTGCGCGAGCAGGCCAAGCAGCAGTGGGGCGAGGGATTCACCCTGCAGCGCTGCCACGCGGCCATGCTCGCGCTCGGTTCCCCGCCGCTTGGCCTGCTCGGCACCGCCATCGTGCGCGGCTGACCCCTCAGGGCCCCCAGCAGCACCCCCGAACTCCGCCCCGGCCCCCCGAACTCCGCCGCGGCCCCGTGATCATGACTTGGCTGCATACCTGACGACACCGGGGTCATGATCACGAGTCCGGGCGGGGTTGACGGGGCGGCGCCGGCGGGATCATTCTTTGACTATGTCAACTGATTCTTTGACAGTGTCAGCGGCCACGGCCGGTGGCGGCGATCCGGCCGGTTCGGTGACCGACGCCCAGGTCGCTGCCGTGCGCGAGTTCAACCGGTTCTACACCAACGTCATCGGCCTGCTCCGGGAGGGGCTGCTGGACATGCCCTACTCGCTCACCGAGGCCAGGGTGCTGTTCGAGCTGGCCCGGGAGGGCGTGACCGAGACCGCTTCCCTGCGCCGCCGGCTCGACATCGACGCGGGCTACCTGAGCCGCCTGCTGGCCAGGTTCGAGGCCGACGGGCTGGTGAGGCGCACCCGCTCCGCCGCCGACGGACGGCGTCAGGTCATCGGCCTGACCGACACCGGCGGGGCGGTCTTCGCGAGGATCGACGCCCGCTCGGGCGATCAGATCCGCTCCCTGCTCGCCGGCCTCAGCGCCGGGGACCGGGACCGGCTGACCAGGGCCATGGCCAGCATCCGGGAGATCATCAGGCCGGCGCCCGCGCCCGCAGCCTTCGTGCTCCGGCCACCTGCCCCCGGCGACCTGGGCTGGGTGGTGCAGCGGCACGGCGCCCTCTATGCCGGCGAGTACGGCTGGGACCCCGCCTTCGAGGCGCTGGTGGCCCGGATCGTCGCGGACTTCGCCGGCAGCGGCGATCGCGGCCGGGAATCAGCGTGGATCGCCGAGCTGGGCGGCGAGCCCGCCGGGTGCGTGTTCTGCATGCGCAAGACCGACACCACCGCGCAGCTCAGGCTGCTGCTCGTCGAGCCGCGGGCCCGCGGCCTCGGCATGGGCAGCCGCCTGGTGACCGAGTGCGTCTCCTTCGCCCGGCGGGCCGGGTACCGCGAGATCGTTCTGTGGACCAACGACGTGCTGCACGCCGCGCGGCGGATCTACGAGCGGGCGGGCTTCCAGCTCACCGGCTCCAAGCCGCACCACAGCTTCGGCCGCGACCTAGTGGAGCAGGACTGGCGCCTTCCGCTGACGTGACCACCCGGCCCGCGGCGGGCGGCGGTACCGTGCTGATCATGTCCAGTTACCGCCAGACGGGCACCGTGCTCACCGACCATGCCTTCGCCGTCCCGCTCGACCACGACCGCCCCGGCGGCGAGCAGATCGAGGTGTTCGCCCGGGAGGTGGTCGCGGCGGACCGGGCGCCGGCCGGCCTGCCGTGGCTGGTGTTCCTGCAGGGCGGGCCGGGGTTCGGCGCCCCGCGCCCGCACGGCCGCGACGGCTGGCTCGACCGCGCGCTCGCCGACTACCGGGTGCTCCTGCTCGACCAGCGGGGCACGGGCCGGTCCAGCCCGGCCAGCAGGCAGACGCTTGCCCGGCTCGGCTCCGCCGCGGACCAGGCCGACTACCTCGCGCACTTCCGCGCCGACGCGATCGTCCGGGACGCGGAGCTGGTCCGCAAGGCGCTCACCGGCGGCGAGCCGTGGAGCGTGCTTGGCCAGAGCTACGGCGGGTTCTGCACGGTGACGTACCTGTCGCTGGCCCCCGAAGGCATCCGCGAGGCCTTCATCACCGGCGGCCTGCCCGGCCTCGACGCCAGCGCCGACGACGTCTACCGGGTCACCTACGGCAAGGTCAGGGCGCGGACCTGGGCGCATTACGCGCGCTACCCGGCGGATATGGACCGGGCCCGCCGGGTGGCGCGCCACCTGCGGGACAACGAGGTCGTGCTCCCGGGCGGGGCACGGCTCACGGTCGAGGCGTTCCAGGCCCTCGGCCGGATGCTCGACGCGAGCACCGGCGGTGACGACCTGCACTACCTGATCGAGGACCCGTTCGCGGGCGGAGGGCTGTCCGACGCGTTCCTGCAGGCGGTGGAGCAGCATCTCAGCTTCGCCGCCGGCCCGCTGTACGCGGTGCTGCACGAGGCGGCTTACGCGCAGGGCTACGCGACCCGCTGGGCGGCACAGCGGATCCGGGCGGAGTTCGGCGAGTTCGACCCGGCCGCCGCCCTGGGCGGCGGCGGCCCGCTGCTGTTCACCGGCGAAATGATCTACCCGTGGATGTTCGACACCGACCCGGTGCTGCGCCCGCTGCGCGCGGCGGCCGACGCGCTGGCCGAGCGCGAGGACTGGCCGATGCTCTACGACGCCGGCCGGCTGGCGGCGAACCACGTCCCGGTGGCGGCGGCCGTGTACTTCAACGACATGTACGTGCCGGTCGAGTTCTCGGTACCGACCGCCGGGGCGATCCGCGGGCTGAAGGCGTGGGTGACCAGCGAGTACGACCATGGCGGGCTGCGCGTCAGCAACGGCGCGGTGCTTGACCGCCTGATCGCCCTGGCCCGCGGCACCGCCTGAAAGCCGGTCCGCCGCGCGGGCGGCGGCGCTACTAACTAGTTGCGATCAAGCAAGTAATCCGGGGTAGGCTCGGAAAGCGTGCGGGAAGTGGATGCGCGGGCCGCCAACGGCGCGCACACCGGCGGCCGCTACAAGTGGGTGGCGCTGTCCAACACCACCCTGTCCATCACGATGGCGACCATCGACGCCTCGATCGTGATCATCGCCATGCCCACCATCTTCCGCGGCATCCACCTGGACCCGCTGGCCCCCGCAAACGTCACCTACCTGCTCTGGATGATCATGGGATATTTGCTGGTGACGGCGGTGCTGGTGGTCACGCTCGGCCGGCTGGGCGACATGTACGGCCGGGTGCGCATCTACAACCTGGGCTTCGTGGTCTTCACGCTCGCCTCGATCGCGCTCTCGCTCGACCCGCTGACCGGCCCTCCCGGCGCGCTGTGGCTGATCGGCTGGCGGCTCGTCCAGGCATTCGGCGGGGCGATGCTCATGGCCAACGCGGCCGCCATCCTCACCGACGCGTTCCCCGCCCGCCAGCGCGGCATGGCCCTGGGCATCAACCAGATCGCCGGGATCGCCGGGCAGTTCGTCGGCCTGCTGCTCGGCGGGCTGCTCGCCGCGTGGGACTGGCGCGCGGTCTTCTGGGTGAACGTCCCCATCGGCGTGGTGGGGACCGTCTGGTCCTACCTGAGCCTGCGGGAGATCGCCACCACCCGGCGGGCGAGGATCGACTGGGCGGGCAACATCACCTTCGCGCTCGGCGCGGGCCTGCTGCTGGCCGCCATCACCCACGGCATCCAGCCCTACGGCGGGCACACGACCGGCTGGACCAGCCCCTGGGTCGCCGGCGGACTGGTGGCCGGCGCCGCCCTGCTGACCGCGTTCTGCATCATCGAGACCAAGATCGCCGAGCCGATGTTCCAGATGGGGCTGTTCAAGATCCGGGCGTTCGCGGCGGGCAACGCGGCGAGCCTGCTCGGGTCGATCGCGCGCGGCGGCCTGCAGTTCATGCTGGTGATCTGGCTGGCCGGGATCTGGCTGCCGCTGCACGGGTACGACTTCGCGGATACGCCGCTGTGGGCGGGGATCTACATGCTGCCGCTGACCACCGGCTTCCTGCTGGCAGGCCCCGTGTCGGGCCACCTGTCGGACCGGTTCGGCCCGCGCCTGTTCGCCACCGCCGGGCTGCTGGTCGCTGCGTGCGCGTTCTGCGGCCTGATGCTGCTCCCCGTGGACTTCCCGTACTGGGTGTTCGCGCTGCTCATCTTCGGCAACGGGATCGGCTCGGGCCTGTTCGCCTCCCCCAACACCTCAGCGATCATGAGCAGCGTCCCAGCCCGTCACCGGGGCTCCGCATCGGGGATGCGGGCCACCTTCCAGAACTCGGGGATGGCCCTGTCGATCGGGATCTTCTTCTCGCTGCTGATCGTCGGGCTGGCCGCCGCCCTCCCCCGCACGCTGGCGAGCGGCCTGCATGCGCAGGGAGTGCCACTGGCGATCGCGAACCAGGTCAGCCACCTGCCGCCGGTGAGCACGGTCTTCGCGGCGCTGCTCGGCTACAACCCGGTGCAGCACCTGCTGGCGCCGTCCGGCGTGCTCGCCACGCTCCCGGCGCACAACGCCGCCGTGCTGACCGGGACGCAGTTCTTCCCGCACCTCATCGCCGGGCCGTTCCATCACGGGCTGATCATCGTGTTCACCGCCGCGGCCGCCATGTCGGTGGTCGGCGCCGCGGTGTCGCTGATGCGGGGCGGCCAGTTCTACTACGACACGCCGGACGGCCCGCCCGCGCGCGCTGACTGGCACCGCGCTGGTGACGTAAGCTTCAGGCGTGCCACGTTACGAGTACCGCTGCCGGGCGTGCGGCGCGACGTTCGAGGTCAGCCGGCCGATGGCGCAGGCGTCCGACCCCTGCACCTGCCCCCAGGGGCATGACGACACCGTGAAGCTGCTCTCTACGGTCTCCGTTGGCGGCAGGGCCGGCGCGTCCCCCTCGGGTGGCGGCTGCTGCGGCGGCGCGTGCGGCTGCGGCTGACCGGCAGGCCGTCAGCGGTCCTTGGCCGGTTCGCCGTGAGCGGCGTTCGCCCGGCCGCGTCCCCAGTACGCCTTGGGTGAGACCTGCTCCGGCGCGAGGCCGCGCGCCCGCACCGCGTCCCGCAGCGCCAGCACGACCTTGGCCTCCCCGGCCAGATAGGCGTGGCCGTGGCCGGCCGGCAGCGCCACCTCGCCGACGGCCGCCTCCAGCGCCGCCGCATCGCCGGCGGGCGGGCCCTGCCGGTGCAGCCAGGTCACCTCGGCGTCCGCCCGGGTGGCCAGGTCCTGCTCGTCTTCCGGGCTCGGCACCTCCAGGATCAGCAGCGCCCGGCGCCCGGCCGGCACGGCGCCCGCCATCGCGAAGAAGGCCGGCAGCGCGGACTCATCCCCCGCGAACAGGTGCCAGTCCGCGTCCGGCGCCAGGAAGATCTTGCCGCGGGGCCCGATGCCCTCGACCCGGTCGCCGGGCCTGGCCGCCGCGACCCAGCGCTCCCCCGGCCCGCCGGCGTGGCGGACTATGTCGAGCGTGAGCAGCCGCCGCGCCGGGTCGAGTGCCCGGATCGTGTAGCGCCGCCGCACGGGCCGGTCGCCGTCCACCGCCACCATGAGCATCATGTCCTGGCCGGGCCGGTACTCCAGCGTCGCCAGCTCGGGCGCGGTCAGCACCAGCCGCTGCATGCCCGGGCTGAGCGGGCGGGAACCGACCACCTCAAGCTGCATCCGGGTCGTCGCGGCCAGCGGCCCGGTGAGCACGGCGAACGGGTCGTTCAGTGCGACGCCGGCGGGTCCGGATTCGGTCATGGGCGGTCAAGCCTTTCCTGGCGCGGCAGGGCCGCGGGGGTTGGTGGGCGGATACTCGTCAACGCCTCACCTTAGAGCCAGCCCACGCGCGCCCCGGCCAGCTCGGGCCCGGCGGGCGGGGTGGCCGCTTCGCCGCGCCACACGCGCTCCAGCAGGCGCCTGACCGTGTCCATGATCTCCACGAGGCAGCCGCGGAGGGCCTCGGCGTCCCTGGCGTAGGCGGGGTCGGCGGCGACCCCGGCCTCGGCCAGCAGGCCTTCCAGGCCGGCGAGCCGGGCGCCCACCCATTCGACCGGGAGTGCCCGCAGGTCGCTGTCGAAGATCCGCGGGCCAGGCTCCCAGCCCCGCATCGCCGGGTGGTAGTGGGTGCGGTCGAAGCTTCCCGGCGCGCCGGCCACCGACTCCAGCAGGTCGGCCCGCCAGACCGGCCGCGTCACCTCTATCGGCCGCGCCGAATAGATCGACCCGGTCAGCGGCCCGCGCTCAAGCAGGCGGACCTCCACCCGCACCCCCCGCTCGGCGCCCTCCTGGCCGGGCTCCGGCTCCGGGTCGACCAGGTACAGGTCGCCCACGGCCACGCCGGTCCGCTCGAAGCCGAAAACGTACAGCACGCCGACCTCCTCACCTCACCCATCAAGTGCGCCAGCTAGCAGCGGCTGCCTTCAGTCTGCGTCACACCCGCCGGCACGGGCCAGGCGGTTCCCCGCCCGCGCCCTGGGGCGGCGCGGCGATCCGGGATAAACTGCTCCAAAGGGGATCGTGGCAGTTATCTGTCCGACGGCGCACGTCCTTGATCCTTCGAAACCTGGCCAGGCTCTTGTGGTGGAGGCGTTCCCGCACGATTTCGTGCTTGCCGGCGATGGCCGGCCCCCCGAGGACGTGGTGCGAGCGGCGATCGCACCACGGTATACGGTTGCGCCGGATGGGCGGCCACGCTCGCTGCGGCTGACGTGGCTGGACACGTTCGACTGCCGGCTGCGCCACGCCGGGCTCACGCTGTTGCACAGCGTCGGTTCCCGGGTCAGCGACTACACACTGACCGGGGACGACGGCGAGCAGATCACGGCCGAGGCCAAAGGGCTCCGCTGGCCGGCGCCGGCCGACGCGCTGCCTCCCGGACCGCTGCGTGCCCGCGTGCGGCCGGCCACGTGGGTGAGGGCGCTGATCCCCACCGCTCGCGCTTCCGCCCTGGTACGGCGGTTCCGGGTGCTGAACGCCGACCAAAAGACGATCGCCTGGCTGACCATCAGCGACATGTCCGCGCCGGGCGGCGGGGCCGCCGACCTGGCGCCCAGGCTGTCGGTCACCGCGGTACGCGGGTACAAGGCCCAGGCCAGGCGGATCATCCGGGCCCTGACGGCGGCCGCCGACGTGATCCCGGCGGCCCTGTCCCCGCTCGACAGCGTTCTCGCCGCCACCGGCCGCCGGTCGTGCGACTACTCCAGCAAGATAGACGTCAAGCTGACCCCGGAGATGCCCGCCCGGTCCGCGATGCAGACGGTGCTGCTGCGGCTGCTCGACACCCTCGAGGCCAACGTGCCCGGCACGGTACACGACACCGACACCGAATTCCTGCACGACCTGCGCGTCGCCGTCCGGCGCACCAGGTCGGCGATCAAGCTCTGCGGCGATGTGCTGGCCCCCGGGACGGCCGAGGCGTTCCGCGGCGAGTTCAAGTGGCTGGGCGACGTCACCACCCCCATCCGCGATCTGGACGTCTACCTGCTTGGCTACGGCGGGATGGCGGCCGCGCTGCTGGCGGCGACGCCGGCCGAGCTGACCCCGTTCCACGACCATCTCGCCCAGCGCCGCGAGGTCGAGCAGCGGGAACTGGCGCGGGCGCTGCGCTCGCGCCGCTTCCTCGACATGACCAAGGCGTGGCGCGGCGCGCTGGCCGCCCCGCCTCCCCGGCGGGGCATGACCGCCGCGCACCTGGCCGCCGACCGCATTCGCCGGGCGGACCGGCAGGTGCTGCGGCGGGGGTCGGCGATCACCGCGGACTCGCCCCCGGAAAGCCTGCATGACTTGCGCAAACGCTGCAAGGAGCTGCGCTACCTGCTGGAGTTCTTCGCCTCGCTGCATGATCCGGCAATTCACCAGCAGGCGGTGCGGGACCTCAAAGGCCTGCAAGACTGTCTCGGTGAATACCAGGACGGCCAGGTACAGCAGCACGAGATCAGGATGTTCGGCGCACAGATGATGGCGGAGCACGACGTTCCCGCCACGGCCCTGCTCGCGATGGGCGAGCTCGCGGGGCAGATCGCGCGCCGTGAGCGCCGGGCGCGCCGCGAGTTCGCGGGCCGGTTCGAGGACTTTGCCAGCGCCGCCAGCCAGCGGCGGTCCCGCGCCCTCACCTCGGGCGCGGGTTGATGAAGATCCTCGCCACATACAACATCAAGGGCGGGGTCGGCAAGACCGCGACGGCGGTCAACATCGGCCACCTCGCGGCGCGCGACGGCCTGCGAGTGCTGCTGTGGGACCTGGACCCGCAGGGAGCAGCCAGCTTCCTGCTGCGGGTCCGGCCCCGCGTCAAGGGGGGCGGCGCCGCGCTGATCAAAGGGCGCGGCGACCTCGACGCGGCGATCAAGGGCACCGACTTCGACCGGCTCGACCTGCTGCCGGCGGACTTCACCTACCGGAAGCTGGACCTGATCCTCGACGCCACCAAGAAGCCGACCCAGCGGCTTGCCCGCCTGCTGCGGCCGCTGGGCGACGAGTACGACCTCGTCGTCCTCGACTGCCCGCCCAGCATCTCGCTGCTGTCGGAGAGCGTGCTGCACGCGGCGGACGTCCTGCTGGTGCCGCTCATCCCGACCACGCTGTCGGTGCGGACGCTCGACCAGCTCACCGACTTCATCGCCGGTTTCGACGGGCACCGGCCGAAGGTGCTCGCGTTCTGCTCCATGATCGACCGCCGCAAGCGGCTGCACCGTGATATCGCCGAACGCCTGCCGGCCGAGCGCCCGGACGTCGCGCGGACCATCATCCCGGCCCTGTCGCTGATCGAGCGGATGTCGCTGGAGCGGGCGCCGGTGACCGCCTTCGCGCCGCGCAGCGCGGCGGCGCGCCAGTACGCGGCGCTCTGGGCGGAGGTGGCCGAGCGCGCCCTGTGACGGGCGCGCCCGCCGCGGTCAGCCCAGATCGCGCAGGAAGCCGATGATCGCCTCGCTCACGTCGCCGGGCCGCTCCTGCTGGGTCCAGTGGCCGCAGCCGTCGAGCAGCACCGCGCCGGCCAGCCGGGGGACGCACGCGCGCAGCCGGTCTGCCACCTGCGCCGGGCCCGGCTGGCTCACCACGAAGTCGCGGGTGCCCGCCACGAACAGGGCCGGGACCGTGACGGGCGCGTGACGCCACGGCGCGGTCAGGGCCCAGTTCCGGTCCAGGTTGCGGTACCAGTTGAGGGGACCGGTGAACCCCGCCTCCGCGTACTCGGCGGCGAAAACCGCCACGTCGCCGTCGGTGAGCCAGCCGGGCGGGGACGGCGGCTCCGGGCAGATGTCGAGCAGCCCGCCGCCGCGCGGGACGACCGGCACCAGCGGGGGCGCCTCGCCGGACGCGGCGTAGAGCAGCCGGCGAAACGTCGCGGGCAGGTCCCGGGCGAACTCGGCGTCGGCGATCCCCGGCGCCTGGAAGTAAGCCATGTAGAAGCCGTCACCCAGGCGCTGGCGCAGCGTCCCAAGCGGCGGCGCGCTTCCACGCGGCCGGTAGGGGACGCTCAGCCCGACCACTCCCCGCACCCGGTCGGGACGCATCAGGGCCGCATGCCAGGCGACCGGAGCGCCCCAGTCGTGACCGGCGACCACCGCACTGCCCTCGCCGAGCGCGTCCATCAGCGCCAGCACGTCGCCGGTCAGGTGAAGGATCGTGTAGTCCTCGACCGCGGCGGGCCGCGCGGTCCGGCAGTAGCCGCGCTGGTCGGGCGCCACCGCGTGGAAGCCCGCCCCGGCCAGCGCGGCGAGCTGGTGCCGCCACGAGTACCAGCACTCGGGGAAGCCGTGCAGCAGCAGCACGAGCGGTCCCGCGCCCGCCTCGGCGATGTGCATGGGCAGCCCGCCGGCGTCGACCACCCGGTGCGTGATGGGGACGGCTTCGCCGGTCCCGGTGCGCTGGTGCACGCTGGCCCCTTTCCCGGCCGACGATAGCGCGCGGCACCGGGCCCCGGCCGTTCCGGGATCAACGGCGCGGCCGGATTCATGCTTTGTCAGCGATTCCCGGACCATCGGGCGCCTCTCGGAGCATCCTGTAGGGAGGCAGAGGTGGGTAAGGGGGAACATGTGAGCCGCAGGATGCTCCGGTTGGACATCCCGGTGTTCCCGGACCGGCGGATGTTCAGGGTGCACGACGCGACGGTCGACCCGGACGCGCCGGGTGGTCCGCTCGCGCCCCAGGGCGCGCTGATGAGCGTGAACCGTGAGCAGATGTGGGTCGGCAGCCTGCAGGAGCACATCGCGGTCCGGCTCTTCCTTGAGGAGTGGGACATGGCGCCGCCGCTGTTCGGCGACGAGTGGGAAGACGAGGCCAAGGCCGTGATCTACCTGCGCGGCGCGCTGAGCATCGACATGGGCTCGGCCGGCCGGGCCGTGAGCCGGCTCCAGCTCGCCGGGGGGGTCGGCGACTACGTGGTCCGGGTGTTCGCCCGCAACCGCCGCGAGGTCAGCAGGCTCTACAACGAGCTGTTCGAGCGGGGCGTCGACCCGTTGAGCGACGAGTTCCAGCAGGCACGCAGGGCGCTCGAGGGGCACGAGCAGTACCTGCTGCAGCTGTGGCGCGAGCCCTGACG
>Ga0126382_10001075_pt1 | contig 11071 bp, 10 predicted proteins | sample PanSoiMetPlot_30_FD_92548 | JGI IMG/M metagenome (GOLD analysis project Ga0126382, IMG submission 92548) | Tropical forest soil microbial communities from Panama - MetaG Plot_30 | ecosystem: Environmental > Terrestrial > Soil > Tropical forest > Bulk soil | place: Panama | collected 2016-02-17 | reverse complement strand
CGGTCTTAAATTGGATGGTTGCCGTATCCTTGCCCTGCTTCCAGCGTGTTAGTTTTCGTCGTTTAGATGTGCCCTGAACAAGACCGGGTTCGGTAGATCATGTGTTTTCGTACGACAACGGTTGCAGTTTGCACCGCGCTGGCAATCACAACAGCCACCGATATCCGGGCCGAGGTCAGCGAAATCACAGTTGCTCAGCAATATGGCGTCAGCTTCCTCCCGTTGATGGTGATGGAGAAACAGACTCTGATCGAAAAGCACGCGAAGCAGTTGGGCCTAGGCAATATCAAGGTCACCTGGACAAAGGTCGCCGGTCCGAGCGTCATGAACGATGGCCTGATCTCTAACACAATTCACTTCGCCGCGCAGGGTGCACCGTCATTGATCACGCTCTGGGACAAGACACACGGCCAGATCAAGGGCGTGTCTTCGATGACCACTTATCCGCTCTACTTGATAACGCGTAATCCGGACGTCAAGAACGTCAAGGACTTCACCGACAAGGACAAGATCGCCGTACCCTCGGTTAAGATCTCGACGCAGGCGATCATGCTGCAAATGGCGGCGGCGAAAGCCTTCGGCGAAAAAGACTTCGCCAAACTCGATCCGTTGACTGTGACACTCTCGCATCCCGACGCGACGCTCGCCTTCATCAACAACACAGCCGGCGTCAATGCGCACTTCTCGTCCTCGCCGTTCTACGAGCAGGAAATCAAGGCGCCTGGCGCGCATCTGGTGACCACCAACTATGACATCCTCGGGGGGCGCGCCACCGCGGTCGTGATAACTGCCAACGGCAAATTCCGCGACGCCAACCCGAAGGCCTACAAGGCTTTCTATGATGGTTTGAGCGAGGCGATCGACACCATCAACAAGGACAAGCGGGCGGCGTCCAAGCTCTATCTCGAGGCGGCGCACGACATCAAGAATTCGGTCGACGATATTTTCGCCATTATCAACGACAAGGACTACGCCTATACGCTCAAGCCGGAGAAGGTCTTTGCCACCGCGCAGTTCATGGCGAAGATCGGTTCGATCAAGCAGTCGCCCAAGGCGATCGGCGACCTGTTCTTTCCCGAGATCGCCGGCCTAAGGGGCGACTGAGGACTTTTGCTTTGTCCACGTACCGCATCGGCACCGGCGCGGGCTCCTCTTCCGATCGGCTCGAGCCCGCGGTCGGGATCTTGGGGAGCGCGGCAAGCTAGACGCCCAGTGGCATTCGGCCACCGTGACCGCATGGCCAATCCGGTAACGTGTGTGGCGTTGGGCACTAACCTCTCGACGCAAGCACAACATCGGTTTCTGGCAAGGCCTCGCCACACAATACGGCCTTGGCATTCTCCACCGCCCGCGCGATGACTCCGGAAAAGTTATCGAGCGTCGCCCCGGCTAAGTGCGACGTAACGACGGTGTTGTCCAGTTCGAGCAGCTCACTGCCGACTGGCGGCTCATTAGCGAAGGCGTCGATGCCGGCGCCAAATAGGCGACCTTCTTTTAAGGCCGCCGCCAGCGCGGCTTCATCAACCAGCCCGCCGCGCGCACAATTGATCAACACGGCACCCGATTTCATGGCGCGGATCCGCTCGGAATTAATCAACCCGGCGGTTTGAGGCATTAGCGGCAGGTGTAGCGAAATAATATCGGCGCATCGCACCAGCGTGTCGAGATCGACGTAGTCGACGGCAAGGCTTTGCTCGACGTCGCGCGATGCGCGCACCGGATCGTAGTAGAGAATTTTGACCTCGAAACCGCGGAGCCGTTTTGCGACTTCTTTGCCGATGGCGCCGAAGCCGACCAGCCCGACAATCTTCCCGTGCAGGTGGCGATGCTCGCCGCGCGCGTCTTCCTTGTTCCAGGCGCCGGCGCGCGTGCGACGATCGATCTGCGGCAACTGACGATAGGTCGCAAGCATCAGCAGGATGGTATGCTCAGCCACCGGAACGCTGTTGCCAGCATGCAGCCGCGCCAGGCCGATACCCTGCTTCCGACAGGCATCGAGGTCGATGCGGTCGACACCGGCGCCGAGCTTTTGAATGAAACGCAGCCGCCGCGCCTCGGCGAGCAATTCCTTCGGCACCGGAGCCGCCATTACGAAGGCGATATCAGCGTCGCGCAGGACTGCCGCACGGGCAGCCAGGCTGTTTTCCTCGATGAAGCGGACGGACCAGTTCGACGGCATCGCCGCCGTGATCGCTACCTTGATGTGCGGGTGAAACTTGTCGAGAACGGCGACCTTGATGTCTGACATGATTCTGATCCAGGCCGCGAGCCGCGCCGTTCTGCCTGCCAGTTAGCCGGACTGTAGGAACGATAGCAATGCATGTCGTGATTAGCTGCCATTTTACGGCCGGTCCGAGCGGATATTGGTAACCGCCGCCACTGCTGGCATGGTGCACCACGCCAAGGGCATGGTCCGCTGAATCGACTGGGAGACGACGATGACCACGACCGTTGAAGTACTCGCCGCCGCCTTTAAGGATGCCGGCACACCCTTCATTGTCGGGCATCCCGGCGGCGAATCGGTCGAGCTGATGGAAGCCGCGCGCCAACGCCAGATGCGCTTTCTGCTGATGAAGCAGGAGACGGCGGGCGCCATGCTGGCCGCGACCTGGGGCGACCTCACCGGCAGCCCGGGCATTTGTTTGTCAACCCGCGGTCCCGGCGCCACCAATATGGTCAACGGCGTGGCGCACGCGTTTCTCGACCGCTCGCCACTGATCGCGATCACCGATTCCTATTCGCGTCCAACCTACGAGACCGGACTGCGCCAGCGCATCAACCAGCACGCAGTCTATGCGCCGATCGTGAAGTGGAGCACGACCATCGACGCTAAGACCGTGCGCCAGCAGGTGCGCCGGGCCATGCGCACGGCGACCGCGACGCCGCCGGGGCCCGTACATTTCGAATTTCCGCAGAGCGAGACAACACGCGAGGCTGGCGATTACTTTGCCGAGCCGCCGCTTGTGCCGCATTGGATCGTGCCAGGTCCGGACCGGGCCGATCTCAAGCCGGCGCTCGACATGCTGCGGCAATCGAAGCGGCCGATCCTAATCGCGGGCCTCGGCGCCTACTGGTGTGGTGCGTCGGCTGAATTCGTTAAATTCGCCGAGCGCTTGGGCGCGGCGGTGCTCACCACTACAAAATGCAAAGGTATGATCCCGGAAGATCATCCGCTGCGCGCCGGCTGCATCATTGGCGGGCTGATCGAGCGCAAGCTGGTGATGGAGGCCGACCTGATCGTCACCGTGGGTCTCGACGCGGTGGAATTGCAACCAAAGCCATGGCCCTACACGCTGCCAGTGCTGGCGTTGTCGTCGGCGCCGAGCATCGATGCGTTGGTGCCAGCCGACCCGGAAATCATCGGCGACCTGAAACCGCTGCTGGCCGGGTTGGCGCAGTGGGCGCCGGAAGGCAGCAATTGGGGCGAGAAGGCCGCCAAAGCGTTCCGCCAGGAGGTGCGCGACGCGCTCAACACGCCGAGCACCGGGCTGTCGCCGCAGCGGACCATGGAGGTCGCGCGCGCGATGCTGCCGCGCAATACCATCGCCACCTGCGATGCTGGCGCCAGCCGACTGTTGATCGTGCAGAAATGGGAATCCTACGGGCCGCGCGAGTTCCTCACCTCAAATGGGCTCGCCTCTATGGGCTACGCGATACCCGGCGCGCTCGCGGCGCGCATGGCCTATCCCGATCGGCCGGTGGTCGCCTTCACCGGCGACGGCGGCTTCCTGATGACGGTGGCGGAACTGCAGACGGCGCGGCGCGAGAACTTGCCGATCATCGTGCTCGTGTTTGACGACCGCGAAATCGGCCTGATCCGCGTCAAGCAAGAGATCAAAGGTATTCCGCTGCAGGGCGTGCAGCTCGGCGGCATCGATTGGGAGAAGCTGGCGCAATCTTTCGGCGCCGATGGCGTAGTGGTTGAAACCGAGCAGGCCTTGAGCAGCGCGCTAAGTGCCGCGGTGCAGTCCAAGGGCACCACCGTCATCGCAGTGCGGATCGATGCCTCCGGCTACGTCGCCCAGTTCAACGCGCTACGCGAGCTTTAGACCTTAGGTGAGCAGCCGTAGCCGCCCTGCGCGCGACCGGCGAGCGCCTTGGATAGTTGCTGTACCACCAGCAGTGAGCTTAGCGTCTGAGTTTCATACGTACGGGACAAACACGTGCTCAGCTGCCTTTGAGCTCGTGCGATTCCGGCATGTACATGTCTTGCCATGACGCCGGGAGCCGCTTCATGGTGCCGACTTTGTGCATGAAGATGGCAAATTCCATCGACTGCTGCGGTGCTGTTGTCCACACATTGTCCGGATCGGAGATGAACTTGACCATCTCGGCCTGGCTGCTGCGTTTCTCATTGGTGGTCTTGATGTAGATCTGCGCCGCCTCGTCTGCGTTCTTGTTGATGAATTCCTCCGCCTCGCTGAGGGCGCTGTAAACCGCGCTGGTCACCTTCGGATTTGCGTCGCGGAATTTTTTCGCCATGATCATTACGCCGTTGGTCGCCGGACCGCCGAGCGTGTCGTAGGACTTGAGCACGTTGTGCACGCCCGGCGTCGCAAGCTCGTAATAATAATAAGGCGCGACGGAATAGTGGCTGTTAATCTCGGTTGCCTTCGAGATCACCGACGTGGCGGCGTCCGGATGCGGCCGGGTGATGGTGAACGGATCGAGCCTGGCATATTGATCCTGCCCCCACTCCTTGGCGGCGGCCATCTGCAGGCAGATCGCCTGACTTGACACCTTCACCGCTGGCAACGCGATTTTGTCCTTGTCGGTGAAATCCTTAATCGTCTTGATTGACTCGCGGTTGGTCACCAGCATGAAGGGCATCGACTGCACCGCCGAGAGCGCTCGCACCTCGTTTGCCGTGCCGGCGGTCTTGTCCCAAAGCGTCGCAAGGCCCGGCACGCCGGTGACACCGAAGTTCATTTGCCCGCTCAAAAGGGCGTCGATCAGCGACTGCGTGCCACCCAAGGTCTTATATTCCGGCTTGAGCGACGTGATGCCTGCTTTGCCGGCATGCTTTTCGACCAACTTGAGCGTGTCCATCACCATCAACGGTAAATACGGCAGACCGTGCTGGCTCACTAAGACGACGCTTGACACTTCTTCCGCAAAGGCCGATCGCAGCAGCGCCGGCGTTGCCAGAAGCGGCGCCGCCACCAGCGCTTCGCATAAAGCACGCCTATGAATCATGACAACCTCCCGTTGATCGAAACCGGGCTGCGGGCAGTCATGATTGCATGCCCCAGCGTTGGACCGTTCTGGTTTCGACGAAACGAAACACGACGTTTTCGACTGCGAGGCCAATCAGAATAATGGTGAGAAGGCCGGCGAACACTTCCGGGATATTGAGCTGATTTTTGCTTTCGAAGATGTACCAGCCAAGCCCGCCCTGGCCCGATGAGACGCCGAACACCAGTTCGGCCGCGATCAGCGTGCGCCAGGCAAAGGCCCAGCCGATTTTGAGGCCGGCGAGAATGCTGGGAAACGCCGCAGGGATGAGAATTCTCGCGACGAAGCGCAAGCCGTTGAGATTGTAATTGCGTCCGACCATGCGTACGGTGGTCGATACGCTGCGGAAACCGGCCAGCGTGTTGAGTGCGACCGCCCACATCACCGAATGCACGAGCACGAAGATCAGACTGCCGGCGCCGAGCCCGAACCAGATCAGCGCCAGCGGCAGTAGCGCGATAGCGGGCAACGGGTTGAACATCGCGGTCATTGTTTCGAGGAAGTCGGTGCCGATCCGCGTGCCGATCGCGAACACCGTGAGCATGCCGGCCAGCAGCGTTCCGGTGGCGAAGCCGATCAGCAGCACCTCCATCGAGCTCAGCGCGCGCTGGGGGATCGTTCCTTCTGCAACGCCGGCAATGAGTGCGCGTATGGTGTCGGCGAAGGTCGGCACCAGCAGCGGATTGTCGAGCCAGCGGCCGTAGAGCTCCCAGGCCAGCGCCAGCGCCACAATGATGCTGATCTTGCGCAGCCAGGTCTGGTTATAAATCTTTTCGGCCAAGGTCAGTGGTTTCTGGATGATGCCGAACTGCTCAGGCCCCAAGGTCTCGCAGTAGATGTTTGCCCGTTGCGCCGCCTCAAGCATTGGGGGTCTCCTCAATTTGATCTGTGAATAGCATTTTGTGAATCTCGCGGCTGAGCGCGGCGGCTTCGTTGGAGTTTTCCTGCCCGCGCGGCACGCTGTTAATTTCGGCCTTCACCTGACCCGGATGCGGCGACAACAGCAGGATGCGGCTGCCGACCTTGATCGCTTCCGGGATCGAATGGGTGACGAACAGTACGGTGAATTGCGTTTCGTCCCACAGCATTAACAGCTCGTCCTGCATGCGGGTGCGCGTGAGCGCGTCAAGTGCGGCGAATGGCTCGTCCATGAGCAATATATCAGGCTCCATGGCCATGCCGCGCGCGATGGCGACGCGCTGCTTCATGCCGCCGGAGAGGGTGTGCGGGTAGCTGTGCGCGAACTTGGTGAGATTGACCTTCTTGATGTAGTGCATCGCCCGCTCTTCGGCGGCCTTGGCATTGAGCGTTCTCGTCGTCTTGAGCGGGAAAATGACGTTCTCCAGCACGGTCTTCCACGGCAGCAGTTGGTCGAATTCCTGGAACACCATAATCCGGTCCGGGCCGGGCTTGGTGATTAGCTCGCCCTTTAAGCGGATATCGCCCTCGGTCGGCTGTAGATAGCCGCCGACCGCTTTCAGCAGGGTCGACTTGCCGCAGCCGGAAGGTCCCAGCAGGACGAAGCGGTCGGCCTGCAACACGCTGAAACTGACCCGATAGGTCGCGGTAACAAGATGTCGCTGGGTCTTGTATTGGATGGTCACGCCGCAGACGTCGAGCAATGGCCGCGACGGATCGGCAAGGGCACGAGCGCGACCGGCCGGAACCGGCCTGGACTCGCCAACTCCCGAGGACGCGGATTTCGATGTCAGTGTTGCGCCGATCGGCATCGGCTACTTCCTCCAGCGTCAAACTTTTTCTTATTGTTTCTTACTGTGCGGGACTTCGATAGCCTCCGCAATGTGGTCTAATAATAATTTGGACGGTCTGTATAGGCTTGCCAAGACTCCAGGTCATGCGCCCCCGGGTCTCGGCGAAGACAAGGAAAGACACGGCGAGGCAACGTTCGATGAAATCGCAGGATCGACTGCGCATCGGCGCCGGCGCCGGCACCTCGGATGACCGCATGGTGCCGGCGCTCGAATTGGCCGAGCGTGGCGATATCGATTACCTGGTGTTCGAATGCCTAGCCGAGCGTACCGTCTCGCGGGAGAACTTGGCGCGTAGCAAGGATGCAGAGCTCGGCTATTCGCCGTCGCTGCACGCACGCTTCCGCATGGTGCTGCCCACCTGCATCGCTAAGGGCATCCGCATCGTCAGCAATATGGGCGCGGCCAATCCGCTCGGCGGTGCGCGCGCGGCGCGCAGGGAGGCCGCCGATTTGGGCCTCGGCGATGTTCCGGTCGCAGTCGTGCTCGGCGACGATGTGTCGAGTATTGTGAGGCACCGGCCTGAGCTTAAGCTTATCGAAAATGGCGAGCCGCTCGAATCCATTCTGCCCAAGATGATTTCCGCCAACGCCTACCTCGGCGCCGATGTGGTCGGCGAAGCGCTCAACACCGGCGCGCCGATCGTGCTGTCCGGCCGGGTGGCGGACCCATCGCTATTCCTAGCGCCGATGCTGCACGAGTTCGGCTGGTCCTACGACGACCTGCCGAAAATTGCGCAGGGCACCGCGGCCGGCCATCTGCTCGAATGCACGGCCTCCGTCACTGGTGGCTGCTTCGGCTGGCCCAGCAAGAAGGAGGTGCCCGATCTCGCCCGCAACGGCTATCCGTTCGCCGACGTCAAAGCCGACGGCTCGATCGTGATTGGCAAGACGCCGGACACCGGCGGCCGGCTCGACGTGATGACCTGCACCGAGCAGTTGATCTACGAGATCCACGATCCGACCGCCTACATCACGCCGGACTGCACGCTCGATATCACGGGCATTGTGCTCACTCAGGACCGCGCAGACCGTGTGCGGGTGGAAGGCGCCAGGGCGCAGCCGCGCACCGAGACCTATAAGGTCAATGTAGGTTATGCCGACGGCTATATCGGTGAAGGCGAGGTCTCCTACGGCGGCATCGACGCCGTCGCTCGTGCGAAATGGGCGGCAGAGATTGTCAAGGAACGGCTGAAATTGCAGGGCTTTGTCTACGACGATTTCCGCGTCGACCTGATCGGCATGTCTAGCTTGCATGATCAGGTGGAGATCCGGCCGGAGCCCTACGAAGTCCGCCTGCGGCTCGCCGGACGCACGCGTGACCGCAAGGCGGCGCACGCGATCGGCTTCGAGGTGCGCGCGATGCACATGCACGGGCCGGGCGGCGCCGGCGGCGCCTCCGAACCGCGCGTGCGCGACGTGCTGGCGGTGAAGTCGGTGCTGCTGCCGCGCAATCTGGTCAATTCGCAGGTGCTCGTGGAGGGCACACTATGAGCGTCCGCGTCTACGATCTCGCCCATGCGCGCGCCGGCGACAAAGGAAACACCTCAAACATTTCGGTGATCTGCTACGACGCCAAGCATTGGGATTTTCTCGAGCGAGAGCTGACGCCAGAGCGGGTGGCCGAAGCGTTCAAGCACGTCGCCAAAGGCCCGGTGCGGCGCTACCCGCTGCGCAATCTGAAGGCGTTCAATTTCGTCATCGAGAATGCGCTCGGCGGTGGCGTCACCATCTCGCTCGCACAGGACATCCACGGGAAGAGTCTGAGCAACGTGATGTTGGCGATCGCGCTTCCCAACCCGGAAGCGCGAAAATAATGGAGAGTATCGGGTGAAGGCGAACGAAGTGGTGCGTAACGTGGTCAAGGAAAAGTTGGAGCGCAATGAGGTCGTCGCCTCGATGACGATCCGCCTCACGCGCGGTGTGGAAATCGCGCGGCTCGCCAAGACCGCCGGCTTCGACATGATCTATATCGATCTCGAACATTCGACCATGACACTCGATGCGACCGGCCAAATCTGCTTGGCCGCGCTAAGCGCCGGCGTTGTGCCGATGGTGCGCGTTCCCGCCAACACACCCGAATATATCCAGCGCGTGCTCGACGGCGGGGCGCTCGGCATCGTCGCGCCCGGCATCTGCTCGGCCGCGGAGGCGCGCGAGGTAGTCAAAGCCGTCAAATTCCCGCCGCTCGGAGAGCGCGGCGCCGGGGGCGCCCTGCCGCATCTGGAGTACCGCTCGTTTCCGACCGCGGAGGCCAACGACGCGATCAACGACGCCACCATGGTGATCGTGCAGTTCGAATCCGCCGAGGCCCTCAGTCAGGCGGATGAAATCGCCGCGGTCGAAGGGGTCGACATGGTACTGATTGGCGTTAATGACATGCTCGCCAGCATGGGACTTGCAGGCCAGTACGAGCACCCCAAGGTGCGCGACGCCTATGCGCGCACCATTGCCGCCTGCCGCAAGCACGGCAAACACGTCGGCGTCGGCGGCCTGTCGACGCGGCCGAAGCTCGCCGCCGAATTCGTCGCCATGGGCGCGCGGATGATATCGACCGGCACCGATATCCAATTCCTGCTCGCCGCCATGACGGAGAGGGCGAAGCAGGTCCACGAGATCCAAGTCTGATGCATGGCTGCCCGGCAAATCGCATTCTTGGCGTACTAACGAACATAAGAAGGCACGGAGGAACCTATGTGGAGAAAGCTCGCGGCCGCCAGCCTATGCGCCGCCGCATTCGGCGTCGCCGCCCACGCTGAAGTCAACGAAGTACGAATGTCGAAGCAGTTTGGCCTGCCTTACCTGCCGATGATCGTCATCGAGGCGCAACAGTTGATCGAGAAAAACGCTAGGGCCGCTGGTCTTGGCGATGTCAAAACCTCATGGACGCAACGCGTCGGCCCGGCGGCCGAGCTTGATGCGCTATTGGCCGGCCAGGCCGACTTCATCGGGCCGGGCGCTACCACGCTTGCGACCATTTGGGAAAAGACCGTCGGCACGCCGCAGGAAGTGCGCGCCCTCATTGCCATGCAATCGATGCCGTTTGTGCTGGTGACGCGCAATCCGGATGTAAAAACGATCGCAGACTTCACCGGCAAGGACAAGATCGCGCTGCCCGCAGTCAAGCTCACCGGCCACGCATTGATACTGGAAATGGAAGCCGCCAAAATTTGGGGGCCCGATCATTACGACAAGCTCGACTCGATCACCATCACCCGTTCGCATGCGGATGCCGCCGCGGCGGTGATGGGCGGTGGGTCCGAGATCAATTCACATTTCGCCAGTTCTCCGTTCTACTATTACGAACTGGCGACGCCGGGCGTTCATCAGGTGCTCAAGTCCTATGATGTCGTCGGCGGCAAGCACACCAATGGTACGCTGGTGGCGACGAAAAAATTCCATGATGCCAATCCGAAAATATGCGCGGCGGTCGTTGCGGCGTTCAACGACGCCAACGCGTTCATCAAGGCACATCCGCGCGAGGCCGCGCAAATCTATCTGGCGGCGACCAAGGACAAGAACCCGCTCGATGCGCTGGAAAAAATGGTGGCCGATCCGGATGTCGAATACACGACCACGCCGGTCAATGTGATGAAGTTCGTCGACTTCATGTACAAAGTTGGCCGCCTCAAGAAGAAGCCGGCCTCGTGGAAAGACCTGTTCTTCCCCGAGGCGCATAGCCTGAATGGCAGTTGAGCAGAAACTCGATGAGCAGAGTTAGCGAAACCACCAACCCCGGAACGACACAAGGGCTGTTCTATGCCGCGGTCGAGGCGGCGGAAGCTTTTGGCTGCCGCTTGCTAGTCGCGCATGGCCTGTCTGAACAAGACGCAGCCATCATGGCCGGCTGTCTGGTGCGCGCCGACTTGCGCGGCGTCGATACCCACGGACTGCAATTCCTGCCGCAATATCTCGACCGGGTGCGGCGCGGATTGGTCAATCCGAAACCTAATCTGGTGGTCGAGCGCGTCACGCCGATGATCGGTTCGCTCGACGGCCAGAATGGCTACGGCTTCGTGGTCGCGACCAAGGCCATGGCCGCGGCCATCGAGATGGCGAAGGAGTTTG
>Ga0126382_10001074_pt1 | contig 11078 bp, 6 predicted proteins | sample PanSoiMetPlot_30_FD_92548 | JGI IMG/M metagenome (GOLD analysis project Ga0126382, IMG submission 92548) | Tropical forest soil microbial communities from Panama - MetaG Plot_30 | ecosystem: Environmental > Terrestrial > Soil > Tropical forest > Bulk soil | place: Panama | collected 2016-02-17 | reverse complement strand
TTCCTGTGGCTGCTGCTGCCGTTCCATTCGCTCGTGCTCGTGGCCGTCCTGCAGCACCTCATGGGCTTGGGCGTAGCCACGATGATGTACGGGGTCCTGCGCCACTATCGCCTGCCCGCCTGGGGCGCGACGCTGGCCGCGACGCCGGTCCTGTTCGATCCCGAACAGATCATGATCGAGCACCTGATCATGGCCGACTTGCTTGCCATGTTTCTGATGGTCGGCGCGTTCGCGGTGCTGCTGCTCCGTGACTCGCCGTCGGTGTGGCGCTCGGCGACGGCGGGCGCGTTGATGGGCGCCGCGACGATCGTCCGGCCCACCGTCCTGCCGCTCGTGGTGCTGATCCCGATCTACCTGCTCCTCAGGCGGGTGGGCTGGCGCCGGGCGGGCGCCGCCCTGCTTGCCGGCGTGCTGCCGGTTGTCGGCTATCTGGGCTGGTTCGCGGCGGTGCACGGCAGCTTCAACATGAGCAACAGCAACGGGCTCTTCCTCTGGTCGCGGACGATGTCCTTCGCCAACTGCCAGGTCATCAAGCCGCCGGCGGACCTACAGGAGCTGTGCCCGGATGCTCAGCCCGGACCGCTGGCGCGGGCCGATCCCGCGCTGCGGCGCCTGCCCAAGCGCTACCTGTGGAACCACCGGATCTGGGCGTGGCAGAACACCACCAGCGGGTTTGTCCCAGACGACGCCGCGTTTACCCAGGCCAACAACGAGCGGGCGCTGCGGTTCGCGATCCTGGCAATCAAGGCCCAGCCGGTGGCGTACGCGAAGGCGATCGCCGCGGAGGTGGCCGAGCCGTTCAGAGGGATCGACAAGACGCTGCGGTTCCCCGTGATCGCGCCGAGGTCGGCCACCATCGGCCCCGCGTACAACCTGCGGTACGCGGTCGGGACGATCAAGGCCTATACCGGCAACGACCAGGGCGTGTCACAGTATCTGGGCGCGCACTTCGGGGGCAGGGTGGTGCACCCGTACAACGTCCTCATGAACAAGTACCAGCACATCGTCCTCCTGCCGGGACCGGTATTCGGGCTGATCGTCCTGACCGGCCTGGTCGGAATATTTATCCCGCGGCGAAGGACGTCGGCCGCCATCCTCCTCTGGGTCTCGGCAGTGGTCATCATGGTGCTGCCGACCGCCGAGCATGAGTACACCTACCGGTATGTCATCCCGGCGGTCCCGCTGGTCTGCATAGCCGCCGCGCTCGCGTTCCGCAAACCGGACAAGCGAGCGCCCGCCGCGGCAACGTCGGCCGGGTCGGCGGCCGTCAGCGGGCCCGCGCCGACCGCGCCTGCGGGAGCCGCACCCGCGGGCGAGTCGGCCCCGGCACCAGCGCCGCGCTCCGCACCAACCGCTGGGTCCGCACCGGCGGGGCCCGAACCGGACGGGTCCGCACCGGCGGGGCCCGAACCGGATGGGTCCGCACCAGCCGCGCGGGCCGCATCGGCCACGGGGGCTGCGCCTGGGGCCGGCTCGGCGCCGACCGCCGGGCCTGCAACGGCCAATGGGCCTGGATCCGGCGCCGGGAGCGTACCGACGACCGCCGAGCCCGCGAGCTCGGGCGCGCCGACGGCACAGGCGGGGGCCGCGGCGTCGGCTGAGCCCGGAGTCAAGGCTGAGCCCCGAGTCAAGGCTGAGCCCCAAGCGCAAGCCAAGCCGCCATCACAAGGTGAGCCGTCCGCCGCAGGCTGAGCCGCTCCGTGCAGCCGATCCGCCGGCTCAGTCTGAGGCATCCAACCCAGGCTCGGCTACCCAGCGCTGGCGGTCGCGGTCTGTGCGTTGGGATGTGGGCCGTGGGCTGGAGTCGTGATCATGGCTTCGGTGTCGTCCTGGCTACATCAACCCCATGATCATCCTGCGGTCGGGCCAGCCGGCCCGGGCGTGATCATGCTGAGTCAAGTGTGATCATGACTTTGGTGCGCACCTGGCTACAGCCAGGTCATGATCACGATGTGACCGGGAGGTCGGAGGGCTTTACAGCCCGACCCAGAGCGTGATGGTCGATCCCTTTGGCGCCTGGCCGTTGGGGCTGTAGTTGAAGACGTTGTCCAGTGGCCCCACCTGGTGGGCCTCGACCGAGAAGCCGAGCTTCTCGAGGACGTGCGTGGCCCGGTCGACCGGCAGCCCGTCGACGTTGGGAATGGCCACCGTCGGCGGCCCCGCCGAGACCGTAACTTTGATGACCTGGCCCTTGGTGAACGCGCTGCCCGGGGGCAGCGACTGGCGGATGATCGTCCCCGCGGGCACGTCGCTCTTGACCGTGACCACATCAAGTGAGACGCCGTTGGCCTGCGCCCATCCGTCGGCAGCCGACTGTGGCTGGCCGACGAAGTCGGGCACCGGCGGCCCGGCGCTCACGACCAGCTGCACCGGCTGCGGCTGCGGCCACAACGCGCCGGCGGCAGGAGTTGTGCTGACGACGATGCCCGCCGGGATGGTTGTGGACGTCTCGTTCCTCACCTGGCCGGGCGTGAGCCCCGCGTGGCGCAGCGCTGCTTGCGCGTCCTGCAGCGCTAGCCCGGTCACCTGCGGCACCTGGAGCCGGTGCGGTCCCGCCGACGGGATCAGGGTGATCTGGCTGCCTTTGCGCACCCTTTGCCCGCTCGCCGGGACCGAGCGGATCACCTCGCCCTTGGCGAAATGATTGTCCAGCCGCGCGGTGCCGGTGCGGACGCTGAACCCGGCCCCGCGCAGCTCGGCCTTCGCCGCCGCCACGGTCATGCCGGTGATCTTCGGAACGGTGGTGTACCGGCCCGTTGTCAGCCACCACGTCAACAGCCCCGCCACCAGGAGCACGGCGAGCGCGGCGGCGAGATAGCCGAGCCGCCGGCTGAACAACAGCCGCTGCAGCCGGGATTCGGGCGGGCCGTATCGCGGCGGCTGGCCGTAGGGGACGTCGGTTCCGCTGCTGACGATCAGCGTGTGCTGGTTGCCGGACCGGTGGGGCTCCGGCCGGAACTGCTGGGTGACCGATGCCGGCGCCGAGCCGGGGCGCGGCTGCCCGAAGGACTGCCGTGCGGGCGGCGCCATCCCCGGAATCAGGTCGTGGCCGGGCCGGTCGGGCGGCGCGCCCGGCCATGCGCGCGACGGCACCACGAGCCCGGCGGGCGGCGTGTCCACGGGTCCGGCGCCGTCCGCTTGTTCGCCCGGCATGGACGTCGCTGGCGCGCCCGGCGGCGCGATTGCCGGCCCGCCGGGGTCGGCGGCCGTCGGCGGGCCCGGCACGGCGGCCACTGGTCCGCCGGGCATGACGCTCGCCGGCGGGTCGGAGAGGCTGGTTCCCCGCGGTGCGGCGAAGCCCGTTCCCCGTGGGACGGGGAAGCCGTCCACGGCCTCGGCCGCGGTACCGTCCGGCGGCAGGCCGTGGCGGACACCGCTGGCGGCGCGCAGGAACTGGCCGGCGTCACCCGGGCGCAAATCGGGATCCCGGCTTGTCGCCAGCGCCACAAGCGTGTCTAGCGCGGGCGGCAGTCCTGGCATGAGCCCCGACGGTGGCGGGACCACCTCGTTGACGTGCTTGTGGGCCACCGCCAGGGGGGTGTCACCCGTGTGCGGCTGTCGGCCGGTGAGCAGCTCGAAGAGCATCACCCCGGCCGCGTACACATCGCTGCGCGCGTCGGCCGTCGCGCCGGCGACCTGCTCCGGGGCGAGGTAGGCCGCCGTGCCGATGATCATCCCGCTCTTGGTCTGCCTCACCGCCGCCAGCAGCCTCGCCAGCCCAAAGTCGGCGACCTTCACTGTGCTGGAGCCGGCGAGCAGCACGTTTTCGGGCTTGACATCGCGGTGGGCGATCCCGGCGTCATGGGCGGCGGCGAGCCCGGCCAGCACCCCATCCATGATGTCCAGCGCCTCACGCGGGCTGAGTGGGCCGTGGGAATTCAGCAGCCCGCGGAGTGTCTGGCCTGGCACGTACTCCATCGCCAGGTACAGCGTGCGGCCATCCGCCCCCTGGTCGAAGACCGTAACCACGTTTGGGTGGGACAGCCGGGCGACCGACCGTGCCTCGTCGACGAACCGGCGGACGAAGTCCTCGTCGCTGGCGAGGTCGGCATGCATGATCTTGAGCGCGACCCGGCGGTCCAGACGTGTGTCGGTGCCCTGGTAGACGGTCGCCATCCCGCCACGGGCGATCAGGGACTCGACCCGGTAGCGTCCATCGAGCACCTGGCCGATGGGCGGGCTTGCGAGGGTCGTATCCATCGGCTTGATTCTAGAGGTGGCCGTGAGATTCATTGTGCGAACGTCGGTAAGGCTCACCCGCCTGCCGCGGGTGACCGGCACGGGAAGCGAGGCAGTGGCCGCGAGGCGTCCCCTAACGTAGGTGCTCGTGCGGATCGAACGGGTAGTGATCGCTGGCGCGGGCCTGGCCGGGCTGCGCACGGCGGAGGAGCTGCGGAGCAGGGGCTACCCGGGCGCGATCACCATGATCGGGGCCGAGCTCCGGCCGCCCTATGACCGCCCGCCGCTCACCAAGAAGTTCATGACGGGCCAGCTCGACGACACGTCACTGGCCGCAGATCCGGTGGCCCTCGGGCTGGACCTGCGGCTGGGTGAGGCAGCCACCGGACTGGAATTCCGGCAGGGTAAGGCAGCCACTGGCCCGGAATCCGGGCAGGGTGAGGCGGCTACCGGCGTGGGCGGGGGAGTGCTGCTGACGGACCGGGGAGAACATGCATTCGACGCCCTGGTGGTGGCCACCGGGGCTGCCCCGGTGGGCCTGCCCGGCAACGGCGGGCAGCGGTTCCTGCGTACCTTCAACGACGCCTGGGCGCTCCGGGACGCGCTGCGGCCCGGCACCAGGCTGGCGGTGGTGGGCGCCGGATGGATCGGCGCCGAGCTCGCCACCACCGCCACCGCGCGGGGCTGCCTGGTGACCGTCGTGGAGGCAGCGGCCTCTCCGCTCGCCGGGGCGGTCGGGTACGAGGTGGGGTCGGCGACGGTGCCCTGGTACGCCGATGCCGGGGTGGACCTGCGGCTGGGCCAGCCGGTGGAATCCGTTAAGCAGAACGGGCTCGTGCTGCCGGGGGGAGAATGGCTGCCGGCCGATCTCACTGTTGTCGCCATCGGGGTCAGACCGCAGGTGGGCTGGCTGGCCGGCTCGCCGGTGAAGCTGGAGAACGGGGTCGCCGTGGATGGGCGGCTGCGTGCGTCGGTACCCGGGGTGTACGCAGCGGGTGATTGCGCGGCCTTCTTCTCCGCCCGGTACGACCGCCGGCTGCGGGTCGAGCACTGGGACTGCGCGCTGCATTCGCCGGAGGTGGTGGCGGCCAACATCCTCGGCGGGGATGAGACGTACGACCCGGTCCCGTACTTCTGGTCGGAGCAGTTCGGCCGGATGGTCCAGTACGTCGGGTATCACCCCGGCTCCGACCGGCTGATATGGCGCGGTGACCCGGCGAGCCGGGAGTGGACCGTGTGCTGGCTGGCGCGACAGCGGCCCGGGGGTCCGGGTGCCGCAGCAGCGGCCGGGGAGCGGCTGGTGGCGCTGCTCGCCGTGGGACAGCCGCGGGATCTTCTCCAGGGTCGGCGCGTCATCGCGGCAGGTGCCGCCGTCGATCCTGGTCGCCTCGCCGACCCGGCCATCCCGGTGCGCGACGCCGTCCACGGCGGTGCCTGACCTGCCCGAGCGCGGGCCGTCCGCGGCCGTCGGCCGAGGCCCGCGCGGCGCGGACGAGGCCTAGGACGTCGGCGTGTTCCGGCGCGGCCTTCCCCGCGCCACCCCCACGCCGCCCGTGACCAGCATCGTAACCAGGAACACCACGTAGATCACCCCGGCAGCGGACGACCACTCGAACCGGTCCGGGTACCTGGCCAGCGCGATGAACTGCAGCACGCCGAGCAGCACATAGCCGAACGAAGCCGGGAAGAGACGGCGCGCGTCCCGCTCCACCAGCGCCTGCACGGCGGCCACCCCCAGGCTGATCAGCCACGCCCCGGTCGCTCGGGCAACCAGCGGCGTCAGCTTCCATGGCCACCAGGCGGCGGCATGCACCGGCGCGGCGAACAGCGCCACGCCCATTACCAGCAGCACGATGGCCTGCGCGGCCAGCAGGGCGTAGACCCAGCCGGGCAGCAGTACCGACCGAGGTGGATCACCGCCCGGCGTTGTGAGCTGCACCGCCAGGATGATCAGCATCAGCAACGGGACCAGCACGTAGATCGCGATCCAGGTCCAGGTGACGATCCGCGTGCCGGTGGCGAACTGGCTGCCCAGATGGAACTGGCTCAGGTGCAACAGCGTGGCCACGAGCGTCAGCACCGTGAAGACGAGCACCGAGGGCACAGCTATGCGCGCATTGGCCCAGATCCGCTGCCGCGCGGCCAGCGCCTCGAACGAGACGCTGGCCCAGTAAGCCCCGCCCAGGAACGCGGCGGCCAGCGGGTTGCGGACCGTCCAGGCGAAGTAGGTGGCGGTGCGGTCCGTGAACACGAAGAGCTGAAACCCTGCCAGCAGGACCAGGACGGCGGCGATATAGAGCAGCACGCGCATCCCGGGGACGAGCGGCTTCACGGCCACCGGCCTTACCGTCCGGCTTGCGGTGCCCTTGCTCACCCCGTTACCGTTCCGCACCGGCACGGGCGGCCGCCTGGGATTGCAGCCAGGAATGCACTTGCGGGATGGCCAGCGCGCCCTCGCCCACGGCCGATGCGACCCGCTTGACGGCTCCGCGGCGCACGTCGCCGACCGCGAACACGCCGGGCAGGCTGGTCTCCAGCGTGAACGGTGCGCGCTCGAGCGGCCAGCGTCCACCGCCCTCGCCCATCACGTCGGGGCCGGTGTAGATGAAGCCCCACTTGTCCCGCGCCAGGCTGTCGCCGAGCCATTCGGTATACGGATCTGAGCCGATGAGGAGGAAGAGCCCACCGGCCGGGACACTGCGGCGCTGCCCCGTACTGGAGTCCTCGAGCACGAGTGACTCCAGCCGGTGAGCGCCCGTGCCGTCGACGACCTGTGTGCGGTAGGAGACATCCACGTTCGGCGCGGCGTCGATCATCCGGATCAGGTATTCGGACATGCTCTGCGCCAGTGAATCCTTGCGCACGAGGATGGTGACCTGATCGGCCCACCTGGCGAGATGAAGCGCCGCCTGCCCGGCTGAGTTCCCGCCGCCAACGACGAATACCGGCTGCCCGCGCATGGCGGATGCCTCGGCGACCGCCGCGCCGTAGAACACGCCACGGCCCTGCAGTGCCTCCAGGTTCGGAACACCGAGGCGGCGGTAGTTGGCGCCGGTCGCAATGATCACGGCACGCGCGGTCAGCACCTGGCCGTCGGACAGGCCCAGCCGGTAGCCGCCGCCGTCGCCCGACAGGTTCACGGCTTGCCGCATGAAGATGAAGTTGGTGCCGAACGACCAGGCCTGCTGGAAGGTCTCGTACGCCAGCCTGGATCCGGTGACCCCCTGGGCGAAGCCCGGGTAGTTGCGGATCATCGAACTGGTTCCCGCCTGGCCGCCGATGGCCTCGGGCACCAGCGTCGCGGTCCGCAGGCCTTCCGAGGACCCGTAGACCGTGGCGGCCAGGCCTGCCGGGCCCGCGCCGACCACCGCCAGGTCGTGGATGTCCTCGGCAGCGATCGGTGCCGTGAGGCCGAAGGCTTCGGCGATCTCCAGGTTGGACGGGTTGACCAGGGTTGGGTTTTCTGCCGCGAACCGGAGAACGACCACCGGCAGTTCCGGGGCCGTGAGCCCGAGCTCGTTCAGCATGCGCTGGCCGCGCTCCGAAGCGGCGTCGTAGAACCCGAACGGGAGCCGGTTGCGGGAGAACGTGTCGCGCAGTTCCTGAGACCGCGGGGACCACTGCTCCCCGATCAGCCGCAAGGCCTCGAACCCGCTGAAATCCCGGGTGTTCCACTCGGCCAGGAAGTCAGTGATCGCGCGGTGGAACTCTTCGTCGCGGTGGCTCTCTGGGAATGGCACCCAGTGATCGACCTTGCCCTGGGCGATGGCCTCGAAGAGGGGCTCCACGTAGGCGAAGTCGCCATAGCGGAAGGCAGCCACCCGCAGCGCCGTCGCGTCGACCGCGCGAACCGCGGCGAGCGTATCGATCCCCTCCGGGTCGTGCCCCCCGATCCCGCCGATGATGAGCGCGATCTGTTCCCCGGTGTCTTGCACCTTCCGGATCACGCTCGCTAGTTCCGTAGGCTCGCCGCATGTCACGAGCTGATAGTCCGCCCCGTACCGCTTCGCGAGTTCGCGATGCAGGTTCTGCCGGGCAGCGTCGTCGCGGCTCACGATGACGATGGCTGGCATGCCTGCGACGATACCGCTTGCCCCCGGGTGGGAGCCCGCTCCGAGCGCAGCCTGATTTCCCGGAACGCCCTCTCCTGACATCCCCCCGGCCCCTTCGATTCCCCCGATCCGGCCGCCGCGCCGCCGTCGGTAACCGGCTGCTGGTGACACGACGGCGGCGCTGCGTGTGCCGGAGAAATGAGCGTAACACGACCCTCACCAGGAAGTCTTTAGCTTCGCTATACCTTTAGCGGACCAGAAGATTACGGGCTGGCCGGACGCCCGTGGATCATCGGCTGGCCCGCGGATCGCGCTGGTGAAGCGGCGGTGAACGGCTGCTGGCGGGTTTGGTTCAGCGTGGGGGGTGGGACATTCGGAGATGTGGCACAGATTGACCCTGTGGCCGACGGTCTCGTCGGCGATTGGCTGACCATCCCTGAAGTAGCTGACCGCCTCGGCCTCCAGCAGGGCCGGGTCCGGCAACTGCTCCGCGACCGCAAGCTGGTCGCCGTGCAGCGCCCCGACGGCACGCTGTGCGTACCCGCCGCGTTCTTGGACGGGAACCACATCCTCAAGGGCCTGCATGGGACGCTCACCGTGCTCTTCGACTGCGGCTTCGACGAGCCGGAGTCGTTGCGCTGGCTTTTCACGGCTGACGAATCGCTCCCCGGTACGCCGATCCAGGCGATGACCGAGCACCGCGGGACCGAGGTGAACCGCCGGGCACAGGCCCTCGCGTTCTGAGGGACGCGCCCTGGCAGGTACCTCCGCGGCGCCAACGTTGATTCGCTTAACGCGCCGCCCGTCCATTCGACGCTGCGCCGCGGTCCGCGGCCCTGGCGCTGGCTGCCCACCCTGGTCACTTTGATCACTGTGATCGCACTGACACCAGCTGTCACACCTGCCCAGTGCCTGCAGACTCGTGATCATGACCTCGGTGCACACCTGACTGCAGCAAACTCATGATCACGAAGCTGTTGGGGGCGGGGACACGCACGGGCGAGCGTGGTGCGCTGGGCTCAGCCGTGGCGGGCGGTGGCGGTCACGGCGAGTTCGGCGAGTGCCGCCTTGGCCTGGTCGGTGACGGGCGCCTGCCCGAGCGCTGTTACCGCCTTGGCGACGTGCTCGCCGATCATGGCCTCGCACGCGGCGAGCGCGCCGGTATCGGTGATCACGGCGCGCACCTCGGCCACCCCCGCCGCATCCAACCGGGGATCACCGAGCCGCTCGTCGATGATCCTTGCCTGCGCCGCTCCGGCCCGGGACCGGGCGATGGCCAGCAGCACGGTCCGCTTCCCCTCCCGTACGTCGTCACCGGCGGGCTTGCCGGTCTGGGCGGGGTCGCCGAACACGCCGAGGATGTCGTCGCGAAGCTGGAACGCGACCCCGAGCGGGAGGCCGTAGGCCGTCAAGGCGGCCGGGACCGGCCCGTCCGGGAAGCCGGCCAGGGCGGCACCAAGGTGCAGCGGCCGCTCGATCGTGTATTTGGCTGTCTTGTACTCGACCACCCGCAGGGCGCTTTGCACGGTCTCGTTCCCCCTGGCCTGGCTCAGCAGGTCCAGGTACTGGCCGGCGATCACTTCCGTGCGCATCAGGTCGAGCACCGTCTGGCCCCGGCGCAGCGCGCCGTCCGGCAGGCCGCTGCCGTGATACATCGCGTCGGTCCACGACAGCAGCAGATCACCCATGAGAATGGCAGCGCCCATCCCGAAGGACTCCGGCGACCCGTGCCACCGCTGCCCGGCGTGACGGGCGGCGAACCGGCGGTGCAGCGAGGGCCGGCCCCGGCGGGTGTCGCTGCCGTCTATGACATCGTCGTGCACCAGCGCGCTGGCGTGCAGCAGCTCCAGCGCGGCCGCGGCGGCCAGTATCGGCGGGCCGTCAACCCCGCCCGCGCCGCGCCAGCCCCAGTAGCAGAAGGCCGGCCGCAACCGCTTCCCCGCCGCCAGCAGCTCCTCCAGCGCCTCCAGCGTGGGCAGCAGTTCCCCGCCAGCCCGCAGGAGCACCGGGCGCTGCTGCTCCAGGAATTCACGCAGGGCACGCCCCACCTGCTCACGGATATGACCGAGGGCGGCGGGATCGTGCGCCATGATCGCGAGACTAGGTGATGCGTGGGCCGCGCCGTGTGCGGGCCTCATCGCGTGCGGCCTCATCGTGTGCGGGCCCTCGGGCCCGCGCCGTGTGCGGGCCTCATCACATGGGGATCGTCTGGGGCTTCATTGTGTACGGGCCCGGTCCTGGGATGCCGGCCTGACGCCAGACCAGCGCTCGCCCTAGCCTGGGACTCATGGGTTTCCGGCCAGCGCCCCGCGCTCCCGCCATCCGCGACCTGCTGGCGCAGGGGCGCGGATCGTTCTCGTTCGAGTTCATGCCGCCCAAGACCGAGGCGGACGAGCGGCAGCTCTGGCGGGCGATCCGCGCGCTGGAGCCGCTGCACCCGACGTTCGTCTCGGTGACGTACGGAGCGGGCGGCTCGACCAGGGACCGGACCGTCCGGGTGACCGGGAGGATCGCGGCGGAGACGACCCTGACGCCGGTCGGGCATTTCACCGCCGTCAACCACTCGGTGGCGGAGCTGCGGCACGTGATCGGTTCGTACGCCGCGGTCGGGGTGCGCAACGTGCTGGCGCTACGGGGCGACCCGCCGGGGGACCCGAACGGGGAGTGGGTACCGCACCCGGATGGGCTCCGTTATGCCAGTGAGCTGGTCAGCCTGATCAGGGCGATGGGTGATTTCTGCGTCGGGGTCGCGGCGTTCCCCGAGGGACACCCGCGCTCGCCGGACCTGGAAACCGACGTTGCGCACTTCCTCGGGAAGTGCCGGGCGGGCGCCGACTTCGCGATCAC
>Ga0126382_10001073_pt1 | contig 11081 bp, 8 predicted proteins | sample PanSoiMetPlot_30_FD_92548 | JGI IMG/M metagenome (GOLD analysis project Ga0126382, IMG submission 92548) | Tropical forest soil microbial communities from Panama - MetaG Plot_30 | ecosystem: Environmental > Terrestrial > Soil > Tropical forest > Bulk soil | place: Panama | collected 2016-02-17 | reverse complement strand
GCCAACTTCGCCAGTACGGAGCATTCGGAGATATGGTTGGCGCAACCGACGCGATGCGCGAGGTCTACACCGTAGTCGAACAGGTAGCTCCGAGCTCAGTCTCCGTTCTGGTAACTGGAGAATCGGGCACCGGCAAGGAAATGGTCGCTCGAACCATTCACAAGCTAAGTCCTCGCGCCAACCAGCCCTTTATCGCAATCAACTGCGCCGCTGTTCCGGAGACTCTGATGGAGTCCGAGCTCTTTGGGCATGAAAAGGGTGCATTTACCGGAGCAGCCAACCGTCGAATCGGCTGCTTTGAGTTAGCCAATAACGGCACTTTGTTGTTGGATGAAATTGCGGAAATGCCGATATTGCTGCAGGCAAAGCTGCTGCGTGTGCTTGAAGATGGAAGACTTCGAAGACTCGGCTCGACGAAGGAGACTAGCGTCGATGTCAGAGTCATTGCAGCGACCAATAAGGATCCTATCAAAGCGGTGCAGCAAGGCTCGCTGAGAGAGGACTTGCTGTACCGTTTGAACGTAATTACAATCAATCTTCCCGCTTTGCGCGACCACCGAGACGATATTCCGTTGCTGGTTCAACACATGATTGAGGAACTGAGTAAGCGTCATAACAAGACTGCGCAGCTCATTTCCCCGGATGCAATGGAATCGCTGTTCAATAGTCCATGGCCAGGCAACGTGCGCGAGCTTCGGAACGTAATCGAACGCGCGGTTGTGATATGCGAAGGCGAACAGATCGAAAAGCGTCATCTGCCGTTCCATATCACCGGCCAAGAACCCTCACCATCCTCTGACGCGGTGATGATACCAATCGGATTGCCCCTCGAAGAGGTAGAGCGTCGCGTAATCCTGAGCACGTTGGCTCGAACCGAACACAACAAAACGCGAACCGCTGAGACACTGCACATTAGCCTCAAGACGCTACATAACAAATTGAAAGCGTACCGAGAGGCTGGTTTGATAAAAGAGGAAGGGTAGCTCCAGGAAGTGGATTGACGCGCTACTCGAATCGCCCAGCGACAAACGATTGGTTTGCCGATTATTCACATGGCCACAACTCTGACAGCTACCAAACAGTTACCGCAGACCGGCGATATTGACGCGCGGGCAAGAGAACAGGAGCCCCACTCGCCAGGCGTCAGACTCGGGGTGCGCGCAAGGCAAATTGCACTCATAACACTTCTGGTAGCTCTTGTTGTAGTCGTCACTACTGCCGTTAACATAGCTAATCTTACTGCGGTAATTATCAGCCGCACGCAGCAGGAGGCCAGCCAGGTATCGGATCAGATTAACTATGCGATCAGTCAGACGCTCGCTCAAAACAGCGCCGTCGCTAAGCGGGATGAGTACACCGCGTTGGTAAGCGAACCCTCGAGCGTCAGAGGCTTGATGGAGTCAACCCTGGTTACATCGCACACTATCGCTTATCTGTATCTCGCAAACGTCAGCGGGCAGATAATCTCGGATTCTGAAGGCAGGTTGGAGCTTGCAGCAAACCGGTATCGGATTGGCGAAGTGCCCACCAATCGTCCAAGTCTGGATCAACTAGCCAGTCAAAGCGGCTACGTTCAACTTTCCCGTATGGTGTTCGGCCCGCCGATCTATGAATACCAACAGCGAATCGAAGAAAAGGATGGGCCGTTTCTGGCCGAACTACATATAGGCGTCTCGGCATCAATGGTCGGAAAGGAATTGATCCAACCTGTAGTACTGAATATGGTCATCGGACTGATAGCCATTCTTGGCGCCGCATTAGTCGCGATCGGTTCTGCCAACTTGCTTCTCCGCCCGCTTAAAGCGATTTCGACTAGCATCGACAGATTAGCGCTCACCGACGCTCCGGGAACAATGGGAGACCTGCCGCAGGATCAAGTGGTAACAGGTGTTACAGCTCGTTTGAGACAGTTGGGAGAGCGACTCGCCGGCGAAAGAAGCGAGCTCGAGATAATGCGCGGCCAGTTGCGCCAGGTAGTCAGCCACCTCGAAGAACGCTTGTTACTTATCAACCGTGAAGGCCGCGTCATTCTGGCCAGCCCCGATGCCGAGCAGACATTGGGACTCAATGATGTCGAACTCGGCGGGCTGCCGATAGATGAAACACTTGGCCGAGATCACCCTCTGGTTGCCACCGTTGAGCGCGCCTTTAGCGAGAGACGGTCTATAGCGCGCACCATTCTGCATCTCCCAGGACAACGTCCGAGGCAACTGCTGGCCACTATTCAATACATCGAGGACGCCGGTGAACCGGTGGGTGCTCTGGTCAGCATGCGCGACTATGAGTCGTTTCAAAAATTCGAGTCACAATGGGATTTGTCGAAAAAGCTTGCCGATCTTGGCCGTATTACTTCAGGGATCGCACACGAAGTAAAGAACCCGCTAAACGCAATGGTGATCCATCTTGAAATACTTAGATCGAAACTCGAGTCCGGAACTTCGGATCCACATCCGCAACTGGAGATCCTTGACTCTGAGATCAAACGCCTCGACCGAGTTGTTCAGACATTTCTCAATTTCACCTGGCCGGTTGAGGTTCATCTTCAACCAATTGATCTGAACAAGATCGTCACTCAGGTGACTGCATTGGCTTCCACCGAAGCACAGGAGAGGGGCGTCACGATCAATAAACAAGTTGAAGAAGACTCCCTTTTGATTAAGGGAGATGCCGACCTGCTTAAACAAGCCCTGTTAAACGTGATCATAAACGGATGCCAGTCCATGTCGGAGGGCGGCCCACTCAAAGTGGCTACTTCTCGAGGCTCAGATGGATCGGCGCGAATAACGGTAACCGACCGTGGCGTCGGAATCGCTGAGGAAGATCAGGAACGAATATTCAATCTGTACTATACAACTAAGAAAGGCGGCAGCGGCATAGGGCTTGCGCAAGCGTTTAGGGCGGTACAACTCCACGGTGGGATGATTCGCTTTGATAGTCACGTAGGGGTTGGGACCACGTTTGAGATCATCCTTCCCGCCGCGGGATGATCCAGCTTCTCTGAGACCGAATAAAAAATCAGCGGCGGCACACCCGGCGAGGCCGAGTTTCATCGGAGTGTTGAACTGACGAAAATTCCGATTTTTAAAGTGCGATTATTCTTTCTTGATTCGTGGAGTTTTTGAAATGTAGGTACAACTCAGTAAGGATTTAACGTCAGCACAAATAGATTTCTTGACTTGGCAAATTACCTATGTTTGAATGCGCGCAGCCAACTTCTCGGCTTGTTGATCGACGCCCCCGTATGATTAGCGGTCGAAGCTAGCAGCTATTCGCAGTTCGAGTCCCTTCGTTACATAAGAATCGAAACAAGGTGCCTTTTAGTGAGTAGAAAGGGTCAATGTGGTATGAAGTCCAGCAGTTTCATCCCAAGTTTTTTCCTTTCCGCGCTCCTGGTCCTGATGTTCACCCAAACAACTGAGGCGACTTCAGCGATAATGCTGTCCGACACAGAATTAATCGTCAACTCACGGCTGATTGTAACGGGCAAAGTCGTTTCCGTGTCTAGTGATTGGGACCCCGCAGGCACCATGATCTGGACGTACGTCGAGATCCATGTCGACAGAATGTTAAAAGGACACCCTCGCGAGACGAACATCGTGCTAAAGCAGATGGGCGGAGAGGTTAACGGCTTTGGCGTGCGCACCTTCGGACAGCCTGAATTCAAACGAGGCGAACGCGTCCTTCTCTATTTGAATAGCGGCGTTGATGGCACACTCCACTCAGCACATAGCTTCATGGGAACTTTCGCGATTAGAAGTGATTCATCGGGAATCGAATACGTTGAGCGTTCAGTGAACTCGCGTGAGGTCGAGTTATTAGACCGCGCAGGCAATGGAGAGGTAACAAACCGGGCAGCTTTAGAAAGCTACTTCAGAATGATTCGACGAGCGCTGAAGACGGAAGCACCCCGGATCGCTGCTGTCGAAGCCGCGTTGAGCGCGCAACCCCTGGTCGCGGTTCCTCTTGAGTATTCGAAAAGGCAAAAAACATCTGGCGGTTTTTCACCCGAGTTCTCGTACGTCGCTGGTCCTTTGCGGTGGATGGAGGCAGACTTTGGGCAGCCGGTACGTTACTACGTTAATCCAAACTCATGCCCGGTTGCAGGGGGAGGATCTGCCGAGATCGCTCGAGCAATGTCGGCATGGCCAAACCAAAGCGGGGCTAATATCCAGCTTCAAGTTGCGGGTCAGACGGGTAGTTGCGGAATTTCGTTCGACAATAGAAATACGATCTCATTCGGCGACTGCATGAATCAATTGGACCCTCCGATTGGTGGTTGCTCCGGGGTTGTTGGACAGACGACGGTTGCCTGGGTCAACGAAAGCAAGACTGTCGGCGACACGACATTTAGCAAGCTTATGGAAGCAGATACCGTGTTCAACAGAGGTATGGATTGCTTCCTTTCGAATTCTGCCAATTTCGCGGAAGTTATGTGTCATGAGTTAGGTCACTCTATAGGACTCGGACACTCCTCAGACACGGCAGCCATCATGTGGGTGACGGCTCATGGACGGGGGCGCGATGCCAATCTCGGCGCCGATGACAGGACGGGAGTGCTGTCAATCTATCCTTCAATAGGCGGACCTGGTCCAGGTCCTGGAGGGGGAACACCAGTCAGCATTACAACACTCAGCTTAACCGATGGCGTTCAAGGTCGCCGATACACGACGCAGTTGCAAGCCTCGGGAGGCGTTGCGCCATATCACTGGGCCATAGCGGGGGGCAATTTACCTTCGGGCCTAGCCATGTCGACTGATGGAACAATCGATGGAACCCCTAACTTTGTGGGCTCATTCAGCTTCATTGCTCAAGTGATTGACTCCGGCAATCCTGCCCGCACCGATTCGAAAGTGTTCACCATAGCGATTAGTTCGGGAGGGGGATCCAGTATTGTGCCGACGATCAGCAGCATCAAGGTCAAAGGAATAAAGAAACTTTGGCTGTTCGGACAGAATTTCCGGGCTGACTCCCTGGTAGCGATCAACGGAGTGTTATTCCAGCCAGTTATATTTCAAGTGGAAGGATCGTTGACCGAAATCCTAACTAAAGGAAGGCTAAACCTTGGCCCGGCCGGAACGAATGTCGTCGAGGTGATCAACACCGATAACAGATCCGCGCCTTTTGTCTTTTAATCCTGGAGCGAACTACACACCTTCAAACTAAACACAACATAGAGAGACGTTCTGCACGGCGGTGGAAATGTGCTGTGGCTTCTGCTAATCTCTTTCCCCGCAAAGGGCGCTTAGCTCAGTCGGTAGAGCACTGTGTTCACACCGCAGGGGTCACTGGTTCGAGTCCAGTAGCGCCCATACGACCCTCTCTTGCGCGGGTTTCAGAAACGAGTTTATTGCTATGATGAGACGTCCGACGAAGGTAATAAGCAGAAAGGTCGATTCAGTTCGCATAATAAAGATAACCGGGCGTCTTGACCCGGGAGATGGTCCTGATCATCTCTTCGATATGGTGCAGCGTTTTGTAGAGGAGAATGAAGTTAGCTTTTTGCTCGACCTGCGGAGCGTAACTTACATCAGCAGCACGGGAGTAGGCAGCTTGATCAAAGCCTACCGGGCCGTGCTGAAAAAGAAGGGGCACGTCAAATTACTTTCCCCTTCGCAATCGGTGAGAAATATCCTGGCGATTTCTAAACTTGATGGCGTCTTTGAGATTTACTCTGACGAAAAAGATGCCTTGGCGAGCTTTTCGGGGAACAAGAGCTGATCTGGCTACGGCTTCTTGTCCTTTTTGGGGGGAGGCTGCTTTGATTTCTCCTGATTGCCTTTGTCCTTAACAACCGGCGGCCCCGGCGTACTCTTCTTGTCATCCTTATCTTTCTTCTGTGCGACAACTACGTCGGCGCCAAACGGCGCGGTGGTTAGAGTGGTTGCACCGAACAATGAAAGAGTAATTATAATGACGAACTTCTTCATACTGCCCACCAATTTCGCTCTAGAATAGCACCAACCGGGCCAGTGCAAAACCTCTTTTTCGCCGCTTCCGACTGGCCTTGTCCATCTCCGGCTGTTGTTATCGCAACCATCATTCCATTTCCCTGCATATCACAAATAAAACAATAAAGGGACTTAAGTCCCGCATACGGTCACTCTATCTCTGGGGCTGCTAACCTTTCAGTTTAGTTACGCACGTTTTAGTGCATAAATATGATGACTGTTTCTGCCGGCTACGTTGTTAATTTTCGAGGAATTTGAGGCTCGGAGCCCGCAAAACGTGGCGTGGACAGAACACCCTCAAGTGTCAAAAGGGCTCACTTCTTTCGTTTGATGACCGCTTCTTTTAGCTGCTTGCCGGCGCTGAACCTCACGGCTTTTGTGGCGGGAATTCGGATTCTCTCCGCGGTGTACGGATTGTGTCCGCGACGAGCCTTTCTATGCGAGACTGCAAACGTTCCAAAGCCTACCAGCGTCACCTTATCGTTCTTTCGCAGGCTATCGGCAATCGCTTCTTTTACGGCATTGATAGCTCTCTCTGCCTCGGCCTTGCTGATCGAGGCCCGCTTTGCAACCTTCTCGATCAAATCGCCTTGATTCATTGCCCCTCCCCAAATATCGTAGTTCGTTGCCGAAACGAACCCAATATGTAGTGCTACTTTCGCGCGTTTATAACATTCGCTTTCTATGCTGTCAATAAGTTTCTTTTGTAGGTAAGCCCTGGAATAAACTCTGGCAGCCATATTCGAGGTTCCTCTCATGCAGACCGATGCGCGCCTGTGCCTGAATCGATTTGTAATATTACTTTCATATTCTCAGCCACCGAAGCCGCTTCAAATGCCTCGAGTCCTTCATCCAGCGTAAATCGCTGACTTATCAAACGGAGCAATTTCTCCTGGCTTTTCGGAAGCATTTCAATCGCCGGCTGAAACCTCCCGCAACGCGAGCCCACTATCGTCACCTCGTTGACGACCACTTGTGACATATCCACCGAGGTAAGTCCGTGGTGTGTCGATTTGAGTACAATAGTACCCCTGGGTCTCACCATCCCCAACGCGGTCGTAAGCCCATCCGGCGACCCGCTCGCTTCGATAACCACGTCATAGCGTTGATTCATTGGCAATCTTGCAGCATTCTCAAGGCAGACCTGATCAGCTCCAAATTCTTTGGCTATCTGTAGCTTGGCTGGATGCCTTCCAATTACCGACAACGAGCCGACTGTATCTGACAACGCGAGCACGATGAGTTGAGCCAGTTTTCCATCACCGATTAAGGCAATTCGATCGGACGGCTTGACGCTAATCTGTTCAAGGATGTTCAGGGCCGCAGACAAGGGCTCCACGAAGATTGCCGCTTCATCTGTTATTGCCTGAGGTAACCTGATCAGATTGCGATGCGGAAGCGAAAGAAACTCAGCGAACGCGCCATCGCGACCTTTGATTCCAAGGACTGTCCGAGCAACACAGTGGCGTGAATCGCCCCTGGCACAGTCACCACAAACTCCGCAACCAGCGTTGATTTCACCGACTACTCGCTCGCCGACGAGTGAGCTATCGGGTGATTCAATTACACGCCCAACAAACTCATGGCCAGGCGTACCGTGAAAGTTTGAATAGCCCTTTACGATCTCGAGATCAGTATTGCAAATACCAGCACAGATGACCCGGACAAGCGTTTCACCCTCGCGCTGAGGCGCGGACGCGTTACGCACGAACTTGAGGTTGCCGTCAAACCTGAGAGCTTTCACACTTGAATTCGATCAACGTGTAAAGAGGAATGCGTTTGATGTATTGCCGCTGCCGGCTGGTGTTTCGACCCGAACAAGCAGGCTGCCTCGCTTTACGAGCTTCCTGAGTTTCTTTTTACTTGCGTAGAAGATTGTGTCTGTGCCATCTGGAAGCGGAGGACCGGCGGTGAATATATTAGGAAGCGCGATGTCTTCACCGTCGAGCTGAACGGTTACTGCAGCATTGCTTGCGTGAAATCCGGAGCCCGTTATCTTCAATGCATCGGTACCGTCGGGGGCTGGCGTATACTCGACCCCGGTGATAGTTGGGTAGCCCACACGAATCTTTAATGTTCCGCCGCTTCCCTTCCCGCTCGCAACTATTAAGTAAGGCACTCCCACAGTTGCTGAAAAAGTAACTACCGAACGATTTGACTTATCCGGCGGATTTCCAAAATCATCACTGCACGCCACTCGCGAGAGCGACCCACAGCTTCCGGTATAAACGCTGACGACCGTATTGTAGTCGCTCATCGTCGTTTCTATTCCATAGACCGTATTCACTCCCGGAGTAATTGAATACCAGACCGTGTGCGTGTCTGAACCACCGGTGCATGAAATTGGATCGTTCGGTGATGAGGTCGCGCCAGTCGTGTCAAGAACATCAGTGAAAATCGAGGAGGCGATAGTGCGCGGGTTCGAACAATCATCCCCCGATCCACCGATGGGCGGAGGCCCTGACGTCCCAAAATCGAGTTGGCCGTAGCGAATCTCCTGCTTGCCGTTTCGCATATCCGTCCAGAGGATGTGCGCCTTGCCTTTGGCGGCAACAAGGCCAATATAATCTCCAATCCCAATCGTGCTATTGTTCGAACCCACTACATTTGCTTGAATTCGAGGATCGGAGGCCGCCGAACTCAAGCGTTTGTTCTCTTCAAAATGCAAACCGCCATCAGTCGATCGCGTGAAGTACGTGTTCATTAGAACCGATCCTGGATCATCGCGCCGATCGTAGAACGCCAGCTCAACCGCGCCATCCGTCGAATCGACGCTGAGCCAGGGGAAGAACTGATCAGTACCGCTGTTATCGTCATTGACACGAACAGGCAAGCTAACGTCTGGAAGGGTACCCGCGTGCGGAGTGATCCTTCGAAGAAAGATATCCGTATCGCGCCCGTTGATCGTCTCAGCCCAGGCAACATAGACCATACCGCGATTCGGACCGGAGCTGCGATCCACATCGATAGTCGGAAAACTATTTGACCGATCTATTCCAGTCAAGAAGAACGACGCGTTAGGCCCTTCGAGATTTCCTACATAGTTATGAACAATGGTATCTATGGACGCCAGTCCTGGCAGGAACGTGTCACCACCATCTGTCGAAGCGTTGAACAACAAACTGCGAGCCGGCATACCGACCCACGCCGCGTAAAACTCGCCGTTTGGTCCAATCGCCAACGCGGGCCCTCGCATATCACCCGCGTGACTGATAGTGCGAGGCTCAGAAAAGGTCGCATCCGTCGGGCGCCGCCGTGCTAACCTCACAACTGTGGCGCTCTGATTGTTTTCATCCGGACCAGTGCTCGTCCAGACCGCATAGAGAGTCCCCTTGAACGGGCTGGACGGTGATACATCAACCGTGAGGTAACACTTATCTGCTCTCCTGATAACCGAACTGCCGATATCCTTTACAACCGCCTTTGGATCCTTAAAAGTCCTGCCGCTATCTGTCGATTTGAAAACGTAAACTCCAGAATCGAAGCTTGAGTTGTCGAGCATCAACACACAAAGATAAAAATTGCCGTCAAGATCGGCCGCAACAGAGGGATCCGTCGCGCGACTCCAAAGTTTTTCAGGAGTTTCAAGACCTATTTGACCGGTTCCCCACGAACGGCCGCCATCAGAAGAGAAGTAGTAGTCGACTAGAGTGTCACCCCTGCCCGCAGTCCCTCCTCCCCTAATCACCTTGGAGGCGCCGACTATTATCCGGTCGTTTGACGGACTGACAGCGATCGAAGTTTCATCGCGTGGGTCAGGGTCTGCTGACGGGCTCGCGATGATTTCAAAAATGGAAGGAGTCGCGTCTGCTCTGCCAAAGCCGTTGAGCAGTGTAGAACCTACGAGTAGTACGCTTAACAATACCGCTGTTGCCTTGATCTGCATTTCCTTGATCTTGCCGTCGGACTGACTCGCTGGCAGTCGAATTCTTCCACACGCTCGGGGCCTTCGCAAGGAGGAGGACTCGCAGGAGGAGGACTCGCAATCTTTCAAAAGAGAACGAGCACGGCTATACTCGGACTCACTTCTGTCGGGGAGAACGAATCTGAAAAAACAACATTATCATTTGATCGGGATCTGTGGTACAGCCATGGCCTCGCTTGCGGGAATGCTGGTTGAGCAAGGGCATGAAGTCACGGGTTCTGATGAAAACGTCTATCCTCCAATGTCGCTGGAGCTCGCGCGACTTAAGATTCCAGTCACTGAGGGGTATCGTCCCGAAAACGTTCCTGAGAAACCCGCTATCATTGTCGTAGGCAATGCGATAACTCGCGGTAATCCTGAACTCGAGCACGTCCTTAATAAGAAGCTGTACTACACGTCAATGGCCGCGGTGGTGAAGGAAAACTTTATTCGTGGCCATCACTCGATCGTCGTAGCCGGCACGCATGGAAAAACGACAACTACGTCTCTGCTGGCGTGGGCGATGGAATGCGCGGGGGCGAAGCCTTCTTTTCTGGTCGGCGGCGTTGCTGAAAACTTCAACGCGTCATTCAGAATCACAGATAGTCCGTACTTTGTAATCGAAGGCGACGAGTACGATACGGCTTATTTTGATAAGGGCCCGAAGTTCATGCACTATCTTCCCGACTCTGTCATCTTAAATAACGTCGAGTTCGATCATGCAGATATCTACCGAGACATAGAGGCAGTAAAATTTGCTTTCAGTCGATTGATAAATCTGATTCCAGGCGAAGGACATCTGATTGCCGGATTTGATTCCGAATTGGTCAAAGAACTCTCTGCGCGAGCATTCTGTCGAGTGGAAAGCTTTGGCATCGATGAGGATGCTCGATGGCGCGCAGATAATGTGAGTTTTTCCTCATTAGGCACTTCTTTTTCCGTTTTGGTTGACGGACGAGAGTTTGGACGATACACGACACCTCTCGCCGGCATGTTCAATGTACGAAACTGTCTTGCCGTAATCGCGGCGTGCGACGTGCTGGGATTCGATCGTTCGGCAGTTGCCAATGCAATTTCGCAGTTCAAGAGCGTTAAACGCCGATTGGAAGTGCGCGGACAAGTCCGCGGTGTTACGGTGATAGATGATTTCGCGCATCACCCAACAGCGGTGCGGGAAACACTCCTGGCAGCGCGCGCGAAGTATCCCGGGCGCAAGATTGTTGCCATAT
>Ga0126382_10001072_pt1 | contig 11085 bp, 13 predicted proteins | sample PanSoiMetPlot_30_FD_92548 | JGI IMG/M metagenome (GOLD analysis project Ga0126382, IMG submission 92548) | Tropical forest soil microbial communities from Panama - MetaG Plot_30 | ecosystem: Environmental > Terrestrial > Soil > Tropical forest > Bulk soil | place: Panama | collected 2016-02-17 | reverse complement strand
CTCCTGAACAATTTTTGGCAATACTCGAAAAACAGGGCGAAGCGCTTCATCTCGCGCTGCGCGGCTATCGCATTAAGGAATTTCTTGCCGAGCCGATTGGATTGGAAAGATCACACTGGATGCTTGATGCCGGAGCCCGGCTCAGACGCGACTATTCGAGTTACTCTCGAGGCAACGGTCTTTCCGAACGAGGTTCTTTGGGGCGGCCGCTGCTCGTCGGGTTAATGCGAGAAGAGGCGCTCGCGCATTCCGGCGGCAACATCGCTAGTCTGTTTGTTTATACCGCGCCAAGATTCCACTTTAGCCGATCGCAGCGAGTTCTACTGCAACGAGCATTGATGGGAGAAACCTGCGAGCAGCTGGCGGCATCTCTGGATCTTTCTACCTGGACTGTGAAGAAACGCTGGCATGCCATATACGACCGGGTTTCGGATGTGGATAGCGAGTTGTTGCCGCCGTCGACTGCCTGTGGTGGTCGCGCGGCATCGCGTGGCTCGGAACGCAGAAGGCGCCTGCTCAATTACCTGCGACAGCACCTCGAAGAGCTTCGCCCGTACGCAGCACGCACGCAGCTCCACAAGCATCAACCAGAGAAATTTTCGGCCGCAGGGTGAGAACGCTCCTGTGGCGCAGGCGACGGCCTGCGCGTTGCGGCTAATACACCGCTTACGTTCGCGCTGTACCAGGCACTTGCCGCGGGAGGTATCGGATCCAATCGTCTCCGGTGATGATTGCTCCGCCGTTAAAAGGCGGCGAGGATTTCGCGGGGAAAAGCGGTCGTAGGACGGCGAATGCCTGCGAAATCAGCGCAACGGAGACGAGTGTGATCGCTGCTGCACATTTCATGTCGTGCGGTCTTACCAAAACCCGAAAGGCTGGCAAGAAAATTTTTGCGTCCCCGTAATTATGCCAACGCGTTGAGGACAACGCGTTCCACCTAGATTCAGTTTTGCGATTCAAGGTTTCCGATTATTTTTGCACGCCGATGCCACAGTTTACTTATCGCGCGCGCAACGCGCAGGGCGGTTTGGTTGAAGGGGTGCTCGACTGTGCAGATCGCGCCGTTGCGATTCGGCAAATTGAATCGCAACAGTGCATTCCCATCCGAATCGAGATGGTCGACGCGGCGAAACCGGCAGGAACAAAGCCGGGTGCGCCGCCGCCGGCACAAAGAAAATTGCGACTACTGGGCTCGCCTGATGTCGCTACGCCAGCGCGGAACCTGAAAATTCCACATGGCCAACTGCTCATTTTCACAGAGCAGCTCGCGCATTTGCTTCAAGCCGGGATGACGCTGGACGAGGGGCTGTCGGTTTTGGAGAAACGCTTGAAACAGCCGCGGGTTCAGCAGATGACGCACACGCTGCATCAGGCGCTGATCGATGGCCGCAGTTTTTCGCAGGCCCTCAGCGAGATGCCGCGAATCTTCCCGCCGCTGTACGTGAACCTCGTCGCTGCGGGCGAGGCGAGCGGTGCGCTACCACAAATTCTGCTGCGGCTGGTGAAACATCTGACGCAGGCAAAAGAACTGCGTGATCGTGTGCAACAGGCGCTGATTTATCCGGCGTTTCTTGCACTGGTGGGCGCCATTCTCGTTACGATTTTCATAACCTTCATGGTGCCGCAGTTGACCGGGTTTATGGCGCAAACCGGCGGCGCGCTTCCATTGCCGACGCGGATTTTGTTGCAGTTTCATCATGCGATCACGAGCTATTGGTGGGTCTGCGCGCTGATCGTGATTGGCGCGATCCTTGGGTTCCGTGCCGTTGTCCGCACTCAGGAAGGGCGCATCGGTTGGGACCGGTTCCGGTTGCTGATCCCCGGTTACGGACGAGTGATTCGCCACCGGTATTACGCGCAATTTGCACGCACGCTGGGGACATTGATGGAAAACGGCGTTCCTCTGCTGCGTTCATTGGATCTGGTGACTGAAATTGCGGGCAACCGTTTTCTCGAAATGAAACTCGGCGAGGTGCGCAAGGCGGTCATCGACGGCGCGACGCTCTCTGCCGCGTTGCAACAGCAGAAGCTTTTTCCCGATTTGTTAACGGACATGATGGCCGTCGGCGAACAAACCGGGCATTTCGCCGAAACGATGCAAGCGATCGCCGATGTGTATGAGCGCGAACTTGACCGATCCGTCGGCGTGATCTCGCAATTGATTCCGCCGATCATCATCGTAGTCATCGCGGTTCTGGTCGGCTTAGTTGTATTCAGCATCCTGACGGCGGTTTTCGAAATGACGCGTAGCCTGCAATTCAGACCGCATTAAAAAAAATTGCGAGCTTGCAAAGCAGCTTCGGTGTGAATAATCTCGCGCACTTAATGTTACCCCGGGCTGCGTTTGCGATTTTTTTAGCTACAGTCTGCCGCGTATCCGCGCAGGAGGCTTTGACCGATGCTCTGCCCGCTCCGGCTGAAGCGATTGCACGTCCCCTCCCGTCGAGCGCCTGGCTCGATCTGCGCCAAACCAGGTCGCGAAATTCCAAGACGCAAGATGCGCCTGCCTGGGTCGAAGCACTCACCCTTCTGCCTGGCGAACTCACTGAAGGCGGTAGCGCCTCCAAGAGTGTTTTTCGTATTCGCGTTACGCAACCCGGGCCGGATTATCAAATCCTTTTCTTCCGATTGTTCTTCGACGACAAACCGAATCAGCAGCCTGAATTGGTGGCGTGGGACGAATCCGGCAGCCACATTTTGCGCTCGGGTACGCTAGGCGCTGGAATGAATCTGCCCAGTTCGGACTCCCTCATTATTCCGATGACCGGTGCCTCTGCGATCGATATCGAAGTGCCCGGCGACGGAAAGACAATTCGCGCAGCGTATCTCGATTGGATGACCGCCAGTGAGGTGGTGCATCCGGTGAATGCCGAACATCGAGACGTGATTCCCGAGCCGTTCTCAGCGGTCCCGGCGCTGCACCCGCCGCCGGAAGACGTCGAGAACTTCGGAACGGTGACTGCCACTCTCGCCTCGGAGGCAATTCAGATTGATGCGCAGACTCAGCAAAGCGCGGTGTTCCAATTTCCCATTGAAGCGCAACCACTGACTGCGCTGTTGACCTTTGAAATTGCAAACCCGCGGATCGACGCGCCACCGGAAGTTTTCCTTAACGGTCAGGACATCGGGCCCGCGTCACTCATGCTGCCGGACCTTGCTGACCCTGGCTATCGCGGCGAATCTGAACCGCTCACGACTGATATGCACTTCAATTACACCGGATGGCTGCGCGCTCAGAAAATTGTGCCGGCCACCGTGTTGAAAGTGGGTACGAACGATCTGGTTGTGACGAACGGAGCCGGCACCGGAGCTTCCGCAATCCGCGCCACGCAGGTTCAGTTGAAGTACATCTGGGATAAGTCGGATTATCTTCTGCGCACCGGCCACTAGCAATTATTGCAGACCAAGCTACTGTAGTCGCGCAGCGGGATGGAGGGTCCCCCGTTAATTGAGATGAGAACAAAAATTAAACAACAGGGCTTCACGCTACTGGAGATCATGCTCGTCGTCAGCATCATCGTAATCATACTGGGAGTAGCGATTTCAAAACTTGGCAACACGACTGCCATCGCCAAAAGCATGCGCGTTCAAGCCGACGTCCAGGCGATTAAAACACAGTTGCAACTTTACGAGAGCATGAACGGCTTTTTCCCAACGACTGAGCAAGGACTGCAGGCGCTGGTGACTCAACCGCAAAACGATCCCCGGCCCACTCGCTGGTATCAGTTGTTCAAGGAACTGCCAACAGATCCATGGGGAAACGGTTATATTTATCGCAACCCTGGTCTCAAAAATCCGGGCGGTTACGATTTGTATTCCGCAGGACCCGATCGGCAGGCTGATACCTCAGACGACGATTGGGGCGGTGGCTAGCATTTCAAGACATGTTGTAGCCATCGGCCCTGTGGCCGGTGCACGTTTAAGTTTGTCCTAATGAGAAGGCCCGCAGGGCAGTGGCTGCAGCCCTAGCGCTTGCCGTCAGCGCTGGCGGCTCCCTTCGACGTTCTTGGACTCCGTGGAATCATGCCACGCGTACGCGTCTGATTTGAGTCCCGAGAAGGAATCGAGTCCCGAGATTGAATCAGCTGTTGGAATTGTTGCAATTCCGGCGGCACGTTGGCTGGCAATTTCGGTGAATTCGCTGAATTCGCTTTCTGCACACCGGCGGGGTTTGGAAATGGAGCGGCAGGGGCCGGGAGCGGTCGGGCCGCAACACCTCCGCCCGGCGACGGTTGCGAGAGCAGCGCCTGATTGAAAGTGAGAGTCGCAAAATTTCCATCCTTGCTGATTGTCACTTTGGTCCCGCCCACTTTGTCCGACCATTCGATGTTGGCGACACTGTACCCGTCCACCGTCTCTTTTGTGGTAAGATATTTTTTGAAGTTGTGGTCTGAGGTAGAAGAAATCGTCACCAGATCGCCGTCCTGCGACCGCGCGGCGTTCGCGATGTAAAGGTCTTTTGCGAAGTCGGGTGTCGCAGCAGGTAGAGCTACGGCAGACGCAACTGCGAACGGCGATTGATCCACCATTTTTGAGTAGCGCTCGAAGTTATACTGCGGCGGAAGAACATCCTCGGCTTGACTGAAGGCTGCTCCGAACAGACCGAGAATCGATGCGAATGTGAGAGAATATTTCATACCAGCTACCTCCATACTGTCATTCTGATCCCGCGCTTTGCGGGAAGAGAATCTCGGATCAATTTCAGATGTGTCTCACACATGGCGTAAACCAGAGATGCTTCGCTTCGCTCAACATGACAGCGCCGTATTATTTACTTTGCCTTTTGCGCCGGCGCAAACCAGCGGGCGATTTTAAACTTGCCTCGCATCACCGTCGGATCGTTGCCATCAATCGCCAGATTGACATTATCGAAAACGACGAATGACTCCGGGTGTTGCACGTCGTAAAGAAAATGTACCAGGGGCGGCCATTGACTCTTCGTCTCCACGGAAGCGAAAACCGTCTGATGATACGGGGTGGTCTCGCCTGTTCCGATCGCTGGATTTTCAACCAAAATATTATACTTGCCGGCGACTTCCCTGAGCTGATCGAGCAAAGCGGAGGCTTCGGCGGGATTCGTGAGTACCGGCTGATGTTGCCCGATCCAATCGTCGCGTTTCGTCCAGATGTCGCGCTCCTTCACGTAGAGAGCTTGCTCCGCCAGCTTGCTCCTGCGGGTCGCCAGCTCCTTTTGCGCGCTGCCGACTGCGCCCAGGACCGAACTTAAAATCCAAAGATTGAGCAGCACGAACACCGTTCCGGCCACAATCAACGAGAGCACACGCTCACGCGGATTCATTCGTTGGTACCACGCCGGGATCATTTTGGTTTTCCCTCCAATCGAAACTGCGCGTGGTTGTTAGGCAAAATTCGCGGCGCAGCCATATCAAATTGAAAGATTCGTAAATCCGGGTTCTTCTTGATCTTATCGATGAAATTGTAAGCCAGGGCTGCTGTGTTCGCTTCGCCATCGACAGAAATCTGTCGCGCAGATTGGTTATACGCAGTTATGCGCACATCGGCAGACGGCAGGCTTTCGAAAAGATGCTGCAGGATTTCGACCGGGTAATAATGCGGATCAATTGCCGGCGCCAGCGCTTTCCACCTTGCTTCCGTCGCGCGCACGAACTCAGTCCCAGGGGCGTCGTGCGCAATGCGACGGTCAAGTTGTCCTATCTGAAACCGCAACAGTGCGAGGTAAGCAAACAACAGAACGACAATTCCGACGTAAGCGCCACCTATCCAGACAAGCCGTTTTTGCCACTCTACCTGCCGCGTCAGCTGAACGCGGCGGCGGCGCCAGCTTTCCGGCAAAAGATTCAGTTTAACCGGCGCGGGAGGCAATTCGATGCCGACGATCTCGGTGGAGCTGGTCAGAATTCCCTCTACCGTCTCGCGCAACTCGTAGCAGGTTTCGTCCAGCAACACATTGGGTGAGGAAGCATCTATGCCTTGCAGCTCGGCGCTCAATCGCAATTGTGGCAGTTCCAGTTGCAGCTGATCGCCGTTGCGTTCGATTGCCCGCGCAAGGCTGAGCTTGCCGTTCTCGGTCATGGCATAGACAAGCACTTCGCCTTCCGGATAAATTAGAAGAGCATTGCCCTTGGGCGCATAAGTGCTGGCGCGCTGGGCCGCATACACAGTGACCTGGCGTGGAATGTAACCGTGCTCCAATAGCGGCGCAGCCACTTCGGCAAGTTGCTCGTTTCTAATTGCGACGGCTGAAACCACACTCTCACTCTCGTTTTGTTCGATCAGTTCAAAATCGGTTGTCACTTCATCGGCCGCGAACGGCAGCAGCTTCTCGACCTGGATGCGAATCATTTCCGGAAACTCCGTCGGATCGACGCTCGGCAGACGAAACCGCTGGGCGAGCACGGCTGAAACGGGCAGCCCCAGTACGAAATCATCAGTCGCAGCAAGCAGCGGCACTGCTTCTTCCAACGTTTGCAGTTTGCGCACAGTCCAAGAGCCGTTTTGCTCAGCCGAGCGAAGAAAATTCCAGCCGTGTGCAGCTGGAATTATGAAAATAGATGGCATTCCAGGCTCGATATTAAAGCTCCTTCCAGCTGAGTACTTGAGGATGACCAATTCCTAGCACTTGTTTTTGCACTACCATCTCCACTGAGCGCGTAACGCCGCCCGATTTTCCCGCGCTCACGATGCGGAAAACAGCGTTGGGACTTTTGAAGACGACCAGGCTTTGAATTCCAGCCAGCGGCAACTGAGCGTTCTTGAGGCCAAGATTAGCAAATGCCGTTTGTTGATCCATCTGGCCGTCGTCGGCTGTTCCATCGATTCCATCCGGACCCTGGCGCAATTGCAGAAACCTATCGACAAAATCGTCTGGTATTCCCAGAGCGCGTAACACGTCGCGCGAGGCATAGGCGAGATCAATGGCACCACACGTGCCAACAACGGTAAAATCTTCGTTCCAGCCGGGTTTAGAAGTGAATTCAGCCCATCCACAGATTTTCTTAAGCTCATCCACCGAAGTCAGCGGCGCGTGTGCGGGATGGTATTCGTCGGTCTCCGGACATGCGCTCATATGCTGAAGTCCTTTGTTTGGCGATACCCAATCGAGCAGAGAATCCATCATCACGTCGAGGTCATTGATGTCGATGCCTTTGAGGTTGAGATATTGGCGAAGAATTCGCAGCCTGTTCGGGTCCTCCCCCTGGGTCAGGAAGTTCACGTTTAAACGACCACATTCACCTGTGATCTGCACGTCGTAGCTTTCCCCGTCGCGCATTTGCCTGTGCAAATTTGGCGAGCTAGGCGAGATCTCCCGACTCAAGGCGACGTTGGCTCCCGAAGACGCCATTGCTTGAGCTTCGAACACACGGTTTGCATTGCTGGAAAAAGCGAGGCGCGAATTGATGTTAAGCGCCCATGCGACCACCATTGCGCTGAGCAAGAATAACGCCCAAAGGGCCAACAGCAGCGCAGCGCCCGCATCTGATTTCAAACTTGCAAATGGCCGCTTCATACGATCGACATTGCTTAATACGGTGTTCGTTTCAGGGGGATAATTGCTTCCCATGGCACGGCCGCATCGGTGCGTCCCACTTTAACCTTGATAAGCCAGGGCAAGTCGCGCCCTGGCCATCGCGGCACCCAAGTATTCAAGCCCGGATTGAAGTAGCTGATTTCGAGGCTGGTCACATTTTTGATCAATGGCACCCAGGTTTCGCGTCCCTCTCCAATATCGGAATTCTTCGGTTTTCGCAAAAAACCAAGATCAAGCCGGTCGCTCTTTTCGTTATCCGGTTGCAACCGAAGCCCAACGGTAAAGTCGCCCAGCGCATACCGTGTGAGCAGCCCGGGGCCCGTGCTACAATTCCACTTTATTTCGTCGCGCTCGCGATCGCCCAACTTGAACGGCTCTCCAACCATGTTGGCTCGGAGCGGACTCAAGCTTTGCCACTCCGCAGTGAGCAGGTCACGCAACCCGTCATATTGCGCGTCCGCGGCAGCCGTGTTCGATGAGACATACAATGCGGTGATGTTCGCTTGCACAAAGCGAAAAATCGCCACCGACATCAATCCCAAGATTCCCACAGCCAGCATGATCTCGAGCAATGTGAAACCGTTAGGATAGGAACATCGCGCTGCGCCGTGCGGACACCGCCGCACGGCGTCCCTATTTCCATTCAGCATCGCGTTATCGTTATCCGGAGCGATAAACATAAAACTGAATCTGCTTCGACCGCGGGACGCCGCCGCGCTGCCAGTAAGCAGTCAACGTCACAAGGCTTATCCCACTTAGGAGCGTGTTACCCGGCTCGGTCAAACCCGCGGGGGCGCTTTTCTGAACTAATTTTACCATGCCATAACTGCTGGTGACCTTGAATTCCTTTCCAGCATCCGGCACAACCGGCGCAGCTTGAATTTCCGCCATGCGATCGGACAAAATCTGCCGCACAGCGCTTTCTTCCGCGCTGATCGTGCTCGCATTGAGACAATTCTCGACCATCCGTCCAAGCGCGATAACGCCCACTGCAAAAATCGCCACGCCCAGCAGAACCTCGTACAAGGCAAAGGCGTCAAAGCGTCGAAGTCCTAAGGCGTTAAAACGGGTTCGCTTTGCCCGCTTCAACCGTTTGACCCATAAACCCCTCAAACGTTCACTACCTCGTTGCATACTGCGTAACCTCGGGCTGTGCCGTCAGGGGCGAGTAATTGGCCGCCCAGAAACCAGCGGGGCCTCCGAACTGCACAGTCGCCGGTTCGCAAGCTCCCGATGGCCAGAATATCCATTCAGCCGGAGGTTTGCTCGTCAATGCTGCCGGCAGTGAGAGTTTCAGCCAGTTCCCCCTGGCCAGACGAAACACCGCGGTGGGTTTGGCTTCTTCGTCTTCTGCGAAAACTTCCGGCCGCAACAAGACACTGTTTTTGCTGCAGACAATCAGATACGGCCGACGCTCAGTCACACTTCGCTCCTGCGCCTGGCGCACAAGCTGGTTGAAGCCATCGAGTGATTGCTTCAACCGCTTGTTTGCGATCACCCCACTTAGACTCGGCACCGCCAGTACAAGCAGCAGCAGCAATATAAAAATACTGAGCGAAATTTCGATTAGCGTAAACGCTCGAAAACGTTGCACCGCCGAAGTTACTTGATCGACGCAAAATCACAACCGAACGCCAGCGAGGCGTCTATCTACGCAGCGGGAGTGCGGCCGTGAACTGCGGTAAAAGCGATCGTCTGAGTCCACCAGTTGGGGTCGGCGCAATGCGCCAAAAACGTATCGACTAGCGCTTCATCAACTTTACCGGAACTGATCAGGTCAGCGCGGAGTTCGGTAATTGTTTGGACCCAATAATCTGCCCACGACGATCGACCGTTGTAAACCGCGGTTTCCGCTGTGCCACCGATTTCTCTTAAACCAAGTGACGCCAGTCGAGGCGCAAGCGTACGTCCGATCTTGTAATCAATTCCGCGTCCACGCGCCCATGCAAGCCAGCCATCCCAGAACGCGCGCACCTCGGGCGGCTCAGCAACGCTGACCGGAAGGAAATCAGGTTCAATTAAGAGCAATGCGCCGCGCGTGCTGTGACGAGATCGAACGCCCCTCGCTCCACCGGGCCGGCAAGGATGTCGGCCTGGCGCAACTCAAGGTTCGGCGCGCGCGCGTCAACGAGCGACAAATCCAGATCGACCGCAACCGCTGTTCCACCGGGACTGACTCGATCCGCGAACCATGCAGAAATGGATCCGTTTCCGCATCCAACTTCAAGCGTGCGCGCCCCCGGCTTCACAACGTCAAGGTGGTCGATGTATCGGCGATGCATCGGGTCCAGTAATTCGGACATCAACGCCAGGCGCGCTCCCTCGCCTTTTAAATCATGACCCAGAAGGTACTTTGGCATCTGGCCGTGATCGTAAATTACTGAAAAACAAGCGGCAAACGGGGCGTGCAACAAGCCGCTAAAAAAACGCAATCCATCAGCAGCAGTAACGTGGGGGGTGTGCTACGGTGTCGCCGCAAATGAAGATCGCTTTGCGCATCGGCGTTCTCGCAGCCGCGGCGTGCGTAGTTGCGATGCTAGTTTGGCAGGGAGTCACGGCACAGGGCGTGCCTGATCCGCTGCGACCAAACACGAGTCCAACAGTGGCTTTTTTGGACATTGGAATTCTTGTTTTCCGCGAGGGCTTGGAATGCATTCTCGTGCTGGCAGCGATCACGGCGAGCATGACTGGTGCGAAGCGCGGGCATCGCCGGCCGGTGGCGTTTGGCGCAGCCTTCGCCTTTGTCGCCACATTGATCACGTGGTGCATTGCGGTGCGAATCGTCGGCTCGCTGAGTGACAACATGTCAGCACTCGATCTGCAGGCTGCCACCGGGCTCCTCGCCGTCATTGTTCTGCTCGTGATCATGAATTGGTTTTTTCACAAAATTTACTGGGGCGGATGGATTCGCGCCCATAATCGCCGCCGCAAGGCGTTACTAGAAAACGCGCGCACGGCTGAAATTTCACAAAGGCGCCTCTGGTGGGGACTGATTTTGCTGGGCTTCACGTCGTTGTACCGCGAAGGATTCGAAGTCGTGCTTTTTCTGCAGAGCTATCATCTGCGCCTGGGCGGACAAGTTGTGCTGAAGGGCGCGCTGCTCGGTCTCGGGCTGACCGGAATAGTGGCCGTGCTCACATTTGTTCTTCAGCAGCGCCTACCGTATCGAAAAATGCTAATTACCACCGGGATTCTGCTGGGAGTGGTGCTGCTTGTCATGGTTGGTGAGCAAGCACAGGAAATGCAGCTGGCGCATTGGATTCCCACTACCCCAATCAGTTTTCTTCAAACATACATCCCGGCATGGATGGGACTCTGGTTCGCTGTTTTTCCAACTGTTGAAACGCTCGTTGCGCAACTCATCGCCGCCGTGCTCGTAATCGGATCGTATTTTGCCGCCCGGCGCTTCGGCGGTGGTCCAGCCGGTGGAACGGCAGTCGAAGCGCACGCACCGGGAATGGCTGCGATTAATGCGTAAGCACAATGACAAAGCTCGAATGACGAATGACGAAATAACGCCGCATATCAAAATCCGAAGCAGATCTGGCGTATAAGTTTCGTCATTCCCTGGTGAT
>Ga0126382_10001068_pt1 | contig 11102 bp, 9 predicted proteins | sample PanSoiMetPlot_30_FD_92548 | JGI IMG/M metagenome (GOLD analysis project Ga0126382, IMG submission 92548) | Tropical forest soil microbial communities from Panama - MetaG Plot_30 | ecosystem: Environmental > Terrestrial > Soil > Tropical forest > Bulk soil | place: Panama | collected 2016-02-17 | reverse complement strand
TGCGTGGTCACGTCGTATCACGCCCTCAAGGGCCCCACCGGCTTGCCCATCACCGAGCGCTACTACGCCCTGGAAGGGCTCTGGCGCGTCTGCGACAACTGCGCGCGCGACCTCGACTGGTTCTGCGAGCTGTTGCCCGCCCTCCAGATCCGCAAGGCGCAGATGCGCGAGCAGGCGTGGCGGCACTGGGCCACTGCTACGGATCTCGCGGGCGCCCTCGTGCGCGAGCGCAACCTGCCATGGCGGAGCGCGCATCAGATCGTGGGCGTGCTGATCCGCCTCTGCGAGGATCGCGGCCTCGGCCCGGACGGCGTGACGCCGGCTCTCCTCGACGAGGCGGCCATCGCCTATCACGATCACCCCGCCGGCCTCGACGCGAAGCAGATCAAGACCGCGCTGGATCCCGGCCGCTTCATCACCGCGCGCACGATGCGAGGCGGCCCGGCTCCCTCAGAGTCCGAGCGGCAGGCCGATCTCTTCGAGCGCGGGCTCCAGGCCGACGAGGCGACTGTGACGGGCATCCACGCCCGCCTCACCGAATCCGCCCGCAAGCTCGAGTCCGCCATCGACGGCATCCTCGGCACCCGCTCGTAGTCGCCCTTCTACCTGGCCGGCGAAGCCCTCAACGAAATGCTCGACCCCGTGCGCGCTTCGTCGCCTTGTGAGACGCCGTCTCACCGTGGTCAAGGCGCTGGTCAATGTCGTCGCCTGGATGCATGTGAGGCTTGCTCACGTTGGCCAGGTCCGCTCACGCTGGACAGCCGGAATCACAGTTGGTATGTTCGGGCGGTTCCATGGGCGCGAAACTTTTCGGAGCATCGGTTCTTCGCAAGGAAGATCCTCGCTTTCTCCGCGGCGAAGGACGCTACGTCGACGACGTCAAGCTGCCGGGCATGCTTCACGCGGCCTTCGTGCGGAGCCCGTACGCCCACGCCGTTGTCCGCTCCGTAAAGACGGAGGCGGCGCGGCGACTGCGCGGCGTCGCCCATGTCTTCGCCTTCGCCGATCTGCAGCGCTGGATGAAGCCGCTGCCCCTTTTCGGCGCCATCCCGGCCGGCCTCGCCGCGCGCGTGGCCGTGAGCATGAAGCAAGTGCCACAGCTCGCCATGGGGCGTGATCGCGTCCGCTTCGTGGGGGAGATCGTGGCCATGGTGCTGGCGGAGAGCCGTGCGGTGGCCGAGGACGGCGGCGAGCTGGTCGAGGTCGACTACGAGCCCTTGCCCGTGGTCACCGACATGGTGGCGGCCGCCGAGCCCTCGGCTCCGCTGATCCATCCCGAGTGGCAGGACAACGTTGCCGTGTTCTTCCAGACCGGCTTCGGCGACGCGGATGCCGCGGTGGCTGGAGCAGATGTGACGGTGCGAGAGCGTTTGGAGATCCAGCGCTACGTGGGCATGCCCATCGAGACGCGCGGCGTGGTCGCGCAATGGGACGTCCGTGACGGCTCGCTCACCACCTGGAATTCGACGCAGGTGGTCCACTTCCTCCAGCAAGGCCTCGTGTCCGCTCTGGGATTGCCCCCGCACAAGATCCGCGTCATCGCACCGGACGTGGGCGGCGGCTTCGGCACCAAGGCCAACGGCTACCCCGAAGATCTCCTCATCCCGGTCGCGGCCATCGCCGCCCGACGCCCCGTGAAGTGGACGGAGGATCGCCGCGAGCACATGATGTCGGCCGCCCACGCCCGGCATCAGGTGCACGACATCGAGATCGCTGCGCGTCGCGACGGCACCATGCTCGCCGTGCGCGACCGCATCTGGCTGGATCTGGGGGCCTACAACTCCTGGGGCATCGTGCTGCCCTACAACACGGTGGCGCATCTTTTGGGCCCGCACCGCGTGCCGAATCTCCGCGTCGAGTGCCGCGGCGTGGTGACCAATAAGACGCCCAACGCGCCCTACCGCGGGGCGGGGCGGCCTGAGACGGTCTTCGCCATGGATCGCATCGTGGACCGTTTGGCCCGCGCGCTCTCCATGGATCCGGCGGAGCTGAGACGGCGGAACTACCTCACCGAGTCGGACATGCCGTACGAGATCGACCTGCCGTATCGCGACGGCAATCGTCTCGTCTACGACAGCGGTGACTTCCGGGCAGGGCTGGAGGCGGCCCTCTCCGCCGTCGGCTACGAAGCGCTCCGGGCGGAGCAGGCCGAGCTGCGCGGCCGCGGGGTGTACCGTGGCATCGGCCTGTCGGGCTACGTAGAGGGCACGGCCATCGGCCCCTACGAGGGCGCCTCCGTCAGGCTCGATCCCTCCGGGCACGCGGTGGTCGCCACGGGCGCCTGCTCGCAGGGGCAGGGGCACGAGACGGCCTTCGCTCAGATCGCCGCCGACGCTCTTGGCATTCCGCTCGACTGGGTCACCGTGGTGGGCGGCGACACCGCGGCCATTCCCTTCGGGGTGGGGACCTTCGCCTCGCGGAGCGCCGTCAACGCGGGCAGCTCCATCCACGTGGCGGCGGGGCGCGTGCGCGAGAAGATCGCCGAGGCGGCGGCCGCGCTTCTCGAGGCGGCGCCTGCCGACATCGACATCACTGACGGCACGGTCTCCGTGCGGGGCGCTCCCGCCACCGGGATTTCCCTCGGGCGCGTGATCCAGGCCGCCATTCCCACCTTCGCCAAGCCCGGCGTCGCCTCGCCCGACTTCGAGGCCACGGTGTACCACCATCAGCCGACAGTGACCTACACGAGCGCCGTGCACGTGGCGCACGTAGAGGTCGATCCGGGCACGGGCAGCATCAAGCTCCTCCGCTACCTCGTCGCGCACGACTGCGGCAAGCTCATCAATCCCGTGATCGTGGAGGGACAGATCCACGGCGGCGTCGCGCAGGGGGTAGGCGGCGCGCTCCTCGAAGAGATGGTGTACGACGAGCAGGGGCAGCTCCTCACCGGCACCTTCATGGACTATCTCGTGCCCACCGCCATGGAGCTGCCTCCCATCGAGACGGTGCACCTCGAGTACCCGTCGCCGCGGAATCCCCTCGGCGTCAAGGGCATCGGCGAAGGCGGGGCCATCTCGCCGCCCGCCGCTATCGCCAACGCTGTGGAGGATGCGCTGGCGCCCTTCCACGCTCGCGTCACGCGCACGCCGCTCGGCCCCTCCGTGGTACTGGGGCTGCTGGAGGCGGCGACCCCGAAGTGAAGCCCGCTCCGTTCGAGTATGTGGCGGCCCGTGACGCCGCCGACGCCGTGGCCTCCCTCGCGCGCTTCGGCGACGAGGCCAAGGTGCTGGCGGGCGGGCAGAGCCTCGTGCCCATGCTCGCCCTCCGCCTCGCGCGCCCTGCAGCCCTCGTGGACATCAATGGCTGCCGCGATCTGGAAGGCCTCGAGGAGTCGGCGGGCACGCTCACCGTGGGCGCCCTCGCCCGCCAGCGCGATCTCGAGCGTTGGGCGCGCACACGCTCACCGCTGCTTCGGGACGTGCTCGCCTCGGTGGCGCACGCGCCCATCCGGAATCGCGGCACCGCCGTGGGCAATCTCGTCCACGCCGACCCCGCCTCGGAGCTGCCCGCGCTGCTCCTGTGCCTCGATGGAAGCGTGACGGCCCGGAACGCGCAGGCCGAGCGCGTGGTCCGTGCCGACCAGCTCTACTTGGCGCCCCTCACCACCTCGCTGGCGCCCGCCGAGCTCGCCACCAGCGCGCGCTTCGCCCTGCCGCCCGAGGGCGCGGGCTGGGGCTTCGCGGAGGTCGCCCGGCGCCACGGCGACTTCGCTCTCGTGGGCTGCGTCGCGATTCTCTCCCTCGACGGCGCAGGATCCACGGCGCACGCACGGCTCGGCTTCTTCGGGGTCGGCGCCACGCCGGTGCGGAGCGCGGCGGGCGAGGCCGTGCTCGTGGGCCGCGAGCCCACAGCAGCCCGGCGGACCGAGGCGGCGAAGGCGGCGGCCGCCGCGCTCTCGCCGGACGGCGATCTCCACGCCTCCGCGGAGTACCGGAGGAAGGTAGCGGCCGTCCTCGCCGAGCGCGTGCTCGCCGCGGCCGTCGGCCGCTGCCAGGAACCGCGATGAGGCGCGCGGTCACGGTCACTGTCAACGGCGCGGCCCATGCGGTCGAGGTGGAGGTGCGCTCGACTCTCGCGGACCTCCTCCGCGAAGATCTCGATCTGACCGGCACTCACGTGGGCTGCGAGCATGGGGTGTGCGGCGCCTGCACCGTGCTCATGGACGGCGTGCCCATTCGCGCCTGTCTCCTGCTCGCCGTGCAGGCCGACGGACGCGAGGTGCGGACCATCGAGGGCGTGGCGCCGTCGCCGGACGAGCTGCATCCGCTGCAGGAGGCGTTCCGGGCCAAGCATGGGCTCCAGTGCGGCTATTGCACGCCTGGCATCATCATGAGCGCGTTCGCCTTCCTCGAAGGAGAGCCCGCGCCGAGCGAGGAGGCCATCCGCGAGATGCTCTCGGGGCATCTCTGCCGCTGCACGGGCTATCACTTCATCGTGGAGGCCGTCGCGGAGGCCGCGCGCAGGCTGGCCGCGCGCGGGAAGGCTTGACCCTCTCCCGCTGCTCAGGCACAGTGCTCAGCGTCGTCAGGGCAACGACGCCTCCCGTCACGTTGAACGTGTTCATGAACGGTATCTCCGTGCAATGCGCACCCCCTCACCCTGACCCTCTCCCCCTCCGGGGGCGAGGGGATCGGGAGTCCATACGAGGAGAGACACGATGCTGAAGCGCGCGGTTGTCCTGATGCTCTCGGCTCTTCTCGCCGCAGCCTCCGGGGCCGAGGCGCAGAATGCGCTCGTGGTCAGCGCGTGGGGCGGCAACTGGAAGGACTCCCTCGAGAAGATCGTGGCCAAGAGCTTCACGGCCAAGACGGGCATTCCCGTGGAGTTCGAGGTGGGCGGCACCATCGACCGCCTCGCCAAGGCGCGCGTGGCCAAGGGCAACCCGCTCGTGGACGTGACCTTCACCACGAGCCACGTGGGACGGCTCTACATTTCCGACGGGCTGATCCAGCCTCTCGACATGGCCAAGATCCCCAACGCCAAGGAACTCGCCAAGGAGGCCATCCGCAGCGAGTACCACATCGGTGTGTGGGCCTACGTCTACACCGTGGTGTATCGCCCCGACCTCGTGAAGGAAGACATCACGAAGTGGTCCGATCTCTGGAAGCCCTCGCTCAAGGGCAAGATCGCCATGCCCGACTTCGATCCCTCGCACATCATCACCATCGCCGCCCTCATGGAAGGCGGCAACGAGACCACGTGGGAGAAAGGCCAGAAGAAGCTCCTCGAGCTCAAGCCGCAGATTGCGGCCTTCTTCGCCACCGATGCCCAGAGCCAGGACCTGATGAAGACGGGGCAGGCGCCGGTGCAGGTGATGCTCTCCGTGAACGCCTATCACCTCATCGACCAGGGTCTCCAGGTCAAGCTCGTGCAGCCCGCAGACTATCCGGGCGTCATCGGCATCGACACGATGATGATCATGACGGGAACCAAGAAGGCCGACGCCGCCTACCAGTTCATCAACCTGGCGCTGTCCAAGGACATCCAGGCCGAGCTGGTGAAGTCGCTCAAGGCCAGCCCCACCGTGATCGGCACGGCGGTGCCCGCCAATCTCGCGGGGCAGCCGGGCATCTTCGTCGCACCGCCGCAGTGGAAGGAGAAGGCATACATCATCAACGACGAGGTGCGCGCGAAGAACCTGCCCGCCTGGCGTGAGTGGTTCACGAGCAACATCGTCAAGAAATAGCCGAATGAAGCTGCTCCTCGCCCCCGCCCTCGCCGTCATCGCGCTCTTCGCGGTGGCGCTGGGATGCCTCCTCCAGTACAGCGTGCTGGAGTTCGTGCCGGGCTCGCTCAAGACGGGCGGCTTCACCCTGGAGAACTTCCGCAATGTGACCACGCCGCAGTATCTCGGGGTGATCTGGGATACGGTGTGGCTCTCTGCCGCCACCACCGTGCTGACTCTCGTCGCTTCCTACCCCGTGGCCTATACGCTCGCCCGCACCGCCTCCGCGCGGGTGCGCTCGGCGCTCCTCGTGCTGACGCTGGCGCCCTTCTTCACCGGCGCCATCGTGCGTACCTACGCGTGGATCCTCGTTCTCGGCAATGCGGTGATCACCTGGCCCATCCCCATGCTCTTCACGGAGCGCGGCGTGCTGGTCGGTCTTGTGCACTTCTCCATGCCGACCATGATCCTCATGCTCGCCGCGGGGATCAGCCACATCGATCCGGTGTACGAGCGCGCGGCAGCGAGCCTGGGGGCGCGCCCCGCCCGCGTGTTCTGGCGCGTGACGCTGCCCCTGTCCCTGCCCGGCATCGTCTCGGGGAGCCTCATCGTTTTCGCGTGGACGCTCTCCGCGTATCCGACGCCGGCGCTCCTCGGCGGCGGCAAGGTGCAGATGATCGCCACCGTGGTGAAGGACCGTGGGCTCGACTCCTTCAACTGGCCGGGCGCCGCTGCCTTCGCGCTCCTCGCCCTGGTCATGACCATCGCGCTCCTCGCTGGAGTCGGTCGCGTCGGCGCCCGCACCGCGTGATGCTGAAGGCGATCGTCGTCGCGCTCGTTGCTTTCATGACGCTCCCGACAGTGGTCGTGGTCGTGGTGTCCTTCAATCCCACGGCGATCCTCTCGTTCCCCCCGTCCGGCTTCTCCTTTCGCTGGTACGAAAACGCGCTCACCTATCCGCAGTTCCAGCGCGCCGCGCTGAACAGCCTGTGGGTCACGCTGGGCGCGGTGGTGGTGGCGCTGCCCGTGGGGACGGCGGCCGCCCTTGCCCTCGAGCGGGGGAAGTTGCGGCTGCCCACGCTGTGGGCCACGCTCCTGCTCTCGCCCCTCGTGGTCCCCGGCGTGGCGGCGGGCCTCGGCTTCCTCATTCTGGCCGCTTCGCTCGGGATGATCCGGAGCCGCGTGGTGCTCATCGCCGCGCACGTGGCCCTCGTGCTCCCGTTCGTGGTGCGCTCGGTGTGGGTGAGCGTGCGGAATCTCGACGCGACACTGGAGCGCGCGGCGGCGAGCCTCGGGGCCACGCCCTGGCGCGTCTTCCGCCGCGTCACCCTGCCGCTCCTGCGGCCCGGCCTCTTCGCCGCGCTGCTCTTCGCGGTGGTCGTCTCCGTCAACGAGTTCGTGGTCTCGCTCTTCATCTCGAACCGGGTGACGGAGATCCTGCCCGTGGCCATGTACAGCTACGTGGTCAACTACACGGACCCGACCATCGCCGCCATGTCCACGCTCTTCATCACCGCCACCTTCGCCGTGGTCTGGCTCGCCGATCGCTTCACGGGCCTCGGCCGCGTCTTCCTCCACCATCGATGATTCCCGCCACATTCCCTCTCCCCCGGAAGGGGGAGAGGGCCAGGGTGAGGGACGGGGGAGACCTGATCACTGTCACCACCCTCACCGCGGCCTTCTCCCTGCGGGAGAGGGGGAGGGCGTGATGATGGGCACGGCGGTCGTGGAGCTGCAGAAGTGCACGCGGGACTTCGGCGGCGTCCGTGCCGTGGACGCCATGGACCTGGCCATCCTGGAAGGCGAGTTCCTCTCCCTCCTCGGCCCCTCCGGGTGCGGCAAGACCACCACCCTCAATCTCGTGGCGGGATTCGTGGAGCCGACGGCTGGGCGCATCCTGATCGACGGCAAGGACGTGACCGGCCTCCCCGCCCACAGGCGCGGTCTCGGCGTCGTCTTCCAGTCCTACGCGCTCTTCCCGCATCTCTCCGTATTCGAGAACGTGGCCTTCGGCCTCCGCGAGCGCCGTGTCTCGGCCGCCGAGATCGAGCGGCGGGTGGGGGAGGCCCTCGCCCTCGTACGGCTGGATCGCCTTGGCCGCCAGAAGCCCTCCGAGCTCTCGGGCGGCATGCAGCAGCGCGTGGCGCTCGCCCGCGCCCTCGTGTATCGGCCGCGCGTGCTCCTGCTCGACGAGCCCCTGGCTGCGCTCGACAAGAAGCTGCGCGAGGAGATGCGCGACGAGCTCCGCGCCATCCAGCGCTCGGTCGGCATCACCACGGTGTTCGTCACCCACGACCAGGCCGAGGCGCTCGGCCTCTCCGACCGCATCGCGGTGATGAGCGGCGGACGCATCGAGCAGCTCGGCACCCCGCGCGATGTCTACGAGCGGCCAGCCAGCCGCTTCGTGGCCGACTTCATCGGCGCCTCCACCATTCTGCGCGGGCGCGCGGTGGGAGTGGACCTGGTCGCTCTCTCCCCGGAGCTGACCATCAAGGTGAGCGCGACGGGCGCGCTCGCCGCGGGCCGCGACGTGGAGCTGGCCATCCGGCCGGAGCGCGTGCAGCTTGCTTCCGCGCCCGGCATCGGCACCACGGTCGCGCGCATCGAGGGACTGGTCTATCAGGGAGCGCTCACCGAGGTAACGGCACGCCTCGGCGACGGCCAGCAAGTGCGGGCCTTCGTGACGGAGCCCGCGCCATTGCCGCTCGCCACGGGCCAGACCGTGCACCTGAGCCTGCCCGCGGACGCGTTCATGGTGCTCGCGTGATGGGCGAGCGCAGAGGAGAGACGCGGCATGGCTGAGGGCGTGCGCATCGGCGTCGACGTGGGCGGCACCTTCACGGATGTCGTCGCCTGGGATCCCGCGGGGCGGATGGAGTCGTGCAAGGTCCCGACCACGCCCGCCAATCCCGCCGAGGGCGTGCTGAACGGTATCGCCACCCTGGCGCCACGCACGGGGCCGTGGGCCACCCTTGCCCACGGAACGACCATGGTCACCAACGCGATCGTGGAGCGCCGCGGCGCCTCCGTGGGCTTCATCACCACGCGCGGATTCCGCGACGTGCTGGAAATCGGGCGGATGAGCCGCCTGCACCTCTATCGGCTCGACCTGCCCGCCAAGGCGGAGCCGCTGGTGCCGCGGCGGCTTCGGCGCGAGGTGACGGAGCGCGTGGCGCCGGATGGCACTGTGCTCACGCGGTTGCATCTGGAAGAGCTGCCCTCCATCGTGGAGGACTTCAAGCGCGAGGGGATCGAGAGCGTGGCGGTTTGCCTCGTCCACGCCTACGCCGCCTCCGCCCACGAGCAGGCGTTGCGTCTGGCCCTCGAGACGCACTTCCCCTACGTGTCGGTGTCCAGCGAGATCAACGCGGAGTTCCGCGAGTACGAGCGGGGCAGCACCACCGTGCTCAACGCCTCCGTGATGCCGCTGGCCGCCCGCTACCTCGACGATCTGGCCCGGCGCACGGGAGGCAAGCCGCTCCACCTCCTGCACTCGGCGGGCGGGATGATGTCGGTAGAGGCGGCCAAGGTGCGGCCGCTCAGCATGGCCATGTCGGGCCCGGCGGGCGGAGTGGCAGCGGCCGCGCACACCGCGCGCGCCCTCGGCATCGCGCGCGCGCTCGCCTTCGACATGGGCGGCACCACCACGGACGTCTGCCTCATCGCCGACGGCGTGCCGGAGACGGCTGGGCAGCGCAAGCTCGGCGACTACCCGGCGCGGCTGCCCATGGTCGCCGTGGAGTCGATCGGCGCGGGCGGTGGCTCCATCGCGCGGGTCGAGGAGACGGGCGCCCTCAAGGTCGGGCCGAGGAGCGCGGGCGCTGTGCCCGGTCCTGCCTGCTATGGCCAGGGTGGGCAGGAGCCCACGGTGAGCGACGCCAACATCCTCCTTGGCTACTTGAATCCGCAGCGCGTCTACGGGGGCTCCATTCGTCTCGACCCGGCGCGTGCCGAGGCCGCCATCGCGCCGCTCGCCCAGCGCTTCGGTTGGAGCCTGATCGAGGCGGCGCACGGCGTGGTCGAGGTCGCCAACGCCAACATGCTGCGCGCGCTCCGCCTCGTGTCCGTGCAGCGGGGCTACGATCTCCGCGAGTTCTCCCTCATCGCCTTCGGGGGCGCGGGGCCGCTCCACGCGGGAGCGCTGGCGCGACAGGCGGGGATCGGAAGCGTGGTGGTGCCCGCGCACTCCGGCGCCTTCTCCGCCCTCGGCTGCCTCGTCTCGCCGCTCCGCTACGACACCGTGCAGACGCACCGCGGTCGCATCGACGCCTGGGACGCCAAGGTCGTCGAGGAGCGCTTCCGCACCCTCGAGGGGCAGTGCCTGCGGCCCCTCCTCGACGAGGGGCACGATCCCGTGCGAGTGACCGTGCAGCGGAGCATAGACTTCCGCTACGTGGGACAGAACTACGAGCTGGAGATCGGGTGGGTGCCCGGCGGCCCCGCTCCGCTGAAGGCGGCCTTCGAGGCGCGCCATCGCCAGCTCTATGGCTATGCCACGGGAGAGAACGTGGAGTGCGTCAACCTCCGCGTCACCGCGCGCGTGATCGAGGAGCCCTTACCCCTGCCCCCGCCGCCCGCGGGTGACTCCGCGCGCTCCACCGGTGCCCATCGCGCCTATTTCACCGAGACGGGGGCGGTGGAGATGCCGCGCTACGACCGCGCGAGCCTGCCCGCGGGCCACACGGTGGCGGGACCGGCCATGATCGAGGACGAGTGGTCGACCACCATCGTCTATCCGGGTCAGCGCTGCGTGGCGGACCGGCTCGGCAATCTCGTCATCGACGTGGGAGGTCGCGCATGAAGGCTCCGCTCAGCCCGGTCACCCTGGAGGTGGTACGCAACGGGCTCTACGCCATCGCCGAGGAGATGAGCGTCATCGTGATGCGGTCCGCGCGCTCGCCCCTTCTCAAGGAAGCGGGCGATCTCTCCTCCGCGCTCACCGACGCCCAGGGGCGTCTCATCGCCCAGGGGCGCGACATCCCCATCCACATGGGCGTGATGGGTTTCACCGTGAAGGAATTCCTCAAGCGCGTGCCCGCGGCGAGCCTGCGCGACGGCGACGTGTGGTTCCTCAACCTGCCCGAGGTGGGCGGCAACCATCTGCCGGACGTGAAGGCGGTGCGTCCGGTCTTCTTCGAGGGACGCCTGGTCGCCTTCGCCATCAACCTCGCGCACTGGGCGGACATCGGCGGCGCCGTGCCCGGCAGCTATGTCCCGTGGGCGACGGAGTGCTACCAGGAAGGGCTCCGCATCGCGCCCATCCGGCTCTTCGCCAAGGATGGGCCGGAGCGCCCCGCCATCGACTTCGTGCTCTCGAACCTGCGCGGCCGCGACGAGCGGGAAGGGGATATCTTCGCGCAGTTCGCCGCCAACGACGTGGCGGGGCGCCGGCTCCACGAGCTCTTCGCCCACTACGGCGCCGAGACGGTGTCCGCCT
>Ga0126382_10001066_pt1 | contig 11112 bp, 8 predicted proteins | sample PanSoiMetPlot_30_FD_92548 | JGI IMG/M metagenome (GOLD analysis project Ga0126382, IMG submission 92548) | Tropical forest soil microbial communities from Panama - MetaG Plot_30 | ecosystem: Environmental > Terrestrial > Soil > Tropical forest > Bulk soil | place: Panama | collected 2016-02-17 | reverse complement strand
TCCCGAGTGAGATCGAAGTCGCCGCCAGGGCGCCGGCTGAATTCGGCGCCCAGGGCCACAAGCTCGCGGATTCTCTCCGGACCTTCGCGAACGGCTACTTCCACCGCTTCCCGCCTACACAGCCCGGCGCCCGCGGTCATGGTGTCTTCGATATGACGCTCGAAGGAGTCGCTCGAGGAGAGCACCGAGGCGATTCCGCCCTGAGCGTACTGGGTGCTGCCCTCCTGTCGAGCCCGCTTGGTGAGGATCGCCACCGTGCCGTGGTTCGCCGCCTTAAGCGCGAAGGACAGACCGGCGACCCCGCCACCGATCACCAAAAAGTCCGACTGAAAGGCCATGTCCTTCCGGAGCCTTAACTGTAGGATGCTCATGAAGCAAGCACTTGGGGTGCTAGAATCAAGGGGTTAGGCGAGCTAATCTTTCGACTGAGCCGACTATGTGTGCACCGGGTAGCCTTCTCGTCTCGTTGAGTCTGGTCCTCGCGGCAAGCTCCGCCTGGGCCGGCGGCATTTACCGGTACATCGAGAAGGACGGCACCGTCGTCTACACCAACGTTCCGCCCGCAGGAGTTCGGGCCAAGCGGTTGAGGGGAACTTTCCATCCTTCTCCCAAGGCGACGGAACCCGCCGCCCCGACGCCGAGCCCGTTGGCGGACTACCACAGCTACGTGGAGCAGGCCGCGAGGCGATACAAAATTCCACTGGCCCTGGTCCACGCGATCATGCATGCCGAATCGAACTTCGACGCCCACGCGGTCTCGCCTCGGGGGGCGTCCGGCCTGATGCAGCTGATGCCGGAGACCGCGCGCGAGATGTACGTCAAGGACATCTTCGACGTCCGCGACAACATCGAAGGCGGTACGCGCTACCTGAGGGTCCTCGCCAACGAGTTTCAGGGGGACATGGTGAAGATGGTTGCCGCCTACAACGCCGGTCCGGACGCGGTCCGCAAATACGGCGGCAACATTCCCCCCTTCGAGGAGACCCAAGCCTACGTTCGCAAGGTGTTGCAGCTCTACTTCCAGTACAAGGACCTGGCGAACCTCGCTCGAGCGGATCGGCCATAGGCATGGAGAGCCAACGCGGAATGAACGGCAGCGGCGGCTCTGGCGATGACTTTGTTCAGGCGCTCTACCGAGGCGGAGAGCTGCTCACCGAAGGCAAGGTGATCGAGGCCAAGGAGTTCCTCGAGCGCGCGATCGAGCTTCGGCCGGAAAATGAAAAGTGTCAGAACCTGCTGGGGCTGACCTATTTCAAGCTCGGCGTCTTCGATAGGGCGGCCGAGGTGTACGGGGGACTGGTCAAGGCCAATCCCGCCGATCCCACGCTGCGGGTGAACCTCGGACTGGTCCATTTGAAGACCAATCTGCTTTCGCGGGCGATTCGGGAGTTCGAGACGGCGATCGATCTCGCCCCGGATCATGGCAAGGCGCACAACTACCTTGGGCTGGCGCTGGCGCAAGCGGGCGACTACGCCAGGGCGCGAGAGCACTTTCTGGCAGCGGGGTCGCAGCAGATGGCCGAGCGAATGAGCCGGGCCATAGCCAGCGGCTATGGAACCGAGATCAGCCAATCGCCGAGTCCGACCCATGCCAATGGCTCGGGTGCCGATGCCGCCGTCGGGACCTCTCAGCCCGCGACCGAGGAGGCTTCACCCCAGCCTGAGGCTCAGCCGTCCGCGACCGACGCCCAGGAGATTGACTGGGGATCACAGCTTGGTGAAGTCGCACAGGGGCCCCTTCCCCAAGAGGTGGCTCTGCCGTCGCCCTACCCAGTGGACCAAACACCGGAGGTGTCTCCGGAGCCCATGCACGACGGCTATGGGTACGGATCGGAGGCGCCGTTCGAGACGGCAATCGCGCCCGCGGCGGTGCTTCGCAACCTGGCTCCGACGATTCAGATTCTGCGGGCCCCGCCCGCCGCTTCCTTTCAGGTGGAGCCCGGGGGGGTGACGATGGCGGTAAACGGGCAGCTGCTGACCCGGCTCACCGGCTTGGTCGCATCGAGCGGGAGCTTGGTCTTCGGCCCGGAGCGGAAGCGGTTTCGAGATCGCACCACCGATCGCTGGTTCGGCGAAGGGGCGGAACGGATCGTGCGGGTGCAAGGGCAGGGAACGCTGTACTTTCGGATCGACGGCCAGGCATTCTTGCCGATCGAGCTGGACGGGGAGTCGGCTTATTTCCGCGAGGATCGGGTGTTCGCGATCGAGAACAGCTTGGGGTTCGAGAACGGCCGGCTGCCCGCCCCGTTCGCCACCGATTTCGATCTGGTGCACCTGCGAGGCTCGGGTTTGGTGCTGCTCGGCCTGGATGGGGAGTTGCAATCGCTGGAGGTGAGCGAGATGCGCCCGGCGATCATTCCGTTGGAGCGGCTCGTCGGATGGCAGGGCCGATTGACCCCGCGGGTTTGCTCGATGCTTCCCGAGGATCGCGGCAAGGTGCAGCAAGTCGGGTTGGAGCTGACCGGCGATGGGTTCGGGCTGCTGACTATTCCGACGCCGATGGGTTAGATGGCTGTCTCTGTGGAGCACAGTGAGGCGCGCCCCAGGCGACGAAGCCGGTCGAGGCGCGGCGGAATGCGTCCGCCGAGCGTTCTGGTGCAGGAATTCTGGAATCTGCCCAACATGCTCACGCTCGGGCGGATCCTGTTGATTCCGATCTTCGTTTGGTTCACCTACGAGTCCACCCCGATGTACTCCTTTCTGGCTGCGGTGGTGTTCACCGTGGCCTCGATCACCGACGTGATCGATGGCTACCTCGCTAGGCGCTGGAACCTGGTGACCGTGGTGGGCAAGTTCATGGACCCGCTCGCCGACAAGCTGATCGTCATGGCCGCGATGGTGATGATGGTGCGGCTGGGACGGCTCGCGGCGTGGGTGGTGATTGTGCTGCTCGCGCGCGAGTTCATCGTCAGCGGGCTGCGGACGATCGCGGCGGGGGAGGGGATGGTGATCGCCGCTGGCCAAGAGGGGAAGTGGAAAACCTCGCTCCAGCTTTGCGGGATCATCGCCCTATGCGTCCACTACGTGCACCCGCTGGATCTGATCTGGTGGCGCTTCTACGTCGATTACAACCGCGTTGGTCAGGTCCTGATGTACATCTCGATGGTGCTATCGCTCTGGTCGGCCGGCGTCTACTTCAAGGCTTTCTTAAGCATGCTCGCGCGCCGCTCCACCCCCGCCTGACCCCCTCCACTCCGCCAGGGCCGACCCGGCTGGTCTCGAGCCCCCGCACAGGAGTGAAGACTTTCGCGTTAAACAAAATTGGGAGTTTTGTTGAAATTCGTGAAGAGTTTCCGCGTGTTTCATCGCATCAAATCACGTCTTTGTTAACACCGAGGCCTTCACTCCTGCGGTGAGCTCTACAACCCAGCGTGGAGCCGAGCCTCTCGTCCACGTTGAACCGTGCCGGAGCCCGAGACCCCAGCGGCCAGGCGGCCGAACCGACCGCGAATGCGACATTTGACCGCAGCCGTCATGGTCTTCGTGGTGGTATGGAGTTGGTCCCCTAAGAGCGCAAGGGAGAGGGAAACGTCTCCCCTGGGTCCCTCCGGCCCGGGGAACGGCGGGAGCGGAAGAACTTTCCGCTCCCGTTCCTTTTTCCCGAAACTGAGCACTTGGTTTTCTCGGGCGTTGTGCCCGCCGCGGCCGCGGCCGAGGTTCGGCGTCACCCGTCCGCCTCGCCTGCGGCAAAAAGCCACACGGCAAGACGTGTGCTCGGCCTGGTAAGCAGGCGCACCATTTCCAACGCGGGCGGGGCTCCACACCAATGATCCACACCAATGTTTCTCGCCGTACCCTTGCGGTCGTTTCCTTTCTCGCCTTCGGCGCATCGGTCGCTTTTGCCGCGGACGCCGACTCGCTGACGGATGCGCCATCGGCCGCTTCCAAGGCATCTCCAACCGGCGAAGCCGCCCGACGTGAGGCCTCCGAAGAGATCGAGGTGGTCGGCGAGAAAAGCACTGCACACGAGATTTTCCTGCAGCCGCAGTCGATTGGACTTGTGACTCGTGAGGACATCAAGCGGACCGACGGTCTCTTGCTGCAGGACTCGCTCAACCTGATTCCGGGCGTGCGCATGGAGAGCCGGAGTTTCTCGGGCGGTCAGCGGATCACCATTCGCGGCTATGGCAACGCCACCAACTTCAATGGCACCGGTTACAAGGCTTACCTGAACGGGATTCCGATCACCGATGCGGAAGGAACCACCATTCTCGACGACATCGATTTTTCTCTGCTCGAAAAAGTCGAGGTCATCAAAGGTCCAGCCTCGAGCCTCTACGGTGCAGGCATCGGTGGTGTTGTCAAGATGTACACGCTCCGCCCCAAGCCCCGATCGACCAGCTTTGTACAGGAGCTGGTGGGAGGGAGCCTGTCGCTCTTCAGAACCAATACCCGAGTCGAGCACGCGACCGACAACACCGCGCTGGTGGTGAACTACGGTCACCAGCACTCCGACGGGTTCCGAATCCACAACCAGTCTAGAAAAGACTTCGTGATGCTTTCAGCGGACTACGCGGCCAGCGCGAAGCAGTCCCTCTCGGCCTACGCCTCGTACAATCATTCTTTTGAACAGCTGGCGGGGCAGCTCACCCAGTCGCAGTTTCTGAACAGGGATAATGTCGCTGAACAGGCCTACCTGGATAACAATGCCCACGTCGCCATCGACAGCATTCGATTCGGAGTCGCCCACCGCTATGAATTCGTGCCCTGGGTAAATAACGTGACCGGCGTCTATGCCAGTGGGTATCAACTGGATCAGCCCTTTGCCGCCGGTCGCAGCGACAACATGTCGCTGAATTATGGCGCGAGGACCGAATTCAACTTTTTCTTCGGGGATACGAATCTTGGTGCGTCAGGTGTATTGGGAGCCGAGGTGCAGAGGACCAACTCGTTCAAAAAGAGCTACAACTTCAATCCCGCCCGGGTGCCGCCCGCGGGCGACATTCGCGGCGATCTGGAGGTCATTTCGTTTCAGTCCAATGTTTTTACTCAGTGGGATCTCTTGCTGCCCTATGCATTCACCCTCACCGGCGGCCTGAGCGTAAATTTCGTCCATTTCAACATCATCGATCGTCTCTACAATTACACGAGTGTACCGCCGGCTGTCCCTCCTCCCGGTCATCTTAATCAGTCCGGCATCAGGGATTTTCCCGCCGAGTTCACGCCGCGCGTCGCGTTGCTGAAGAGTTTCGATCGTGCCCTCACGATCTATGGCCAGATCAGCCGGGGCTATACGCCTCCTACATCGGGAACCGTGGTCATACCGGCAATTGGTTCCGTCAACACCGACCTGAAGCCCGAGCGGGGCACGCTCTACGAGGTCGGAAGCAAAGGCAACTTCGTTGACGGACGTCTGATGTACTCGGTGGCATTGTTTGACATGATCGTGAAGGACAAGTTCACGCCACAGGCGGTTACCAGCAGCACAGGCACGGTACTCTACACCGTGACCACCAACGCTGGAAAACAGAACAACCGCGGCATTGAAACAGCGGTGAAGTACGCCCTGATCCGAAACAGCGAGAGCCCGGTGTCTCTGCTGCAGCCGTTCGCGACATATAGCTTCTCGAATTTTCGTTACGACGATTTCAAGAACAACAACAACAATGACTCAACGACCATCAGTTACGATGGTAAGAAGGTTGTGGGTGTTCCCGTCAACGCCTTAAATCTTGGCCTAGATGCTGCGTTGAAATGGGGCTTCTACTTGTACGCGACCTACCAGTTCGTGGACTCGGTCCCTTTGACCTTTGACAACGCGCATAGCGCGAAGAGCTACTCATTGCTCAGCGCGAAAGTTGGATATCGCACGGACTTGGCGGAGCACTTTCACTTGGATGTTTTCGCGGGTGGAAACAACCTGCTCGGCAGTCTCTATTACACGTTCGTCTTTCTCAATGCCTACTCCGTGCCCGACCCCAACATTTACCTCAACGGCCCCTACTCACAGGTGTTCTACGGCGGGGTCAACCTGAGCTACTCACTCTAGAGGCCGAAGATGATCAAGCGATGCGTTGGGACTTTGTCTCTGCTCCTGCTGCTGGTCGGCTGTCGGTTCAACAACCAGGAGCGCGGTGAGCACAAGGAACGGATCGTCTCCCTCTCGAAGCAGTACAACGAGATCATCTATGCGCTGGGTGCCGAGAAGGATCTGGTCGCCGTCGACCTCTCGAGCACCTACCCGCCGCAGATCAAATCCCTGCCCACCGTCGGGTACCATCGCGCGCTGAGCGCTGAGGGAATCGTCTCGGTTAAGCCAACCTTGGTGCTGCACGACAACAACGTTGGGCCGGAGCATGTGATGCGGCAGCTCGAGCAGCTGAAAATTCCGCTCAAGGTCTTTGATACCAAGGGTACGGACATCCAGTCCACCAAGGCGCTGATGACCGAAATGGGGCGCTACTTCCATAAGGAGGCTGCCGCCGACAGCCTCAATCACAAGCTCGATCAGGACATGGACAAGGCCGCGCAGCGAGCTGGTACATACTCGAGCAAGCCGAAAGTGGTGGTGATCCACTTTGGCCAGGCGATGAACATCTACCTCACCATGACCCGGGCTAGCACCGCCGGCACGATGATCACATGGGCTGGAGGAGAAATTCCGATCAAGAGCGAACGCGGAATGGTGCAGCTTTCGCCGGAGATCATCGCCTCGGCGGATCCGGACGTGATTCTGCTCACCGATTTCGGCTATGACCGCCTCGGGTCAACGGATCAGGTGCGGACTTTGCCCGGCGTGGACAGCACCCGGGCGGCGAAGAGCGGCAGAATCTTTCGGGTCGAGGAGCACGACCTGGTGTATATCGGTCCGCGCACCGGTGAGAACGTGCTGAAGCTTCAAGACCTGATACATGCCGTCAAAATCGCTGGGTAGCCCCTACGCTGGGATTCTCCCGGTACTGGCGATTGCGGTCTTTGTAGTTGCAGCGTTCTCGATCCGTTTCGGCGCGGTGGCCATTTCCTTCAGCGACATGATTTCGGCGCTTCGCACAGGCTCGAGCGCGCCCGGGATGCTCAATCTCACCGAACGGATCTTCCTTGAGATTCGCCTACCCAGAGCGCTCGCCTGCCTCTTCGTTGGAGCCAGCTTGGCGATGGGCGGCGTCTTGATGCAGGCGTTGTTTCGCAACCCGATCGTTGAGCCGGGACTGGTGGGTACTTCGAGCGGCGCGGCGTTCGGGGCGTCGTTGTACTTTGTCCTCGGCTCGGTTCTGAAATTTCACGCGGGCCAGTGGACGCTGCCTATTGCAGCCTGTCTGGGTGGAGCGCTGGCAACGGCATGCGTATTCCTGGTCTCAGAAACGACACAAGCCAACCGGGAATCCACCACCGCGCTGTTGCTCACCGGAATCGCGGTCAACGCGCTGTTTTTGAGCGGCGTCGGATTTTTTTCGTACATCGCCAGGGATCCACAGGCGCGATCGATCACCTTCTGGAACCTGGGGACGCTTTCGGGAGCCAATTGGCGCGCGGTCATCATCCTCGGCATTGTGACTGTGCTCGGATTGGGAATCGGCCTTCGGTACGCGCGCCACCTGAATTCACTGATGATGGGGGAGGAAGAAGCGCTGTACCTCGGCGTGGACGTCAAGCGTCTCAAGCTCACAATCACCGCGCTGAACGTCATGTTGGTGGCGGTCGCAACTTCGTTCACCGGGATCATCGCCTTTGTGGGGCTGATCGTCCCGCACCTGCTTCGATTGATGAGAGGGTCGGACAACCGCTTCCTCCTGATCGGAGGCGCTCTGATGGGCGCCCTATTGCTCACGCTCTCGGACCTCGCTGCGCGCCTTCTCCTCAGGCCCGCCGAGTTGCCGATCGGCATCGTCACCGCCGCGGTCGGTGCCCCGGTGTTCATGGGACTGCTGCGCAACCGCCGCTACCGCTTCTGAGATGAACCCAAGGCGTATCACCCGAGCACAGAAAGATTCTCAGAACAGAGCCTAGCGAGGCAGAACATGCTGTGTGCCCGTGAACTCAGCTGGACCGTGGGGTCGAAAACCCTGGTTGAGCGGGTCACTGCCAATTTTGAGCCCGGCCGGCTGAGCCTGATCATCGGCCCCAACGGCGCGGGCAAGTCGAGTCTCATTCGCCTGTTGAGCAAACAGCAGAAGGCAAATGCTGGAACTGTTCTCTATGACTCGGTCGACCTGGGCGCGATCCACCATCGAGAGCTCGCCAAGATCCGAGCGGTGCTTTCTCAAAACATCGAGATCGCCTTCCCCCTTCGGGTCTGGGAAGTGGTGATGATGGGCCGCTATCCCCATTTCGCGGGCCGGCCGGCCGCCGCCGACGAGCGCGCTTGCCAGGAAGTGATGCGCTTTTTCGATGTCGAGAGCATGGCGGACCGCGACTACCTCACGCTGAGCGGAGGCGAAAAGCAGCGCGTCCACTTCGCTCGGGTACTGGCGCAGATCTGGTTTCCGCTACCTGGCAAGAGCCGCTATCTCTTCCTCGACGAGCCGCTAACGTTCCTGGACATCTATTACCAATTCGAGTTCATGGAGAAGTTGCAGGACCTCTTGAAACCTCGAGACTTGGTCGTGGTCGGCGTGGTCCATGATCTCAACCTGGCGGCGCGGTTCGCCGATCAAATCGTGCTGCTGCACGCCGGCAAGGTGCTTGCTCAAGGCTCGAAGGACGAAGTTCTCACGCGGGAAAACATCAAGGCGGCTTTCCGGTTGGAGCCGAAGCTGCTGCGCGGAGACGACAACTCAATTCACTTGATATTCGGGTAGAACACCAATCATGAGGCGGGTGCTCGCTGTTTTCGGCTCGCTGCTTTTCTTGGTACTTGCACCTGGCATCGTCGCTGGCCTGGTACCACGGTGGATTACTCGCTGGCGTTTTGAGCCATTTAGGTTGGCGTATCTTCCTGTGCAGATCGTTGGGGGTATGCTGGTCGCCGCAGGAGTCTTGGTGTTACTGGACTCATTTGCGCGTTTTGCGATTCGAGGACTGGGGACTCCCGCGCCGGTCTTCCCCACGCGTCACCTCATCATTAATGGTCTGTATCGATACGCGAGAAATCCGATGTACCTTGCCGTCCTGTCCGTGATTGTCGGCCAAGGGCTTCTCTTTGAAAACAGCGGCCTGTTCGCTTACGGAGCACTTGTTTGGTTGGCTTTCCACCTCTTCGTTGTGTTTTACGAGGAGCCAACTTTGCGCCGCCAGTTCGGGGCCGAGTATGAAGCCTACACTGTAGCTGTTCCTCGTTGGCTTCCGCGCATCAGGAGGCGACGATGAAGACTACTCGGTCGCGTAGTCGACGATGAAAGCGTCGTTATCGGTGCTGGTCACGGAGCGGAGCGGTGTGTCGCGCCGGCGGTGTGGAATCCAGTAGTACCCCCAGGGCCAAAACTATCCACACCTGGCCCTGGAATCCATCGATGGTTGCTTAATTGGTGAGCTTGAGGCCGGCGGGGAGGGTGTCGCCGAGCGCGCGCGCCTCGTCGGCCTCGCGCAATACCACCACTTCATTAACCATCTCGATCCACGAGGTCGGAGCCTTCGCCGCGGCGAGCGCCTCCGCGACACGAGCGCCCAGGCTGGGATCCACATCCCGTGCCCTGTCTGCGCTCATGCGCGCGAGCTGGGCCGCAGCGAACGAGCCGCCATCGAACTGATGAAGCCCTCGCTGTAGCAAAAGCTCCAGCCATTGTTCAGCCTTTGCCGCGGGAACCACTCGATGGCTGCTGCCGTACAGAGGGACTCGCGTTCCGATTCGGCCCAAGGCCCACGCCCAAGGTCCACCGGATTGACTCGGCTCCGAAAGTCGCTCGGCGATCCAGTCGCCAAGCTGCGCCTTGTCCGCCGGCGAAAGATGCTCGAGCGACGCCGCGGTACGCACCATCTCGTCCAGTCCTTCGGGCTCGATACCCTTGGCCTTTCCACTCGCTTTCGGCACCTGGAGGGGGATCTTCCGCTCAAGGTGCGGTTTCAGGTAGCGCCAAAGCTCGGCCTGGGAGCTCTCGTTCAGTCCGCCCGCGATCCGCCGCCACATCACCCAAAATTCGATCCAGTTCGGCTTCTCGCGGTGGAACTGCACGCCCGGCGCAAACAGCGCGAAGCTCTGATCGCAGCGCCACTCGTCGAGTGGGTAGCCGAATCCAGGCCGGAGGCTATAGCCCAGGAGCTGGAAATAGACGCGCTCGTGATCCGCCGAGCGACGCCGCTTTGACGTTCCCGCGAAGAGCGCTCCCCAGAGCTCGCGCAGCACCGGCAATCGCCACCCTTCGCGCGGGCCGAGCAATTTCTCCAGCGCACGAGCGAGTTGTTTCACGTCGCGAGGGGCCACCGGCAGTGGCTTGTGACCAAAGATTCTTTCCAGCTCCTCGCGAGCCGCGGAGAAGCGCGCGGGCATCGCCTCGGTGACGGTCACCCCCTCGCGGGCCGAAAACCCCCGCAGCTCGAATTCGAGCCGCCAGCGCTCATCGGCTTCGTCGGAGATGCTCCACAGCTCGAGCGTGCCGATCTCGGTCAGCGTGGCCTTGAGATGCACCGGAATCTCGCCGGCCTTCGCGTGCGACTGCGCGCTTCGCAGCAAGGTATGCAGGGGCGGCAGAAGCCGCAGCTCTTCATCAACGGCCACGATGTCGCCCGCCCGATCGGTCCGGTCCGCAGAGGTCGAGTACAGCGTAAATTGCACCGGTCTTCCCACGGTCAACTTGAACCGGCGCTGTCCGAGGTCGACCGACTCTCCTTCTTCGAAGCCGCGTGGAATCAGGCAAAGCGCTTGCCGAGCAGCAGTCTCGCCGGAATCCGCGAGCCCTACGTAGAAAGCACGCGCCGTTCCTCCGCTGATCCGTCGGCCGAGACCGTGCCGAACCAGGCCGTAGTATGCCGCGCCTCGCGCGACGGCCAAGTCTAGCGAGCGGTGCTCGAGCGCGGCGATCCGCGGAGCGCTGGGCCACCAGCTCGAAACCGCGTCTACCAGGCGACGGGCCAGCTTCGGAGAGTTGAACACCCCGCCATTGAGCAGAATCGCATCGGGCCGAGGTAACGCTTGCGAATTGACTTCCCGCACGCACGCCGCGCGCGCAGCGGCGGCGTGCTGGCGCAAGAAAGCGGCCAGGTGCCGAGTCACCGCGGGATCTTGCGCATAGGGAAGGC
>Ga0126382_10001065_pt1 | contig 11113 bp, 9 predicted proteins | sample PanSoiMetPlot_30_FD_92548 | JGI IMG/M metagenome (GOLD analysis project Ga0126382, IMG submission 92548) | Tropical forest soil microbial communities from Panama - MetaG Plot_30 | ecosystem: Environmental > Terrestrial > Soil > Tropical forest > Bulk soil | place: Panama | collected 2016-02-17 | reverse complement strand
TTCGGCAGGCCCTTGAGTACACCGAGCGTGGCAATCGCCGCCTCACGCTTAGGGAACCCTGTGTCACTCTGGGTCAGAGTGATCTCGAACGTCTTACGATTCCATCCGTTGACGAAGAACAACTTCTTTTCGTCCGCCGTGTAGAGAAAATCCGGTGACGTGAGCGCCAAGGCGAGCGTGTCGACCGCCGTGACGTCACTGCCGACCACGTGCGTCTTCGTGTGCACGAAGTCGGAGAGATTCCATTGCGGACCACTCGGCGTATTCGCTTGCCGCCAGAACACGCGGATGGCGTTGCCAACGCCGATGTGATCGACATAGAGCGGAAGCTCGTCCGTGTCTTCGACGTCGGTGTAGTCCATGATCGTGTAGAGCAACGTCGAGTCCCGCATGATGAAGATCGCGATCTGGTGCGAGTCAGTCTCGAAGCCCGTCGGGCGCGTCGCTTCGCGCAGCACCGTCACGAATGAGAGCACGCCACCCGGCGTCGGTGGCGAGGTGACGGGCGATGTCGCGTAGAACGGCGTCACGGCCACGTGGATGTTGTACCGATTCTGCACATCCGACGCGCACGTCTCCCACGAAATCTCTGCCGCCGCCGGGCTGCAATTTGAGAAGACACCGCACACGCGCCCGAATCCATCCGTCCATTCCTGGTTGTACGCGGTGAAGGACTGGCACGCGAGCGTGAGCGCCTGACGCTGATCACCGACGTCGGGCGCAAACGCAATCGTCGGACTGAAGAGCGAGCGCTCGGACTTCGTGATGCCGACGTTGCCGATATTGCCGAAGTTGGCCGTCCCGACAATCGTGATCCCAGTGCCGGGGGCAGGACGGAAATCCTGCGCGAAGCACTGATTGGCGATCACCGGCATGCCGGTGTAGAACGACTGTGCGTACGGCGTCAGGCCGTCGGTGCTCTCTTCCAAATGCAGCGTCACGAACGAATTGAACGTGCTGAAGAGCACCGCACCTGTGCGCCCGTTGACAAGGAGCGCGTGCGTCTCGGTCGTGTCACTCGTCACGATGCCGCCCGGGTTGCCGTGATCCATGAAGTCAACCGTCGCCAACGTGTCGACAAGATGTGGGCAACTTGCGGTGAAGCACACGCCGCCATTGACGTGCTCGCCATCCCCGACGAGCGAATAACTGCCGGTCAATCCCAACTGCGAATTGCCTTGAATGATGTTCATGTGGTTGAACGCCACTTTGATGCCCACGATCAAATCGTTGTTCTTGTCGAGCATCACGGATTGGCGTGAGGCCGTCGGCTTCTGCGCGGGCAATTTTCCGAAGTCGACGAATTGATCGGCTGCGATTGGCGAGCCGACGTATGAGAGCGTATCGGTGCCGGTCAAATGAATTGTGACCGTGCGCTGGATGTGCGCCTCGTTGTGATTCACTCGATTCAAACTGATCGGGCCGACGCCAAAGAAACAACCCGGCCCGAGCGTGCCGGGCGACCACGGCAAATTGGCGACGCCCTCGTCGCTGTTTCGATCCCAATGAATTTCAATCGTCGTCAGGTCGAGAGAGATCGACGAGGCGAGCGTGACGTCGTAGAGCTTTTCTTTGACGGACGCTTTTTTGTTCGTGGTGTACACGCGATTGCGCGCGATCGCCTGCTGCGCTTCCGTCGCGGTCGCGCCTGCGCGATTGAGCCGAAAGACCGAGTACGTGTCCGTGCCCGTGCGCACGCCGAAGACATCGGAGTTAGTGCCCCAAAAGACTTCGAGGGGCGTCGCGCCACCGGGCAATTGCGCCGTGACCTTGAGGCGCGTGACCTGCGAGTAGTTGCGAAAATAAATGTCCGTCTTCGGGCCGTCTTCGATGTTCGGGTCGGTGGCGATGAACAATTCTTCCACGATGCCGTTCGTCGCGAGCACTTCGCGGTCGTGAAATTGCGCGCGGCGGGCGCTGTGCGAGATGATCACCCACGGCTTGCCGCCCTTCATGACGACGGGCACGACCTCGTTGACGCGCAAGTGCGCGCGCCCGGTGCTCTTGACCGTCACGCCATCGACGACGTAGCTATCGATGGCGTTCACCGCGTCAATCGGCAAGTGCACGATGTCGTAGTCCTGATATGTGACCGAATCGTCGCGCACTTTCTCCATCGCGGTGAAGAGGCGGCGCGGCGGTTGCTCCCAGAGTGGCGTCATTTCGATCCGAGGATGATGTAGTCGCCCGCCGACGCCTTCGCGACCCACACTGCTTGCCCCGCGCGCAACGGTTCGTCGGTCGCTTGCGACGCTTTCACCGTGTGCCCGCGATACGAGATCATCGCGCCCGACGTCGCAAGCACCGCGAGCACGCGCCCCTCGTCGACGAACGATCCTGCGGTGGCGAATTTACTATCCTGCGAGAACGTCGTGCTCTCGGGCGTCAGGAAGGTATCGTTACGCGAATACGTCGGGTCGGTGCCGAATCCTTTGAACATGTTGTAGAGCCGTCGAATTGCCATCAGGTTGTTTGATGCCCGAATCCACGGGCGTGCATAACGTAGCTCGGTGAACCGCCGGTCTCCACGTACTCCACGCGCACCTCGGTCACAAGAATCGTGGGCAGCATGAACGGCGAGCCATCTTCAGACTGGACGTTGCTAAACTTCATCGCCTGCCCGCGCACGAGCCACGGCATGCCCACGCCGCTGAAGGAGACTTCGTACTCGTTCAAGCCCACGGTCGCGGCAAAGAAACTCATGATGAAATCGAGATCGTCGCCCGACATATTCTCATCGCTGAAATCCACCGGCTGCGCATCGGGGTCCGTTGAGAAAGTTTGCGTGCGCGTAATCTGCGTGAGCCCCGCGCCGCCCGGCGTGTTATGCGTGCCCGCGGTACTTGACCCACGGCCGGGTCCACCGGGGCGACTCCCACCGCTGATCGCGGCATCGCGCTGCTGAATCGCCCACGCTTCGCGATCAGTGTTCCAGTTGTACAACTCGGCAATCTCTTCGACGAAGAGGGGGCCGACGTCGTGGTACGTCTTGACCGAAAGCTTGTCGTTCTGAAGCTCGTTGTCATCGAAACTAAATTTGCGCCGTGTGTTCGTGACCGTCTCGAGGAATCCCAGATCGTCGTACTCGTTAATCGTCGACTCGTCGGCAAGGACGCGGAACGCCTCGTCTTCGTCGTTGTCGTGATCGATGCCTTCGCGCACGATCAAATCGCTCAGTTGCTTCGGCTGATTCGCCGGGCCGTTGGCGTCGTAAATCGAATTCTCCCACTCCTTCGTGACCGTCTCGCGCGAGCTTAGCTCTAACGTCGCGCCAAGCCCACCCGTGTACGTCTCTTTCACCGATTGCAGCAAGAGCCGATCCGGCATGCGATACGTTTCCGTTGTTGTGACTTTCGAAACGATATTGCCGCCCTCATCAAACGCCGTGCTATCGAAGGACACGGTTTGCGTGCCGCTGGAAAAGACGCCCGCGCCTGCGGCGAGTTCTGCCGCCGTCGAACGCCGCAGCCCGTCGGGCACTTTCTGTCCGCGCAACGTGACCGTGCCAAGCTTCCGCAGCCGTCGCTTGCGCACGTTGAGCGCCGAGCGCCGCAACGCGGTCAGATTGAACGTGTACATCGGCACGAGCGGCGTCTGCGGCGTCGAGCGATGGCGCACGATGATCGTCCGACCCTGTAACAGAATATCGACCTTGAACACTTCGACCAGATTCCACGGCTGAATGAGCCTGCGCAGAATATCGATCACGCGCCCAGACGCCTGATAGGTTTGCGCTTGAATTTCGTAGTCCCGCACTTCCCATTGGAGCGTGAGCGGCAGCCCACTCACCGGATCAATCACCGACACGACGGCATCGTTGGCGACGGTCTTCGCAGTGAACACCCCAATCTGCGCAGCGGGCGGCGCGACGACCGCCTCCTGTCCCGGCAACACTTCCGCCACAGTGCCAGGTTGCTGCGACGGCGCACGTGCATACAGTTTTGTGAAAAACGCGTCGAGGATGAGCGCCGACGGATCGCGACCGCGCACCGCGCCCGTGATGTTGTTCGGCGTGATCGTCAACTCGTACTCATCAATCACGCCATTCACCATCGCCGTGATCATCTGCGCGCTGTTCGACGCGTTGAGGAGTCCTGCGCGCAGCGTCATGCGGTCGCTGCTCGAGGAATTTCGAAAGAGCGTCGAATCCGGCACAGCGACTTCCCAATGATCCGCCGTGAATTCAAGCGTTGAGTCAATCGAGAAACTTCGCGCGTCAATGTCGGTCATGGCGTCTTCGTCGTCTCGGCGACGGGCTTCTGAATGTCTTCGCTCGCGACGCCGCCGGGCGCGGCCGGCGTCGAGGGGATCGCTTCACCCGTGATGGGATCAATGCCGAACGGCGTGAACACATCGGGCAGCACGTTCCAGCGTAGCTCAAGGCCCGACACCGCTTGAATGACATTCCACTGCATTTGCAACGTGAAGACGGCGGCGTGCACGAGCACGTCCCACGTCAACATCAGCGTGGTGGCGAGCGGCTGAAGGACGTTCCAGCGCAAGCCCAAAAGTTCCGTGCCCGTCGATTCCCACGGCAGCGTCTCGCCCCGCGCGAGGCGTTGCACCCATTCGATCGGCAGACCGAACGAATTGGCGATGCCTTGCGTCCACTCGATCGGGATCGGCTCAGAGAGAAATCCACTCCACTCAATCGGCAAATCTTCGGTCGTCGTGACGATGCCACGAAACTCGACGGGTAACGTGTTCCCAAAAATCTGAACGGGCGAGAGCAAGGCGGTTTGCTCGCCCAACGTGTATTGATCGTGCACCCAACAAAACGGCTCACGACTGATCTTGAGAATCTGATCGACGGTGAATTGATACGTGTAGAGGTACGTAAATTTGTACTGCGTTAAATCCGACGTCGACCCTGCGTTGTTCTTACTCCATGCCAGTGTCTCGCTGCCCGCCGCCCATTGCGTGCGCGTGGGCGTCGCGGCGTTGCTCGCGCGGAGAATTCCGTTCTGCCAAATCTCCATGCCGCGCGGGCCGACTGTAAAAACCCAAATGTCGTCTGTGACGCTCAGGGAGCCGATGCTGAGTCGTGTCGTGCCTTCGCTTGTGCCGCCCCAGTCCCAGTAGACTTTGCCGTCGTTGAAGGGAATGTAGCAAGCGAACGTCGTCGCGCCGCCTTGCGTCTCGCCACCGAACGTGACCGCCGAGCGCAGCGTGGCATCGAGCTTGTGCTGACCGACGACCAAGGTCGCAGCCGTCGTGGCGGGCATGAGTGCAGCCGCATCGTAGAGAACACGGTCGAAGTCGCCTGTGGCGGTGTGCTCGCGGCCATTGCCCGCGAGTGTTTCTTGCTTCGCCGTGTTTCGATTGGGCGACCAGACACCGCCGCTGACTGAGATGACCTTGGTCTTGTTGACCAGATCGGCCCAGCCGTTGTTCATCACCCAACCGTGCCGCGGACAGAGCGGGTGCCCTCTGTTCGCGTGCGCGGTCAGTGGCGGAACGCGCCGCGTGCGATTCGAATAGAGCTCGATCGCCACTTAGGTTTGCGTCTGCACGTCGTAGGTCTGTGCCTTCGCCTCGACCGTCACCGACTCACCAGCGGTGTCATCGCCGTAGTCGAAGATGACCTCGTACAGTGCGCCGCCCGGAAACCACAACGCAGGAAAAATATCCGCTTTGTTTCGAACCGTGTCCGCTTGCACGGCGGTGTGAGCAAACTGCGTCGGTCGGTCAATGAGCAAGTGCGTCGCATCCGTGACACGCGCCACGCGCACCCACTCTTCGCGCGCCGTGCCGGAGCCAACGATAGCTTGATCGCCCGCCGCCCACGAGGTCGTCGACGCGACGTTGAGCGTTGTCGAAGACACGGCGACGTCCGCATTGATGGTGGTCGACTGCGCCGCCGCCGACTGCCCGCGAATGACCGGGGCCTCGGGATGCGCGATGCCGTCGTTATTCAGAGTCCGACGCACGATCAGATCGACGCCGTTGGTCAGCGCAGTCGTTCCTTGCCGCCCGACTCGCGCGAACAGGTACATGCCGTATTTGCTGCGCAGATCGATCGTGCCGCGCGTGGTCGCGTTGCGCGCGAGCGTGGCCGACGCCACGATAGTAACGTTGTCGGTAAATGTTGGCGCAGTTGTCGGCATGAAATCCCCCCTACGCCGTGGTGCCCGTCAACTGCATCGTGACCGTCGTCTTCTGCGGCGCGTCCGCTTCGAGCAGCGACAGGCGCATCCACACGCCGATGCTCGACCCGGCGTTGAGATTGCTGCCCGGCACGACGACGGACGACGAAGCGAACGTGATGCCGCTCGGCGCGACGATGCGACTGTTCCCTGCGCCGTTCGTGCCTGTGCCATTGACGACCGCCTCAAGACCGAACGCCATCTTGCCAGACGGGTCCAGGCTCTCGACCACGGTCGCCGTCAACAACGCGCCCGAGTTGGAGGAGTTGACGAAGAAAAGTTTGTCGTAGTAATTCACCGCGCCGCCGCCGAGTGGGTTCGACGATGCGTCGTAGTGAATGCGGCGCACTTCGGTGATTTCGAACGGCTGCCGGTCGAAGAAGAATCCCTTCGCGAGACGGAACACGGTCGAGCCGTCAGGGATCGAGCCGTGCCAGTAATCGCGCAGCGTGCAGTCCTTCGTCGCACCGTTGTAGTCGATGACTTCGTTAATCTGAAATGCGCCCGTGCCCGAGATGAGGCGCACGATCATGCCGTTGTAAAAGCCGTTGACCGCCGACGCGCCTGCGTCGAGGCGCAGCGTGTTGACGAGCGAGCCCGCTTGTGCGGTCGCCTGACGCTCAGCGACTTGCGCCTCGACCGCGACAGACCCGCCGCTCGTCGCACTCTTGATGCCTTTCAGCAAGCGCTCGATGGTCGCGACGTAAAGGACCGGCGTCGTCCCCGAGAGCGTCTTCGCTTCAGTGCTGATCGTGCCCGTCGACGTGCGATAACTAATCGTCACCGATTGCGTAGTGTCGCCGCCGGACGACGAGACGAGTTGCGCGAGCCCGGCGAAATCGGTGAACGCGGGTTTCTTCGACGTCGCAATCGCGCCGCCGATCGCTGTCGGCGTGTTGTCGTCGGGCATCGACGCGGAGCCGTAAAGCTTGAGGTCTGTGAGTGTCAGTGGCACGGCTTACGTCTCCTCTATCGAGATGTTGGCGAGTCGTGGATTGCCCGCTTCAGCGGTGCCACTCGGCACGACGCGTTTGACCCAATAGAAAACTTGTTGCCCGATCGCGATGTCACCGATCAAAATCGTCGCCGTGCCGAAGACGGACGGCGGCACGCCGTAGCTCGCGATCACGGTCAGCGAGCCCGTCGTCGTCGCGACCCCCGTGTCGATGAGCGTGAGCGCGCTCGTCGTGCCGTTGACAGCGGCAGGCGAGTCGTACACGCCGGTCGTGAGGCTGCTTTAGTTCAGGGAGTCCGCCGCCCCCGAGAATCCTGACCACGAGACCGTCACGCGCTTCGACGTCGCGTCGACGTTGACCGACGCCTCGACCGTCGAGCCGATCAGAACATTCGTGCTGTCGAATGCACCGACACGCCAATAGCGCACGCCCGTCGACGTCCACACCCCGCCGGTCGCAGGCGCGCCGAGCACGAGCCCGGTGAGAAATCCTCCCGACGTATTCGCAGACGGCGGCGTGCCTGCCGCGCGCGCGCCACCGAGATCGGTGTACAGCACGACCGCGCCGAGCGTCGCGCGCAACGACGACGCCGGGTAGGTGCCTGGGGTGTCCGTGTCATAGACCTTGTAGCCCGTCGCGAACGGCACGGCGGTCCACGCCAGGACCACGCCTTTCGTGACGTCATCGATATTGATCGAAACTTCGGTCGAGCCAATCGTTTCGCCGAACGCATTGATCGCCGTGATGCGAAAGCCGCGTGTGCCCACGCCCGTCCACGCGCCGCCGACGCCTGCGGCGGTGAGCGTGGCCGTGACGCCGTACGGGTGGCTGAGCGACGTCGTGTCGAGCGCGATGCGCAATTGATTCGCGCCGTCGTTCTGCCCGACCGCCGCGATGCCGAGTTGAACATCGTCGAGCACGCGGTCGCTGATCGATTCAAACGCAAACTTCACCGCTGCGGAATTCTTGCCCGCTACGACGTCAGGGAAGACGAAGGAGCTTATCTGCGTTGCGCCGTCGGACGACAGGTGCTTGACGTTCGCCGCCATCTAGCTCCCCGTATAGGCCACGCCAAGCAACGACGTGATCTGGAGCACGTGCAATTCCATCGAGTACGAGTAAACGGTTGAGACGACGCCTGCGGGATCGCGGCCCTTTTTCACCGGGATCGGCACGAACATTTTGATAAACACGCCGAAGGAATTGCCGAGCCAGTCCGTAAACGTGTAGAGCATCCCGCGCGTGCGAAAGCGGGTGTGCAGCGCGATGACCGTGCTCTCGTTGAGCACGTTCGTCTGTCCGCTGCCAAGCCGTACCGTGTTGTCTTTCATGAACGTGCCGAAATCCTGAATCGTCACCTTGCCGCCGATGGCGGGCGTCACGCTGTAGCGCTTCTCCCAATTCATCGGCTCGTAGGTCAGCGGGTCGGTCGTGAATTGCACGCCGTCGAGAAAGACGCCGCCGACTGTCGCGAGTGGCATCTAGCTCCTCGCCGCTTCGAATTCGATCCGCCGCGTGAAATTCTCCACGATGCGATCCGTGAGCTTGCTTTCGATGGCCGTCCAGCCCTGATCGATCTTCGCGCCAATCTCCTCGACCGAATCCGCGACCGCCTCGGGCACTTTCGCGAACGCATCGCGATACGCCTGCACGATGGGATCGACATTCGGCGCGTTGTACTGCGGCATGCCACCTGCGCCCATCGAGACGGTGGACGGCATGAAAAATCCCTGCTGCCCGAGCATCGCCGCGTTCGTCTGATTGAGCGATTGCCCGATCGCACCGGAGATCGAGGAGCCCATCGCCGCGAGCCCACCAAACATCCCGCGATTCCCCATCGCCGCTTGAATGTCTTCGATGCGTGCACGCCCACCCATGCGCAGCCCGCCGATGGACTCTGCGCCACGCCGCTGAATCGCGCCCGCTTCGGCTTCGATGTCCTGAATCGAGACACGGGTGCGCCCGCGCTTCTTCAGGTTCTCCATCGCCTTGTTCATCAGTTGGTCGCCGATGCCCGCCTCGCGGTCGGCTTCAGCCTTGAGCCCGTCGACCATCGCCTTGCGCGAATTCAAAATCTCAGTGTCCGCCTGCCGCTCGACCTGCGAGCGCTGCTGACTCAACTGCAACAACTTTTGCTGGACTTCCTGCTGCACCGAGAAGATGTCGGGATAGCGCGCCGCGTACGCTTTGAGATCGGCTTCTTCTTTCGCGATCGCCGAGATACGTTCGTTGACCGTCGTCTTCGTGAAACGCTCTTCGATTTGATCGCGCTGAATGATCATTTGCGTGCTCGATTGCAGCATGTCCTTATTCAGCGCCAACTCCCGGTCACGCTGCGTCGAGAGCACGTCGAGGCGTTCCGCCGAGGCGGCTTTCGCGATGGCGGTTTGCTCGTCCATCATTCGCTTGTAGTCCGCCATATCCGATTGCCGCATTTTCAGCGTCAGCATCCGATTCTCAGATTGCGCGGCGAGAATCTTGTCGTCGCGCTCCTTGGCGAGTTTCAATTCGGTTTCTTTGTCAATGTCTGGCGTAACTTTCAAAAGCTCCGCACGCTGCGCGGCGTAAAATTCCTGCGCCTCGGCAATCAATTTTTCGTTGAGTTCAACCTTCGACTGCAACGCCCGCTGATCACTGCCGGTCATCATCTTCGCTTGCTCGCCGACAAATTGCTGCTCCGCCGCGAGCATTTTGTTCTGCGTGTCTTGCTGCATTTTCAAACGCTGGATGTTTTGCTGCGCCTCAACTTCGGTCAGACGCTTGCCGCCCGACTCTGCGGCCTTTGTGCTTTCTTCGACGTGCTCCTTGACTTTCTCTTCGGGCGGGAACATCGCATCGAGCATTTGCTGCCGACCTTCAGCGCTGAAAACCTGTCCAGTCAAAACCCCCTTGAGTACGAAGAATGCCTTCGCCAAATAATCGATGATCACGCGGTGCAATTTCATGGCAGCAGCGGCGGCGTCGGCAAAAAATTGCATAACCGGCAGCGCGATGGTCTCGGCCATCGCGAGCTTCGTCTTTTCGAAACGCTGACCCAACTCGGTCATCGTGCGGGCGTAACGCTTCGCCTGCTCCATGAATTCTGGCGTGAGTCCCGCTGTCTGTTTCGCCGTGTCGAGCAAACCCTGCATCTCGTCTTTGCTCAACGCGAACGCCGGGCCAAGCGCGCGACCGGCACGACCAAACAATTGCAACAACGCCGCGTTGCGCTGCGACGCGTCGCCAAGCTCGCCGAGATAATCGCGGACCTCGAGGAGCAGATCGCCTTCAGATTTGAGGTCGCCGTTCTGATCCCGAACATTGATGCCGAATCTTTCGAGCGCCTTGCCTCCCGTCTCGACCTGATTCGACATGCGGAACAACGCCATTTGCAGCGAGCTTGCTTCGACACCAGCAAGCTCAAACGCTTCTTTCAACTCCTCCGTTTTCTCGACGCTATCTCCCGTCATCGTCTGGAGTTGCCGCATCTCGCGATACGCTTCCATCGCGCCATGCGTGAGCGCCACGAGCGACGCGACGACCGCGCCGATGCCCACCGCGACCAACCCAATCGGCGATACCATCGCCGTGAACGCCGTGTTCAGCACACCCATCGTGCCGGTGAGTCCGCCGCCGCTCGCAACGCCCTGATCGTAGCTGCCCCGCAGGTTCTTCAGCGATTCGATGAGCCCGGCGATCCCGGTCTTTTGCTCGTTGAGGCCCGTCACCATCTTCGACTGGATGAAGGCGGTCTCTTGGTTCCGCTTCGCCCACTCCACCATCTTCGACGTCAGGTCGGAGATGTCCCGCTGCGCCTCCTTCGCACCGGGCGTTTGAATTTTTAGTGTGACGTCTTCTTCAGCCATCGCCTCACATCACAATCGGTTGATCGATGGACTCTGCGTCGACGGACTTCGTACTGCCGCGCGCCGCGTCGCGCTCGTATTTCTCGCGTTGACTTTGTTCTTCGTAGAGCCCGCGCATCATGATCGCCACGTCAAAATCAAGTGCTGCTCGCGGGCTCAGGCTCGG
>Ga0126382_10001064_pt1 | contig 11126 bp, 11 predicted proteins | sample PanSoiMetPlot_30_FD_92548 | JGI IMG/M metagenome (GOLD analysis project Ga0126382, IMG submission 92548) | Tropical forest soil microbial communities from Panama - MetaG Plot_30 | ecosystem: Environmental > Terrestrial > Soil > Tropical forest > Bulk soil | place: Panama | collected 2016-02-17 | reverse complement strand
GAGCCTTGCAGGCCAACCGGGAGAGTGGATCGGAACCTGGCATGCCAGTCCGGTTACCACCTCGACGCTGAGCTTCAATGATCAGACCATAAGAGAGATTGTCCACATCAGCATTCCTGGCAATCGGATCCGGGTTCGACTGACGAACCTCTTTGGCACCGCGCCGCTGGATATCGGCGAAGTGCACGTGGCAATTCGCGCCAGCGGCTCTTCGATCGTGCCCGGAACGGATCGGGTATTGACCTTTGGCGGAGCGTCGTCGGTCAGCATTCCAGCCGGCGCTCCGATGTTGAGCGATCCGGTAGATCTCGAAACACGGATCTTCGACGACGTGGCGGTGAGCATTTACTTTCCGACGGACACTGGACCGTCGACCGTGCACGGCACCGGAGTGCAGACGTCCTACATTTCGGGGCCGGGCGACTACACCGCGGACGAACAGTTTCCAACGGAGATGACGACCACCTCTCGGTTCTTTCTCACCGGCCTGGAAGTGACGCCGCCCGAGCCCTTCAGAGCCGTGGTCACCCTCGGCGACTCGATCACCGATGGGACCCGCTCCACCCCGGATACTAACAATCGATGGCCGGACCATTTGGCCGTCCGGTTGTACGAGAATCATCAAACGATGGGGGTATTGAACGCTGGCATCAGCGGCAATCGGATCCTTCGCGACAGCGCGGGGCCCAACGCTCTGGCGCGCTTCGACCGCGACGTCCTCGTCCAGCAGGGTGTAACGCACATCACCCTGCTCGAGAGCATCAACGACATCGGGCAAACCTGCCTCAACCCCGATCTAGGGGCTACCGCGGATGCACTCATCGTTGGCATTCGGCAGCTGATTGCCCGGGCGCACGAGCGGAACCTCAAGTTCATCGGAGCTACGATGACGCCGTTCGAGGGGGCCGGCTACTTCTGCGAGGATGGAGAGGTGACGCGCGAGACGATCAATGATTGGATCCGCTACGGCGGCGAGGTGGACGGAGTGATCGACTTCGATCTGGCGGCGCGGGATCCAGCGAACCCAAGGAGGTTCCTGCCGTTCTTTGACAGCGGAGACCACCTCCATCCCAACGACTACGGCTACACCGTGATGGCCGAGTCGATCGACCTGTCCTTGTTCCAGTGAATTGAGTCGGGGCTAGAAAAGCGGCTTTCCGATCAGCTCGCGGTGCCCTCAGTGGAAGTTGATGTTGAACTGTCCGCGCACCCCAAACATCAGCCACAGGTGGACGGTCTTGTTGGGAATCTCGGCAGAAACTGAAACCGCGCCGGAAGTGACCTCGCTGGTCGTGTATTCTGCAATGGTAAGCGCGACAAAAGGTCCAACGGCCGCGATGCGCGAGAGCGTGAAATCTGTACCAAGCTGGACGTTTGCGAACTCCCAGCCCCTGAGGGATCCGCTTGCTGAGCCGCCGGTACCGCTTACGCTGGCATTGAGCCATTCGTAGCCTGTACCGATCCCAAGCCAAGGGTCAACCCGACCACTGGGAAGGAAGTGGTAATGCACATTGATGCCGAGTCGCACGTCGCTCTCCGAGCAGCTCACCCCGCCGCTGCAGTTCGCGTTGCTTGGTAAGATTCCAAACCCGTATTGAAAGAAAGCTCCCAAGTAAACGTACGGGCTGAATCGGAACCCGGCGTCGAGCCAGATCGGAATCATTCCTTGGATGTTGTCCGAAAGCTTGGAATTCGAGTAAGCGCTTGCGAACGGAATCGCGTACCCAGAACGTATGCCGAACGCCAGGCCGTATTCGCTTTTCGCTGCCTCGGTGCTTTGAGCAGTTGCGCTGCTTGAAAGGGCGAGAATGGCTGCCAACGCCAACAAGGGAAATCGTGCATTCATACGCCGCGACATGTTCCCCCGGTGCCGGCGCAGGCGCCAATTTCTGACCCCTCAGACTTAATTCGGACGCAGCGAGGGAGCTTCTCCCTCCGGCATCCGTTCGATCCGGGCGATGTAGCAGCCCGCTTCTCGGTTGCGAATGTGCAGATATTCGACCGATGGCAGCGCCAACATTCGGGCGATGGCAGCGTCGATTTCAGCTTCTCGAACCGGCTCGTGTAAGAGAAGGGATCGGTCGCGCTCGTACGCCTCGAACATCAACGGCAGGGTGCGGATCTCGGGTGGGAAGGTACGCGCCTCATCGAAAGCGCGGCACTCCGATTCGTGAATGAAGATTGGCCCCGGCGAGGGATAGTCGGCCAGTTCGTCGAATGGATTGTAGGTAAATAGCAACCGCCGCTCTTCACCTTCGCGAAACTTTCGCAGGCAGACCCGGCACGGGCCGTAGCCTTTGGCCAGCTCGGAATGCGCGGGGTGCCCATACTGCGGCGACTTGCCCGTGGCTCGGACTTCTTGTGCCAGCTCCGTGGGGATTGAAATCACTCGATACGAAGGCATGACAACCTCCCTTCCAGTTGCGTCGAAATTAATCGACACGATCGCCGACCGCTTCCCAGTTCTTGCGCCCAAACGACGAATCGCGGGCGTGATCCAGTGGAACCAGTCCTCCGCGCTGCCTAAACAGGCAAGTTGCCATGGTGCCGCGCAGTCCGGCGAAGCGGCACAACATAACGACTTCCGAAAGGAGCGACATAGGCGAGATTGAGGCGCCGATACGTTTCCATGGGAATTCCGATGTCTGCCAAGAAAAGCCGACCGGGCCGGTCACCAATCAAGCCTGTCTTAGGTAGCGCCAGAGTCATGGTTGCTTCGGCGCCGATCACCTGTCCGGGAGTGGCACCGGTAGTCGAATCGAGACCGGAGGGCACATCGAGAGCGAGGATCTTGACCCTGGTCGAGTTCGCCCAATGGATCAGGTCCGAGTAAATGCCGGATGGGGCGCCGGTGAGGCCGTAGCCGATCAGAGCGTCAATAATGAGATCGAAGCTTTCGCCACCGAGATTCGCTGCAGAAAGCACCTTGCCGGGGGTGGCGCTGAACACTCGATACTGCCACTTTGGAACCTCTGACAATCGAAACGGCTCTGCCATGCACAAGACTACCGGGACTGCTCTGTTTGCCAGGTGTCTGGCGGCGCAAATGCCGCCGCCTCCGTTACCGCCGGTGCCAGCGAGGACCAAAATGCGAGATCGATTGCTGTTCTCACCAAGAATCTCGAGCGCGAGCGCAGCGAGATTGCGGCCCGCATTCTCCATCATCTGGTAGAGATTAGGGCCCGTCTCTTCAACAGCGACGCGATCCACCTCGCGCATTTCTTCGGCGGTTACCGCGGGAACGAGAATACCTTGATCGGTCTCGAAGACCGTGCTCATTGGCGAATTCCTTCAACGTTGAGTCGTACCAATAGAGTCGACACATTTAGCTGGCAGCTTTTTTTTCGTCTTTCCCGACATAGTATCGAGACACGACAAGCAAGAACGGAAGTACAGCCTCAATTACAACTGGTATTGTCCCAGCCGTTCCCGGATTGCCGTACGTGATGCGTGCGTAGATCCGTGCGGCTGCCCCAAGTGCTACGGCACCGGCTAGAACATAAATCACCGATCCGAGCGCCACTGCTTTCAGAATCGCCCAGAAGAAGATAACGCCGATTCCGAGCATCATTGCGCCGAAGAACCGGAGGTCGCCATCCAGAAGCAGCGTTGCGGTTGCTCCCTCCGCTAGCCATCGGTTACCGAAGGGGCCCGGTCCGGTAGCTCCGAAAATCAAAGCTGGCCCACCGAATCGGAAGAACATCAACAGTCCGCTTATCACCAACGAGATCTGTAAGACGATCCGCATCATGCTGTCCTCCTCGAACATGCATGCAGATACATCTAGCCCGAAAGCGTGGAAACCCCCCTTCGTTCATCTTTCAAAGAGGGACGACGTATTTCTATACTGTGTATCCGGCGAACGCGGACGGTCAGGGAACGTATCCAACGAAGCCGTCGCCACGCCTTAGGACGCTCCGACATTGCTGTATGGATTGCGCTGCTCTAGTCGGAGCGCTTCCGCTCGAAAAACGCAAGGTCGATGCCGATCGTCGCCGCCAGAATCAGCTGCCTCAAAGGCCCGTCAGCCAGAGCGGGGTCGAATTCCACCGTAAAGTTATCGGCATCGGTGAAGGCTTCCTGCGTGAGACTGCTCCAGCGCTTGCGAATCATCGCCACCAGGCGGCCTTGCCGGTGGACCTCAAAGGTCCATCTCTTGAAAAAAGGACCTTGAATGATTGCCAAGGAATTTCCGGCAGGAGAGAGCACTTCGAAGGTGCGACGCAACAGATGAAAGCGCTGTTGGATCGTCCCCAACGGTCTGCCGTCCCAGGCCTCGACCCGGATCTTGGCAAACAGAAGCGTCCACGGACGCGTCATCACCAGGGCGACGGTTCCTCCCATGGTCATCAACTCCAGCCGTACGGTGCGAAACGCCCAGAAGTTCCGAAGCAGGGCGGCTGCGACACCTCCCCCCGTCTCTCCGACGTACCCCAGCGGTCGTCCGTCGGGACCGGATACCTCGTATTGGTTACGCGCGTCCCAACCGATGAGGACCTTGGACATCTCGATCAACTGCCGAACCTGAATGCTCGGTCCCTGCAGCAAGGGTGCGAGCGCGCCCCGCAGTTCCGGGCTCATGTGCGCCGGGTCTCCCGGATGCCCCGGGCCTCGCAATGGAGACTTGACCTGAGCGTCGGTGGCCTGTCCGCTTTCATCTCGCGGAGACCGGCCGGCCCAGTCCAACTCCAGTTCCTGGTCCTGGTCCTGACTCGCGCCTGACTTGGGGAGCATCGCCAGAGCATAGTCGCAAGGCGTAACGGACCTCGAGCGCCCAACACCCTACTTCAGCGCCACCCCTGCTGGTTGGCACGCTCCCAAGGGGTGCCGACCCTCAATATTTAAAGCCGTTGTAGATTGCCGGCGGATTTCCGATGACTCGGATGCGCCTGGCGGAGGTCCACGTCGAGCTGTGGGATGAAGGTGCGGGAGCGCCAATTGTGCTGCTGCACGGATTTCCAACTTGCAACCTACTTTGGAGGGACGTGGTTCCAGCGTTGGTTGCGACCGGACACCGAGTCTTGGCTCCCGATCTGCTGGGCTACGGTCGCTCCGACGCCAGCGAAAATGTGCCGAGCGACATGGGTAGACAGGCTACTTGGTTGCTGCGTCTGCTCGACGAGCTCGACCTGGAGCAAACACTGCTGGTGGCCCACGACGTTGGCACCGCGGCAGCGCAGATCTTGGTCGCTAAGGCTCCACAGCGGGTTCGGGGACTGGTCTTGATCGACGGCGTTTATGGCGATCAGTGGGCGATGGAAGCGATCGAGAGCATCCGCTCGTTCGATCCGCCCGCCGCGGCCAGTCTTTATCGGATACTCCTCCGGCGGATGCGCCGCCAGTGGACCGCGGCCACGGTATCGGAACATGCGATCCAGGCGGTCCTCGGCTGCTACGAAGGAGCGGACGGAGGCGCTCGCCTCATCCGAGCGGCCCGAAGTCTCGATCCCACCCAGACGATGCTAATCCTCGACGAGCTCAAGCGCGTCGCCGTTCCGTGCCGCGTTCTTTGGGGCGAGAGGGACCCGTTCCTCAGCGTCGATGCGGTGGCGAAACCGCTGGCAGCTCTGTTTGGGGCGCAATTGAAGCTTTTACCGGGCGGCCATTTTTTGCCGCTGGATTGCCCCGGAGAAGTGGCTGCGGAGATCATCGCGTTTGCTCGCGATTTGCCTGCGGACGGATAGCTTGGGGCACAGCCTGCGTGCCCAGCCTCTGGGTCAAGAATCCGATTACCCCGCCCAGGACGAAGCCCGGCAGCATGATTTCGAGATAATGGCTCTTTTGCATCAAGGCGACGAGCAATGCGAACAGCAATCCCAGGCCGGCTCCAACCGCGATGCCCCACCTGACGGAATGTACCTTGACCGCGAACCAGCCACTCAACAGGCCGACGATCATTCCTTTGATCGACGAACCCACCAGGATGCCACCGATCAACGGGCGCGCTTCTGGCGTGAACCATGCAGTGGCACCATCGATGGCCCCGAGAACCAGTCCAAAAAGCAGTCCGACCAAAATCTTGTTCATGGCTTGCGCTCCGCGAATGAGAGACCTCGGCCCAGCATTCCGCGTTGCTCGCGATTCCTTTAAATGTGCCGCAGAAAAAAGAGCAGGAACTTCGCGGTGGCATAGGCTCCAAAGAGCCACAGCAAGACCGCATTTCGGGTTCCAAACCGGCGCATTCGATGCCACAGAGGCTCGGTCCAGGCCTCGACTGCCAGCCCCTCCTGAAAGCGCTCGATGTCTGCCAAAAATTCGTTCACCGTCTGATAGCGTTCAGCGGCATCCGGCTTCATCGCCTTTAACGCGATCGCCCGCAGGGCAGCAGGTTGAGGCTTGGGAAGCACGAACCGAAGCAAAATGCCCAGTGCATAAATGTCGGAACGCTGATCCAGCTTCGACTCCGGAGCTCGAAAAGCCGGCGTTCCCGCCACCGCATCCACGCCCCAGTCCATCACGTAAACTTCGCCAAACTCCCCGACCATCACGTTCTGCGGCTTGAGATCTCGATGAATGACGCCCCGGGCATGTGCAAACGCGATCGCCTCAGCGACCCTGCCGATCAACCGAAGCCGCTCAGCCAGGTACAGAGATCGGGCGAGGTAGTGATCCAACCGTGTGCCCCGCACCAGCTTCATCGCGTAGAATGAACGCCCGTCGGGCAGTGTTCCGGCCTCGTAGATTGGGACGATGGCAGGGTGCTCGAGCTGCGCGATCAGCTGCGCTTCTTGCGGCATCGGAAAGTCGAACACCTTCAGGGCGACGCGTCGGTTGAGATGCCGGTCTCGAGCCGCATAAACCACCCCAACGCCACCGCGCCCAATTTCACGCTCGAGCTCGTAGCGGGTGCCGCTCAGATCCGGAAGTGCCGCCACGTAACGGAGGTGGTCGACCAGTGAGTCGCTCAGCTCCATAGTCGCCGCACTTCGTGGCGAAGCTCGCCCTCGCTTGAAGTGACCTCTCTCAGCCTGCGGGTGACGAAGGCGCGAAGCATTCGACGCGCCCAGGCCAGGTGGTTGGTTACCGAGACCTCGGTGATTCCAAGGCTCGCCGCGAGCTCCGCATAGGAGGAATGTTTTGAGCGGTCGAGGTCGTACTCTTCGAAGATGCGAAGCCGAAGATCTTTGCCGCTGGCTCGGCAGTGCGCGCGCAGATCATCGAGCGCGAGAGAAAACAGCTGACGTCGCCACTCGCGTTCGAAGACCTCTTCAGCGGAGTGAGCGGCAGCAAGCTCTTCCTGCAGGGGTTCGAACGCCACGTCCCCTCCCCGCTTTTGCCGGGTCTCGGCCGCGCGACGGTTTGCGGCGAAATGAACCACTGCCATCCGAAGATAGGTTCGAAACGGTGCTCGACCGGACACGAATTTCTGAAAGAAGTCGCGCTCGAGCGCGGTGCTGAAGAAATCCTGAGTCAAGTCTTTGGCGTCCTCGTTGTTCTTGCCGAACTTGACGCGGACGAACCGATACACCGGCTTCCAGTAGAGCTCGACGATGCGCTCCAGCGCCTGGTTTGGAAATTCACCATGGATCGCTGCGAGCAGCGAGAGATCGGTTGAGGGAAACTGCCCCGTTTTTCCGCCAATTCCGGTATCGGTATCCAAGCGTCCCGTTTATTCCTCAAAGGCCCGGGGAGATCAAACCTCGATCTCGAGGCGAGCGACTGGGTGGGGTGTCATTTCAAACCTGGTCAGAAGGCAACGCTTGCGACGGTTGCTCGTTGCCAGCCCCTCGACGTCTGTGACAAGCCGCCCGTCGGGGAAGTGCTTCTGCGGAGTTCACGGGGGTGTGGAGCGCCCAAAAAGGGAGGAAGCCATGAAAGGCATAGCTGCGTGTTGTGCGATCCTGGGAACAGTACTGCTTTTATCCCGTGCCCAAGCGGACGACGTACGGCGTCAAGTGGGAATTACCCGCATTGATATTACTCAAACGACGCCCGTACCCGACACCTATGGTGAACCGCCCATTGCCTACGAGCTCCTCAACGGAATTGCCTATGGGGAGCTCGATCCGAACGCGCCGGAAAACGCGGGTATCGTCAACATCCAAAGGGCGCCGAGAAACGCCCGGCACCACGTAGAGTACAACGTGGAAATCGCGATCATGCAGCCTTCGGTCCCCGGCACCGGCAATCACAAACTGATTTACTCGGTCGTCAATCGCGGCAACGGTGTACCTGCGCCGGGCTCGGCGCCCGACCCGGCGGATTCGGGGATCGGTTTCTGGATGTCGCGGCACTACACCATCCTTTGGAGCGGGTGGCAGGGCGAGCTCTGGGAGGGGAACCCCGCAACCTTGAAGGGCCACTTTCCCGTCGCGATGAACACCCGCGTGCCAGTTGTCGGCCTCAGTCGTGAAGAGTACATCCCGGATACCGGTGGCAACGGCGGGTTTCCTTTCACCAATCGCAACACGAACTTCACCGGTTATCTGACGTATCCCACCGCGTCGCTGGATCCGGACAGTGCGACGCTGACCGTCCGGGAGAGAGAAACCGACGAGCGCCAGATGCTGCCGAGCTCGAGCTTCAACTTCGACGATGCCCGCAACGTCACCATCACCAAGGCCGCGGGCTTCGATGAAGGAGCGCTCTACGAGCTCGTGTACATGGCGAGCGATCCGATCGTAAACGGCATCGGCTTTGCTGCCACCCGCGACCTCGTGTCGTTCATGCGCTACGGGAGCGGCCGCGATTCCGAACACGAGCACCACGCCCGGTTCCGAAGCGCATTCGGGTATGGAGTTTCTCAGAGCGGCCGCTTTCTCAAGGACCTGGTGTACCAGGGCTTCAACCGAGATGTTTTCCATCGCCAAGTCTTTGATGGGATTCTTCCGGTCATCCCGGGCTCTCGAAAGACATCGCTCAACGTGCAGTTCTCCCAGGCAGGCCGCTTCTCCCGGCAGCACGAGGACCATACCTTCCCGGGAGATCAGTTCCCTTTCACCTACGCCACCACCTTCGATCCCATCAGCGATCGCACCGACGGAATCCTGGTCCGATGCTCGCGGACGCACACCTGTCCCAAAGTGGTTCAGGTGGACAGCGACAGCGAGACTTGGCAGGCGCGCTCCTCGCTGGTGGTGACCGATACCTTTGGAAACCACCTTAGGCTGCCGCAGAACGTCAGGGTTTACATGGTAGCGGGGGCGCAGCACGGAGGGGGCACCTCGCAATCGGCCCACACCCGAGGCAACTGCAAGGAGTACCAGGATCCGATCCCGATGACTCCCTATTTGCGCGCCCTCCTGGTCGCGCTCGATGAGTGGGTAACTCGAGGGAGGATGCCGCCTGCGAGCGCCTACCCGAACTTGGAGGACGGAACACTGGTGACGATCGAGGAGGCAGCGAGGCTCTATCCGCGGATTCCGGATTCGCCGTACAGCGTCGATGCGCTCAATCGGCTGAACCTCGTAGATCACAGCGAGGAGCCGCCTCTGATTGGCCCTCCGTATCCGGTTTTCGTGACCAAGCCGAACGCCGACGGCAATCCGGAGGGTGGGATCGTCCCACCGGAGATATCGGTTCCCTACGCCACTTATTCGGGACGCAATCTGCGAGCGGAGACCCACTCGCCAGGAGAGGCGTGCAACCTCTCCGGTTCCTACATTATTTTCCCCGCCACCGCGACCGAAGGCGACGATCGGACCTCGATCGCGGATCGCTATCCCGGGGGACAGGATCAGTACTCGCAAATGCGCGCGGCCGCTGTCGTCGAGCTGATTCGCCAACGCTACGTCTTAGAGCTGGACCTCGCCTCGCTCTCCGCGGGCACGTTGGGAGAACCGTAGAGGGCGTCGTCCGACGGCGGGAGCCCGCCTACTTGTTGATGTCTTGTTTTGCTTCGAGGCGTCTGACAAGCGGCTCGATCACCGGCTTGTATTGATCCGGAGCTCCCGCCATGGCGAGCTTCATCTCTTTTACCGCGCCGTCGAAATTGCCCTGTGCCGATGCGATCCGCGCCTTCTCGTTGTGAGCCAGCCAATGGTCGGGATTCTTTTTCATGTTCATGCGGAAAATCTCGAAGGCTTGATCCTGCTTTCCTTCTGTCTGCAGCTGACGTCCGTATGAGTGCAGCTGCACTGCGTTGCCAAGGGCCATCGCCTTCTTCCTGACCGGGGCCGAATCGTTCTTTCGATTTAAGGCGTCGAGAACATTCGCCTTGGTGATCAGGTTGTCGAACCGCTCTTCAGTGCTGATCGATTCATCGCAGTACTTAAGTGCATCTTCCAGGGCGACCTTGTGCGCGAGCAGGTAGTTGGCGGCTTCGTCCCATCCCAACCAAGCCCACTTGGGAGCCCCGCGAAGCTGATTTTTCATGCTCGCCTGGACGATCTCGTCGACCTTGAGGTCAACCTTGAACGGGACCGCGACCTTCTCCCATCGCATCGCGATCACGGTTGAGTCCGGCTTGGGATTCTCGAACTCGTAGGTGAGAGCCTCATGCAACTCGCTGGCTTGCGGAGTCACCGTAACCCGCAGCGCGTCCTCGGCGGGATCGTAGGTATAGCTGCCCCAGGAGGTGTGGTTTTTGGAGAAGATCACGGTCCATTCCTTCTCGCCCGGAATCATGTGCAGGCCGTAAGTGCCCCGGGGCAGCGGCTTGCCTTCGACTCGAACGGCATCGCTGAAGTCGATGGTGCTGTTCTCGTTGGCGCCGGCCCTCCAGACCTTTCCGTAGGCCTCGAGGCCACCCCAGATCTTCCGACCGTTCACCAGTGGCCGGCTGTAATCGATGGTGATGTCGGTGATGCCGATCCGCTGCATCACCTTCGCGTGCTGGCTGACGCGAGGCAGATCTAAGCTTTGAGCCCGGGAAACAATGGGCAAGGAAACCAAGCACGCGAGCGAAACGAGACGCTGCAATGATTTGTACATCGTGTGGTCCTCCAAGATAGATGGTGTTTCACAACGCTTCTGGACAAGAAGACGAGAAGTCGGTGTTCTGGTTCACAACTTCCTCCCTCGGGGCAAGCAGAACCTGCCAGCAATAACGAACGGCCCGACCTGCAGCCATATTCCGCGATGATCGTTGATCTTCAGCTGCGGTGGGCGCCAAGGACCAACTCAGCCGATAGGGCCCGGGGCGTCATTCGGTTCCCTTCGAATACAAGTTTCATGAAACGCGCATT
>Ga0126382_10001063_pt1 | contig 11134 bp, 6 predicted proteins | sample PanSoiMetPlot_30_FD_92548 | JGI IMG/M metagenome (GOLD analysis project Ga0126382, IMG submission 92548) | Tropical forest soil microbial communities from Panama - MetaG Plot_30 | ecosystem: Environmental > Terrestrial > Soil > Tropical forest > Bulk soil | place: Panama | collected 2016-02-17 | reverse complement strand
CTCAAAAGCCACCGATCATTTATCGCGATCTCAAACCGGCCAATCTGATGCTGGATGACAAAACAGAGAGAGTAATGCTGGTCGACTTCGGTATCGCGCGAATAGTGCGCCCCACCGAGAAGGGCGTCACCGCGATTGGCACGATGGGCTACGCGCCTCCCGAATTATTTGCGGGAAAGGTTGAACCTCGTTCGGACATTTACTCTCTCGGCGCGACGATGTTCCATATGTTGACTGGCTCGGATCCACAGGACAATCCATTGCTGATTTTCGACTTCAGCAAGAATCCCAGGCCACGCCAGATCAACCCAAGCATCACTTCGGAGATGGAAGCGATACTGATGAAGTCGGTCGCTCATAAGCCGGACGACCGACATTTGTCTGCCCTAGACTTCATGCGCGCCCTGGAAGCTCACAGCGCATATTTGTCCACGCACAGGATTGAGCCTATTCGCCCAACGTTTAATGCGGGTCGACCATCATCATTCGGAAGTCCGCCGTCTTCGAGCGTCCGCCAGGCACGGGTGTCCGCCCCAGGCAGCAGCCCGCCTGCTCCACCAGTGCCCGCGATGGAGTGGGTTTTTTGCGGTCATTGCGGCGAAAAGATAGGCTCCGACGACGTATTTTGCGCTCACTGTGGTCAGAGGCAGCCGACTCCCGGCAGCGGAGTACCGGCAGCCGGCTACACCGGAGCTCCAGCGCAGGGACGGATCACTGCGCAACTTGTGATTGTCGGGACAAAGGACATGGTCAAGCCGTTCGTCATCGATAAAGAGAGTGTGCTGATCGGCCGCACCGATCCTCATACTGGTATCTTTCCAGAAGTCGATCTTACGATGTACGACGGAGAGACGAAGGTATCCCGAAAGCATGCGAGAATATACCGGCAGGGCGAGCAGTTTTTGATTGAAGATTTGGGATCAGTGAACGGAACAATCATCAACTCGGTCACCGGAGGATCGGTGCGTCTCAACGCTAAATCCCCGCGCGTGCTCTCGGCCGGCGATGAAGTTAAGCTCGGCGGAACCACTTTGCAGTTTCTCCTGACATAGCCGTGTTCCTAAGGAGTGCTCGCATTTCCAATCGCCTATGACGAAGTTCTGTCCATACTGCGGCAAGCAATTGAATACGCGATCGAAGTTCTGCCCAAAGTGCGGAAAGCAGCGTCTGGATCGTCAAAGTCTGGCTGTTGGCCTGGCTGATGATCAATCGTCGGCTCGGACCACCGGCAATTCCGGTCTAACCGACTCCGCGCGCCTCCAACGTAACTTCGAGCGGGCTTCGCTTGGTGAGCACCAGGATTATACTCGTGAAGGACGGGCTCGCACGGTAACAACCACGCCAAGGCCAAACGGGTCACCTCGCGCCGCGCGATACGCTCCAGCCACCCATTCGCTCATTGGATACTCTGAACAAGCCGGCTTCGGTTTGAGATATGGCGCCTGGATGTTTGATTTTCTGATCACCCTCATTGGAATGATGGTATTTACGTTTGCAGTTACCGCCGCCAGCCGCCGATCGGTTGTGGGTTCGAACACTGACTTGGCGATCGTGGCAGCTTTGACTCTGTTAATGTTCTTGCTCAATTTTGTAGTGCTCGCGGGAATCGGCGGTCAAACTGCGGGTATGCGCATCCTCGGGATATTCATTGTGAGAGTTGATGGGAGACCATTTACAATGAAGCAGGCGGCCCTTCGTCACCTGGTAGGTTATCCCCTCTCCACCGCATCTTTCTTCCTCGGCTTTCTTTGGATGCTGTGGGACCCGCGGCAACAAGGCTGGCACGACAAACTTGCTCGCACTATAGTTGTGATGTCCAAGTGATAAGCGATTCGATGCGCGTCCGAAATTGGCTCCGATTCATGACGCGCGTTTGACGCTCACTGATCTGATCTGAACTATGTCTACGTTTGTTATTCGACCAAAAGATTACGAGCCTTCCATCGTAAAACTCGATAGGATGAAGCTCACCATAGGACGCTCATCCAGAAACGACATCTGCATCAGCGATCCTTTTGCATCCCGTCTGCACGCGGAAATAAGACGCGAGAACGATCAGGTGCTGCTTGTAGACAACGGGAGCGCCAACGGGACCTTCGTAAATGGGCAGCGCGTCACCGGATCGCTGAGACTAAGCGTCGGAGATGTCGTCCGCATAGGCGAAACGGAAATCGAGTACAGCTCGGGCGAACAGGATATGCTGTCCGGCGCGACGGTTTTTTTGACAGGTCTCGCTGGACAATCGCTTCCGGCGGACACCATTACCTCGCCAATCCCCGCGCGCTCAACCACCGATCTGATCTCGTCAATCAGATCCGGCGCGATCTCGGGTGAAGGTCGAGCCAGCTCAGGTGCTCGAGCCGCGATGAAGCCTGAGGCGCCCGGCCGAGATCTGCTCAGCATAGTTTCCCAGGTCGGAATTGCGCTCTTGCCTCGCACTTCTCTGGAAGACACATTGAAGATGACCATTGATCTCGTTTTCCAGGCTATCCCGGCGGAGCGCGGATTTCTCTTTCTGAAGGAGAACGGTGAGCTAAGCTGCAAAATCGCCCGAGGGGCAAGCGAAGCGGCGTTGCCCACCGCCTCGCAGGTACAACTCAGCCGTTCGATCACAAACAAGGTTCTTAGCGAAGGCGCATCAATCTTGACCTCTGATGCGATGCACGATCCTCGCTTTCAATCTCAACACTCGGTGGTACTGAGTCAGATACGATCAGTAATGGCCGTGCCGCTCGCCTCCGGCGAAGAAATCTTTGGGATGGTTTATGTCGATAATCCGTTCAATAACCGGTTTCAGGAAGAAGATCTGAAGGTATTGACCACAATTGCATCCGTAGCTTCGATCAAGATTGAGAACGATCGATTGTTGGAGGAGCGGCTCGAGAAAAGGCGGATGGAAGAGGAGTTAAAGGTTGCCTCCGAGATCCAGATGCGGCTCCAGCCATTTTCGCCTCCCAAACTGGCCGGTTGGGAGATGACCGGCGTGTCGTTCCCCTGTCGTGAAATTGGTGGCGACTACTATGACTTTATCCAGCGCAAGCGCGACAGTCATCTGATCGTGGCGGTCGGCGACGTCTCGGGAAAAGGCACAGGCGCGGCACTGTTGATGTCATCACTGCACGCCGCCGTACGAGCTCAGTCACAGACCCGAGCGTCTATCAGTGAAGTCATGGGCGAAATCAATCAGTATATCTTCGAGAATTCCCCTTCCAACAAATTTCTTACTCTGTTCTACGGCGATATCGATCCTGACACTGGCACACTCCAGTATTCCAACGGTGGTCACAATGCCCCAATCTTCGTGCGTAGCTCGGGCGAGGTGGAACGGCTCGATAAGGGCGGTCTTCCGATTGGTATGATGCAGGTCAGCGTTTATCAGGAGGAATCGGTAGTCTTCGAATCAGGTGATGTGCTGGTGATCTATAGCGATGGGATTACCGAGTCAATCAATGAACGAGATGAAGAGTTTGATGAGGAACGACTGATAGACGTCGTCAGGAACAATCTTGGACGTTCTGCCTCCGGCATCCGCGACCGCATTGACGAGGCACTGTCCCGATTCGTCGGGGCAACGGCGCCGGTTGATGATATGACACTGATGATCATCAAGCGAACCGATGCGGGGTTTGACGACGCCGAAGTAACGATCCGCAATTGAAGGCTTCTTCATCTTAGACCCCATCGTAAGATACCATCGGGCTTCAGCCGAGGGAGTTTCAATTTTGACCTAACAACGATGATCGCGCGCCTAGATATCATCTGGCTTGCGATGGTATCTCCGACAGCGCGTTGATTCGTTAGGTCGAATCTGAAACTCCATCGGCTAAAGCCCGATGGTATCTTGGGCAGCGGGATGCCTAGTGTTAGTTTGAACCTGAAACTCCATCGGCTGAAGCCCGATGGTATCTTAATACTCTCATGCTGTCTTCAGTTCGTCTCTCCTTTTAAACACTTCCAAACTTTTGAGCAACGAACCGTCGCGAAGCATTATCGAAAAGAATAGAAGATTGTGTAAGATTATGGCGGGCTCGCTCAAAAAGGCGAGCGCAAGAACGACACACTGAAACGGCTCCTAAGTTTTCCATGGCGACCGCGCTGAGAAATCCCGAGATAAGCATAGTACCGATTGCTGATATTAATCTGGCTAGTTTGGAGAAGCTCTTTGACGAAGAGTGCGCCGAGTGGCTCAACCTTCTGAAGTGGGACTACAAAGGCGCAAGCACGCTGATACGCGATGTAGCGCGCCAGCGACAACTATCGGGTTTCGCAGCAATGAGAGGCAGTACGGCGCTTGGGTTCGCCTATTACGTGATCGAAGGTTGGCGGTGCTCAATCGGCGACATTTATGTATCGAAACGATGGCGACGATTGGGACTCGATAGGGAGCTCGCCAAAGCGATTCTCGATCAACTCGATCTATTCAGGCGCCTGAGGAGAATCGAGAGCCAATACGTTGGTCTGGAGAACAATGAGGCTGACACGATGTTCCAGTCACGCGGTTTCGAACGTCTCGAGCGCAGTTACATGATCGCCGATCTTCGATCGACAATACCGACGACGGTCCGAACTGACCTGCCTGACATCTCAATAAGACAATGGCAGCCAGGAGACTTTGACCAGGCTGCAAAGGTCATTCATCGTTCGTACCGCGGCAAACACGACAGCAGGATAAACAGTCAATATCAAAACCTGCAGGGGTGCGCCGAGTTACTGACAATCCTGACTGATCATTTCTGGTGCGGTGATTTTCTTCCTCAGATGTCGCTTGTTGCGGCACGATCCTCGGGAGCATTGGCTGGAGTGTTGATTGCGTCGCGCGTGGCCCCGGGCGTGGGACACCTCGGACAGATCTCGGTTCATCCCGGACAGCAGGGACGCGGCATTGGTCGCAGGATGATCGAAAAAGCACTGCATCAATACGGACTAGAAGGTTATGAGTCGGTCTCTCTGGCGGTAACTACCGCTAACGCGAACGCGTTTCATTTGTATCAGTCCTGCGGGTTTCGAACGGCCCACACATTCCCTGTTTTTTATCGTGAGAAGAAATGATGTTTAGGGACTTACGGTAATTTTTAGCGTGTTCGAAATCTTGCCAGTCGAATTACGAACCTGCACGTTAAGTTCTCCTGGCGTTTGAACAAGAGCGTTCACCAGGCGACCAACGAGCTCAGTCGAACTCGAGCTCTCCAGTTCAAGCGATGTGTTATTCACCAGCAACTGAGCTCCGCTATCGAAGTCGGATCCGTTGACCACCAACCTGAACTTCTTTGCGTTCAAACCCACAAAAAGGTGATCCCACACATTCCCTCGTTTCTTTTTATAGAGAAACAAGGACGTGAGCTGAGGTGTTTTGTCTGGCGGAGGATTGGGATCTCCCTTAGTGACGGCAAACGTCTTCTGATTCGAGCGCGTTGAATCCGGGTTGCGAACCTCCAGGGTTATCGTTCGCTCGCTAGCCAAAAGATTAGCCGGAATGTCTGCAACTAACTCAAACCGCGACGAACCCTGTCTGGTTGCAAGAGCCATATTATCGGTCACGTCGAAAACTACTGCGCCGGGCTTAACATGGCGAGTAACAAACAAGATCGTCGTAGCTGCCGAGCCTGCCTTAATCGCAGAAGGTATCGCGGGTCCGATGAATGGAAGCAAGTCACTTCCAGCACGGTGAATGCGATATATGAAATGGTGATGCTCACTCAGGTCGCGATGAGTTACCGGATCGAATCGCGCCACATAGATATCGCCACTGATAGGATCGATAGCGGTGTCAACCGGACCGTCATTAGGATCGATCAGGCCAAACTCAATGATCGACGGCTCGACCTTAGTAGTCTGAAACCCCGTCGACGCGTCGCCGCTAAGAATGAATCGCTGGAGATCGCCGCCCTGACCGGGCAGGTGCTTGAACAGCGTGACCAGCATCTGATTCGTCGACTCGCCCGATTGCGGGCCAGTGTAAAAAGCAATTGAAGTCGGCGTCAGATGCGGAGCAAATGTTGCAATCGGACCCCGTACTCCTGCGCAAGCAGGCACGTTCGAGATCGGCGGCCCTTCACAACCGGGAAAACCATAGTTTGCGTTCTGGACAATCCAGTTTATTTCTTCCAACGGAGATTGATCAGGCAGTTGTCCAAGTTCTCCGGATCCCCCGTCAGTTGTAAAGAGCTGACCGTTACCCGGATGAAATGCCATGCCGAATGGATTGCGAAGCCCCGTTGCGACCACATTGATTGATGGGTTATCAACATCCACGCGCAAAATGCTGGCATTATAAAGTCGTTCCGCGGGACGGCCTGGAGCTGGAGTGCCGGCGTCGGTTGACGAACCCTGACCAAAATACAGCAATCCGTCGGGGCCAAACTTCAGCCTATCAGTCTGGTGATCCCCCTCGCTCGGAAGACCGTCTACGATGACGGTGGTTTCGTCTGCCACGTCATCGCCGTTTGTGTCGCGGAGCCTGATTATTCGGCCGGCTCCATTCAGTATGTTGCTCGTTAAGTATAAATCTCCGTTTGCGCGGAACTCCAAACCCAGCGGCTGAACAAGGCCGGTGGCAAACGTTTTTATCTGATCCACCCTTCCGTCTTCGTCAGAATCCGTCATTATCAGGATTCTGCCCGAATAAGTGCCAACGAAGAGTCGGCCCCGCGAGTCGAATGCCAGTGACACGGGTCCGCTGAACGCAGAGGCCGCGAATTCCGGGACCCTTGTCGGATCGGCAAAGATATTGAACTCAAAGCCTGGCGCAATGGTGACAGGATCGGTTTGCGCTATGGAGACTGTGGAGAAATTGGTAAACGCAAAAAGAAAGACTACCAGTGTAACAGCGCAAAGAGCGCGCAAACGATGTGACCTCAACAAAACTTCTACCCCCTTGGAAACTGCGCCGAGCGGTCGTCAGACGCGCAATTCGTTGACAATGGACCAGAATACTTATTCAAACGCGCAGTTCGCAACCGTCCCTGGGTGGTTGTGAGGGGCATGTTAAATGGAAACAATGCGTGATGCGCGGCTACTTACGTTTTGCGGTCCACGTGGCCTCACCGATTTCACCAAGAACGGCGGTGCCTTTCATGCTGTCCTTGGATTCAATCTTCCCGGTGTAGGTGATCATGAGTTCCTGGCCCTGGGCACTGATCTTGATTGTGAACTTGATCTCACCGCCTTTCACGGTGCCCGTCAGCGGCGCCTCACCAAACTGACCCTTGTAATTACCGGTCAGCTTCTCACCTTCCTGTTTAAACGTGAAAGTCGGAGTTCCGGAGCCTTGCGGGGTTTCCACAGTAAACGCCCACTCGCCGGTTACGTTTACGTCCGATTGTGCAGCAGCGCCTGCTACAAGCACGAGTGAAGCTATCAGAATCGATGTAAGCGCGAGGGCTCTTTTCATCGCTATTCTCCTTTTTCCATTAAACCGTTTGTACGCCTTCAGGCGGAAGGTCGTAACGTACGAATCATCGGAAATTCGTTACAAACTTCCGCCTGAAGACGGTACTACCAACAGTTGGTCATCAATTGTCTTCTGTGTAGTTGTAACTCTGCAACTTTCGATAAAGTGTCTTGCGGCCGATTCCGAGTATCTGCGCAGCACGCGTCCGGTCGCCGCGGGTGTAGGCGAGTGTCTGCATAATCATGCGCTTCTCGGCCTCATCGATTGTCGTTCCGACTTCGACCTCGATTGTCTTGCTGGCCTCCGCACCGCGCACCGCGTGCGGCAAATCATCTATCGCTATCATTCGGCCCTGGGCAATTATCACCGCCCTTTCCATGGCGTTTTCGAGCTCGCGCACATTTCCGGGCCAGTCATAGCGTCGCAGCCATTCGAGCGCCTTCTTTGTAATCCCAGTAATGTTCTTGTTAGAACGTTTCTTGTAGATCTCTAGAAAATGCGTTGCGAGGAGCGGGATATCTTCCCGGCGTTCGCGAAGTGCGGGCAGCTTGATTGGGTATACATTCAATCTGTAGAAAAGGTCGCGCCTGAATCGGCCCTCACTGACCGCCTGTTCGAGATCAACGTTTGAGGCCGCGATTACTCGGACATCGGTCTTGACTATCTCGTTCCCGCCAACTCTCGCGAATTCTCCGTTCTGCAGCACTCTCAGTAAACGAACCTGGGCCGCGAGCGACATTTCCGCAATCTCATCGAGAAAGAGTGTCCCGTCGTTCGCTTCTTCAAATTTACCTATCCGGCGACTGCGAGCGTCTGTGAATGCGCCTTTTTCGTGTCCAAAGAGCTCGGATTCGAGCAGCGTTTCCGGAATCGCGCCGCAATTAATTTTGATATAAGGTTTCTCGGCTCTCGATGATCTTGCCTGGATCAAATCAGCCATCAACTCCTTGCCGGTGCCTGATTCGCCTTGAATCAAAACTGTTGTGTAATTATCGGCGACATAAAGCGCCATCTGCATGCAGCGCATGAAGTTGTCGCTTTTGCCGACCAGTCCACTACCGCTGTGCTGGCTATGAGCGTGTTCGAGTTCGCGTCGCAATCGCAGGACCTCTGCCGACAGGCGCGCCTTCGAAAGCGCGATGGCGAGCTGATCGGCGATTCCGAGTGCCAGCGCAGTTACTTCTTTGGCGAATGACTGTTGCGGCTCGGACCATAACAGGATGAGCGCGCCGAAAATCTTATCCTCGATTAAGATTGGTGCAATTATTGCGGCTCCCGCATTGAAAACCTCGGTGAGAAACGAGCGGGCGTATTCGTGTTGTTCAGGGCTCAGGATCTTGAGCATCTGCCCGCGGCCGACCGTTTTGGGCATCAAATCCAGGATCGGGAATTTCAATGACGGACGCTTAAGAATCTCTTCCGCTTTTCCTTCGGCAGTCCGAAGATTTGTAAAGTGGATCTCGCTGTTACTCGCGTCGATGATCGCCAGACAAGCGGCCTCTATGCGAAGCAAGTCGAGCGAGCGATCGAGAATCCGTTCTATTACTTCGTTGAAATCGGAACCGGTGTTGATATCGTTTGCTATTTCCAAAAGCACTTTGTTTATTCGTGCTTCCCGTTCCTTCTCCGTGTAAATGTGCGTGTATCGATATCCGATCGCGATGTGCTGCGCCAGATTGCGAATAAAGTTTATCTCGTCTTCGTTCCAATGATAGTGTTCGTGACAATGATGAAGGCCGAGCATTCCGAGCAGTTGCAAATTGAAGGTGATAGGCACAATCAACACTGATTTGCTGCCAAGCCCTTCAATGAGCTTTTGAAGGGTGGGAGCAACTTCAGCCGACGACGTATCCTCAATTGCCTGAGGACTGTAAAGGTCAAATCCCTCCTGTAGCCGCTCAAGATCAACGCGAAGTTGAACCCCCAGGAGCGATGGCAGCTCCTGTCCGGAGTCCGCGCGGAACTCGTGGGTAATCCGTAAATGATTCTCGGATGTAAGCGTCATCACATCGCAGCGATCAACGCCCATCATCTTGCCAACCTCAGTGACGGTGGCCTGGAGGAAGTGATCGAGATTTATTACGGAAAAAGTTTCCGAGCCGATGCGGTTGAGAATCGCCTCGCGCGCTTCGTGCATCTTGAGCTTGCGCTCGAGCGAAAGAGTGTCCCTCATTTGGTCTACCGTGTGAAATTGATGGCTCGGCTCTCGCCGCCATCGGGATTTCGTAGTTTGATCAGTACTGGCGCGCCCGGTGGGAATTCTGAAACAGGAACCTTCGCCATGAATGCGGTTCCGTCATCGCTCTGCGGCCTTCCTGGATATGAACCCTTACCAACCACAATAACTACGCCCTGTAGCATGCCCGAACCGAATACGAATAACTTCTGTTTCTTAGCTTTGTACGAAACCTCTTGCAGGGTCGGTGGAGTGATAGTTACTTCTCTGGTTATCGCGCCAAGCGCGCTGAGCCTCCCACCGCCAATAACGTAGTCACGGAGGGTCTCCGTCACCTCCACTCCCTCTCTTATTCGCCTGCTCAACAGGATCCCACTGTCACCAGGATGCTGAGTCTTGGTGAGAGCGGCGACTCCTGAAACGCAAGCAGCCGATACCGACGTACCGGTTGCGCTCGTGTACCACTTTGCAGGATCAGTTTCCTGAGTGCAAAGCTGGCAATTGCCACGAGCCTGTGTCGTAAGCACCGAAACACCTGGCGCCGCAAGATGTACGCTCGCAGGTCCAAACCCGGTCTGAATCATGAACGGATTCGACAGTGGTCTCCAGATTCCATCGTTGTAATCCGACGCGGCAACTACAATCTGATTCGGTAGCCAGTATGACGCCGGGTATATCTTACTATAGTCCAGATCGTATCCCTCATTACCGGCTATGCAGACCATAAGAACACCTGCATCATTTGTCGCATTGACTGCATCCTTCAGAGCCTGTGCGACTTGATCACTAACCAAATCCGCGTCAAGCAGCGTGGTCCAGCTGGCGTTGATAATCGAAGCACCTGCCGCGACCGAGTACAGCAATGAGCGCGCCGCATCTGCGACTGTCGCGCTGAATTGCGAAGGATCCGGACCATATCGCTTGTAGAAGCGCACCGGCATCACCTTTGACTGGCACACGCCAGTGATACCGATGTTGTTGTTCATCTCGGCCGCGATAATGCCGGCCATCTGCGTCCCGTGTCCGACCGCGTCGCTCGTGTCTCCATTTTGATCAGCTACATTGAACCCGTGAACATCGTCGACGAATCCGTTGTGATCATCATCAATCCCATTGCCGGGGATTTCACCGGGATTCGTATAAATGTTCTTCACCAGATCCGGATGAGTGAGATCGACACCAGTATCGGTCAGAGCGACTATCACGTCCGGGCTGCCTACGGTGATGTCCCAGGCTTTGTATGCTTTGATATCCGCGTTCGGAGTAGTAACAAAATCACCAAAAGAAACTCCGAGGTTGAGCAACGCCCACTGATGTGAGAACTGCGGGTCGTTGGGGATTACCGTCCCTAATTTTATCAAGTAGTTCGGCTCAGCATACTCGACCTCATCGAGAGATTTGAGTTCATCGATCTTCGCTCGCACATCCGCCGCAGGATCGAGCTTCAGTACAAAAACGCGATCCAAGCCACGATCTACGAAGATTTGGTTTACTCGCTGGCTCGGTTCACCTTGCACAAGCGCTTCCGCAGGATTCTTATCGCCGTCGTCTCCCGCCAGACGCGCAAT
>Ga0126382_10001061_pt1 | contig 11140 bp, 20 predicted proteins | sample PanSoiMetPlot_30_FD_92548 | JGI IMG/M metagenome (GOLD analysis project Ga0126382, IMG submission 92548) | Tropical forest soil microbial communities from Panama - MetaG Plot_30 | ecosystem: Environmental > Terrestrial > Soil > Tropical forest > Bulk soil | place: Panama | collected 2016-02-17 | reverse complement strand
CGATTCAAAGCGATTGAAAAGGCCGCCAAGAAGTCTGGCGCCGACGATCCGGCGGCGGTCGCCGCAGCGGCCGGGATCAAGAAATACGGCGCCAAACGGATGGCCAAGATGGCCGCTGCCGGACGGCGGCGGGGTTAGCGCGTGCCTCTGAAGAAGGGCTCCAGCAGGAAAGTGATCTCCGAGAACATCAAGGAGATGATGGCCTCGGGCCATCCGCAGAAACAGGCGGTGGCGGCTGCGTTGCGTTCGGCGGGCGCGCCCAAGAAGCGCAAGAAGAAGGGCTACTGATGTCGACGATTGTCTTTCTGGCCAGCACTCCGGATGCGGCGACGCCCACGACCGTGTACGGCGTGGGTCACCAGGCGAACGTGACGGACGAGGCCCAGATCCTGGCCTGGAGCAACCAGGGCAAGGTGGCGCTTCTGGGCGCGGCCATCCGCAACGCGCGCATGATTTCCCGCACCACCACCACCGCCCAACTGGGCTTCACGGTCGACCAGGCGTGCACCAGCATGCTGGCCAACTACGGGCTCACGACCGCGTACGGCAGCAACCAGAACGCCACGCCGGCCTCGGGCACCGGCGACATCGTGGTCAACCTGACCGGGCTGACCACGGCCACGCTCTACCACTATCGGATTTCGGTCACCGTCGGCACGGCCGTCACGCTGACCGGCGACCTGACCTTCACGACCGCGTAAGGGCATGGAGCCACCGACCCCGCCCGTCAAAACGATCGTGCGGTTTCTGGCATCGGCCACTCACCCGACCGACCCGGACACGGTCTATGGGCCGGGGCACATGATCCAGGTCACCGACCAGACCCTGGTCAATGCCTACAGCCTGCGTGGCCTGATCGAGATCGTGCCCGAAAACTACGTCAGTCCCCATGCCCTCCAACTGCTAGAGACGAAAGGTGGTCTCTGATGCCCAAGGTTCGATTGCTCGCGCCATGGACCAACGACAAGGGCGAGCCCGTGGCTTCAGGCGCGGTGGTCGATGTCAGCGATGAGCAGGCCAAAGACCTGAATGCACGCGGCCACGCGAGCCTCGTCGATGAGGAGAAGAAGCTTGAAGAGCAGCAGGTCACCAACGCGGTCTACGACGCGCGCTTGCAGCGACCAGCGACGCCTCAGCCGGGGGCCGAGCCTCCGGCTGAGGAGCCACCAGCACAGACTGCCAGGAGGCGATGAGCCATGGTTCAGGTACGAGTGCTCGCCGCCATCAATGTCGGCGAACTCATTGATATGGATGAGGCGAAGGCATGGGCAGCGCATGAGCGCGGCAAGATCGCCTTCAAGACTGAAGAAGACGGGCTGATGGCGGCCATCGCGGCTGGCGAGCCCTATCACGCGCCGGAGCCACCGCCAGCTGCGCCATGACCAGCACGCTGGCCGAGATCGAGCGCGCCACCGCGCGGCGGGTCGGGCCGTACTACGGCGCCGCGCTCGATCGCCAGGTGCCGTCCATCTCGGGGCTGGACTTCGCGATTGTGCCCAACCTGCGTTCGACGATGGAAGTCGACCTGGTCACCAACATGTGGCTGCTGCGGCGGGGCCTCGATTACCAGGGCAATCCGGTGACGGTCGATCCACTTGACCGCCAGCGCCTGGTCGCCAGCTATGACGCGCTCAGCGGGCGCGTGATCGTCGACCGCCCCTGGTCGGTCGTGCCCACGCCGGGCGAGATGGTGGAGTTCCACCATCTGGACCCGTCGATGGAGTTGCGCACCGCCGTCCGCAACGGGCTGCGGCGGTGCTTCTTCGAGGACCGTTTCGACCTGGGCTCCGGCTACATCTACGAGGCCGACCTGACCGCTGCCCTGCCCTGGCTGATCGATCAGCGGCAGATCAGCCGTGTCCAGACAGGCTCGCCCTCCGGCGGGTTGTGCGGGAGCACGTGCGACATCTCGTACACCGTCTTTGGCCAGAGCGGGCACGTGTGCCTGCGGCTGAATTCGGCCGGCTGCGGGTCGTTCTACGGCAGTGTGCTGGTGACCGTCTATCGCCCGCACTTTTCCTGGGTCAACAGTACCGATGCCCTCGAGGGGCCGACCGACGACGACGACGTACTCGACGTCGACCTGAACTACGCGGCCGCGGCCGCGCACATCGAAGCCTGGCATCTGTTGCCCGCCAGGATGGCAGCTGCCGCAGCCGGTGGCTTGCAGGCCACCCAGGCGATGGCGGCGCAGGAATTCACGCGTGAAGCGCGTATCCACTTCCCAGAGCAGCCGCAGCTGCTCGGCCCTACAAAACTGTCCGGGCGAAGCGGTAGCTCGCTGGTGATCAACGCATGACCAGGCCGGTGGTGCCGGTCGTGCCGGTGATGCGCCCCGTGGTGCCGACTCTGCCCGCCAGCCAGCCACCCCTGGCGCCCATCGTCGGCCCACCTGGGCCAGAGGGGCCACCTGGGCCGCCAGGGCCGCCGGGGGACACGGGCCCGATCGGGCCGGAAGGTCCGACGGGGCCGCCGGGGCCGATGGCGACCTCGTATATCCACACCCAGCTGCCGCCATCGGCGGTCTGGAGCGTGGTGCATGGATTGAATCGCTTCCCGTCGGTGACCGTGGTCGACACCGGCAATAGCGTCGTGATCCCGAGCGTGACGTACGACTCGAACAACGCGCTCACGATCACGTTTGGCTCGGCGACTTCAGGAAAGGCCTATTTGAACTGATGCCTACACTTGGCGCGCCTCTGGATTTCGCCAGCTATGAGGCGCGCAGCATGCGCGCGCATCAGCTGGGCACCGCACCAGGCTCTCCCGTCACCGGGCTGCTCTACTACAACACCGCTGACAACACGCTCTACTGGTGGGACGGCACCTCGTGGGTGACTGCCCGTGGTGGGGGCTCCACGCCACCGGCCACGACAAGCTCCCTGGGCACGATCCAGCTGGCGGGCGACCTGGCCGGTACCGCGACCAGTCCGCAGATTGCCACGGGCGTCATCACCGACACCGACGTCAACTCGGCCAACAAGGACGGCGTGGCGGGCACCGCCTCGATGCGCACCATCGGCACCGGCGCGACCCAGGCGATGGCTGGCAACACCCGTCTGGACACGATCGCCGCGCCCACCGGCAGCGTGAACCTGAACAACCAGAAGATCATCTCGCTGGCCACCCCGACCGCCAACACTGACGCGGCCACCAAGGCCTACGTGGATGGGGTGGCGGTTGGCCTGGACGTGAAGCTCAGCTGCCGCGTGGCATCCACGGCCAACGTGACCATTTCCGCGCCTGGCACCACCATCGACGGCATCACGATGGCCGCCAACGACCGCGTGCTGCTCAAGGACCAGTCGACGGGCAGCCAGAACGGCATCTACGTCTGGAATGGCTCAGCGGTGGCGATGACCCGCGCGACCGACGCGGACGTCTCGGCGGACGTGACGCCTGGCATGTTCACCTTCATCGAGCAGGGCACAGTCAACGCCGACTCGGGCTGGGTGCTGACGACCGACGCGCCGATCACCCTGGACACGACCAGCCTGGTCTTCACCCAGTTCACGGGCGCGGGCCAGATCACCGCTGGCAACGGGCTCACCAAAACGGCCAACACGTTGGATGTCGGGGGCACGACCAACAGAATCACCGTGGCGGCCGATAGCGTGGATATCGCCGCGACCTACGTCGGCCAGACCTCGATCACCACGCTCGGCACCATCGCCAGCGGCACCTGGAACGGCACCACGATCGCCGTCGCCAATGGCGGTACGGGCCAGACGACGGCCAAGGCCGCCCGCGAGACAGGCCTCGGCGCGGCCGGCTACTACTCGAGCGCTACGCACGGCGCAGGCGCCACGATCAGCATCACCCAGGCCACGCATGGTTTGCGCTCCTCACGCGGCCTGGTCGTGCAGGCGCAGGTGGAATCCACTGGCGCCGTGGTCCTGCCCGACATCAGCGTGAATGCCAGCGGCGACGTGACAGTGACGTTTGGCGCCTCTCAGTCGGCCAACACCATCCGCGTGACCATCATCGGCTGATGCCCGAGTTCCGCAACACACTGCTGCCCTCGCCGGACAACACACTCGATGTCGGATCGAGCGCCGCGCGCGTACGCGATCTCTACGTCGCGGGCACGATCTACGCCCCCGATCTGCCGCGCCTCAATCAGTTGACCAATGGCGGCTTCGAGATCTGGCAGCGCGGTACCGGGGCGTTCACCGGTACTAGTGGCGGGGTGGTCTCCGCTGACCGCTGGTATCTCCAGGCGCGCGGGACGAGCGCCTGCACGTGCTCCAAGGACACAAGCACCATCGATGGCGGGGTGGGTGCGTCGATGTCGGTGGTGGTCACAGCGACCTCGACGACCAACACCGACACGACCAATTCCGCCACGGTGATGACCATGAACCTGAACGAGACTGGCGGCACGGCACAGCTGCTGGGCCGCCCGTGCTCGTTCTCGATTCGAGTCTTTTCGACCACCGCGAGCGCGGTGGTGACGCCGTACTTCTACGACAACACCGGCGCGGTCTTCACCAACGGCACGCCGGTCACGCTCAGCGCGAGCACGTGGACGACGATCACGATGACCTCCACCCAGAGCACCGCCTCGGGCGCCTGGTTCATCGGGGTGTTCTTTCACACGGTGGCCACGTACAAGCTCGACAACGCCATGCTGGTTCCGGGGTCAGCGGCGGCGACCTACACGCCGCTCTCTGCGGCCGACGAGCTGGTCCGCTGTCAGCGCTACTGCGAGGTCCTCGGCACCGATCAGAACTTCTCGAGCTTCGGCATTGGCCAGGTCACCACGACCACGCGGGCCATCACGACCATCACCTACAAGGCCACCAAGTCGGCCACGCCCACCATTACCTACAGTGCCGGAAGCACGTTTCAGGTCACCAATACCTCTGGCAACGGCGTCACCGGCACTGCCGTGAGCAACAGCATCGTCGGACTCAACACCGTCTCTGTGATCTGCGACGTGGCCTCAGGCCTGGTTGCCGGTAGCGCGACGCAGTTCATGGCCGCCAACACGCTCAGCGCCAAGATCCTGATCGAGACCGCCTGATGCCGATGCTCAGCAGTCGCCGCGTGCCCTGGCCGTACGACCTGCGCATTGCCCTGCGCTCACCGCCGCGTGATCCCGACCGGCTGATCGGCGAGTTCCACGGCGAGACCATTGGCTCGCAGCGGCCTGGGGCCATCGGCACCTATCGCGGCGCCGCGACCGCGTTCAACATGACGAGCGGCTTCATGATGCTGCCCACGGCCAACGGGCTGATGGTCAGCCGCAAGCAGACGAACCTGACGCCGACCTACCCACCGATGGCCGACTATGGCTCAGCGCCCGTGTATCGGGAAAGGACGTTCATGTTCCGTCCGACCGGTGGCTACGGGGCCAGCGTCCAGTCCAGCGGCAACGACCGCAGATACCATTACGCGCTCGATTGCTGGATCATCGGCGGCTACTTCGGCAAGGGGCCGCGCGTGCACCCGATCGTGCCCTCGTCAACTGATGGTCAGGTCTTTCGGTTCATCGAGGGCATTTATCCGGCGGGTGGGGTCGACAAGCTGTACGCGCTGGTGGGCTCGCGCGTGATCGTCTCGAACAACGACACCGATCCTGGCCAGGCGACGGTCGTCCAGCGCTCTACGCACCAGGCCACGGACGCGGCGCGCTTCACCGGCGGCTACGCGGGCGCGGTCGACGCGCTCTATATCGGCTGGTCGGACGGTGTGATCACCGAGTGGACGGGCACGACCGCTACGACGTGCACGCTGCCAGCTGGCTTTTCGCCGTCGCTGCTCGAGACGGTCGGCGACGAGTTGTGGGCAGCCGATCGCGATCGATCCATCATCCGCAAGTGCACCGCTGATCCGAAGGTGGCCGGCAGCTGGAGCGGCCCGATCCTGGTCGGCACGCCCTCGACCAGGATCACCGCCATTCGTCAAACCACAAATCGCCTGGTCATTTTCAAAGATGACGGCGATGTGTTCACCATCAATCAGGATGGCAGCGACAACGATCTTTTTCCAGGACTGCGGGTCTCGCGTGATCCGGACAACGGACGCACTGCCTGGGCCTGGCTGGGCGCGTTGTGGTTCAACGCCGGTCAGGCGTTCTACCGATTGGATATGCAGGGCGGCGCGGTACTCACTCCGGCCGGACCCGAGCGCATCCTGTCGAACCACTCGGAGGTGGCCGGCCCAGTCCAGGCATTCTGCGGTTGGAATGAGCAGCTGGCGTTTGCAGTGATCTACAACACGCTCAACAACACCACCTACCTGCTGTCGTACGGTAACTGGCAGCCGCTGACAGACGACTCGGGCACCAAGTTCAATTTCACCGACCAGTACGACGGTGCGATCGCGCACTGGACGGGGCGGCGTGCAACAGCGCTGTGGGTCAATTCCACCACCGGTGCCGACAGGCTCTACATCGGCTTCGACGACGGCCGGTATGACTGGATCAAGCTGGTCCCATTTCCGTTCGCGTCCAATTCTGGCGCCGAATTCAAGGACGGCCCGTCAACCATCGTGGTGCCACTGCACCACGCGATGTTTCAGGCGGACAAAAAGCACTGGGTCGGCTTCTCTGGCTTCGGGCCACGCTTCGATGCGACCGAAGGCTCGCGCATCAACCTGAGCTATCGCCTCTCTGGCAGCGCTGGGGCCACGCCCGAATCGCCCACGCAGAACTTCATCCCGCTGCCCGATCCGATTACGGCCAACGGCCAGCGCGTCGACATCCTGGGTCCGCCCCTGGTGGCCAACGCGATCGAACTCAAGCTCGAGATCGACGCGACGACGACCAATTACACGCCGGTGCTCGAGGGCGTGGGCGTCCACGAGCGGCTGGTGCCCGCCTTTCGCCGGGACTTCGCGTTCACCCTGAACGCCAATGACATGGTGGCGCGCCGAGACGGGTCGGTCATGCGCCAGCGGGGCTCCCAGCAGCGGGCCCTGCTGCAGCAGGCGGCCGAGACGCCTGGGCTGATTGCCGTCGAGTTGCCCGACGAAAAGCTGTACAACGTGGCGCTGTTCGACTTCCAGGAGCGCTTCACGCCGCACGAGCAGCGCGGGGGACTGGGCGCGCTGGTGGATGTGCAGTTGACCGAGTTTCGGATCACCGAGATCTACGGCATCATCCGCCGTTTTCGGGGCACCACCATCGGCGAGTGGCGTGGGTTCAGCATAGGCATCATGAGGTTCATGTGAGATGACTGGAACGACCGTAGAACTGGCTCTGAAGACCGCCATCGACGCGGACGACCTGGCCGACTATCTGACGATCAGCGAAGTGGCCAACTTGCAGACGCTCGATGCGCTGTTTTCGAACACGACTGGCCACAATCATGGCGGGGCCCATCAAGGCGGCCCGATCACCGCTATCCCTATCACCGCGCTGCCGGATGGCTCGGTCACCTCGGCCAAGATCGCCGATGGCACGATCGCCACCGGCGACCTGGCCAACGGCGCGGTGACAACCGACAAGATCGCCGCTGGCGCGGTCTCGAATGTCCAGATCGCGCAGTTCTCCGGCGTCACGATGTCTTCGACGATCTACTCGGCGCTCAGCGGCGCGATCACCATCGACATGAGCCCGTCGGGTGGGGTGATCGCGGTCGTGTTGTTCGGTGCCGCGAAGTACAGCGGTAGTGCGGGGCGGGCACAGTACGGGATCAAGATCGATTCGGGCTCCGTCCAGGATTGTTCGCGGCCTGATCCCTCGAGCGTGTTCGTGACTTCGGGTGGTGTCGCCACCGCGTCAGTGGCCACTGGCTCGCACACGGTGACGGCGATGATCAGATCGGTCGACAACGTCTCCATCGTCTCCGACGGTGGGTTCATGGTCGCGATCGGGCTCAAGCGATGACCGCCGTCACCAGGTCCATCAACCTCGACCAGCTGTCGGGCGAGTTTCGCGCGGCTGGTCTGCCAGGCCAGCTGTTCTTGGAGGCTGACGATCTCACCGCTGTCGAGGCCGATGGCTCGAGGCGCGACCTGACCGCCCAGGAGGAGGGGCTGGTAAATGCGCACGTGGCCATGCGCGATGTCACCGACGCCGAATACGCCGCCGAGTTCCAGAATCCCAGCACGACCGCCGCGCGGCGTCAGGAGATCCGCGACATCACCGCCGGTCTGCTGCCACGCGAGCAGGTGCCGGTCGACGGTCCGCCCCCACCACCACATGGCAAGGCCGACCATATCGCCGAGGTGAAGGCCGCGGCCACGTTCCAGGAGCTGCACGACGCGGTCGTGGCCGAGTTTGAAGCGGTCCGATGAGCATCAGGCCGGTCAGGTTCAACGCCGACGGCTCGATCGACGCGGTCTACGACGAGGAGGGCCATACGGGCACGATCCCGGCTGGGCAGGTTGTCTGGGCTAAAGATGCCTTCGACCGCGACAATCACAACTACATCGTGCTCGTCTGTCCCGATGGCTGCGGTGCCTCGTCGGTTCATCCGGTGGGTGGGGGCGCTGCTCCAATTGAGGTGCAGCAGCTGTTTGTCGACAAGACACAACGGGATGGGTGTGCGTGCGGCGTGTGCGCGGCGGGCGATACCACCGCGCTGCCCGAGTCACACGTGCGCTTGAACTGCAATCGCATGGATGGACCTGGGCGCTGGACGCTGGCATAGGAGGGCGCAATGCCGGACATGTTTCATGTCGTCTACCACGAGACGACCAGGCGCATTGACGGACTCGAGCCAAAGGGCGGGGTTGGCCCTGATCACAAGGTCGCCGTCATCCACGATATGGCCGAATACGAGAACCTGCGCCGCTACGACCCCGCGTATCTGAGCGCCGACGGCGAGCACATCGTGGGAGCTCCACCGGCATGACCGACTTTGTGGTGGGCCCTGGCGTGGCCGCTGCCATCGAAGCGGCGGGCGATGAGGCACGCTCGAATGAGATCTACATCATCAACGAGCCTGCTGGCCAGCGTGTGAGTCAGACCATAGGCCGCGATGCACTCTGGTACTGGCTGGAAGCCGATAACAAGGTCCAACGCCTCCCTTTCGAGTAGCGGCCCCCGAGCCGCCGCCGCCACCCGCGGTCGAGTGGTATGGCAGCCCGAACTACTGGCACGGGCGGCCGAATGGTCCGCCGATTGCACTGGTCATTCACACGATGGGGGGTTCGTTGGCCGGCACCGACTCGTGGTTTGCTCAGTCGATGTCGCAGGTCAGCGCACACTATGGCGTCGGGCTGGACGGTACCGTCCACCAGTACGTGCAGCTCGGTGATCGGGCCTGGGCCAACGGGGTGCTCGAGACTGGCAATCTGTGGCCTGGGCCCGACCACGTCAATCCCAACGACCTGACGGTGAGTGTCGAGACTGAGGATCTCGGCAACCCGAGTCAGCCGGTGACGTCCCAGGAGTACGAAAGCACGCTCTATGTCTGCCAGCTGGCGATGTCTGCCTACCCCGACATCGAGTGGCTGCTGAGCCACTCGGACATCAGCCCGTCGAGTCGGCCCAACTGCTGCGGTGATCGCTGGAAGGATTCGGGGCAGTTCTGGAACCTGGCCCTGGCCTTGGGATTGGGGACTGTCTCGTGAGACGCGGCCGATGCTACGGGCGCCTGGCGGGGCTGATCTGGTCCTGGTATGGCTGGGGTGGCTGCCAGCGCTGGTATCGGCACGACTGGAGACATGTATGAACATCGCTCTGGCGCCTGTTTCAGTGGGGACCATCCTGGCCTTGCTGGTGCTGATCCTCGTGATCGTGCTCGCCGTAGTGGGTCAACTCGACTACCTGCACGCCGGGTTGATCGGCGGGCTGGCCGTCGCGCGGCTGCTGTAAATGAAAAGGCCCCCGGTAGAGGCGGGGGCCAGTGAAGGAAACGGGGCGGGATTACTTCTTGGTTCTGGGGACGCGGCCGACCATAAGGTAGATGACGCCTAGTGTGCCCACGAGCACGAGTACGACGGGTACCCAGCCAAACTGGGCGACGGCTTCGAGAGAGATTGGTCCAAACATTTGGTGGTGAGGTCTTTCGTTTCAGGGAAGGGGTTCGCCCAGTAGCCGTTCAAGGCGCTCAAGGCGGTGCAGGATGCGACCGCAGCGCCAGTAGATGAACAGCGGCAGGAACAGGAACCACACGTAGAGGACGATCAGCGCAATCACGACGATGCCGCCGAGGGCAGCTGCCAATGAATTGATAGGCGCCATCAGTCGTCATCCAGGCCAGCCAGGGCCTTGAACAGACGCCAGCCGCCGAAGACGATCGCGCCCCAGGCGATGATGTAGTGCCCGCCAGGGGGCGTGACCGAGTAGGTCACGACCGTGACGGAGACGCCGATGAGCACGATGGCCAGCGGCACGAGGATGCGCATCAGAAGTACGACAGATAGCCGCCGTAGAAGGCTGAGCAATCTGCCCGCGCGAGCCACTCGTAGCCTGGGTAGGCGTAGACGTTGACACTTGCGCCGTACGGCCACTGGTAGCCGCAGATGGGACTGAAGATGCCGCCGAAACGGCGCTGCCACTCGCCGTATTTGCTGACGCCGAACCAGCCCTGACTGATCAGGTTAGTGCAGACAGCGGCCTGCACCTGAACCAGACTCTGGTCTTGGATCGAGTTGTAGACGCGGATGATGTTGGCGTAGCCAAAGCTGGGCTCATAGCGTGCGCCGATGGCGCAGTTCTGTAGCTCGCCGACCTGGGCGCTGGCCGTGCCAGCAAGCGGCAAGGCCAGAACGAGAACGAGGGCCAGCGCGACCGTGGCGCGACCGATACAACGGTAGGATCGAAGATGCATGGGCGAAGACCAACTCCTTCGTCTGTGCGGGCGTCCCGGCCGCTTCCAACGACCGGGGCGCCAACTCCCTACCCTGACCTTATGGTCAAGGCGCGGCGAGTATAGTGCGTGCCTCGATCAGACGCCAGCGTTGCTGGCGGGGCAGTGCTCGGGGCAGTACGGCGGCGGCAGCTTTGGCCCGCCCGGCACGTAGTGTGCGTGCCCGCAGTCTGGACGAATCGGGCGAAAGCGCGCGTCGTAGCGTGTGCCATCCCAGCGACTGATGAGCACGCCGCAGTTGCCGCAGTGTTGCTCGCGGCGCGCCTCGAAGGCCTCGTCAGTCTGGTACAGGTCGCTCAGGCGCATCTATCACGATTTAGGTCTATCAAGGGCCTGACTCAGGCGGTAGATAGCATCGGGGTCAATCTCGTTTT
>Ga0126382_10001059_pt1 | contig 11144 bp, 10 predicted proteins | sample PanSoiMetPlot_30_FD_92548 | JGI IMG/M metagenome (GOLD analysis project Ga0126382, IMG submission 92548) | Tropical forest soil microbial communities from Panama - MetaG Plot_30 | ecosystem: Environmental > Terrestrial > Soil > Tropical forest > Bulk soil | place: Panama | collected 2016-02-17 | reverse complement strand
CGTGGTCGTAGGCGTAGTGGCCGTAGCCGGGGAGGGCGGGGTCCGAGAAGGCTGTGACGAGGGGCGAGGCGATCTGGCGCCCGAGCTGCGTGTCGTCGAGGCCGCGGAGGAGCCACGAGCGCCCCGCGTAGGCCGTCTCCATCTTGAGCCCGCGGTCGAGCTCCACGGGATGCCCTACGATCTCGTGGGAGACCAGCGTGTTGTAGTGCGGGTCGGTGACCACCGTGACCTCGCGTTCCGAGGTGGGCAGGGAGGGCGCCGCCGCGAGCTCGACCGCGTCGCGCGCGATGGCCAGCGCGAACTCCTCGAAGGGCGGGAAGACGATCATCGGCTCGTGCACGCCGCGGAGGAGGATCTCCCAGCCGCGCTGGTGGCCGAGCACGTCGTAGATCTCCTGGCTATTGCTCTCGCCGTTGGCGACCACGTAGCAGAGCCCCTGGGTCAGGGCGAAGGCCTGATCGATGAGCGCGCCCTCGGAGGAGGCGAAAAGCTCCCGGCTGAGCTGGCTCATGGTCGACACGTAGTTGTAGCCGATGCTCGGATGCGCGCTCTTCACCTGCCGGGAGATCTCGCGGGTGAAGCGCGTCATCTCGCCCAGCTCCAGGGTGCGCGGATCGATCTCGTACACCGCGGGCACGGTGTCCCGGCAGACGCGCACCGGATGCAGGCGCGTGTCCGAGAGCGCCGCGCCGAGGGGCCCGAACTTGCCGCGCGCCTGCGCCTTCCACTCCGCGTTGGCGAGGGCTCGGCGATACGCCGCCTCGAGCCCGTCGGCAAGGACGCGCTCGAGGTCGGGCAGGTCGGCCTCGCCCAGACCGCGTCCGAAGTAGCCCGGCGCGACCGTGGCATCGCCCGCGAGGACGCGAACGCCGAAGCCCATGGTCGCGTCCTCGCCCGCGCCCTTGGCGTCGCCGTTCTCCGCGGCCGCGTACTTGCCCTCGACGATCTCGAGGCGGATGTCGGCGTAGCGCAGGTGCGGTCGGGTACGGGAGGCGACGAGATCACGCACGAGGGGGGTGACGCGCTCGATCAGGTCTGTGTTGATGGCGGTGGGCATGGACGCTACAGGGGCTGGAAGGGCTCGACCCAGACGGTCTCACCCGTTCGGACGTCGCCTCGTTCCTCCTCGATCACGATGAAGCAATTCGCCGCTGTCATCGACGTGAGAATGCCCGAGCCCTGCGGACCGGTGGTGCGCACCTCCCAGTGATCGGTGGCCCAGGACAGGACGCCGCGCTTGAACTCGCGCCGGCCGACCTTCTTGCCGAGTGGCTCCGCGGCCGTGGCGTGAAAGGGTTGGCCAAAGAGCTCGCGTCGGCCCGCGAGCTTCCACAGGGCGGGGCGAACGAAGAGATGAAAGGTGAGCATAGAGGCGACGGGGTTGCCCGGCAGGCCAAAGAAGTGCGCGCGGCCGATGCTGCCCGCAGCCAGGGGCCGCCCCGGTTGCATCGCCACCTGCCAGAAATGAATGCCCCCCGCTTGCTGCAGCACGGATTTCACGAGGTCGTAGTCGCCCACCGAGACGCCGCCCGAGGTGAGGACCACGTCGGCGTGCTCGGCGGCGCGCAGGAGTCGCGCGTGCAGCTCGTCGAAGTGATCGGGCACGATGCCATCATCCACCGCCTCCGCGCCCGCTGCCTCCACCAGCCCGCGCAGCGAGAAGCGATTGGAGTCGAAGATCTGACCGGGCTTGCGCGCAGTCCCCGGCTCGGTGACCTCGTCGCCCGTGGAGAGGATGGCGACGCGCGGCTTCTGGCGCACGAGGAGCTGGGCGAGGCCCAAAGAGGCGGCGACGCCGATCTCCTGGGGACGGAGGACGCTCCCCGCCGCGAGCACCACCGCGCCTGCCTGCACGTCCTCGCCCCGATGCCGGACATTGACGCCGCCCGCCATGGGCCCCACAACCACACGGTCACCCTCGCGCTCGACGTTCTCTTGCAAATACACCGTGTCCGCTCCCGCCGGCATGGGGGCGCCCGTCATGATGCGCAGCGCCTCGCCTCGCTGGAGGATGCCGGAGAACACCGAGCCCGCGGCGAGCTCACCCACCACGGCGAGCGCGCGTGTGCCGGTGGCCGGAATGTCCGTTGCAGCCACCGCGTAGCCGTCCACCGCAGAGTTGGTGGTGGGGGGCACGTCCATCTCCGAGCGGACGTCCTCGGCGAGGACGCGGCCGAGCACGGAGGCGAGGGGGAGGAGCTCGGGCGATGCGATGGCGGTGACGCGATCCAGGATGTGCGTCTGCGCGTCCCGCACCGAGATCATGCGCGCATTATAGCGCCGCCGTCGTGAGGGAGCAGGGAGCAGTTGTGCTAGGATGACGCCGCCATGCTGGTCACCTGTCAGCGCTGCGGATGGCAGGGCGAGAATGCTCGATACTGTTCGCGATGCGGCGCTGATCTCGGCTCTTCGTCCACCGCCGCGCCGAGCGTGTTCGCCCCGCCGCCCGCGGTCACGACCGTCCCCACCTACACGCGTGTCACCACCGCGCTGCGCCCCGCAGGCTTCTGGATCCGCTTCGTGGCTGTGCTGATCGACGGCGTGGTGCTCCTGGTCGCCCAGGGCATTCTCTTCAGCGTGGGTTGGGTCCTCTCCGGCGGGTCCATGGGCGATCGCATCGCCATCAAGGCCGCGGTCAACTTCTTCGGCACGCTCATCGGCGCCGCCTACGGCATCTTCTTCCACTGGCTCTGGGGCCAGACCATCGGGAAGATGGCGCTCCAGATCAAGGTGGTGAGCATGGACGGAGGCCCCCTATCCTTCGGGCAGGCCGTCGGCCGCTACTTCGCCACGTTTCTCTCCGCGCTCATTCTCTGCATCGGCTTCATCATGGCCGGCATCCGCTCGGACAAGCGCGCGCTCCACGATCTCCTGGCCGGCACGCGCGTCGAGCGGCTCTAGGTCGTGACCCTTCCATGGCGCTCCCGCTCCCGCTCCGCAATCGCCTGGCCGAGCTGATCCTCGACGCCCTCCACGATGCAGGCGCCCGCGAGGCTCTTGCGGCGATGGTCAAGGTCTGCGGCAACCCGCACGCCCTGGAGAGCGCGGGGCCGCTGCCGGAGGCCTTCCCCGAGGACATCTTCGATCGGCGGGACGGCGGCTGGCACATCAAGGGCGCCTATCGCCAGTACGCGGGGGAGCTGCTCGAGCGGGCGGAGCGCGCGCGGCGGATCCTCCATGTGCGCCCCTTCGACCCACCCGATCCTCCGCTCGCCACCGCTCTCGTCTCCGCGGCCCTGCTCTTCCACGCGCATCTCTACTTCGAGGTGCATGAGCTGCTCGAGCCTTACTGGCTCCGCGCCGAGGGCAGCGATCGCGAGGCGCTCCAGGGGCTGATCCAGGTGGCGGTGGGCTTCGCCCATCTCGCCAACGGAAACGTGAGCGGGGCGCAGTCCCTGCTCCATGATGGCTGCGCGCGGGTGCTGGAGCGGAGCCTGGAGGGCGTGCCTCTCGATCCCTTCGGCCGAGCGCTGCAGCGCACGCTGGATCGGCTCCTCGCCCTTGGCGAGGACGCGCCCCAGGGCTTCGACTGGAACGAGGTGCCGCGCTTCCCCGTGAAGACGGGCAATGACTGACGCCGGGTCGCCACGCCTCGTGGGTCGGCACAGTCTGATCACGGAAAGCGACGAGATCGCTTGCCCCGATCGCTTCGGCGTGCGGACGCGGCACGAGCTGCAGTTGCCTACGACCCCGTGTTCTACTGCGCCGCGCTGCCTCCCGCGCCACACATCCGTGGCGGCTCTTCCCGCCGCGGCGCGCGGCCACCGAGTACGTGGCGGAATGCGACGGTGAGGAACGCGCCGGGACGAGCGTCGGCGCAAGGACTGGCTATCGGCACCTGGCGGGAGCTGATCGAGCGTCACGCCACGCACATCTGAATCCACACGAGGAGGAGCGACCATGGAGCTCGAACTCGCCGGCAAGACCGTTCTCGTCACGGGAGGCAGCAAGGGCATCGGCCGGGCGACGGCCCACGTCATGGCGGCAGAGGGCGCCCGCGTGCTGATCTGCTCGCGGAACCAGGCGGCCCTGGACGAGGCGGTCTCCTCGATCCGCAAGGACACGGGCAAGAGCGTGGAAGCGATTTCGGCCGATCTCAGCACCCTCGAGGGCGTGCAGTGGACAGCGGCGGAGGCTGTGCGCCGCTTGGGGCGACTCGACATCCTCGTCAACAACGCGGGCGCGATCAAGGGCGGAGACTTCCTCACCATGCCCGACGAGGAGTGGACGTCGGGCTGGAGCCTGAAGCTCCTCGGCTACATCCGCATGGCCCGCGCCGTGTTCCCGCGCATGCGCGAGCAGGGCGGGGGACGCATCGTGAACGTGGTTGGCATGGCCGCACGCAATCCCGCTGCCACCTACATGACGGGCGGAGCCGCCAACGCGGCATTGATCAATTTCACCAAGGCGCTCGCCGACCTCGGGGCGCCGTCGAACATCCTGGTTACCGCCGTCTCGCCCGGCCCAGTCAAGACGGAGCGCTGGGACAACCTGCAGCGTCAGCAGGCGGAAGCCGCGGGCCAGGACCTCCAAGCCTATATAAAGGAGCAGAACCGGAGCTTCCCCCTGGGTCGGATCGCCCTGGCCGAGGAGGTGGCGGACCTCGTCTGTTTCCTGGCCTCGAAGCGAGCGTCCTTCCTGACAGGGATCGCGATCACGCTCGATGGAGGAATCAGCCGGGGGGTCTATCTCTGATCCCCCGAGGGGGAGCCCCGCCCCCCCCGACCCGGGAGACCCCTTAGCACCTCGTGAAATAAAGAACGCCGCCTGTTCAACTATGCGAACTTGTCCCTTGACACTCGATTGGCGCATCAGTATGGTACGCGCACGCAAAACGGGTCTTCTCCTATGGACCCGTCGAGCGGACGCGCTTTTACGGGGGTGTTCCCCCATGCGCCGCCGGTGAGCCGGGGAAAGTAGAACCTTCGGTCCTGATCGCGGCAGGAGGCTAGCGATGCCCGCAAAGCTGTTCGTCGGCAATCTCTCCTTCCAGGCCACGGAGGAAGATCTCCGTGAGCTGTTCCAGCAGGCCGGCACGGTCGAATCCGTTCGCATCGTGACCGATCAGTTCACCGGGCGTCCGCGAGGCTTCGGGTTCGTCGAGATGACGACGAAGGAAGAATCTGCCAAGGCCATCGAGATGCTCAATGGGCGTCTCTTCCGCGACCGCAATCTCGTGGTCGACGAGGCTCGGCCTCAGCCGCAGCGTGGCGCGGGTGGCGGCGGCCCTCGTGGTGGGGGAGGCGGGCCCCGCACCGGCGGACCGGGCGGCGGCGGAGGCGGCTGGCGCCGCTAGACACGAACGGGCCCCGGAGAAAATCCCGGGGCCTTTTCTCGGTCCTGATATACTCGTCAGGTGACGATATGATCAAGAAGCCTGGTGTCCCGGCCCCGGCGTTCGCGAAGCGGATCGGATCGATCGTGGATCTGCGACGCAGCGTGGAATTCCGTCCGCTTGAGACGGAAGAGCTCGTGAACAGATTCAAGGACTCGCGCTTTCCCTTCGGCTGGACAGTCAACCCGTTCCGTGGCTGCGAGTACGGATGCCGCTATTGCTACGCGCGCCCCACCCACGGCTACCTCGGCCACACCGATCCCAACGAGTTCGAGCGCCGCATCTACGTAAAGCGCGCGGACATGACGAAGCTGATGGCGCGTCTCACCAAGGCTCGCGAGAGTGGAGAGGAAGTCGCCATCGGCGCCGTGACTGATCCCTACCAACCCGCGGAGGGGCGGTTCGGGGTGACGCGCCAGGTGCTCGAGGCCGTCTCCCGGCTGCCCGGGCTTCGCGTGGGCATCACGAGCAAGTCGGCCGGGATCACGCGCGATCTCGACCTGCTTGTCGCCATCGCGGGGCAGAGCGACCTGATCATCAACGTCTCGCTCGCCTCGATGGATGCCGATCTGCTCCGGCGCATCGAGCCGCGCGCGCCGCGCCCCGATCTTCGGCTCGACGCGATGGCGAAGCTGTCGGCCGCCGGCGTTCCCGCGCGGCTCTTCGCCATGCCCCTGCTTCCCTACCTCACGGACGGCGAGGATGCGCTCCGCGCCCTCTTCACCGCAGCGCGCGCGGCGGGAGCCCGGGAGGCGATCTGGAACGTGCTCTTCCTCCGCGGGGAGACCCACGGCTTCTTCATGGATTTCATTCGCGCCGCGTTTCCCGACCTGGCGCCGCGCTACCGCGCGCTCTACGGTACGGGCGCCTCGGCCAACGCGGCGTATCGCGAGCGCATCGACGAGCTCGGACGACGTTTGACGGCGGAGATCGGCTTTCCGGGACGCACGCGCTCGGACCGCATGGCCGAGGAACGGCCGGCGCGGCCGCGGCAGCTACTGCTCGAGCTCTAGCTGGACGGCGCGCTCGGCCTCCGGCTCGGCCTCTGTCACCGGGTGCAGCCCGTTCTGCTCGATGAGGGGACGGAACTTCTCGTAGAGCTCCTCGACCTTCGAGACGTAGTACTCGGTGTTCTCGTCGGGCTCGGCAGGATTCCATTCCGTGGCGAGCTTAGCCGCCTCGTTGACCTTGACCCGCTTATCGGCGCCGCAGACGTAGTAGGAGACCTGGTCGCCCGGCTGGTAGGGGCGGGCCGAGCGCAGGGCCAGCTCGTAGGCCGCCGCCGGGTTGCGTCGGCCGTCACGGAGCTTGTCCTGGTAGCCCGCCACCGACTCCTGGAGCGTCTCCGTCTTCATGAAGTGCTTCGCGGGCACGCGCCGCCTCTCGAAATCCTCGCGCCAGCGCGCGACGAGGGCGGGGATCTCCGCCCGCCGGCCGCTCAGGAGCAGGCGAAACATTTCCTCCATCCACAAGCGCTGGAAGAGCTCGATGCCGCGCGAGCGGAGGCCCGAGCCCTTGACGAGGAGCTTGCCGCGCGCATCGAGGAGGACGTAGTTCTTCATCTTGTACGAGAGCATCGCTTCGTAACGCCCGTCGAGCTCGAGCTGGATCCCGGCGGGCAGGGCGGATTCGAGGGCGCCCACGAGCTGGCCCTCGTCGTGGCCCTCGGGGGCCACGAAGTAGATGCCGTCGGTGTCTACCTCGATGACGGCCGCACCCAACTCGCCGAGGCGCGCCACCAGGGTCTGCACGAGATCGCGACCTTCCGCCGTCACCTGGTTGGCCGCGTCGTAGTCGTTCCAGTGCCCCTGGGAGAAGGCGAGATAGCCGTAGAAGGAATTGATCAGGATCTTGAACGTCTGCTGCAGCGCGCCGGCCTGCGAGCGCTCCTCGGCGGAGGGCGCCTCGCGCGCCGCCCGCTTGGCCGCCACCCGGAACTCGCGGAGATCGCGCAGGAGGGTGGGGAAGACCCCGAGCGAGTCGGAGGCGGGCGCGATGCCGCGGGCAAGCATGAGCGAGGGATAGAGCGACGTGACGTCCACGTGGAGGACCCGGCTCGCGACGCCCGAGAGGAGCATGGCGGTGTAGCCTCCCGCTACGCCCTTGCCCGTGGATGGCGCCGGCACCGCGCGTCCCTGGTGGAGGCACTCGCGAAGGAGAAGCCCGTCGATCTTGGTCGCGTTGCCGCGCAGGACCACCGACTCGTAGGACAGGGGCAGGGCCTGCGCCTGCACGAAGTAGGACTGCGACAGGATGGCCGACAGGGCAAGCGTCTCGATGACGTCGTCGCGGGCGTACGCCATCAGGGTCGCCGGGTCTTCGCGGAAGATGCGCGGGATGTCTTCCGGCGGGAGATACGTCCGATCGGGCGCGGCGACACCAAAGTGGCGCGCCACGTCCTTGAGGCCGTAGGATTCCAGATCGCGCGCGGCCACGTCGTAGAGCTGGGCGAGAATCCAGGTGTCCACGATGTGTCGGCCTTCTACTCGATAGCGCCGATAGCCGATGGTGCGCTCGGCGACCTGCATGCGCGAGGGATAGCCGGAGAGCAGGGAACCGTCGCGTCCCCACCGGAGCGGCACCTTGAGCCGGCGCGCCCGCGCCTCCATGTACTCGAGGTCGAAGCGGAAGATGTTGTGCCCCTCGAGCACGTCGGGATCGCGCTCGGCGATGAGGCGGCCGCACTCGCGCAGAAGATCTGCCTCCGACATCTCCGACCCCGAGAGCACGGTCTGAAAGCCGGTGGAGTCGGCCATGGCGATGGCGATGATGCGGTCCGACTCCCGGGCCGCGTGAGGGAACTCGAAGCCCGGGGCGGTGGTGACCTCGATGTCCACCGCCATTCGGCGGAGATCGCCGAAGCTCATCCCAAGGAACGACGTGCGGCCGGTGCGGAGCAGGAACTGGTGCACGGGATCCTGGAAGAACTGGTAGGGCGCGTCGGGAGCGCCTGGTATGCGTGTGGAGACCTCCCGGCAGTGATCCCGCGCCTTGAGGCACTGCGACCACGACGGGAACTCGGCGAGCCAGCGATAGAGGCCGGGGCCATCCAGCGGCGTGACGGTCGCGTCGCCCTTGAAGTCCTTGAGGAGATCGGGATCGGCGAGGAGCAGAAACGGCCGGAACGGCTCCGTGCTGACGCGCCTCTCGCCATCGTGCGAGTACACCCGCATGGTGGAGTCCCCGGGAGCGAAGGCGAGGAGGCCGGAGACTCCCGCCCGCCCGAAGAGCAGGCGGTTGTCATAGAACGGCAGGGGCGGCTGCGTCAATTCAGCAGGCCGATGAGGCGGTGGAGCTCTTGCCGCGCGAGCGTGTAGCGCGGCTCGATGGCGATGGCGCCCTCCAGCTCGCGGATGGCTTCGCGGACCTTGTGCTGCCGCGCGTAGACGCGAGCGAGGTTGAAGAAGGGGAAGTGGCGGGGTTCGTAGCGCGGAGCCGACTTGGCGCGCTCCAGCCACTCCACCGCTTCGTCACCTCGACCGAGCTCGATCAGGTACGCGCCGATGTCGTTGTAGGGATTGCCGAAGCTCGGATCCACCGCGATGGCGCGCTTGCACTCCGCGATGGCCTCCTCGTGCTTGCCCTGATAGGACAGCGCCCAACCGAGGAAGGTGTGCGCCTCCGCGGTGGGGCGCACGGCGAGCGAGCGCTGATAGTGATCGATGGCCTCGTCCAGGCGTCCGGCCATCTGGGCCTCGTAACCCCGCTCGAAGTGCTCGCGGGCCTCCGCCGGCCACTCGCTCTCGTTCAGCTCCACGCCATCGCGCCTCGTCGATCGTCTCTGCAGGGTATTCCGCCGCTCTCGCGCCGTCGCTTCGATTGTACCGCAGGAGGGCGCGATATACTTCCGCGCATGACTACATCCTCGTGTCTGAGCGCGCTCGCCGTCGTGATGCTCGTCGCCGTCGGTTGCACGCGTCCCATCAGCTTCGAGAGCGCCACCCCCCAGGAGCCCGTTCGCGTGGAGGGGCGCCTGAGCAAACCCGACGGCGCGGGTCCCTTTCCCGCGCTCGTCCTCCTGCACGGCTGTCAGGGCGTCTCGCCGCAGGTGAACGACTGGGCGCGCTGGCTGGCCGACCGCGGCTACGTCGCCTTCGTCGTGGATAGTTTCGGGCCCCGGAAGGAACCGGCCGACTGCAAGGCGGACGACGATGAGAAGCCGGGCATGCCCTCCACCGCGCGATTCGACGACGCCATCGGCGCCCTCAAGTACCTCCAGGCCCAGTCCTTCGTCATCCCGGAGCGGGTTGCCTCGTTCGGATGGTCGCAGGGCGGCGTCTTCGCCATGTCCGTGATCAACGGGCCGACGCTCACGCGCGCCCGTGTCCGCGGCGTCATGCTGCCCATGGTCGGCTATGCGGCAGCCATCGCCATGTATCCGGGAGGCTGCCGCGACTACGCCAAGGAGCTGGTGATCCGCCCGCTCCTCCTGCTCATCGCGGGGTCGGACGACTGGACGCCGCCGCGCTATTGCCGGGAGATGGCCACCAACGAGAAGGCGCGCGGGGCGGACGTGACCTTCGTGGAGTATCCCGGGACGTATCACTACTTCGACGTGGTCGGACAGCAGAAGACGGTGCTGAGGCAGATCGAACAACCTTTCAACCTCGGCACCTACGGTGTCACCGTCGCCTACGACGCTGCCGCCGCCGACGACGCGCACCGGCAGGTGGAGACCTTCCTGGCGCGCGTCCTCAAGGGCAGTCCGTCTCGATGAGGGCTCCTCGTTGCCCTCTCACGGGGCGGCGTGCTAGCGTGAGCGACTGACCCATGGATGCCTCCGTCGAGCTTGTCAAGCGACTGCTCCCCGTGGTGGTGCACATCCACACAGAGGTGCCGTCCGCGCATCCGTCCACCCGCATGCTGGGCGACGAGCGCATGGGCACGGGCACCGTGGTGGACTCGAGTGGCCTCATCCTCACCGTCAATTACGTGGTGATGGGCGGCGAGACGATCCAGGTGAGCTTCGCGAAAGGGCGCTCGCAGCGGGCGGAGATCGTCGCCCAGGACTTCGAGCTGGGTCTGGCCCTTTTGAAGGTGAAGCGCACGGGGCTGCCCGCGGTGCCCGTGATGTCGTCGGAGGATCTCGATCGCGGCGAGCCCGTGTTTGCGGTGGCCTCCCAGGGCCCGCGCGAGCGCCGAGTGTCGGGTGGGCTCCTCAGCTACCTGGGCGAGTTCGAAACGTACTGGGAGTACATGCTGGAGCGGAGCCTCGTCTCCACGGCATCCAATCCCGGCTTCGGCGGTGGGCCGCTCTTCACCGTGACGGGGCGCATGGTAGGCGTCGTCTCCCTCAACCTCGGGGAGATCGTGCGCTCGTCCCTCGCCGTCCCCGGTGAATGCTACCTGAGCAACCGCGAGGAGTACCTCCGCCACGGGCGTGTGGTGAGCCGGGCGCCACGCGCCTGGCTCGGCGTCTACGCGCATCCGCTGGAGGAGGGCCTGGTGGTCGCGGGGCTCGTGCCGGGCGGTCCCGGCGCCAAATGCGGCATCAAGGAAGGCGACGTCCTCGTGTCTCTCGACGACCTGCAGGTGCCGACGCTCAAGGAGCTCTACCGCTCCCTGTGGCGCCGCGGCCCCGGCGAGCGCATCGAGCTCGAGGTGATGCGCGACAGCAAGCTCAAGCGTCTCGACGTGACGGGCGGCAATCGCGCGGACTTCTACAAGCAGATCTCCTGACCAGGAGGGCCGTCGTGGATCTGGGACTCAAGGGCAAGGTGGCGCTGGTCGTGGCGGCGAGCAAGGGCATGGGCAAGGCCTCGGCCATGGGCTTCGCGGCCGAGGGCGCGCACGTCGCCATGTGCGCCCG
>Ga0126382_10001057_pt1 | contig 11156 bp, 7 predicted proteins | sample PanSoiMetPlot_30_FD_92548 | JGI IMG/M metagenome (GOLD analysis project Ga0126382, IMG submission 92548) | Tropical forest soil microbial communities from Panama - MetaG Plot_30 | ecosystem: Environmental > Terrestrial > Soil > Tropical forest > Bulk soil | place: Panama | collected 2016-02-17 | reverse complement strand
TGGCTCCATCCGTAGGTCAGCGTCGCCTGTTAAATTAACCACCTCTGTGCCTTTAGGAACTTCGGTTACAACGACTACGCGTTATCATGGAATTAGTCCTAACGGAAAGTCGGAAGATCGAGGTCGAGTACATCAAAAGCGATATAGAAAAAGACAAACACCGCACTGACGATATACACTAACCGCCAGAGACACACATAAGTCGGAAATCCAAAATGCCGCGGCTTCGTAACCAATCTAGGGAAGAAATATTATGACATTCACCGCAGCCGTTCAACACTTACAGGTGAAGAGACAATTGACGAAGTGGGATAAGATGAAGTCAATGAGCCGATATTTTCTTACCAGATAACCGCCGGCTCGGCCCGCTCTCGCGTTAGCGGGCCGAGCCTTCCTCTCGTCCCCTCGCCAGAATTATCCAGGAAGAACACGTTAAAAGCTTATTTTAAACCCAACCACGAGTTCTGGGCCCATGTTTGCGCTAATGCGATTGGGAACGGTCTGGTTGTCTTCAAAATGAATCATTTCATACCCGATCCCGAGATACACTTGACCGCCGTGGTTGGCTTGTCCCCACAATTGATATCCGCCGGTTAGATCCGTGGAAAATAGGAGCGGGAGAGTTGAGAATCCCAGCGAACTGAGCCAATCAGCGGATACAAAGAATGGTCCTCCGGGACTCCATTCCGCTCTCAACCCTAGTTGGGGCGCTGCCTTGGCAAAGCTGCGAGCCGCAGTAAGCCCCCCAGGACTTTTTAGGTTGTAGTCAAAGTTAAATATAGCAAACCCCACAGCCGGATAGAAAGACGCCCTCGCCCCTTCATCATTTCGAAAAGAGAGACGGTATGTATAGCCGCCGCCGTACCAATCAAGCTGCGTGTTCGCACTGACAGGAGAACCCGCTGGAAAAGTGGTACCGTTGCTGACTAGAGTGCTACCGAGAGTGTCGTTGCCGGAAAGTCTCACGAAGCGGGCAACTCCGTATACTTCGTTATTGTCCCAGCTTAGAGTTACAGCGGTATCTCCTATCGGCGCTTGATCGATTCCTATTTCATGAAATTTTGGTCGGTCATTGCTCGTGCTCCCAACGCCGCCCCCTTTGGGTATTTGCAAAAAGCCGCTGATGTTCCCGTATCGAAACGACCCGTCCAGGGATGCATGAAAGCCTGTCTCGTCTTGCCGAACCCAGTTCTGACTGCAAGCTGAAACAGCAATACCCACGAAGAGGCAAGTTCCTGAAAGCCATATCTTCGATTTCACAGTGCGTCCGTCGTTCCGGCCTCGGAGCGAATAAAAAAATAGCGGGCCAGCGCTTTCTTCCAAGCGGGTTTCCACTGAGCGAAAACGCGATGTTGTCAATCATCTAGATGGCAACCAGTGGCATTCGTATCACATACTCGACTCTGAGCGTTACAGATAGACTCCGGAGAGCCAACGATAGCGAAATAAAGGGCTAGAGTTTTCTAGCCCTTTAGAGCTACGGTAGTGCCGATGGCTAAGGTTGACGGGTTGCTATTGGTCAGGTCTTTTCGCGGTAACCATGCCTTGCTGGATCGCCAAAGTGGCGGCCTGCACGCGGTTTTGGAGATGAAGTTTCGCGAGAATATTTTTGAGATGGTTTTTTACCGTGTTCTCGGCGATATCTAGTCTGCTCCCGATGTCTTTGTTGGTAAGTCCGGCGGCCAGTAGTTGCAGAACTTCTTTCTCCCGCGGTGTGAGGTCATTGACGGGACTCGTTTCGAAGCCTTTGGATGCCTGGGTGGCGAACTCTTTCAAAATCCGCGCAGCGGTCACTCCTGAAAGAGGAGCTTCACCTAGAAAGACACCTTCCAGCAGCTCGCAAAGCTTTTCCGGCTCTACTTTTTTAGAAAGGTAACCGTGGGCGCCGCACTTGATGGCTTCGAATAGATCCTTATCTTCCTCCGATATGGTCAGCATTACGACCCGCGTTGCTGGCAGGGCATTCGTAATTTGTCGCGTTGCTTCTAAACCGTTGACCCCGGGCATATGAATGTCCATCAACACGATGTCGGGTTTACTGGCCTCCGCCTTTCTGATTACATCCGCCCCGTCTTCAGCCTCGTCAATGACCTCAAAGCCTGACTGCTTTTCTAGCAGGCTTGCGAGGCCCTTTCTGAAAAGCGTGTGGTCGTCAGCTAACAACAAACGAATGGGTTTCATTAGATCGTTGCTTAGTCAAAGGCAGCCGAATAATAACCACGGTGCCTTTTTTGGGAGTGCTGTTGATGCTAATTTTCCCGCCCACGGAATTCGCTCGATCTCTCATGGTCTCAAAACCAAAATGGTGGCCGTTCTCCGAGACGCTACCTTGAGAGAAGCCCTCTCCGTCATCTTCGATACTTATTGTGGCATTGTTGTCGTCAGCTTCTATCGTGATCTTTCCCTTCGTCGCGCGAGCGTGTTTGACAATGTTAGTTAAAGCCTCGTGGATTATGCGAACGAACTGGATTTCTACTTGAGGCGAAAATTTGATCGCTTCGGGATGATCAACTTTGAGTTCCACGGGGATTTTTCTGACCTCGCTAAAATCGTGTAGATAATCCGTCAGAACAGAAACAATCCCCGCGTGATTCTTCAGGGCGAGGGCGCGCAGGCCGTAAATGGATTCCCGCAGATCTTGATAGGCTTCGTCAACGATTGGAAACAACTCCTTAACTACGTGTTTGCCTTCGGCATGGGTGTCACGAAGACTTCCTTCAGCCTCAATGAGCTTGAGACGAAGAAAAGCTAAGTCCTGGGCCAGGCTATCATGCAGTTCGCAAGCCAATCTTTCACGCTCTTCTAGAATGGCCAGCCCTTTTAATTTTTCTTCATGTTCTTTCAGCTGCTCCGCCATGAGATTGAAAGCGTGGCTCAAGAGACCGATTTCATCAGTCGAAGTAACCGGCACAGTCTTCGACAGATCTCCCTTGGCAATTTCGCTAGCACGTTCAGCGAGCTGACGCACCGGCAAAACAATCGCGCGGTGAAAATACCGTCTTGATGCCAATAGAAAGAACGTGCCCAGCAGAACCAATGCGACATTAAAGCCCATCGTCATTCTCATTTTTTCGCGCGTTTCCGAAATAAGTTGTTCCTCGGTGCTCTCGTGTTCTACGTCGATCCGGTCGTTAAAGACTTGAATCCGATGCTGTATCCCCTCCATTACTTCCAGGTCACGGATGTTCACTTCACTCCGCGAGTCCCCGGGACTATTTTGCAGTCGACTGATGATTCTCGCTGCGACGCGTTCAGCATCAGCAATGATTTGCTGCATCTCTTGGATATTTTCCCTCGTTCCGCCGGACTTTTCGTAGAGCGTAAGAAGCTTTTCAAAGTCTGACACAGAACTCTTTAAGAGGGAATCAGGAATCGCCCTGCCTTGTAACTGGGCCATCTGTATTTCGGCAGTGAAAGACTGTAGGCGGCTACCTAATGCTTCGACAAATTCAATTTGCTTGCTCTGTTTCGATATAATATCTGATTTGAGGAGATGGGATCTCAACAGGTAAAAGGAAGTTCCTCCAACCACCAGGACTAATATGAACAGGGAAACAAAAACGATGCTCAATTTGCGGTCAATTTTACCCGTGAATTCCACGCTCGCGGCGTCAAGTGGGACCATGTCGCTCTCCTTTGAAGAAGACGGTTTTTGGAGCAACGCAAACGGAGATAACATGAGCGATCAAATCCTACTATAGCAGTTGCAACCTAGCAAACATCTAGCCAGTACCATTAACTATTGGGGACTCAAGTAGGGTCTAACGAGATTGCCCATAACTTTTGTTGGGCGGCGAGTATGCCTGCGGCGCAGCATCATGTCAGCACATAGATCATGGGTTCTTGGGGGGAACGTTTGTCGATAATCCGCCCGCCCCGGTTTGGTCAGTTTTAAACTGTTCAATCGTATCTAACACCGCCATCAAGAAATCGCGGCTATTTACCTCGCTACCGTCTTTAAAGCGCATCATGTAGGGTTTGCCCGCTGTGCCGGAGACACTGGCGACCTTGTCGATGAAATCGCGCGCGGTTTTTACTTCCGCATCGTTCCGCTCCCCACTTGCGTCGCAAGAAAATTGCCGCGGTTTTGGCATCGTAAGCGCTGCCGTTGCGCATGAACTTCGTGTCGTTCATTGCACCGACATATCGGATGATGACCTCGATCTTTTGCCTTTCGCTGGGAGGAGAGGCGCTCTGGCCACTGAGGGCCGGTGTAATTCCCGTCACGAGTAACAGGACAATAACTAACCCCTGTGTCCGCTGTCTCATCGTTTCAGTCGTTCATTAGATGGAATATCACTTCAAAGTACAATCACAACCGCTGAAACCTAAATGTTTAAACAACCCTGGTCGAGCTTGGTGACCCGTGCCCAAAGATCAAAAGGAGCGCGGGCATCACAATCAATACGAGTGGAAGCTGGATCAAAAGCCCCGAAACAATGGCAATGGCAAGCGGTTGTTGCATCGCGGCTCCTTGTCCTATGCCCAGAGCCAGTGGAAGCAGGGCAAACACCGCCGCCAACGTCGTCATGGCGATGGGTCGCATACGATTATTGCCGGCGTCTATCAAACGGCTGTGCTGATCCCGTTGGCTTCCGAGGTCCGCGTATTCAGAATAGTAAAATATGGCCACCTCCGTGACGATGCCGACGATCATCGTCATTCCCATCATCGAAGAAATGTTCATTTCGGTGCCGGTAAGCCATAGACCAACAAAAACCGCCGACAACGCCAACAGCGCTGTCAAGAGCATAGCAATGGCCACACGAAAGCTTTCGTAGAGGTACAGCAAAAGCAGAAACACTAGGGTCACCGCGCCGAAAAAAACCGCAACGAGACCGGCAAAAGCGCTCTGCTGCTCGGCGTATAGCCCTCCCAAATTATAATAGACACCCGCAGGGACCATACCCGGACGATTCAAGACCCGCTTCACTTCCAGAATCACCGAGCCGATGTCTCGACCGGTGATCCGGGCGGTGACTGCAACCATTTGCTTAAGATCATCGCGGGTAATTTCCGGCTGGCCCGTGAGGGCCGTTAGGGTGGCAACTCGCTTTAAGGGAAAAAGGTGACCGTCCGCCGCGCGCAGGCGCAGTTCTTCAATGTTTTGTTCCGTGGCTCTGAGATCGCGGGGAATCCAAGCCCTTACCCCGATCATTTTAGGACCGCTTTGTATCTGAGTGGTGACCACACCGCTCAAGTAGTTAGAAACCATCTGCGTGACGCCGTCGGGGTCGACTCCTTCAAGGCTCGCTTTGACGCGATCGACTTGAATATTCAAGGCGTCACCGGCTAGCACGATGCCCGATTTCACATCCACAACACCGGGAATGTGTCCAATCGCCGCCGCCACCTTCGGCCCAAGTTTCAATAGGAGGTTGCCGTCATCAGAGTAAAGTTTGATTTCGATCGGTTGCGGCACGGCGGTAAGATCACCGATCAGATCTTCCATCAATTGAGCGAGCTCGATTTCCAGACCGGGAACTTGGTGTTCTACTTTTTGGCGTACTTCGTCCATCACTGTCTCGATATCGCGTCGAGGCAAGGGCTTAAGACGCACAAAAAAATCGCCCGTGTTGGCTTCAGTCAATCCGCCGCCTAGTTGCAACCCGGTGCGCCGGGAGTAGGTCTCTACCTCGGGTGTCTCCCGCAGTACAGCTTCAACGCGGCGCAGCAGACGATCCGTTTCCGTTAACGAGGTCCCTGGTTCGGAACGATAATCCAGAACGAACCCTCCCTCGTCCATGGACGGCATGAATCCCGAGCCGACATGTCGGTAACCCATCCAGCCGGCAGCCAGGAAAAACATGACCACCAGCAGGACCAGCCAGGGACGCACTAGTATGCGATGCATTGTCGCTTCATAGGTTCGACGCACCCGTTTGGCGAAACGTCCAGCTTCTTTTTCGCGAGCATCTTTTTCATTCAGGAAACGATCCGCTAACAGAGGTACGGCCAGCCAAGCGACCAGAAAGGAAACGAAAAGACTCACCGCCATGGTCAAAGAAAGGGCCTTAAAAAAAGCGCCTGTGACTCCCGAGAGAAAAGCCAAAGGGGCGAAGATCACGATGGTAGAGGCGGACGATCCGGCGAGCGACTTAGTGAACTCCGATGCGGCGCGTAGAACCTGACCATGCTGATCCGCAGGAGTCTCCTGCAGTCGACGCATGATATGTTCCACCATGACAATGGCATCATCGATGATGAGTCCCACGGCAGCGGCCATTCCTCCCAACGTCATAATGTTGAAGCTCATGTGAAATAGGTAGAGTAATAAAATGGTGGCGGCGAGCACTCCCGGTACTACATGGGCGGCAATCAGAGTGACCTTCACATTACGCAGGAAGAGCAGCAGAATAAATACGGCAAAGACAACTCCGATGAGGATGGAATCACGCACACTGGCCGCGGAAGAAATGATCAGTTCGCTTTGGTCATACCAATTGGCAATTTTAACATCCGACGGCAACTGCGTACGGAACTCAGCCAGCTTGGCTTTAATCTCCCGAGCGATCTGGACCGTGTTACCGCCCGGCTGCTGATGGACCTGAAAAATCACAGCGTCATGGCCGTCCGCAGTGACGCGAATCCACTGAGGAGACGTCCCTTCACTCACCGTGGCGACATTATCGAGACGAACTATGCCAGACGGGCCTGAACGAACAATAGTGCCGCGGATCTGCTCCGGTCCCAGTAGCCGTGTGTCCAAAATGGCGAGATAAAGTTTGTAATGGTCTTCCATCCGACCCACCGCCTCGACAACGTTAGCAGCCGAGAGCACTTTCGCCACATCGCTCAGTGATAAGCCGTAGGCATCGAGGCGCGCCGGATCTATAGCGACTTCGTATTCACGTTGCGCTCCACCCAAAACTTCGATCTTGGCGACTCCAGAGATCGTCGACAGCAGCGGTCGCAACTGGTACATCGCTATGTCGCGCAGGTCCACTAAAGAACGCGTGTCCGAGGTCAGGCTGTAGGCGAGGACCGGGAAGACCGTCGGGTCCATCCGGCGCGCATTAAAAGTTGTGCCCTGAGGCAAACTGGGCATCACCTGGTTGATGGCCGACTCGACCTGTAGCATCGCGGCCACCATATCCTCACCCCAGTCGAAGTTAATCGATATTTCAGCGCTTCCTCGGCTTGTGGTGGAACGCACGTTGCGCACGCCAGGCACTGCTCGAACCGCCTGTTCAATAGGAAATGTTACTTCAATCATCATTCTTTCGGCGGGGCGGTCGCCAGCGTCGATATTGACCATAACCCTGGGAAAAGTGACATACGGGAACAGCGCCACGGGGAGCTTGGGACCCGCGGCTAAACCGCCCACGACGAGCGCGGTTACTAAAAAGAGCAGTGACGAACGGTGGGATTGGATCCAGCCGGTAAAGCTCATCTTAGTTCGTCCATCTTGACCGGCATGCCATCCTTGAGCTCGTAATTTCCCAGTGTCACCACTGGCTCTCCGGGCTGCAATTCTTTGGCGGCGACTTCAGCATCCTTGCCGTTTTCCAGACCGACACGCACCGTGTGTTCCCGAGCATAGCCGTCTTTCACGGTGAAGAGAACGTAGTGATCTTCCTCAGGAAGGACAGCTGAACGCGGCACAATCAAACCTTGGGCGGAAGCGACGGTAATTTTGCCCATAATGTATTCGTTGAGTAAAAAGTGAGAGGCCGCCGGCACGTCAGTGAATACCTGGACCAAACGCGTCGCCGGGTCAGCGGCGCGCGAAACTTTGCGGATATGACCCACGATCTTATCCGACTCCGTGCCATTGACACGCACCAGAGAAACCTCCTGACCCAGCTTCACCTTATCGATGTATTCCGGCTCCATTCCCAGTCGAGCTTCAAGCCGGTTCTGCGCGACCATCTCGACCATCGGAGCTCCAGCAGCGGCAATAGCACCCTCTTGGACAGAGACCTTTGAGATCATTCCGGCGACATCAGCGCGAATCGTTCGAGGGCTTTCGCTTCCTCGGCGTCGCAGGCTCTCCAATTTGGCTTGAGCCTGTTCCAACGCCTGCTTTGTTTGCAGCACTTGGTCGTTAGTGGCTAACTTCAGGTCGAACCGCTGCTGCATGTACTCAAACGCTTTTTTGGTCGTTTCAAAATCATTGCGGGCCTGCTGTGTTTGGAGGGTGGTATCCGGGCTTGGGTCAATTTCCAACAGAGTATCCCCCTCGGACACCCGCTGAGCTTCAGTGACAAAAATATGGTGAATGCGGCTTTCATAGGGAACGGAGAAAATCTGCACTGCGCCGGCCGCGGGAACAACCGTCCCATAAATAGCGATCTCTTCCACCAGGGTCCCTTTTTTTATCGGCGCAACCTTTACCGTCGCAACAGGTGCTTGCACCGTTTTCTCCGCGCCGGCAGCGCTCTCGTCATCAGCCGTCTTCTGACCGCCGAAACTAAACCACCAGTAACCTCCAGCCAGTAAGACGCCGATCGCGAGTATGACCCAAGTTTTCTGTTTCATTCCCTGCGTCTTTTCTTATTCATGGTTCCAAGTAGCATCCGGCGGCGATCTCCAGAGCAACATGCATATCGGCGAGCTGACGTTTTAGGTCAACAAGTTCCAATCGTTTCGTGATCAAGTCGGCCCTCGCATTGTAATAAGTCAGGACGTCAGCGTTTCCTTGGAGCAAAGCGGCGCCATAAGATTCAACAACATTTTGTAATATCGGGATCGAATTCTCGGCCGCTTCAGCCTGGCGCTGCAGCGCGCGCATATCTACAAGAAGGCGCGCGACCTCGCCCCGCGCCTCAAACAAGCGCGATACATACTCGTCGAAAAGTTTAGTCCTGGTAGCGCTTTCGATGGCAATGACGCCCTGGTTACGATCAAAGAGGGGTAGATCTATGGTGACACCAAAGCCGGTAGTGATGACGTTGGTAGTATCTCCGGCATGAGCAAAACCGATATTGATTTTAGGAAATTGCTCGAGGATCGCCGCTCTTAATCGTTCTTCCTGCGCCTCGTAGCCGCGCTTGAGCGCGAGCAGATCCAATCGCCGCTGCTCGATCCCTTCGATGAGTTGTGCAGCGGCCGGTAAGCGTTTCGGAGAGGGAGGTTCTATACCCTGTTCCAGGGGAATGCGTTGTTCATCGGCAAATCCCAATGATTGATTGAGCGCCAGCCGCTCTTCCTCTCTCTGTTGCTCGGTGGTGAGCACCGTGGTGTGCATTTTCTGCATCGCCGCATCCGCGGCAGCCAAATCTATTCGAGTCATCTGGCCCAACTCCTCCGCTCTTTTCACGCGGTCAAGGTTTTCTTTCAGCCCCCCTTCTTCCTGCCGGGCGGCGGCGAGCTCCTGATCAAAGAAAGCGATATGGTAAACGTGAAGCTTCGCCGCTTGGGCTGCCTGCCACTCCTGCCACGCCACATCCAAGTCCACCGCGCGGGCATCGGCCCTTGCCGCCGCCACTTTAGCGTCACGTGAAATAATCGCAGTGGCTTCCCAGCTTAGGCTAAAATTGAAGGCGTTCACCGTTCCTTGGGTTGCGCCTCCCGTGGTGGGATCGAAACTATAGGAAACCTGTGGGTTCGGAAGGATGCCGACCTGAAGGAGCTGCGCCGACGCTAATTTCCGTTGGTCCCGGCTCGCGCGCAGCTTCGGATTAGCGATGACGGCCAGTATGGCAGCTTCATCGGGAGATAAACCATTACGAATATCAAACTCAATAGGTCTCAGGATGGGATGCTGGACTTCTCTTGCCTGGACCTGTATGGCTTCCATGCTTGGCTCCGCCAGACTTGCCGTAACGGCGGCTTGATCCAACGGCATGGGCTGATATGCGCTGCAAGCCTGCACCAAAGCTGAAAGCAGTAGAAGGCAGAAGCAAGACTGCAATCTCGCTTTTGAGGGTAATGCCCTTAGGAAAGCTCGATTAGATACCACTTCTTTTCACCTACTTGATGCTCGCTAACGATCTTGAAACCCACGTTCAATTTGTTTTGCTTTAGATCTTTGTCGCTTATGATCAGATGGGCTCCATGCCCAGATAGTTTTCGTACATCTTCCGCCGAGGCAACGACGGGAATCTGTTCTCTGCGAGCGTAATAATTAAAATCCGCCATGGTGCTTTGAAAAACGTACACTGGGACATCCGCCGGTAGGCGAGACCTGACAGCTTCGCCGATGGCACGAGGCGATTTATAGCTATCCAAATGCGGCAAAATGCCAACCGATGCGATTAGAGTGGTGCCGAACAAAACAGCCAACAAACAAAAGAAAACATGCTCCAGCCGCTTTCGTTGCAGAAACACAAACATGCCGAAGGCTCCTGCTGCTAGGATCGCCGCTGCCGGTATAGCCCAGAGAAAAAGAGGTCGCTCGAGTTTGTAAACGACAACCGGAAGCACAACACCGGCAAGTCCAAATAGACAAATCGAGAGATAGAGGAATCCGGCCGTCAAGCGCCAGTTTATACCCTGGCGCTCTTTGCCACTTATCAGCGCCCTAAAGTAGCACCCCACCAAGATTGCCAACGATGGCAAAAGAGGAAGCAAGTAATAGGCGATCTTGGATTTCGAGAGGCTGAAGAAAATAAAAATCGCAGCGAACCAGCAAACCAATCCCAAGGTTGCTGGATTTCGCAGTCTTTCTCTCCACGGGAAATAAAAGAGCAATGCTCCGGGTACGAACAACGTCCAAGGAAGAAAATCCGGAGGCAAATTAATAAAATAATAATAAAAGGGCCGCACGTGACCGATGGGCTCGAGGGCGTAGTTCTGAATGTTATGGGTCCAGATAAAATCCCTCAGCCACTGGTCCTCCCCTCTCAGATGAAGCAGCCCAAGCCACGGAATAATGACCAAAGCGACCACGACGCAACCGAAGACCAGGTGGATCTCTCTGATCCGTCGCCATTGCCCGTCGAATGCGATCAAACCGAGGATCGCTAAACCGGGAAGCGCCAGGCCAATGGGACCCTTCGTGAGGGTCGCCAGAGCAAAGCAAAGATAAGCCAGCGGGTAGTTCCTGTCGGATCCCTTTTTTGTGAATGCTTTCAAAAATAAATAGAAACCGAGAAACAGAAAGAAAGACAGAACCGTATCCAGACGCAGGAAGCGAGACTCCCAGAACAGCCGACTGGAGGTGGCGAGCACCAATCCGGAAAGAAAACCTGTTTGCCGATCATAAAAAGTTT
>Ga0126382_10001056_pt1 | contig 11165 bp, 6 predicted proteins | sample PanSoiMetPlot_30_FD_92548 | JGI IMG/M metagenome (GOLD analysis project Ga0126382, IMG submission 92548) | Tropical forest soil microbial communities from Panama - MetaG Plot_30 | ecosystem: Environmental > Terrestrial > Soil > Tropical forest > Bulk soil | place: Panama | collected 2016-02-17 | reverse complement strand
TGGCGCGAGAAGGATGGTTCATTCTTGCGGCCACTTGGGTAGAATACGCGAGGCTTTGCTGAATGAAAGTTTCACAAGTCGAAACTGAGAGCGTTCTCGGATTGCTCGCCGCCACTCCGCGGCGCATTGCATCGTTGAGCCGCGGAGTCGAAGGCAGCAAATTGCATTTCAGACCTCACCCGGACTCGTGGTCGGCGAATGACATCCTGGCTCATCTGCGCGCTTGTGCCGACGTTTGGGGGAAGAGCATTGTGGACATGATCACTATGGATCATCCGACATTGCGATACGTTTCCCCGCGAGGCTGGATTCGAAAAACAGATTATCTCGAGTTGGAGTTCCCAGGATCGCTAAAGTCTTTTACCGTTCAGCGCCGTGAACTCCTAAAGACCTTAAAAGGACTGGCGATAAAAGATTGGTCGCGCTCAGCGACAATAACAGCGCAAACGAAAGAACGTGAAGAGACGGTCTACAAATATGCCTGCCGGATTGCAGAACACGAGAACAAGCACTGTGGCCAGATCGAAGCAGTATTGAGGTTAGTGTCAGCGCCGAGCTCCGTCTTACAGCGATAAGCGCGAGTTGATGTGAATCGTGATCCGAGGGTTAGGTCGTGTGGACGCTGAAGCCGTTATGCCGACAATCCGAAAAAGTCTATTTCACAACCGGAATCTCCAACGTACTCTGATGCTTTGCGTCGTGGTGAATCACAACGTGCGCCGTCCGTGCGTCCTTGCCCGATTCTTCCGATACAATACCGCCGCTGTTGTAGTTCTTTTCCAACTGAATCGAGTTCGGGCAACTCAAAATCAATCGCAGGCGGCTCCCTTTCGCGATGCGACGCGAAAAGAAGGTGAATGTGTTGAACTCGTAGCGATTGATTTCCCCAGGTTTCACCAGCTTCTCTTTAGTTAAAGATTCGCGGTAGCGAGCGCGCATTGCATCCGAAGTTAAAAGCACCGAAGTACCGTCGCGCAGGATCTCATAAACAGAGACCTGAAAATCGGTGTCCGGCACATCCATAGAAATCCATGCCGCGAATTTCAAGTAGCCGGTTATCTCAGTGTCTTCACTGAGGGGTCGGCTATGATAGACGACTCCATTGCCGTTCAGGTTCAAAGCGTCACGCTGGCTGGTTAGGTAGTCACGCACCTCTTGAAGCTCCAATTCTCCCGGGCGCGTGTCGAGCGGATCATAGACGAATTTGTCTGATGCCGCCGATTCTGCGCCAGCCTCGGCGGACTGCGCCTGCCCGTTGCTTGACGATAAAGCACTCGTAGGTGCTGATGTATTCAGGCTACCTGAGTGAAAGATATCATTCGCCTCGCCGTCAGAGCCGAGGGAGAAAGTCATCTTCGAATTAGCTATTGCCTCCAGGCTATCGGCGTATTTCCACTCATCCGCGCCAACAATGTAGTATGCGATCCGCTTCTTTAGGAACTCGGGCTTGGCGCCGTTCTTCATCGTCCAGTCATACCACTCCTTGTGAAGCTTATTTAGATCGAGCATGCTCGCGACTCCGAATTTCAAACCTCCCACATCCCGATTGGGAGTGCGTGTGCCGGCGTGATCCCAAGGCCCAATTATCAGATAGTGCCGGTCTCTCGCTTCGGGCGAGCCGTACTTCGTGTGCTCGCGGTAATAAGTCATTGCGCCAGTCTGGTCCCCATCGTAGTGGCCTGTGATCGTAAGAATCGGCACATTCATCCGCTTGTACTGATCGGGCGATGGCACCATCGCTTGCCAGTAAGCGTCCGGCGTCGGATGCTTGAGCCAGGTCTGAAAATGCGTAGAGGTGTTTCCGACGATCTGATCGAGTTCTTTGAACGGTCGATGCTCGACGTAGAGTTGATGGAACTTGGCGGTCCAGAATGATGACTCGCCGAATAGCTTGAGGTTCGGCGTAACCCCGCTGGTATAGCTGAGCCATTGGATGATGTAAGACGAGAAGATGTTTTTGAAGAACGGGAAATCTGCCGCTGCATAAGCGGCCGCCGCCGGGACGATGGTCGCAAGGTGAGGCGGCGCTTCTTTGAGAGTCGTCCATTGATCGAATCCTGCATATGATCCGCCCCACATAGTCACTTTTCCGTTCGACCAGGATTGTTTCGCTAGCCACTCTACTGCGTCGTATCCGTCGCGGCCTTCGTTTACGAAAGGCTCGAAATGTCCTTCGGAGTTGCCGCGCCCTCGCACGTCAATCAGCGCGTATACATACCCGTTTTTGGCGAAATAAAGCGCTCGATCCTGGTAGGTATCCGAGATGTAAGGCGTAAAGGTGAAGATGACGGGCAAGGCTCCGGATTGATTCCTTGGTTTGAAGATTGTGGCGTTGAGCTTTGCGCCATCGCGCATTGGAATTTTTGCGCCCCAGATCAGGTCGACTGCATTGTCAGGGACGGATTGAGCCTGAGTTATTCTTGTACAGGTCAACAGAACGAGGACAATCGAGAGAGCAATTCGATGCTTCATAAAGGCGTTCCTCCGCTGCGCGATTATAGTAAGGAAAGGAGCGTAGGGCCAGAAGTGGACGACGGGTTATTAATTACAACGCAGCAGAGTACATCAGCGACAGCCAGTGCGTCACAGAATTAGTCCGAGAAAGCGATTAGAGGCTGCTTGCGACTCGTTGAAGAGCTTCGAATAGTTCGGCCGCGGTACCAGGTCGCAGGGCGGGATCGCTTGCGAGCGCCTGTTTAAAGAATCTCACCATACTGGCGGGACAGTCCGGAACGGTTTCGCGAATATCGGGGACATCACCTCGGCTAATAGAGACCAACGTATCCTTCAAACTATGTCTTACCATCGGATTTTGACCTGCCATCGCTTCGTAGAGCACGATCGCTACGGCCCATAGGTCAAACGATGGATCCGGTCTCATATTTTGGACGCCTTCGGGCGAAAGGTAAATCGGAGTGCCGACGATGAATCCGGAGGGCGTTATCGATTGAATCACATCAACTGGGAAAGAGAGCGTAGATATTCCTGACTGATCCTCGATCAGAGGATTTCGCAATCGTGTCTCTCGCCTTGAATCGTAGAGTACGTGGGCGAGTCCGAAGTCGAGAAGTTTTGGGACCTCATTGAGCGTATAACCTATGTTACTTGGCTTGATGTCACGGTGCAGTATCCCCGCCGCGTGAGTTTTGTCGAGCACATTCGCGAGCGTGAGTCCAAGTTGAACCGCCTGGTGAACAGACAGCCGGTTAACTTTTAGCTTATCGGCGAGTGTTCCTCCGTCGAGGTATTCAAAAATGAGCATCGGAATCCCGCGCCAGGTCTCCGCTCCAAATATGAGCGCGAGGTTTGGATGAATGACGGTGGCCATCGCTCGGGCTTCCCGCCGTAGTCGCATCGAGTCTTCGGGAGAAACTCTTGGAAGCGTCTTGATTGCAACTGCGCGACCCAATACGAGATCGACCGCACGATAGACGACACCCATTCCGCCAGAGCCAATCCTCCGCTCAAGCCGAAACTTACCGAGTAAGATATACGGCACTTGAGCAGACTCGACTTGTCCGCCGCACCCGCTACATATCGAAGCCCGAGGCGGTCGAAGCGCTCGACAGGCCCGACACTCTGACGCCAGTTCATCTTCAACCGAACTACGTTCACGAATAGCAGTGGTTGTAACTGACTTTTCAGCCGGGTGAATCCATTTGCGAAAGAACCGATTTTCAAGCGTCAACGCGACAGAGCCGGCTATTGCACTGAGTAAGCTCCGATCTTCGCCTGAAAAACGGAGCTCACTCTTCTTGCTACCCAACGCGATCAACCCGATGAGCCGCCCGTCGGAAGCAATCAAAGGAACTAACAGGCGAAAGGCTCCGTCAGCAAGCCATTGTTGGTCGTCCACTGAGAGACGTCGTAACAGTGAAGTTGGGTTCTCCAGATCAATGTCCAGCGGCTCGGTGCTGCCTTCTGCCAGTGCCACCAGTGTCGATGAACTGCTCAGGGACCGAATTTCGGCGCTTGGAGATTGAAAAACACCTTGCTTCGGCTCCAAAGACAGAAGCGTAACCGATTCGAGATGCAGGGCCCGGTCGATCTCCGCCTGTAGCAAGACAGCCAATTCGTCTACGCTCGATGTAGACCGGCTCTTTTCCACCAGACCTGTAAGAATCGTTCGGGAATCATAGTTCTCTCTAAAATAACGTCGATCAATGGCATTAAACACTTTGTGACGAACTGAGAACGCTAGAACACCAAACAGGGTCGATGAAAGCAATCCGACCAGACTTAAACCAGATAAAAGATTAGAAACTGTTTCATCACGGTGCTTGTAAAAGTCGAGAGCAATGACAAGGAGTGGAATTGCAGCAATTGACACGACACTATAACGCGCCAGGGCATACCTCAGAGCCTGACGAAGGATTACTTTTACTTCGAGAACGCGGTTGACCAAGACTGAATAAGCGGTCGTGACTGGCATTGACAACAGAAGTGGATAGAGGATTAAACCACCCCAGAGTCTCGCCGACGGGTTACTCATCAGTGCTTTTAGCCGTGGGAAAATAACTTCAAGTACGACCTCCAACATCATCGGCAACGATCCTATGCCAAGTCCGGCGAGAAACATTCGGACTCTGCGCCGCTCTTGAACGCCTGCACCACGCGCGCGCCACAAAGCGATAGGTATAGCTGGGATCTCCAGGGCAAAAATGATTGTCCAGTAATAGCTCACTCTGGCACTTCGCTTAAACACTCGCAGGAAGATGGCAATATTAGATGTGCTGGTGGCGAGGGAGGGCACAATGCTCAAAGCGTTAGCAAGGAACAATGCAGTGCCGAGGAAAAGTGACAGCCTAAGGACGACTCGAAGAAATCGATTTATGCGAGCCGAAGAGTAGCTATGGGGAAAATCTGAGAAGAAGAGCCAGAGAAAGTAGGGAAGGAACGCATCAGGATGCAGGTTTAGAAGTAGATTTACAGATGAACCAATCCCTTCAGGCCATAGATCAGGTAATCGTCTGACCAGCGGATCAGAAAACGAAGCAGCTATGAGACAAAAGGCAACTCCGAGATATGCGGCTCGACGGTCACTTCCGCTGGCATAAATGAGCAAAGTCCCTACTATGCCGAATACGACAATGTGGAGAAGATAAATGACGTCTGAGAATGGCGTAACTGGAGTGCTGCTTGAAGGAACACCCGCGACGAGAGCAGTGAACCCGGCTAACACCTTCAATACAGCGAGCGACAGGCATACTCGTACCAACACGCCAGTGACCCCAACTCTCACTAAACGGTTCCGCTGCATTGCTAAGCAGAAGTCCCCTCTCGCGGCACAAACGCTACGACCTACCAACGACTCAGCGACACTAGCGGCTTAGCGGCGCGTCGCCGCAAATGAATGTTGAGCATTTCGCCGTTTTGTTTTTGGACCCAGGCTACTTAGACGACGTGCCGGTGTTTGATCTACTCATATTCGTCGGCGTAACCGACTGCTTGACGAACATTTAATTGCACCAATCACCTGGAAGTGGACTATTAGCATTAATAACATCGTTCCGCGCAGTCTGAATATCTGCGAGGCCGATCGAAACCGCGCCGCGTTGAGTAGCCTTGAGCGCTGCTAAACGACCTATGGCTTCTGAGCAACGCAGCACAAACATTCTCTCGAGCACATGGGCGTGATCGGCGTCAGAAAACCTCAGAGGGTCATTAGTGACGGCCTTTACAAACCGCGACTGAAAGAAAGCCACTAAGTTATCGAGGGCATTCTGCCGCGTAGGGACACTGCCGGTCCCACGCCCATAGCAAACCAGGCATTCTTGGAGAATTTGATCTGGTGTTCGTTTCGGGGCTGCTGATGTCATTTTGTCATCTCCATTCTCACGATTTACGATTTTTTTTGTCTTAGGATCTACCGTTTCTTTTTTTGGCGTTTGTATGTGATAGGTAATCCCGCCAACTTGCCGATCGCCTTGAAACTGGTTCACTACAGCAGTGTAGTAAGTCTTACCTGCATCATCGCCAATGTGCACCAATAATCTCAGCCGTTGCGTCGATCCAGCCGGAAATAGCGATGCCGGAATTATCGTTCTACCGCTAGGATTCACAGGTTCCCACGCTGCTGAACCAGCGCGTCGCTGCCCGGTGTGCTGCAAAAGAGGGGGCGATTCCAGCCACGCTCGCGATCCGGACGGCAGTCTGGTTTCCACCTCCAACCGCATCGATCGTCCTATGTCGGGGGGGCCCGGCGCCACAAACGAGAGAGGTGCGTATTCGAGTTCATCGGGGTATTCCAGCTTGGCGACTGTCTCCGGAACTATGGTGCTGACGTTTCTGACTCCTAGCCGCCCTCCACCAATCAAACTCAAGTACTCCTCCCACGTCCGAAATCCGGGCAACCCGGGCTTTGGATCAGTTGGCGTACCCAACAGCGCTATCACCCCATAGCTTCCCACTTGCCGCACGACAGGGGGGCGCCATCGAATCGCCTCCGACACTGTCAGACGATCGCCAGCGGGAACACGAGGTAAGACGGTGCGACCAACGAACTTCCACAACTGGGGCGTCAACAAAGTGCTAAGTGGCGACCAGAAAACCACCGCGGCCCTGGGAGCAGCCGCCGCGCCGCCTCGGTTGCGGACACGCAGATAAAGGAATGAATCCTGATCGCCCGTGCCGTCATTCCAAATTTCGCTGTTTTCGGTGCCACTCCCTTCGCCAAAATGACTTTGAGGATCCTTGACTTCGATCGGCGCTAGAATGATATCCGGACTCCGAAAGGTTGCTTGACGTGGAAGTGAACCGTCGTCTTCGACTGACTGACGGATGTACAGAGATTCCGAGATGTTGAGCACTTCGCGACTAATCGCATCTAGATTGGGCATGACTCCTATGAAATCGACTGCGGTTCCCCCAGCCGCAATATCGCCTGCCGATTGCGTACCGGTGCTGCGGTCGCTTAGTATCTCGCGCATCTCAGACGGTTGCAGCCTGACTCCCCGGTTTTGCTCCGCCATTCCCTGAACTGATGCTGCGACGCCGGCAATTATGGCCGAAGCTGACGAAGTTCCTTCAAAATCATTTCTATAAGTATCGGTTGAGCCGCTGGCGGTAGAATTCGTAGTGACTACACTTTCCCCCCAGGCGTAACAGTCAACACGCGATCCAAAATTGCTGTTTTGCCGCTTCGCGTGAGGATGACGTGCCCCGGCAGACCCAACCATAATGGCGCGTGAGTCCTTAAAATCCCCTGATCCTCTCCTTAGGACGAATTTGCCGGAGGTGTCGGTATACTGATCCAGATCGCTACCTCCGCCAACATTATTTCCGGACGGTTCGATCACGATAATTCCATTAGCCGTAGCATTTCGGATGATGTCGAAATTTGCGATCTCTGCCTCAAGGGGCATAGGCGTTGTTCCCGTAAGCTGTGCCTCGATAAGAAAGATATCCCCGGGGCTAAGCGCTCCGATGGCAGCAGTCATTGCGTTAGCAAAATCCCTCATACCGTTTGCTGCATAAGAGACAACCTGGATGGAACCTATGTTCGGGACAACGCCGACGCACCCGCGCGTGTTATCTTTTGCAGCAATGACGCCCAACACAGACGTGCCGTGCTGCCTGGAACTGTCGATGATTCCGCCATAGAGGGGCACCGTTCCAGCGGTGCTAAGATCCTCGTGATCAAGCGTCCAGCCCAGCTCCATGTCAATGAGTCGCAAACCGACTCCGTCAGCGCCTGGGACTCCAGTACCGTCGCTTCTCGGCCATACAAGTGTAGCCCCGACTCCATCAGGTGCGGCTCCGAGGTAACCCTGACCTGGAAACTTCGGATCATCATCGGGCGCAACCTGTGGATCCTCGCCGCGCCGTGCAACGTATGCGGTTTCTACGAGTGGAAGCGAACGAAGTAGCTTAATCAGATCCGGGACATCGATAGTGGGTGCTACCGCTATGGAAAAGTAATTCAAGAGATTGCGTGGCCGGTAAGTTGGATCGCGCTCTTCGGCCTGCCTCATGAGTGTCAGAATCTTGCCCCGATTTTCAGCATGAAACAGGCTTTGCATCGAAAATACAGAAGAAAAATTGCGACTCATTATGTCGGTCAGATGCTCTGTTGCCTTTGTCGTTGAACCGAATTCAACGCTGTCATGCAACTTCACGACGATCCGCAGAAGCCAATCATCAATTGACGCGTTGGGCGCTCGTACACCGACCGATCCTCTATCAGTTTTGTTTTCCACAGCTCTGCCTCGTGTTTTAAGATGTTTTGAGTTGGATTTTTGAGAACATGGCGTTCTTAAGAACCCCTTTTCTCATCAAAATGGCGAGTAACTGCGAAAGATTATGCACAGCCCCAATCCGCTGATGTAGACCTCCTTCTGGAGGTTCGGAACGAGGGGTCGAACCTGAGTGCGTAAAGAATCCTCTCTCTAGCGGGCCATACTGTCAATGACAATTTATAGGATTCGACGGTCTTCAGTTTCCGTGGTAATGATTGCCACGTCCCTTTAGGTGTCAGCTAAAGTCTTCCAAAAGTAATGATGCAAAGGCGACAGAGTCAGATCGATGAATCGGGTTACAATTTCGGACGTCGGCAAGAGGTCTCATTGTTTCGGCTGATAAGATCAACTCGCTTTGCGAATGCAGTATTAATGATTAGCACCTTAACAGGGCAAAGATCATCGCAAGTTTCAGAGTTAGCAGGAGTATTGGAACACCAATAGAGATATATCTCGTCTGATGTCAAGAAAATACGCTGCCGCTAAACCACAGACTGTAATTGCCGCAAGCACAATCTAATTCTTGACCGATAGCGCCGCGCCCGTGAGAATCTCAAACGGGTTGTAATAACGAATTGGCAACCGGCACCCCTAATCTCAATGTCGTCGAATTGTATGATCCAGATCGCGAGACCTGGAGCACTATTGACCGCCTCAGGGCGGTTCGCGAGGGTCATAGCGCAACTCTTCTACTCGACGGCAAAACCCTCGTCGCCGGCGGGAGATTCCCGCGCGAGCGCGCTTAACACCGCCGAGATCTACGACTCCGCAAGCGGTACGTGGTCAGGACCTGCAATCCCGATAATCAACGGCCTTTTGGTCTCGGGCAAGAAACTGTTTGTAGTCGGGCAGGGGTTTGCTCCCGGCGCTATGATACTGGTCAACGGAATAGAGCAAAAGACAAGAAACCAGGACGAGCAAACAGAGACCGTCTTAGTCGGCAAGAACGCAGCGAAACGAATCAAACGCGGCGACAAGATCCACGTAATAAACCCTAACGGCACTATGTCAGACCAGCTTACGTTTGAGCTGGGAAACTAGCGCACTACGAACCCGTGTGACCAGTTGTTTGACTTGACGGATAAGCTGAGGGTCAACTCTTAGCCTTAACCGCACAGCCATTTCAATTTCGAATAGGACTCAGTGCGTTATGTCTCGTCGGTTGTAAAAAAAATACGCCACCGCAAAGCCGCACACCGAAATCCCCGCGAGCACGATCAGGTTCTTCACCGACAGCGGCTCGCCCGTGAGCATCTCAAACGGGTTGTAATAACGAAACGGTGACAACCACGCGACTCGTTCCGCAGGCGCCCAGGCACGGGCTACATAATCGAGCAAAAACATGCTCAGCGCCAAAAGCCCAACGAGTCCCCCGGCCACACTTCGTCGTCGGGAAGCCGCCCCAACTGCCACCGCAATCGCGTTCCAACTCAACATCAACAGCCCTAAGTTTGTGGCCAACGATAAAATCAAGCTCTTCTTTGGCCACGTGGCACCCGCGGTCGCCAGCACATTCAGACCACCCCAAGTGCCAATCAACATCATCAACAGTACTGCAACTGTACTAACCAGCATTACTGCTATCGAGCGCGTAATGATCCAATGGCGCGCGACTGGACGTGACAGAATCAGATCGATGAATCCGATTTCGATTTCGGACGTCGGCGTTGTTCCCAACGCTATTGATAAGCCCACAAGAGACCCCATCACAGCCAAATGAAAATAGCCGAGAGAAACGATTCCTCCAAACGACATAAAACCTATGAATGATGGACCAAGCAATTGTCGAACAAACGGCGGCATTAGTTCGCCCAACTGCTCGAATGAACCGTTCCGATGAAGCGAGTCAGCGATGATGATCAAAAACACCTGAAAGAGCGCGAGCAATGACGCCATTGATAGAACCAATGTTCGGACGCGCTTTAAAGAATACCCGACTAGTATTAGCCCTTTATTCATGACGCATCGTCTCGATAGTACTTGATCAAAACGTCTTCAAGTTGCGGTTCCTCCAACTCGACATCCTGCACCGGCAGAGGCGCCAGGAATTTCAAAAGAGCACCGAGCTTGCTTTCGACCGCTAGAGTCCAGACGCGCGGTTTCACCTCAAGTATCTGGTAACCCGATGGCAATGAGTCATCGAGCTCCACATCTTCCGCGAAAAGAACTCTCACTCGTCGAGGAGCGAGTTTGCGGATCTCCTCAACCGAAGATAGCAAAGCCAACTGGCCGGCACGCAGCAATGCAACGCGATCACACACTCGAGCAACTTCCGACAGTACGTGTGACGACATGAAAACCGTTCTGCCGCGAGTCTTGAGATCAGAAAGTAGTTCGTAAAACGACTCTTGCGTTACTGGATCGAGACCCTCAGTCGGCTCATCGAGGATCAACAGAGGGGGATCGCTCTCGAGGGCTTGAAGCAAACCGAGCTTGCGTTTCATACCGGTGCTGTACTCTCGAAGCTTTCTTCGTAGATCTTTATCTCGAAACTCGAAGCGCTCCTGGACCTCGTTCCTGTACTTTTCGTTCAGTGGGCGGGAACCTAATCGGGCCAACAGATTCAGGACTTCGCGGCCGGTTAGATCAAGGTAGACTCCGAGCTCGCCGGGCAAATATCCGACTAGTGCACGCGCCTGGAGGCTTTGTTTTTGGCAATCAAATCCGAGTATTGAAGCGGTACCTTCGCTAGGTCTTAACAGATCGAGGAGTATGCGAATAGTTGTTGTTTTACCCGCGCCGTTGAGTCCCAGGAATCCAAGAATCTGTCCTGAATCGGCTTCGAGATTAAGTTTGTTGACGGCTGTAAGCTTTCCGTAGCGCTTGGTGAGACCCTGAATCGATACCGCTGGTGTTGTTACGGCGTTTGTGGTCACGAACGGGATTCTAAAGACAACAACGTCAGCAAGCCAGAGATTCGGCCAATTC
>Ga0126382_10001055_pt1 | contig 11166 bp, 10 predicted proteins | sample PanSoiMetPlot_30_FD_92548 | JGI IMG/M metagenome (GOLD analysis project Ga0126382, IMG submission 92548) | Tropical forest soil microbial communities from Panama - MetaG Plot_30 | ecosystem: Environmental > Terrestrial > Soil > Tropical forest > Bulk soil | place: Panama | collected 2016-02-17 | reverse complement strand
GCCGTTGTTCTACGCCTACGGCGTCGACCTGGTGGTGGCCGGGCACGAGCACCATTACGAGCGGACCTTTCCCGTCCGCGGCGTCCTGCCCGGCAGCAGCCTGCTGACCCCCGCCCCGCGGGGCAGCGACCCGGGCGAGATGGACACCCGCGACGGCACCGTGCACATGATCATCGGCGGTGGCGGGCACCCGGCCTCCGGTGCCGTCGGCGGCGACGGCGGCCCGCCCGAGGGCGCCCTGATCACCGGCGTGGCCCCGGGCGGCCCGCTCCAGCAGCGCCGGTCTGCCATCGTCACCGAGCCTGCCCCGTGGCTGGCCCACCGGGACCTGGCCACCCCGTTCGGGTTCGCGTCCTTCGACGTGGTGCCCACCGAGCCGGGCGGCACCACGTCCATCACCGCCACGTATCACGGCGCCGCGGCGGGCTCACCCGTCTACGCGCCGCTCGACCGGTTCGTCATGCGCAAGCCGATCGGGGCGGGACGGCGCCGCAGGACACGGCAGCTGGTGACCGGCTGACGGGCCGGGGCCGGCCGCTGCCGCACGCCACGGCTGCCATGTGCCGCCAGCTATCGCGGCTCACTCCGCTTATCCCTTGACCGCGCCTATGGTGAAGCCCTGGATGAAGCGGCCGAGGAAGATGTTGTAGAGCAGGGCCACGGGTATCGCGACGATGATCGCCGCCGCCATGAGCGACTGCCAGTAGAACACGTCGCCGCGGATCAGCACGGTCGGTACCCCCACGCTCACCGTCATGCTCGAGGAGCTCGACACGAAGGCGAGCGCGTAGATGAAGTCCTGCATCGTGAGCGTGAAGGTGAACACGACCACCGTGAAGATCCCCGGCAATGCGAGCGGCAGGACCGTGCGCACCACGGCCTCGATGCGGCTGTAGCCGTCGACCTGCGCCTGCTCCTCGATGTCCCGCGGTATCGACCTGAAGAAGCCCATCAGCAGCCAGGTCGACAACGGAATCGTGAAACCCGGGTAGACGATGGCCAGCGACCAGATCGAATCCTGCAGGCCGATCACCGTGATGAGACGCGACAGCGGCAGGAACAGCAGCGTGGGTGGGACCAGGTAGGCCAGGAAGATCCCGATGCCCACCATTTCCCCCCACCGGCCGGTGAGCCGGGCAAGGGCGTAGGCGGCGGGCAGGCTCAGCGCCAGCGTGATCACGACGGTCGCCAGCCCGATCACGATGTTGTTGCCGATGAACTGGAGGTAGGGCGTGTTCCGCAGCAGGTCGGTGACGTGGCCGAGCGTCGCCGGCTTGGTGAGCACGAACGGGTTGTGGGCGGGGTCGTAGAGATCGGAGTTCTGCCGGAACATCGTCAGCGCGGCCCACAGGAACGGGAAGCCGCTGAACACCGCGAACGCGATGGCGAGCAGGTAGATGGCGATACGGCCCCTGGCCGTCCGCGCCTGGGCGGCAGCCATCTCAGGTCACCTCGGCCCGGCTGGCGATCCTCAGCAAGATCGCGGCCAGCCCGGCCAGCACCGGGAACATGATGAGCGCGTCGGCCGCGCCCACGGCGAGGTTCCCGCCGTTGATGCCCTTGTAGAACGCCCAGCTCGCCAGGACCTGCGTGGCGTTGCCCGGGCCGCCGCCGGTGAGCACGAAGACGGCCGCCATGTCGGTGAAGGTGAACACGATCCCGAACAGCAGCGCGACCGTCATGACCGGGCTCAGCAGCGGCAGCGTGATCCCGAACAGGCGCCGCCAGAAGCCCGCGCCGTCGACCTCGGCCGCGTCGCTGATCTCGGCCGGGATGGCCGACAGCCCGGCCATGAGGATCACGGTCGCCAGCGGCAGGATCCGCCACGTCTGCAGCGCGATGACCGATCCCATCGCGAGGCCGCTCTGCCCGAGGAAGACGATGTGGCCGCCCCGCGGCACGATGCCGAGCACCTGTGCGAACCAGCCGAACGGGCTGAAGATCGAATCCAGCATCCACGGCCAGATCACCGCGCTGAGCGCGACCGGTGTCGTCCAGGGCATCAGGACTAGGAACCGCACGAACCACCGGCCGCGGAAGCTGGCCGTGAGGACGAACGCCAGGACGGTCGAGAGCGCACCACGAGCAGCTGCGAGATGGCCGTGAAGACGAAGGTGTTGCGCAGCGTCGTGAGGAAGACCGGGTCCTTGACCGCCGCGATGAAGGTCTGGAAGCCGACGAAGTTCGGGCTCCTGCTGCCCGTCGTCACGTCGCTGAACGCGTACACGAACGCGAGCACGAGCGGGTAGGCGACGACGAGCAGCAGGTAGACGACGGCCGGCGCCATCAGTGCGGGGCCGAGCAGCCGCTCCCGGTCGAGCAGGTACCGTTCCCGCCGCGGGCCCAGCGTGATCTCGTCGGCCGAACGGTCCGCGATCGTCATGGTGCCACCGCCGCGTCCCCGCCGGCCGTCCGCTCTCCGCTCTGCCGGTCGAAATAGCGCAGGTCGCTGCCGCTGACGGCGAACGGAACCCGGTCGCCGACGTAGACCGGTGCCGTAACGGTCGAGGGCAGCTTCGCGATGACCTTCGCCGCCGGGTCTACGTCCGGGAGGTGGCCGTATACGTACCGGTCCGAGCCGAGGTTCTCCACCCGGGTGACCGCGAAGTCAAAGGTCACCTGGCCGGGCCGGTTATTCGCCGCCGAGACCGGAAGGAACTGCTCCGGCCGGAACCCCAGCAGCTTGCCGTCCCTGGCAAGCAGGTTCATCGGTGGTGAGCCCACGAACGTGGCCACGAACGTGTTGGCCGGGTGATGGTAGATCTCGTCGGGAGTGCCGATCTGCTGGATCCTCCCCTCGTTGAGCACGGCGACGCGGTCACCGAGGCCCATCGCCTCGACCTGGTCATGGGTGACGTAGATGGTGGTGATCCCCACCCGCTGCTGGAACTCCTTCAGCTCGTCACGGGCCGACGAGCGGAGCTTGGCGTCCAGGTTGGACAGCGGCTCGTCGAGCAGGAACACCTGCGGCTCCCGGACCAGGGCGCGGGCCAGCGCGACCCGCTGGCGCTCGCCGCCGGACAGCTGCCGGGGCCTGCGGTCGAGCAGCTGGTCAATGCCGAGCCGGCTGGCTGCCCAGCGCACCTTCTCCGGCCGCTGCTCCCTCGGTATGCCCGCGGCCGCGAGCGGGAAGGCGATGTTCGCGAACACGGTCTTGTGCGGGTACAGGGCGTAGCTCTGGAACACCATCGCGATCTGCCGCGCCCGGGGGGGCAGGTGGGTGACCACCCGCCCCCCGATGAGGATGTCGCCGTCGCTGGGGTTTTCCAGGCCCGCGATGAGCCGCAGCAGGGTTGTCTTGCCGCAGCCGGACGGGCCGAGCAGGACGAGGTACTCGCCCTCGCCGGTCGCCAGGTCGATGCCGTCCACGGCGGCGATGGCCCCGAACTTCTTGCGCAGCTCCCTGGCTTCCACGACGGCCATGGGTCACCTTCCGCCCGGGTGGTAGCGGTTCACACCAGGCCCTTGGCCCGCCACTTGCTGAAAATGGCCTCGCATTGTTTCGCCGCGGACTGCACTGCCTGCTTCGGCGTCGCCTTTCCCCGCGCCGCACTCGCCATCATCGTCGGGAGAACATTGGTGTCGAAGATCTCCCCTTCCGCGGCGTTTGCCGCGCCCGGGAACCCGACGTTCGTCGTCCACTTTTCGGCGTCGGCAAGCAGCGCGAGCTTGTTCGCGGGCTTCGACTTGAAAGGATCATTCTGGAGCCAGCCGGGTAATGCCGCGGCCACGCCGGTGCCCCGGAATGCGGGGAAATCGTACAGCTCCGAGTTGTACACCGAGCCGTGCGCCGCTCCCACCAGGTCGATCAGGAATTGCTTGATCTTATCGACGTTCGCCGCCCATTTGGGGACGAGGTAGCTGCGGACGACGTGCTGGCTGGCCAGGCCCTTGCCGCCCGGTCCTTTGAGCGCGGGCACGAAGAAGATGTCGTCGGCGACGCTCGCGCTGGTCGCCTGCGCGGTCCGGTAGGCGGAGATCGAGTTGAGGATGTAGGAGAGCTGCCCGGCGACCAGGCCCTGGTTGTTGGAGGCGGCGGTCCAGCCGAACACCTCGTCGGTCATGGTCTGCTTGAACAGCTTCGTCATGTAGGCGACGGCGTCGACCACCTCCGGCGAGTTGAGCACGACTTTCGCCTGCGCGTCCTGGATGCTGCCGCCGTATGACCAGATGAGCGCGCGCGCGGCCATGTTGGAGTCCACCTCGGGGGACATGCCGATGCCCATGCGAACGTGCTGGTCGCGCATGATCTGCGTGCCGCCGGTGAGCAGGTCGTCGTAGGTCGCCGGGCCGTTTGGCATGCCCGCCTTCGCCCAGAGGCCCTTCCGGTAGTCGCCCGGGTCGGGGGTCCAGGTGTGGCAGAAGGCGTAGTACTTGCTCGTGTGCGGGTTGAAGCTCGACAGTTTGCAGAAGCTGAGCTGGTTGCCGTCTTGGCCTCCGCCTGCATGACCACGTCGGTGAGGTCGTGGACGCTCGGCTCATACGCCGAGGCCGGTGTGATCCATTCGATCATGTCGTGGCCCGCGCCGGCCGCGAACTCGGCCGCGGTGCGGGCGGGCAGGTCGGCCTGGTTGATGTGGTCGACGACGACATTGACGCCGTTCTGCTGGCCCCATTTCTTTGCCCACGGGTCGAACCACGTGTCGTAGCGCGGGACGAAATGGCTCCACAGTAAGATCTTGATGGTTCCCTTGCTCGTTTGCGAGCCGCCACCGACACCGGCGGCGTTACTGCAGGCCGATAATAACGCCGAGCCCGATCCGAGCATGACCCCGGCGGTCCCCGCCTTCTTGAGGAAATCGCGGCGGCTGGGGTGCGCGTGGGACCCCCCGGCGGGCTGGGGCTTGGGGGATGAAACGGTTCTGCGGCTCAAGACAACCTCCTCGCATCGCTTTGTCGCGTTGCCCCTCGCATGCCGTGAACGGTCATTGCCCCGGCTGGCCGCCTGCCCGGCAGGCGGGCGGGCGCGGACGGTAACGCCGCGATCACCGCGCGCGTGAGCGGGCAGGAGGCCAGGAACGGGATTCCCCTGGCTGCCGGGGTGGTGTGGTCGAAGGACCGGATCCCAAGCGTCCGGGCTGGTGCCGCGGGTAACAGCACCACGGCCGTGCGCCGGCCGGCGACGTGCGCGCGCGAGGGGCGGGGCTGCGCCATCACGTCCTCTTCCGTGCGTGGACATTGGGCCATGCGCCCGCCAGGCCACATCGCGGGGCGGGCACGATGCGACGCGTGTCGCGTGATGACGTCTATGGTGCGGCCAAGGATCATCGCGGGCAATGGTTGCGCTCACGAAAGATGGAAGATCTTTACATCCCGGCCGTCGCGAGGCGGAGTGGCGCGTGAGCGCGGGCGATCAGAGAGTGCCGGAGAGAGCCTTGATCGGCATCCGCAGGCGGCCGAGCATCTCCAGATCGGCCTGTGCGGGCCGGCCGAGGGTCGTGAGGTAGTTGCCGACGATGATGGCGTTGATGCCGCCGAGCATCCCCGCCTCGGTGCCCAGGTCGCCGAGGGTCAGCTCGCGGCCCCCCGCGTAGCGCAGCACGGTGCGCGGCAGCGCCAGCCGGAACGCGGCGATCGTGCGCAGCGCGTCCGTCGCGCCCAGCGGCGGCCGGCCCGCCAGCGGCGTCCCGGGGCGCGGGTTGAGGAAATTCAGCGGCACCTCGTCCGGCCCCAGGCTGGCGAGCTCGGTGGCGAGCTCCGCCCGCTGTTCCACCGTCTCGCCCATGCCGGCGATGCCGCCACAGCACAGTTCCATCCCAGCCGCCTTCACCAGCTCGCAGGTGGCATAACGCTCCTGCCAGCCGTGCGTGGTCACGATCTGGCCGAAGTACGAGCGGGCCGTCTCCAGGTTGTGGTTGTAGCGGTGCACGCCGAGGGCGGCAAGCTCGCCGGCCTGGCCGGGGGTGAGGATCCCCAGCGAGCATGCGACGTTGATCCCCACCTCGCCGGCGATCGCCCGCACCGCATCGCGGACCTGGGACATCAGCCGCTCGTCGGGTCCGCGTACCGCGGCCACGATGCAGAACTCGCTCGCCCCGGTGGCGGCGGTCGCCTTCGCCGCCGCGACCAGCTCGGCGATGTCGAGCCAGACCGGCCGGACCGGCGACGCGAACCTGCCCGACTGGGAGCAGAAGTGGCAGTCCTCCGGGCAGCCGCCGGTCTTCACCGACACGATACCCTCGACCTCCACCTCGGGGCCGCACCAGCGCATCCGCACCTCGTGCGCGAGCGAGAGTGCCTCGTCCAGCCGCTCATCGGGCAGGCGCAGGACGCGGAGAACCTGGCCGGTGTCCAGCCCGGCACCGCCGTTAAGCACCTGTGTGCGGGCTTCGTCGAGGATGTCGTCGGTCACGTGAGCTCCTTGTGGCTGGGCAGGTGCGGTGCCGGTATGGCCAGGACGTTCATGGCGCTACTCCGCGTCCTTGGTGCCCTTGCTCCTCCGGTGCAGGCGGGTCACCAGCTTGTAGCGGTCCCCGCGGTAGCGCGATTGCGCCCACTCGACCGGGGCGCCGGCCGTGTCGAACGAGTGCCGCGACAACAGCAGCAGCGGCATGCCCACATCGACCCCCAGCAGCGGGGCGTCCTTGGGGTCGGCGAGCACGGTTTCGATCGTCTCCTGCGCTTCGGCGATCTCGACTCCGTAGTCGGTGGCGAGCGCCTCGTACAGCGACGGGTGGCGGTCCAGGTTGCGGCGCAGCCCGGGGAAGCGCTGCGCGGACAGGTGCGAGGCATCGACCGACATCGGCGCACCGTCGGCCAGCCGGAGCCGGTGGATGCGCAGCACCCGGCTGCCGGCCCGGATGCCGAGCAGCCCGGCGAGCTCGTCGTCCGCGGTGATATACCCGGTGTCCAGGACCACCGTCTGCGGGCGCAGGCCCTGTGCCCGCATGCCCTCGGTGTAGCTGGACAGCTGCAGCATCTGGGCGACCTTGGGCATGGCGACGAAGGTGCCCTTGCCCTGCATCCGCAGCAGCCGCCCCTCGACGACCAATTCGGCCAGCGCCTGCCGGACGGTGGTCCGCGAGGTCCCGTACCTGAGGGCGAGCTCACGTTCGGGCGGGACGGGGGTGCCCGGTGACATCGTCCTGGTCAGTTCGAGCAGCTGCCGTTTCACGGCGTAGTACTTGGGGATCCTCGCGCTCGCCTGGCCGGGCGGGGGCGGGCCACCGTCCGCGTCGCTGCGAGCAGGAGAGGCGATCACGATCACATCCTTCCCGCTGGGGACGCCGTCCGGACATGATCCCGCACGGCGGCCCGGTCGGCCAGAACCGGGTGCGATGATGAGACGTGCCGACCCTGACCGACCTGGCCCGCGGGCTGACCTCGCTGACCGAGGCCGACGTGGAGTGGCTGCACGCGCTCGTGTCGGACTGGCAGCTGCTCGCCGATCTGTCGTTCGCCGATCTGGTGCTCTGGGCGCCGCTGCGGACCGGGTCCGGCTGGGTGGCGCTGGCGCAGATGCGCCCGACGACCGGGCCCACGGCGCTGTACGACGACATGGTCGGCACGGCGGCGGCGGCGGGGGAGCGGCCGTTCGTGGACGCGGCCCACGCCGAGCAGCGCATCTGCCGGGAAGGCGACCCGGAGTGGACCCACGGCGTCCCGGTGCGGCGGGAATCGATCCCGGTGACGCGTGGGGGCCGGGTGATCGCAGTGATCGAGCGCAGCACCAATCTCAGCTCGGCCCGTACCCCGAGCCGGCTGGAACTGACCTACCTGAAGGGGGCCGACGACCTCGCCCAGATGGTGGCCGCGGGCATGTTCCCCGACCCCAGCGAGGAGCCCGCCCTGGTCCGGTCGCCGCGGGTCGGCGACGGGCTGCTCCGGCTCGGCCACTCCGGCAAGGTCAGTTACGCCAGCCCCAACGCCCTGTCGGCCTACCGGCGTCTCGGCCTGTCCGCTGACCTGGTCGGAGCCGAACTGGGCCCGCTGACGGCGGCGCTGCGCTCCCCAGATCAGCCCGCCGACGACTCGCTGATGGTCACCGCCAGCGGCCGGGCGCCGCGGGAGACCGAGGTGGAGGGGAACGGGTCGGTGGTCCAGCTGCGGTCCATCCCGCTGGTCGTGGGCGGCCTGCGCACCGGCGCGCTGATCCTCGTGCGCGACGTCACCGAGCTGCGCCGCCGCGAGCGGGAGCTGATGACCAAGGATGCCACCATTCGGGAGATTCACCACCGGGTCAAGAACAACCTGCAGACGGTCGCGGCGCTGCTGCGGCTGCAGGCCCGGCGGCTCTCCGCGCCGGAGGCCAGGGCGGCGCTGCAGGAGGCGGTGCGCAGGGTCGGGTCGATCGCCGTCGTCCACGAGACGCTCTCGTACGCCCCAGACGAGATCGTCGACTTCGACGACATCGCGCAGCGGGTGGCCGCGATGGCGGGCGAGCTGTCGGCACCGGAGGCGAGGGTCACCCCGGTCATCTCCGGGCCGTTCGGGTTGCTGCCGGCCGCGGTCGCCACTCCGCTCGCGCTGGTGCTGACGGAATTGCTACAGAACGCGCTGCAACACGGCCTGGCTCACCCCGCGGGCGCCGCGGGGACCCTAACCGTGACCGTCGACCGGGAGCCCACCCGGCTGACCGTGGCGGTCGAGGACAGCGGGGTGGGGCTGCCGGAGGGGTTCCGGCTGGACGCCACGACAAGCCTGGGCCTACAGATCGTGCGCACGCTGGTGGTCTCCGAGCTTGGCGGCCGGCTGGAGATCTCGCCGCGCGCCGGCGGGGGCACCGTAGTGCTGGTCGCTCTCCCGCTGGAAACACCCGCGCCGCCGCAGGCGGGCAGCCTGGCGTCCGACAACGCTGGATAGCCGGCCTGGCACCGGACAACGCTGGTAGCCGGCGGTGCCGGACAACGCTGGATAGCAGGCGGCGCTGACCCCGACGCGGGAGCCTCAGGGCATCCCTAGGCCCGGGCGTGGGCGCGGACGCGGGCCGTACGGCGCTTGTACGCCCGCCGCTCGTCCTCGCTCATGCCGCCCCAGACACCGGCGTCCTGGCCGCTCTCGACCGCCCAATGCAGGCACGGTTCCATCACCGGGCAGCGCCTGCACACCTGTTTGGCTTCGTCGATCTGGAGAAGGGCGGGTCCCGTGTTCCCGATCGGGAAGAACAGTTCCGGGTCCACCTCACGGCAGGCGGCGTGGTGACGCCAGTCCATGCGGTCCACTCCTCTTCGACTTGCCGGGCTGGAAAGCCCGGATTCCGCCCTGGCCCGGCTTGTGAATGATTTCACGAGCTAGACCACATTCAAGGCCGCACCTGGGCCTTGGGAGCACGCGACACTACTAGTTGGGAGGGCCGCTGGCCCCCAAGTGGCCCCCTGTCCGAGCCCGGAGCCGTGCATGCACCCGGCTGACCGGACGACAGCATGCACGTTGCACGCTGCGCTCTCGAACCACGTCCACCCTCTCAACCTTGTGGATCAATTGGCAAGAGGCTGCGGCAAAGGCTTGGAATGTTTTCCGTGTCAGATAGATCACAGTCTCCTGCTAGGCACAGTTGCGCATTTGCGTGCGGGCGGGCCGCCGCGCGCTGGGACCGTCCCGGTGCCGCGGATTGCCGTCAGGAAATGACGCGGAGGGCATCGGGAACCGAGCGGAACGTCACGTGCTCGCGCTCGCCGACGTACTCCCCGTCAACCTGGAATGCGATCGGCCGGGCGGCGCGGAACGTGAGTTCGCGCTCGTCGTGCAGGCTGAGGGTGTGCTTGGAGTGGGCGTTCCCTTCCGGCCCGATCCCGAGCATGTGGCGCAGGGTGATGAGCGTGGGCAACGTGCCCAGCGAGCGGAAGGCGAACACATCGAGTGCGGTGTCGAATCCGGCCTCGGGGCTGGGGTTGATCGGCCGGTTGCCCAGATAGGTCCACGGAGCGGCGTTCGAGACGATCGCGAGGAACAGGCGCTTGGCGGCGGGCCTGCCGTCTACCTCCAGCGTGAGTGCGGGCTGGCGCCGATTGGTGACGCCGTAGAAATGGCGGATGGTGGTCCACACATAAAGCCCGGCACTCGCCTCCTGCCCATCCGCGCGGAGCCCTTCGACCGCGCGCACCACCTCGGCGTCGAAACCCAGGCCGGCGTTAACTGTGAAGTAGCGGTCCTGAGCCAGCCCAAGCCCGATGACGCGGTATCCGACCGCCGCGTTGCGGGCCCCTGGCTCAGCGGTGCGGGGCCCTGCCCCGGCGGTGTGGGATTGCGTGCGTGCCGTGCGGGTCTGCGGGCCGGCGGTGTGGGTCTGCGTGCCGGTCGTGCGGGTCTGCGGGCCGGTCAGCGCGGCGAGGATCCGGCCGGTGGCGTCCACCGGATCGGCCGGCATCCCGAGCGCTCGCGTGAAAACGTTCGCGCTCCCGCCCGGCACCGTCGCCAGCGCCGGGCGCGTCTCTGGCCCGCCGGCGGCGGGCGGGCGCGCGCGGAGCAGCCCGTTGACCGCCTCGTTGACGGTACCGTCCCCGCCGAGCGTGAGAACAAGATCGTAGCCGTCCCGCGCGGCCTCCCCGGAGAAATGGGCGGCGTGGCCCCGGTACCGTGTCTGCACGACCGTGAGATCGAGTTCGGACGCCAGTGCGCGTGCGATGACATCCCTGCGCAAGGACGTGGTAGAGGTGGCATGTGGGTTAACGATGAGCATCGCGCGCACGTGATCAGGGTAGTGACGGTGAGGAGGTGCCGGGCATATGGGGCATAGTCCGGGCACGCTCCGCGCCGCCGCCGTGGTGCAGGCGGTGGAGTCGGCCGTGGTGCTGGCGGCGGCGGTGCTCGCCGGCGTCGACACCGCCGCCGGGCGGTCCTACCAGGTGGGCAGCGGCATCGCGCTGACGGTGATCGGGGTGGCGAGCGCCGCCGCGCTGGCCCTGGTGGCGCGCGGCATCGCCCGGGCCCGCCGCTGGAGCCGCACGCCCGCCCTGCTCACGCAGCTGTTCTTCGGCATCGTGGGGATCTATCTGTTGCAGGGCCACCGGCTCGACTGGGGGGTGCCGGTGGTCGTGCTGGCCGCCGCCGGGTTCGCCGCCCTGCTCGCACCGCCCAGCCTGCGTGCTCTCACAGGTCAGGGGCGGACGCCGCCGGACCAGACGGGGCGAGAGCAGACCCGGCGAGAGGGCGCACGGCCGGAGAAGGCGCAGCGGGAGGGCGCAGGGCCGGAGAAGACGCGTCGGGAGGGCACGCGGCCGCGGCCCG
>Ga0126382_10001054_pt1 | contig 11168 bp, 10 predicted proteins | sample PanSoiMetPlot_30_FD_92548 | JGI IMG/M metagenome (GOLD analysis project Ga0126382, IMG submission 92548) | Tropical forest soil microbial communities from Panama - MetaG Plot_30 | ecosystem: Environmental > Terrestrial > Soil > Tropical forest > Bulk soil | place: Panama | collected 2016-02-17 | reverse complement strand
CCGGAGTGAAGAGCGCGGCGGCGCGGCGCCGGCCAGCCTCGCCCATGGCCCGCCGCGTCTCCGGATCGGCGAGCAGACGCTCGATGGCGGAGGCCACGTCCTGCGGGCTGGCGCGATCGACGAGCAGTCCCGTTTCGCCGTCCACGACCGCGTCGGGGAGCGCGGCGGTCCTCGCCGCGACCACCGGCCGGCCCGCGGCCATGGCCTCGAGAGCGGCGCGGCAGGATTCGTCGGAGCCCGAGCCGAGGAGAACGAAGACGTCGAGGGCGGCGAGGACGGCGGGAAGATCGGCGTCGCGGTAGCCGGCGAAGAGCGCCTGCCGCTCGAGCCCGAGCCGGCTCACCAGCTTCACGAGGGCGTCGCGTCGCTCTCCCTTGCCGACCAAGAGAAGGCGCGCTTCGGGCCGCATCGCGAGGAGGCGGCGGAAGGCCTCGAGGAGCGTCTCGTGCCCTCGCCCCGCGGCGAATCGTGCGACGCAGCCGAGGAGCGGGAGGCCCGCCGCCCGGAACTCCTCGCGCACCTTGGCGGCGCCCGCCGCGTCGGGAGCGAAGCGCGCCACATCGACCACGCCGTGATGGCGATGAATCAACTCACGCGGAGCGCCGACGTCGATAAGTCGCGCCTCGATGCCGGGGCTCACCGCTACGAGGGCGTCGCTTCCGCGGTAGAGCGCGGTGTCGGGCCACCGTGCCCGCACCGCCCGCTCGTTGTGGAAGCTGCGCACGAGAGCGGCGCGTCCCCTGCCCCACCAGCCGAGCCAGTGATCGTGGCTGTGATGCGCGTGCACGACGTCGACTCTCTCTCGGCTCACGAGGGCGCGCAGGCGGCAGGCATCCTGTGCGATGGCGAGCGGACGCGACTTCACGTCGAGTCGCAGCTGGTCGATCGGCTCGATCCCCGCCTCGCGCGCCTTGGCTTCGAAGCGGTCGCCGCCCGCCATGCCGAGCAGGGCGCGGTGCCCGCGATCCTGCAGGGCGAGGACGAGTCGCAGGACGGGCTCGGCGCTGCCCGTCCACCAGCGGTTGGCGACCACGTGCAGGACGGTGAGGGGCCGGCTCATGGATGCGCTCGACCGCGACCCGCGATGACGTCGTCGTAGAGGGCGAGGAGCCGCGTGACGGCGGCGACGTGCGAGAAGCGCTCCTCCACCAGGGCGCGGGCGGCGCACGCGCGAGCCGCCGCGGCGGCGGGATCGGCGATGACAGTGTCAATGGCGGAGGCCAGGGCGGCGGGATCGTCGGGCTTCACGAGGAGGCCGGTCTTTCCCTCCACGACCACCTCGGGAATGCCGCCGATGGCGCTCGCCACCGCGGGCACGCCCGCCGCGAAGGCCTGGAGGAGCGAGCCCGGCACGCCCTCGGTGCGCGTGGAGGCGAGGACGAAGCAGTCCATGGCGCGCAGGAGTTCCGGCACGTCGCTGCGGAAGCCGGTAAAGAGCACGGCCTCGCCGAGTCCCCGTTCCTTGGCCAGGCTCTCGACCCAGGCGCGGCGGATCCCGTCACCCACGAGGAGGAGACGCGCCGACGGACGCCGGGCGTGTACGGCGGCGAAGGCGTCGAGGAGCGAAGCGTGCCCCTTCGAGCCGCGGAACATCGCCACGGAGCCGATGACGGGCCGCGAGAGGCCAAGGCGTGCTCGCACCGCGTCGCCGTCACCCGGGCCAGCGAACTCCGCGAGGTTGACACCGGCGGGAATGGCCACCGCGCGTTCGGGCTTCACCCCTGCCTCGATGACGAGGCTCCGGATCGCCTCGCCGCTCGTGATCACGCGGTCGGCGAGCCAGCGGTAGACGGGATTGAGCCGGCGCCGGATGCGGATCGAGACGTGGCGCGTTCTCACCACGGGAATGGCCGCCAGCCGCGCGGCGAGTCCGCCCACCCACGCGTCGATGGAGCTGTGGGTGTGCACGACGTCGACCTTCCCGCGCCGGATGATGCGGGCCAGCGTCCACGCCGCGGGCAGGTCCCACGCGCCGCGCATGCGCACGGCGAAGGTCTCCAGCCCCGCTTCTCGCGCCCGCTCCACGAAGCGGCTCCCCGGCTGACCCGCCACGAGGACGCGCCAGCCGCGCTCGCGCGTCCAGCGAGCCTCGGTGATGGTGCGCACCTCCTGGCCGCCTAAGCCGGGCGAGGACTCGGTGTGGAGCACGGTCTTCACGCCGCGCGCGCCTCCTCCACGGCATGCGCGACGGAGTCCACGGAGATGGTGCGCATGCACACGTGATCGATCGGACAGCGCGGCAGGAAACATGGCGCGCAGGGCGCGGGGCCCTCGAGGTTTCGACTGGTACGGCCGCGAGGCGCGCTCAGGCGCGGATCGGTGGGACCGAAGAGTGTGACGGTGGGCACGCCGACCGCGGCGGCTAGGTGCGCGACGCCCGTGTCGCCGCTGACCAGGCAGCCGAGGCGGGCGAGGAGGCGCGGAAGCATCTCGGGGCGGTCGCGTCCCACCGTTGAGGCGATGGGCTTGCCTACGAGCGCCGTCACCGCCTCCGCTACGGCGGCGTCGTCGGGACTGCCGATCAAGAGCGGCTGCAGGCCCCGTTCGGCGAGCCCGCGGGCGAGCTCAGCGTAGGAGACGGGGGGCCACAGCTTCGACGCGCCGAAGGCCGCGCCCAGGTGCAGTCCCACCAGCGAGGCCGCGCCCGCGCAGCCCGCCTCGTCGAGGAGCGCCGTCACTCGAGCCTCGGCCGCCTCGTCGGGTCCGAGACGCCAGCGGGGTTGCGTCGCCACAGGCGGCACACCGGAAGCCTCCAGCAGTCCGAGGTACTCGTCGACCTGATGCCGACGGGGTGACGGCAGGGCCGCCATGTGCGTGAGCAGCGCGCGCCGCATGTCCGCATCGTAGCCGAGCCTGACCCGAGCGCCCCACCGCCGGGCGGCGAGGGCCGACTCGAAGGAGTTGGGCAGGAGCACGGCGACGTCGGGCTTCATCTCGCGGAGAGCGGCCGCGAGCTTCCGCCGGAGCCGCCCCTCCTTCGGATAGCCCAGATGCGCGTCCGCCACTGCCTGTCCCACGAGGAGCGGCGCCCACGGGCCTATGGCCGTGACGAGGGCGTCGGGCCGGGCCGCGCGCAGGGCGGCGAGGGCGGGCAGGGCCATCACGGTGTCCCCGAGCCAGTTCGGAAGGCGAACGACGATAACGTGGCCGTCGAGGATCACGGGGAGGTCCGCCCGGCAGCCTTGCTCCGAAGCGTGCGGGCGAGAGCGTCGACGAGTGCGGGCCGCTCCGCCCCCATGTCGAGACGGACGGAGAGCACCCTGAGGGGCACTCCGAGGCCCGGTGCGTTGCGGAGCCGCATCCAATCCTTCTCGGTGGTGACGACCCATTCCGCGCCGGAGCGCTGCACGGAGAGCCGCACCCGTTCGAGATCCGTCTCGCCGTACGGGTGATGATCGGGGAAGGCGAGGAGCTCGGCCACGGATGCCCCGAGGCTCGCGAGGGTGGCCACGAAGCTGGCAGGCGAGGCCAGCCCCGCCAGCGCGACGACCCGCCGCCCCGAGAGCATGGCCGGTGATTGCGCGCGCGCGTCGCCCTCGCGCAGCGCTTCCGCGCGATAGGAGCCGGCGAGTACCGAGGCGTGGGAGCCCTCGCGGCGCAGGCTCCACTCGATCTGCTGCGTCACTCCCGACGACGCCGGATTCGTCACCACCACGAGATGAGCGCGCCGGAGGGCGGAGAGCGGCTCGCGGAGGATGCCGCGCGGGAAGAGCCGGCCGTTGCCCCAGGGCTCGCGCCCTTCCACAGCGAGGATCTCGAGATCCTTGGCGAGCGTCCGGTGCTGGAAGCCATCGTCGAGCACGAGGGCGTCGGCGCCGAGGCGCTCGATGGCGGCGCGTCCCGCCTCGTGGCGGCTTTCCCCCACCACCACGGGCAGCCCAGGCAGCTGCTCGGCGAGGAGGCGCGGCTCGTCGCCCGCTTCCCGCGCTCCGAGCCGCACACCGTCGCGGTCCGACACCACGTGCACGCCGCGCGTGCGCCGGCCGTAGCCGCGGCTCAGCACGGCGGGATGTGCGCCGAGCTCACGCAGGGCGGCAGCCACGAGCGCGGTGAGCGGCGTCTTGCCGCTGCCTCCGAGGGTCAAATTGCCGATGGAGATCACGGGCACCGGGAGACGTCCGGTCGAGAAAATGCCGGCTCCGTAGCAGGCCTCGCGCGCCACCAGGGCGCCGCGATACGCTCCCGCAGCCGCCACGAGAACGCCGCGGAGCATGGCGCTCCCCTGTCCGTTCCACAGGCGGCGGAGCTTGAGCTCGAGCGAGCTTGCCTCAGCCATGGGCCGGGGCCACGAGATGGCGCTCCACGAGCTGCATGATCTGCTTGAGCGCCCCCTGGCGGCCGATCACCGCGTGGAGCCCGGCGTCGCCCATACGCGATCGCCGCGCGGGATCGGCGAGGAGCTCGGCCACGCGCGGCTCGAGCCGCTCCGGCTCGTCCACGAGCACGGCGCCCCCCGCGGCGAGGAGGAGCTCGGCGCTCTCGCGGAAATTGGTCGTGTGCGGACCGTAGAGCACGGGCTTCCGGAGCAGCGCGGGCTCGAGCATGTTGTGGCCGCCCGTGGGCACGAGGCTGCCCCCGACGAAGACCACGGAGGCGACGCTGTAGATCTTGGCGAGCTCGCCCACCGTGTCGAGGACGATGACGGGGGCGCCCTCGCGCGAGGCGGGCAGCTCGCTCCGGCGCACGGTGGCGAGCTGCCGATCGGCGGCAAGGCGCTCCACCTCCGGCACGCGCTCCGGGTGCCGCGGCGCCAAGAGCAGGACGAGGTCAGGGTAGCGGCGGCGGAGCCGCGTGTAGGCGTCGAGCACGACGGTCTCTTCGCCGCGATGAGTGCTTCCGGCGATCCACACGGGCTCGTTCGTCGCCAGACCCAGGAGCTGCTGCCACACCGCCTCGCCTCCCGCTTCCGCGGGCGTGAGATCCGTCTTGAGGTTGCCCGTGACCACCACGCGGCCAGGCGGCGCGCCGAGGGCGATGATGCGCCGGGCGTCTTCCTGCGACTGCATCGCGAACACCGCGATGTCGCGCAGCATGCGCGCGGTGAGGAAGCGCACGCGGTGATAGCGCCGGAACGAGCGGTCGGAGATGCGGCCGTTGGCGATCATGGCGGGCACGCCGCGGCGGGCGAGGGCACGGAGGAAGTTGGGCCACAGCTCCGTCTCCATGCCGATGAAGAAGCGCGGCCTCACGGCGTCGAGCGCGCGCCGCACTGGCCCCGGGAGATCGAGGGGAAAATAGCGGTGCGCGACCGTGCCCCGAAGCCGGTCGGCCACCACGCGAGCCCCCGTGGGGGTGACGGTGGTCATGAGCACGGAGAGCTCGGGCCAGCGGCGCGCGATCGCCTCCACCAGCGGCACCGCGGCGGCCGCCTCGCCCACCGACACCGCGTGGATCCAGCAGCGCGGCTCGGCGGGCAGGTCCGCGCCGTATCGCCCGAAGCGCTGGGAGAACGAGCGGCCATAGCCCCCGCTGCGAAGCCTTCGCACGAGGAGGACGGGCAGATAGATCCCGAGACCCAGGCCGAGGACCAGAGTGTAGACGGCGTGGATCAGCGTTGCGCCTCCTCGTCCACCTGCCAGGTCACCTCACGAAGCGCCGCCTCGATGTCCTTGCGCGTCGCCTCGGCGTCGCCACGGTCACGCGATGGCGTCACCCGCAGCGGCTCGCCGAAGCGCACGACACAGCGGGCGAAGGGCTTCGGTATACGGAAGCCGTCCCATGATCGCGCCCGCCACTCGGCGGACCCCGCGAAAGACAGCGGCACCACGGGGGCGCCCGTCAGGCGCGCCAGCGTCACCACGCCGGGCTTCACCGTCTCCGCGGGCCCGCGGGGGCCGTCGGGCACCACGATGACACTGTGGCCCTCTCCGAGGGCTCGCGCCAGCCCTCGGAGCCCGCCGGCCCCACCCCGAGACGACGACCCGCGCACCACCACGAAGCCGAAGCGGCGCACCAGCCGCGCCACCATTTCGCCGTCGCGCGAGCGGCTGATGAGCACGCGCGCGCCGCTCCGCCCGTAGAGATACGGGAGGAGGAGCAGCCGCGCATGCCAGACCACGTAGATGGCGGGCGTGTGCGATGCCCATAGCGGCTCGACCGCCTGCTCCTCGCGCCGGATGCGCAGGGTACGCGCGAGGAGTCGCAGCGCCCAGGCACCGAGGGACGGCGCCAGGGCCGTCACCAGCGCGTTCGCCATCACGCGGCTCCCGCGATCTTGAGGATGGCGCGGGCGGCCCGTTCTCCCACCCCCGGCTCGCCGAGCCGCTCGCGCAGATCCTTGAAGGCGAGGCGCTGATCGGCCGCTACATCGTGATCCTCGAGGAGGCGCTCGGCCTCGGCGGCGAGACGGGCACCGGTCACGTCGGCCTGGAGGATCTCCGGCACCGCGGTTCGACGCGCCACGATGTTGGGGAGGCTGATCCAGGGAATCTGCTTGAGGAGCCGGCCCACCATCTCGGTGAGACGCGAGACGCGATAGCAGACGACCATCGGGGTGCCGAGAAGCGCCGCCTCGAGAGTCGCCGTGCCCGAGGCGACGAGGAGGACGTCGGCGGCGGCCATGACCTCGTGGGTCTGCCCCTCGATCAGCTCGATGGTTGGTGCGGCCGCCGCCCCCCTGATGAAGCGCTCGACCACGCGGCGGCTCACCGTGGGAGCGAGGCCGAGCACGAAGCGCCGCCGACCGTCGGCTCGCGCGAGCGCCGTCGCCGCCTCGAGCATGGGAGGGAGGAGGTGCTCGATCTCTTCGCGCCGGCTCCCGGGAAGGAGGCCCACCACTGTGCCCTCCTTCGCCAGGCCGAGGCGCCGCCGTCCTTCCTCCGCGTTCAGGGTGAACGGGACCACGTCGAGGAGGGGATGGCCCACGTACTCCACGGGGATGCGGGCGTCTTCGTAGAGGTCGCGCTCGAAGGGAAAGGCGGCCAGGACCTGCGTCACCCGGCTCGCCATCTGGCGGATGCGGCCCGAGCGCCAGGCCCAGAGCTGCGGTGGCATGAAGTAGACCACGGGCACACGCGCGCGCTTCGCGTGGCGCGCCAAGCGCAGGTTGAACTCGGGGAAGTCGATGACCACCAGCGCCTGCGGCCGCTCCCGGCGCAGGCGCCGCACGATCAGACGATAGGCGCGGAAGAGCGAAGGGATGCGCCCGATGACCTCGTTGGTACCGACCCCCGCGTGCGCGGTCGGGTCCACGAGGATCTCCACGCCAGCCTCGGCCATGCGCGCTCCACCCATCCCGAACACGCGCACCGATGGATCGAGGCGCTTGAGCGCTCGACAGATTGTCGCCCCGTGGAGGTCGCCCGAGGCCTCTCCCGCTGACATCATGATGAGGCGGTGACGGGCCGCGGTCACACGCCAACCATCGCGATGCCCGCCCGCTCGGCCGTCCGGAGCGCTGCCTCACGATCCACGAGGAGCATCTTGCCACCGTCCACGGCGAGCACGGTGGCGCCACACTCCGCCATGGCCTCCAGGGTCGCTGCCCCCACCGTGGGCACGTCGAACCGGAAGTCGTGCTCGGTCGCCACCGCCTTGATCACCACCGCTCCCCTTCCGGCGAGGCGCGCGCCGCGACGGATGGTCTCGTCGGTGCCCTCGGCCGCCTCCACGGCGAGGGTGACCCCCTGGGAGCGTACGAGGGTTTGGCCGATGCGGAAGCCGGCGATCTGGCGGGCGAGCGCGAAGCCCGCGCGGATCTCCTCCCACTCCGCCTCCGACGGCGCGCGCGAGGTGAGCGTGCCTGGCTCCATCAACCACGGCGAGAAGAAGGGGCGCTGGTCGAGGACCTCGATGCCCATTCCCCCGAGGGTCGCCAGGACAACGCTGGCCAGCGCCTCGTCGGAGAGACCGCCGCGCGCCATGTGACGGCCCACCGCATCGGTCTCGTGCAGGTTGTCGAATACGCTCCGCTTCCAGAACTTGCCCACGAAGAGCGCGGCCTCCACCCGCGCCTCGCCGAGCGCGTGGAGGACGGCCTGGATGTCGGTGAGGGAGGACGGCACCACGCGCTCCACGTGCCCATCGAGCCCGGTCGCCTCGTCGAAGGTGAGGGCGACCACACGCCAGCCCTGACGGGTGGCTTCGGCGGCGGCCCGGCCGGGGAGGACCCCGGCCCCCGCCATCACTGCGAGCCGGCGCTCCACGGAAGATCCTTGGGCCAGGCAACCTCGCCTCGGCCATCGCGGATCATCCGCTCGATCTCGAGCGCCACGGCGAGAGACCGGAGATCTTCGGTCTCGAAGAGGTCCGCCTGGCCGGTCGCCTGGGCCGTCCGCGCCGCGGAGATCAGGTGCCGGATCTCGAGCTTGAGCGGATTGTCCTTGTGCACGAAGAGACGCTCGACGAAGGAGGCCTGCCGGTAGCGGATGGACTCGCGGTTGAGGGTGTACTCCTGGGCGGCGCGCCGGTGGATCTGGATGTCCTGGTCGGCGTAGTTCAGCACGATGTAGGCGTCGGGCTGGGTGATGGACAGCGTGCGGATTTTTTCCTCGGTGGCCCGGCTCGCCGTGATGGTGGCCATGGCTCCCGACTCGAAGAAGATCTGCACGTTGGCCACGTCGGCCTGGCGGGAGTGGATGGAGCGGCCAAGGCAGTTCATGCGGCGCGGCTCGCTGTCCACCAGCCCCAGGACGATGTCGATGTCGTGGATCATGAGATCCATGACCACGGAGTCGTGCTGCACCCGGGGCACGAAGGGTCCGAGGCGGCGCGACTCGATGAGGATGGGCTGCTCCACGATCTTGCGAAGCTCCTGGACGGCGCCGTTGAAGCGCTCCACGTGGCCGACGTGGAGCACCCGCCCGTGCTGGCGTGCCACGCGGAAGAGCTCTTTGGCCTCCTCCAGCGTCGGGGCCATCGGCTTCTCCACGAGCACGTGCACGCCCGCCTCCAGGAGATCGCGGGTGACTTCGAAGTGGCGCTCGGTGGGGACGGCCACCGTGGCGATGTCGACCAGCCCCGCGAGGTCGCGATGACTCGTCACCGCGCGCGTGCCGTACTGCCCGGCGATGAGGGTGGCCCGCTCCGCGTCTGTGTCGCAGATGGCGACCAGGTCCACGTCCCACAGCTCGGCGAGGGCGAGGATGTGGTACTGCCCCATGTGTCCCGCGCCCACCACGCCCGCACGCAACCGCCCGTTCTCCGATGCGCTTACCACACGCGCTCCTCGCTCTCCGTGTCGTCGTGACCTGATTTGGCCGCGCGCCCACCCGGCACGATGCCGCGGCGGGAGCCTTCCACGAAAGCCACCAGCTTCGCCACCAGGGGATCGCCGCCTAGCTCGGTCTTGATGCGAGCGATGGCGGTCGCAGGAGCCAGGCCTGAGCGATAGAGGATGCGGAAGGCATCGCGCACCTGCCGCCGGCTCGCCGCCGCCACGCCGCCGCGACGCATCCCGATGACGTTGACGGACAGGGCTCGCGCGGGCAGCCCGTCGGCGATCAGGAAGGGCGGCACGTCCTGGGTCACCTTGGAGCAGCCGCCCACGTAGGCGTAGGTGCCGATGCGCACGAAGGGATGGATGCCCACCTGGCCACCCACCGTGGCGCGATCCTCCACCACCACGTGACCGGTCAGGCCTGCGTAATTGATGATGATCACCTCGTCACCGATCACGCAATCGTGAGCCACGTGACTCGAGGCCATGACGAGGCAGTGCGCGCCGATGATCGTGTCGTGTCCCTCGTGGGTGGCACGATGCACCGTCACGTACTCCCGGATCGACGTCTCCTCCCCGATGGCCACGCCCACGGGTAGCCCCGCCGTGAACTTCAGATCCTGGGGCTCGCCGCCGATGATGGCGCCATGGCCGATGCGACAGCGCGCGCCCAGGGTCACCCGGCCTTCCAGCACGACGTGGGCGCCGATCTCCGCGCCGGCCCCGATGCGGACCTCGGGGCCGATGACGCTGTAGGGGCCGATACGCACGCCGGCCTCCAGCTCGGCGTGCGGATCCACGATGGCCGAGGGGTGGATGCCGGGCGCGTCAGTCACCCGCGTGTCCCTCGAGCTCGCGCACGCGCTTCTCCAGCGAGCGCACCCTGCGCACCAGCTCCGGAAGCATGGTTTCGGCTGCCCAGATCCGTCGGGAGAGCGCGGCCGGCCGGCTGGGAGTGCCGCTCATCACCTGCCCCGCCTCCACGTCGCTGGGCACGCCCGACTGCGCGGTGAGGATGGTCCCCTCGCCGATGGTCACGTGATCGGCGACGCCGACCTGGCCGGCCAGGACGGCGCGCTTGCCGATGGTGCAGGAGCCCGAGATGCCGACCTGGGCCACCAGGATCACGTCCTCGCCAACCTCGCAGTTGTGGCCCACCTGTACGAGGTTGTCGATCTTGCTTCCGCGGCCGATGACGGTGTCGCCTAGCGTGGCGCGGTCGATGGTCGTGTTGGCGCCGATCTCCACGTCGTCGGCGATGCGGAGGCCGCCTACCTGGGGAATCTTGCGATGCGCGATGCCGTCGAAGGCGTAGCCGAAGCCATCCGCTCCCAGCACGGCGCCGGAGTGCACGATCACGCGATGGCCGACGATCACGCCCGCGTGGACCACCGCGCGCGGGTGGAGCACCACGTCGTCGGCGAGCACGGCGCCCGCGCCCACGAAGCAGAGGGCGCCGACTTGGCTGCGCGCCCCGATCACCGCGCCTCCTTCCACCACCGCGCCGGGGCCCACGGAGGCGCTCGCGTCGATCCGGGCTCCGGGCTCGATCACCGCCGTGGCATGCACGCCGGGGGTGACGGGCCGCTCGGGATGGAATAGACGCAGGAGCGAAATGAGGGCGACCTGCGCGGAGTCGACGCGCAGCAGGGCCTGGGGCAGCCCGGTGACGTCGCGGGCGACGACGAGGGCCGCCGCCGCGCTTTGGGAAGCCGCCTTGAGGTACTTGGCCGCGATGACGAACGACACGTGGTCCGGCCCGGCCTGCTCCAGAGAGGCGACGCCGGTGACGATACGATTGCGATCTCCTTCGAGGGTGGCGCCGAGCGCCTCGGCGAGCTGCCCGAGCGTGAAGGAGACGGCCACGGGGCCTACTTCTTGGCCTTCCGCATCTCGTCGTCGAAGGCCTTGATCACGTCCTCCGTGACGTCGACCTCCGGCGCACCGTACACCACGCCGGCCTGCCGACGCTCGACGATGACGGCATAGCCCTTCTCCTTCCCTACCCTGG
>Ga0126382_10001053_pt1 | contig 11169 bp, 9 predicted proteins | sample PanSoiMetPlot_30_FD_92548 | JGI IMG/M metagenome (GOLD analysis project Ga0126382, IMG submission 92548) | Tropical forest soil microbial communities from Panama - MetaG Plot_30 | ecosystem: Environmental > Terrestrial > Soil > Tropical forest > Bulk soil | place: Panama | collected 2016-02-17 | reverse complement strand
ATACTTCGGAACTGTCGGATCCACGTCATCTGACCAACGCAGGATTCCGCCAACCAGATTCTTAACCTTGCGATATCCGGCCTGTTTCATTAAGTCAACAACAGCACCGCTCCGGACACCGCTGCGACAATGAACTATGATCTCGTCTGCGGTCGAAAGATCGTGCAGCCGCTCGGGTACAGTAGCTTTCGGAATGAGCGTCGATCCTGGTATCCGACATATCGCGTATTCTTCAGGTTCTCGAACGTCGACAAGCACGAACTGATCACCGCGATCCATCTTTGCCTTCAGCTCGACGGGCGTAATCTCGAAATCAGCGCCGACGTCGACCTGTGGTTGATGTGTGACGCCGCAAAACTCCTGGTAGTCAATCAACTCGTGAATCGTCGGATTGACGCCGCACATTGGACAATCCGGATTCTTCCGAAGTTTTAGCTCGCGGAACTTCATCTTTAAGGCGTCGAACAGCAGTAGTCGACCAATCAACGAATCCCCCTTGCCGAGGATCAATTTGACGGTCTCAATGGATTGAATAACGCCGATTATTCCAGGCAGCACTCCAAGAACTCCGCCTTCTGCGCAACTTGGCACGAGTCCCGGTGGAGGCGGCTCCGGATACAGGCATCGATAACAGGGACCTTCTTTCGCGTAAAAGACCGTCGCCTGGCCTTCGAACCTGAAGATTGACCCGTAGACGTTTGGCTTGCCCAGTAAGACGCATGCATCGTTGACCAGATAACGAGTGGGAAAGTTGTCGGTTCCGTCCACGATGATGTCGTAATCGGCGAAAAGACTTAACGCGTTCTCTGAGCTAAGCGCGACCTCGTGTGTATCGACTCGCACGTACGGATTGATCTCCGCTATTCGCTCCTTTGCCGACTCCAGCTTCGGACGGCCAACGTTAGCTGTTGAGTGGATAATCTGTCGTTGCAGATTGGTGAAGTCAACCACGTCGAAATCGACAATTCCCATCCGGCCAACGCCGGCGGCCGCAAGATAAAGCGCCAGAGGAGATCCGAGACCTCCAGCACCGATGCACAGGACTTTCGCTGCCTTTATCTTTCTCTGACCCTCCAGAGCAACTTCAGGCATTATCAGATGCCGGCTATATCGCAGTATCTCGTCTCGATCCAAATCGACTGCTTTTTCCGGGGCCTCCTCGACTGCTGCTCCTCCGGCTATTGACGGAACTATGCTAAGCGAGTCGCCATCCTTGACCTGTGTGGCGCCTTTTTCTGCGTAACGAATATCTTCGTCGTTCACGTAGATGTTTACAAAATGTCTCAGCTGTCCTTCGTCGTTGTATAGATGCTTTTTCAATTCAGGATACTTGCCGGTCAGCGCATTAAGCGCCGCCTCGACAGTACCGCCCTCGACCGCCACCGAGTCGCTGTTTCCAGCGTAATTTCGAAGTGCGGTTGGGATCAGAATATTCACGGCCATTGGGGTCTCCTTCCTAACTCGTACCTATCTCTCCGTAAATTTGATTGTAAAGTCGAGAGCGGGAAAAGCAAGGCGTTGGAGCGTGTGAGGGTAATACCTGGACGGGCGGGACCTCCGTGGCCGCCCCTCGATGGAGATGCTGCTATTTCGTGATGAGGGGCGGCCACGGAGGTTCCTCCCGTACAGGGTAATCAATCACTAACCATTCTCTATCAATATTTCTTCCTGTTCAAAGTGTGTGTAATCCGGTTTTGTGAAGGAGTTAAGCTCCGCCGATCTGCCGTGCTCGATCGCCACTATGATGTAAGACTCGCCAGGCCAGCACGAATGATCCAAATCATAACCGGAAGGTGCTGCGGGGTGATCCGGGTGAGAATGATAATAGCCGATTATTCCGAGTCCGCGGCTGCGAGCGTAATCATCCGCGCGTTTGTATTGCTCAGGTGTAATCAGATAGCGAGTCTCTCGAGAATCCGTACGTTCGTTCTGAGCGGCTTGCACCTCGCCTAGAATGTTGGTCTCATTTTCACGCACTCCCAGAAGAAATCCGCAGCATTCGTCCGGATAAGTAGTTTCGCCGTGCTTTCTGATCTGCTCCAGTTGCTGTCTGTTTACTTTAATTGCCATTTCTTTGTCCGTCAGTTCACAATGCGACCTCATCAGTGGATTTCACCTTTATAGCGTTGTCACCTGCATCAAAGCCGTCTAGCAACGTATTGTGATGGGCGATGATTTGCGCGGCTGTCAAGCAGCTGTTGTCGATCGTTGTGTGAGCGTCGCTGACCAATGTTACGTCATAACCGTTGCTGACCGCGCGACGTACGGTAGTATCAACACAATACTCCGTTTGACAACCTGTCACGACCAGGTGACCGATGTTTAGCTTACTCAATTCATCCTGCAGGGACGTTTGAAAGAAAGAGTCAGATGCTTTTTTGCGGATGATAATTTCTCCCGTTTCGGGTTTGATCTCGGGATGAATTTGCCACCCAGCTGAACCCGTTTCGAGTGGGCCACCGCTTTCTCCGTCGTGTTGGATATAAATAACGGGAGTATTTGATGCGCGTGCTCTTTTAGTCAGGCTGTTGATTCGATCGAGCACTTCGTTTCCGCGGTATGCCTTGAAACCGTCGATGATGCCGACCTGAACATCAATAATGAGTAATGCGGACCCTTTCATAACTATCTTTCCTTATTATGTTGCGGTTCCTCCCAGAAGCGCTCGCTTAGATACTTGTCGCCTGCATCTGGAAATACAGTGACCAGGACTCCCGACTCGAGCGTTCGTGCAACCTGGAGTGCGCAAGCGAGCGCTGCGCCCGACGATACGCCTACAAGCAATCCCTCGCGCTTGCCCAGACGACGCGTGTATTCGTGAGCCTCTTCAGTATTTATTTCACGGTTTTCGTCGGCAATATTTGGATCGTAAATGCCCGGAACGATTGCCGTCGGCATATGCTTTAGGCCCTCCAATCCGTGAAATGGGGAATCCGGCTGAAACGAGATTGCCTTGATGTTGGGGTTAAGCTCCTTGAGACGGCGAGCCGTGCCCACAAAAGTCCCGCTTGTTCCTAACCCCGCCACGAAATGAGTGATGCGACCAGATGTCTGCTCCCAGATCTCGAGCGCGGTTGAATCGTAGTGCGCTTTCCAATTCGCAGGGTTGTTGTACTGATCGGCATAGAAATAGAGATTGGGGTTTTCGGTGTACAGCCGTCTGGCTTCGCGAATAGCTCCGTCGGAGCCTTCCAACGGGCTTGTCAAAACGAGCTCGGCGCCGTAACTACTCAAAATTCGCTTTCGCTCTTCGCTCGCGTTTTGTGGCAGAGCAAGCTTTACTCTGTATCCGCGAGCCGCGCCGATCCAGGCATAGGCGATCCCGGTGTTGCCGGAGGTTGCATCCAGAATTATTTTGCCTGGGCTTAATTTGCCGGACCGCTCGCCGTCGAGAATCATGCTCAGCGCGGGTCGGTCTTTGACTGAGCCACCCGGATTAAACCATTCAGCTTTCGCGTAAATTTGGACGTCGTTTGATGGCGTAGGAGTGTTTCGAAGACGTAACAGCGGAGTGTTACCTACGAGTTCCCACGCTTCCATCGGCGCGCGAGAGCGTTGAATCAGTCCGTCATTTGTTTGAGCGGTAGTTTTCGCGTCCATTGTTGTATTCAGATTATAGGACATATAGGACATATAGGACATATAGGACACATACGACCTATATTGCTTCAAGTGACTTGTTGCGACGCGCGATGATAAACTCTCAACGCTCGAAATCACCGAAATTTTATTGAGGAATTATGGATTATTCAGAGAATATCCTCGGCCTGATTGGGCGGACGCCGCTGGTCAAACTTAACAAGCTCACAAAAGGCATACCCGCCACAGTACTCGCAAAGATGGAGTCGCTAAATCCGGGCGGGTCTGTGAAAGATCGCATTGGTGTTTCAATGATCGACGCGGCTGAGCGGGATGGGCGTCTCAAGCCCGGCGGCACCGTCGTCGAGGCAACCAGCGGCAACACCGGCATTGGCGTCGCTCTGGTTTGTGCAGTTCGAGGATACAAAGCGGTATTCGTGATGACCGACAAATGTGCGGTGGAAAAAGTTCGCTACCTGAAAGCATTGGGCGCAGATGTTGTGGTAGTACCCGTTGCTGCCAAGCCTGACTCGCCCGATCACTACGTCAACACCGCTCGCCGGATCGCCCATGAAACTCCAAACTCGCTGTTCGTTTTTCAATATGGGAATCCCGCAAACCCCGAAGCACATTACCGAACGACGGGGCCGGAACTTTGGGAACAGACTCAGGGAAACATCACTCACTTTGTTGCCGGTGTAGGTACAGGCGGCACGATAAGCGGAACGGGACGTTATTTGAAGGAGAAGAATCCGAAGATTCGGGTGATCGGCGCTGATCCATACGGCTCGGTTTTCAAGACTTTCAAAGAGACCGGCAAACTCATGCAAGCCACTCCTTACCTGGTCGAAGGTATCGGGCAGGAGATCATTCCCGAAAACGTTCACTTCAAATACATCGATGAGATTATCAATGTTACTGACAGGGATTCATTCCAGATGGCGCGGCGACTTGGGCGGGAAGAAGGGATTTTCTGTGGAGGCTCGACTGGTACGAACGTGGTGGCAGCGTTACAGGTTGCGCGAGATCTCGGCGAGGACGCAGTTGTTGTCTTTGTCGTCGCTGATACCGGCGAACGTTATTTATCAAAGTTCCATTCCGACGAGTGGATGAAAGAGAAGCGGATGTTGGGCGTCGAGAAGATGACCGTAGGGCTCATCAACCAGCTCAAGTCAGACGATGCGACTCCGCATCTGGTATCGGTTGGCCCCGCGCACAGGGTTTCGGACGCGCTGCAAATGATGAAGACTTACAGTATTTCCCAGCTACCCGTGCTTGAGGACGGTAAATCGGTTGGGAGCTTGCGCGAGGGACGAATTATGGCGAAGCTCCTGGACAATCGGGAGCTTATGGAGGCGCCGGTGTCTGAGGTGATGGACCGGGCGTTGCCGGTAGTTAACGAGGACATAAGCGTACGAGCCGCAGTAAAGTATTTGAAGAGCTCACCGGCATTGCTGGTGGAGGAGTATGGTCGGATTGTTGGGATAGTCACGCGTCAGGATGTTGTGGATGTTCAGGGATGAAGTCGCAGTGATACAAAGTTGGTTAGCCCTCAGGTAGCGAAAGTCACACTAACTAAGAATTGAAATTCAGAATAAAGCTCTATCCAAATGCACGTCGAGAATGGCTCTGGGTTTTGCTTCAGCTTGTAGTCTTCGGATCTCTTTTTCTTGCTGCAAGTTTCTATGTTACAAGTATGCCTGGCAGGTCCTACTCAGGGGTTCTCCCAATCCTAACTGATGCCGAGTTGGAACTACGTGGCACCCTGCAAAATCACGTCTCAGCGCTAGCTGGCCGAATCGGCGAGAGAAATCTCAACCACTACGAGGCACTAACGGCTTCCGCCGATTTCATCGAGACCGAACTGCGAAATGCAGGTCTTCAGATACAGCAACAAGAATATATGATCTCCGGAAAGTCGGTGAAGAATATAGAAACAGAGATTCGTGGAACCATACGATCGGATGAGATAGTCGTCGTCGGCGCTCACTATGACTCTGTCAGGGGCAGCCCTGGTGCGAATGATAATGCCAGTGGAGTAGCGGCACTCCTTGAGCTTGCAAAAGAGTTCAAAAATAAAGATGTGAATCGGACCCTACGATTTGTAGCGTTCGTAAATGAAGAGCCGCCCTATTTCCAGACGGAGGAGATGGGAAGTCGGGTGTACGCGCGCCGATCGCGAGCGAGAGCGGAGAATATTGTCGCAATGTTCTCACTGGAAACGATTGGGTATTATTCGGACGCCGAAAACAGCCAGGTTTATCCGTTTCCATTTAGTTTGTTCTATCCGAATGTCGGGAACTTCATTGGTTTTGTTGGTAATATCTCCTCCAGACCGTTGGTGCGAAGAGCAATAAAGACCTTTCGTCAGGACGGGTCGTTTCCGAGTCAGGGGGTGGCTGCCCCCGGTTGGCTAACTGGTATTGGATGGTCTGATCAATGGTCTTTTTGGAAGGAAGATTACCCAGGGATCATGATTACTGATACCGCCGTATTTCGATATCCCTATTATCACCGACGCTCTGATACCGCCGAGAAGATAGATTATGATCGAATGGTTCGCGTGGTATCGGGACTAAGTCGTGTGATCCTCGATTGTACCCAAAAAAATTGACGGCTATCCGAATTCTCAGGGCCTCTATCCGCAGTTCCTTTGTTGAGATTACCTTCGCCAAAATCAGCAGGAGCGATAAATCAGTAATGCGAACAGTAGAGCCAGCACAAGAAAGGCTCCAATCTGTTGGCTTCGAGTAAAACTCAACGGGGCGCTCGTTTGGTTCTCGTTATCTCTTTCTGCGTAAATCTGCGTCATCTGATTAAATCAAGTCGCTTCGTAAAATTTCAGACTGATCCGCAGATGACGCAGATTCCGCGGATGAAATAGCAGAAATCGCAACCCGCCTTTCACGCCTTTGCGGCGTGATGACACACATAGTTAATCAACGTGCGGATTGCAACTCCGGTTGGCCCTTTCGCGGCGTAAGGCTTCCGATCGTTCTCCCATGCTGTGCCGGCAATATCCAGGTGCACCCAGGGCGTATCTTCGGCGAATTCACGGAGGAAGTAAGCTGCAGTGATCGTTCCGGCGTTACGCCCGCCCGAATTCTTAATGTCGGCGATGTCGCTTTTGATCATGTCGCGATATTCATCGTCCATCGGCAGCTCCCAAAAACGTTCCCCTACTTCTTTAGCCGCCGCTCGGACCTGATTCGTGAATGCCTGGTTGTTTCCAAGAATTGCTACGTTCACAGTGCCAAGGGCAATTGAGACGGCGCCAGTCAACGTGGCCAGGTCAATGATCCTTGTCGCACCAAGCTTGCGTGCATAGCTGATCGCATCGGCAAGTATCAACCGGCCTTCGGCATCGGTGTTTATTACCTCAATAGTCTTACCGCTCATCGCACGCAACACATCGCCAGGTTTGTACGCTCGGCCTGAAGGCATATTCTCGGTTGTTGGCATCAACCCAATAACATTCACTTTAGGCTTGAGTTGAGCGATAGCTCGCATTGCCGCAAGCGTCGCGGCTGCGCCCGACATGTCGTACTTCATTTTTTCCATGCCTTCAGCGGGTTTTATCGAAATTCCTCCCGAGTCGAAGGTAATACCCTTTCCAACGATCGCAATAACGTCTTGATCGGCCTCATTGCCGGTGTAACGCAGCACAACCAGCTTCGCAGGTTCATCTGATCCACGGGCAACGCCGAGCAGTGCGCCCATTCCAAGGTCTTTCATCCGGGCTTCGTCCAGAGTGTCGATATCGAGTCCAAATTTGCTGGCAGTCTCCTTCGCTCGTTCCGCAAGCTCCGAAGGGGTCAGCGTCGAACTGGGCTCGTTAGACAGTTCACGCGCAAGATTAACCGCTTCTCCAATTATTCTTCCTCTTTCGACGCCATTCGCGAGCTCATTCTCTGATCCAGCCGCTGCAGACACCAAAACAAGCTCGTCGATTCGACGTTCTTCCTTGTTCTCGGTCTTGTACATATCAGGTTCGAAGAGACCAACCAGGACTCCCTCTACTGCGGCCTGAGCGCTTTTTCCGAGATCGAGCTGAGAACGTCGCAACGCGGCCATGGATCGTGCACCTTTGCCGCGAAGAAAGCGTGCTGCCGAGGCGGTAACTTTTCGAATCGTATCAAGCGAGAATTCCTCCCGTTTTCCAGCGCCTACCAGGAGCAGTCTCGCGGCCCGGAGATTACCCGGGCGGTGTATGTAAACCATGTCACCTTGTTTGCCTCGCATTTCATCGCTACCGAGCATTTCGCTGACAATCCCGCCGGTCCGTTCATCTAATTCCCGAAGAGCGCCTTCATTTGCTTTTTCGCCCTCGTAGATGGTGACCACCAACGCGTCAGCCTCGACATCGTAAAATTTTCCGAACTCAGCTCTTACTTCCATTCTCTCGATTGGATTTAGATTTTGGATTCTTGCGCTGGCGCTCTCTACGCCACTAACTCATCCAAGATCTTCACCTGCTCCTTTCTTTCATCATTTTGCGAGCTTCGCGGTCCGCTTCTCGGCGACGCTCCGTCTCGCGCTTATCATAGAACTTTTTGCCCCTGGCCACAGCCAGCTCGACCTTAATGCGGCCCTTTTTCAAATACATCTTCGTTGGCACGAGGGTAAGACCCTTTTCTTGGACTTTACCCGCCAATTTGTCAATTTCCGATCTGTGCAGGAGCAGCTTTCGGGCACGCGTTGGCTCATGATTTTCTCTGTTGCCGTGGCTGTATGGACTGATATGCACGTTCATCAGCCAGGCTTCCTGCAGGCGTATTTGAGCAAACCCGTCCTTCAGGTTGCAACGCCCTTCACGTGCCGATTTAACTTCCGTGCCGGTCAGTGCAACGCCACATTCGTGAGTCTCGAGTATATGGAAATTGTGGTAGGCCTCTCGATTGGTTGCCACCACTTTGTCTGTACTCATAAGAAGGACGAGAGTGAGACAAAGAACTATGAAAGCTGCTCTCGAATCGGAAAAGACTATATAACGAGGGCCCGACGGCGCGCAACGCCAGGAACTTGAGCTTTCTTGTCGATTGTTTGCGTGCTCTGTGGCTTCGCGGCTTTGCGAGAACCAGCCCTCAAGGAAGCGCTTCGCAAAGTGCGCTAAATCTCTCAGTGATCGAACTAATAGAGTGCGGCGAGCATGCGGACGTGCGTTGACAAAACGTATCCCACAGAATAGAAAGAACGCGTTCAGCGCTGCACAATCCTGGCTGCCGGAGCAAATGAAATGATTCGATTACTTAAAGGATTCAAGCACGGCATGTGTGCGATTGCCGTCAGTCTTTTGCTGTGCGGATCTTTATCTGCTCAGGAAAAAAAGGTAAAGCTGGAAGACGTAATTGCTCAACATCTGGATTCTATTGGGAATGCACAGGCGCGCGCCGCCGCGAAGAACCGAGTAGTTAGCGGCTCGGTAAAGCTGATCAGTCGTGTGGGAACCGCCAGCAATATCGACGGGCAAGCTGCCGTGGCGTCCTCCGGCCAAAAGATAAGATATAGCATGCGGTTTGCGTCGCCTCAGTACACGGGCGAACAGCTTGGATATGACGGCACGAAAGTACTGACAGGTCACCTTCCCAGCGGCCGGAGATCACCGCTAAGCCTTTATCTCGAGCAACAGAATCTGCCGCTAAAGGACGGGTTGCTCGGCGGCACTTTATCGACCGCCTGGGCACTGCTAAGAATCGACCAGCTGAAACCAAAGCTGGACTATAAAGGTTTGAAGAAGATCGACAACCGCCAGGTGCACGAGGTTACTTATCGGCCAGACAAAGGATCAACTGATCTCAAGATATCCCTATTCTTCGACGCGGCGACTTTCCAGCACGTGCGCACAGATTACGAATTCAAGGTTCCCGCGCGACTAGGTTCGGGGCCAAATGATTCAACAAGATTACAGGAAGACTACTATAAGCTGGTTGAAGACTTTGATGACTTTCAGGCAGTCGATGCGTTGATGATTCCGCGCAAGTACAGGTTACAGCTTCAAGTTCAAACCTCGAGCGGATCGAATCTCTTTGATTGGAATATCGCGATCGATCAAGTCTTGCACAACCAGGCTCTTGATGAACAAATCTTCAGCAAGTAGCCAGCTGTTGGCGCAATCCGCAACACAGATTCTGAACACCGAGGTTCACAACGATTGTCTTTGCGTGCCATCGTGTCTTAGAGTCTTTCTGTCGATAAGTTTCCCGAGTCAATGCCCATAATGAACGACGGCAGATAGTCCAGACAGATTCTTTTCGAAGGGATCGGCGACGAAGGTCAGCGACTTCTGGGCGACGCAAAAGTCGTAATAATCGGTTGTGGGGCGCTTGGGGGGATTCAAGCTGAGACGCTCGCGCGTGCTGGTGTGGGCCATCTCGTTCTGGTTGATCGAGATTTCGTTGAAGAATCAAACCTGCAACGCCAGATAATGTTCGATGAAACCGACGCGCTCGCTCGCCTTCCCAAAGCCGTCGCAGCAGCCGCGCGAATTGCTCGCGTCAATTCTGACATTACCGTCGAGCCGATAGTCACGGATGTAAACTTCGAAAACATCGAAGAAATAATCTCCGGCGCCAGCGCGGTACTTGATGGCACCGACAACTTCGAAACGCGTTTTCTGATAAACGACGCCTGCGTCAAATCGAAGATCAGCTGGGTGTATGGAGCAGCAGTAGGTTCGTATGGGTTGACGATGACGGTTCGGCCGGGCGAATCACCGTGTATGCGTTGCGTGCTTGATGCTATGCCGGAACCCGGCTCCGGGCCTACTTGCGATACCGCCGGGGTAATAATGCCGATCGTGACAACAATCGCATCAATACAAGCGGCGGAGGCGCTCAAACTGTTGACCGGACGCACTGAAAAGCTCCATCAATCGCTGATCCAATTTGATTTGTGGGAGTTTAAATTTAGTAAGGTCGACCTCGCTCAGTCTTCCCCGAGAGAGGACTGCCCGGCGTGCGGCGAGGGCAATTTCGAGTTCCTGCGCGGCTTTGGTCGTCAAGTGGCCACAACACTATGTGGCCGAAATTCCGTACAGATCGCACTGAGGAGGCGCGGAGAAATAGACTTTGGAGCGCTTGCAGAGCGGTTGCGGCCGGCGGGAGAAGTGACTTTCAATGATTTCTTACTTCGGTTTAAGATAGACGATTACGATATAACAGTTTTTCGCGACGCAAGGAGTATCATCCGGGGAACGACAGATCCAGCGGTTGCGAGGGGACTTTATGCGAAGTACATAGGCGCCTGACTGCACTATTTCACAAGGCAGTCATCATTATTGCGCCTGGCAGAACCGTCCGATTCAGTGTCTTGTGCGAATCAATTCTTAGTGGGGACCATTAAACAAATCGACTGGTAATTATGCAGGCAGGGATCGCTAGTTTAATTGCAGCCGCGGGAGAGGTCTTCGAGCGCGATTTCATGGGCGCCGGCGAGGTGATCGTGGAGCGCGTCGGTCAGAGCCACGTCCGACACGTATTCACCGTGAATGGCCGCGCAATCGCGCGTCTTCGATGGCATGGCTTGCGTCGGGCGGTATACGAAGTTGACGGTAAGAAGTGGGACATAAAAGTTGGTGTGCTCGGAAAACGT
>Ga0126382_10001052_pt1 | contig 11169 bp, 8 predicted proteins | sample PanSoiMetPlot_30_FD_92548 | JGI IMG/M metagenome (GOLD analysis project Ga0126382, IMG submission 92548) | Tropical forest soil microbial communities from Panama - MetaG Plot_30 | ecosystem: Environmental > Terrestrial > Soil > Tropical forest > Bulk soil | place: Panama | collected 2016-02-17 | reverse complement strand
TGCAATGCCAGCTACCTTCAGTGCTTCCTGAAGAGCAGTCCGGGATGCACTGCGCACGGCATAGACATGGTAGGCGTGCTCTAGGTCCTTGGGTTTGCATGGCAGGCCCACGCCCGAGCCTGAAAGCTGCTCATCATAAACCGTAGCAATGGTGCGGCGCCTCGAAATCCATTCCGACAGGTGTCGAAGCTTGATCTCAAGGATGGCGCCCTGCATCTCCTCCATCCGGTAATTGAAGCCGCGCCGGATGTGGTTGTATTTCTGCGACTGCCCCCAATCCCGAAGCAACTGTACCGTCTCAGCGAGATCTCGCCGGTTGGTTGTTATGGCGCCACCTTCTCCGCAGGCGCCGAGATTTTTGCCGGGATAGAAGCTGAAGCAGCCGATATCTCCAAAAGATCCTGCGCTCTGACCGTCGCGCTCCGCGCCGTGTGCCTGGGCCGCGTCCTCGATAACCGCAATCCCATGCTTGCGGGCAACCGTCAGAATGGCCTGCATGGCTCCAATGCGACCGTGCAGATGCACTGGGATCACCGCCTTGGTACGCGGCGTGATCGCCCGCTCGATGAGCGCGGGGTCCATGGTCCAAGTCTCGGGGTCGATGTCGACCAGCACCGGCTTGGCATCGGCATAGAGAATAGCTGCGATGGTCGCTACGAATGTAGCGGGGACGGTGATGACTTCGTCTCCGGGCTCGACGCCCACAGCAAGCAGCGCCAGATGCAGAGCCGAAGTGCCGGAATTTAGGGCAACAGCGTAATCTACTCCGCAAAATTTTGCGAAATTTTGCTCGAAAGCCGCGACACGGCGACCCTGCACGTATGCCCCGCTCCTCAGCACCTCGAGAGCCGCCATTTCCAACTCGAGGCCGATTCCCTTGTACTGCTGCTGCAGATCAAAAAAAGGGATCATGAGGCCCTCCGCAAAGGGTTGATCTCGATCGGCGTGCCCCGCTGCTTGAACGATCGAACGGCGCATTCAAGGATCTCGACAACCCGCAAACCACTGACCCCAGAAGTGATCGGTACAGAGTTCGACAGTATCGTCGCGACGAAATGCTCGATCGCGGTCAAAAGCGCTTCCTTCACCGAAAGTTGCGGTGCCCACATGTCGCCAATGCGATACGACACGCGGAGCTTATGCTTCTGCTCTGCGCCACTGTCGAGACTGACGCCCCGGTCGTAGATCTTCACTTTTTCGCTGGGCTCCAGATCGTCATAGACGATCATGCGCTTACTACCCGCAATCAGGGTCTGGCGTATTTTTACCGGAGCCAGCCAGTTCACATTGAGATGAGCATTTATGCCGCCGGGAAAGAATAGCGAAATATGAGCCATGTTCTCCTGACTGCCCCTGATATGCCCTGCGCTGCTGGCGGAAACGGCAAGCGGCTTTGCCTCGAACAGGTAGTCGAGGATGGCGAGATCGTGCACCGCGAGGTCCCAGATCACATTAACGTCGCGCTGGAACAAGCCAAGATTGATCCGGGTTGAGTCGTAATAATAAATATCGCCGATCGTCCCGTTAGCAATCAGCTCACGAATTTTCCGAACAGCGGGCGTATAGACGAAGGTGTGATCCACCATCAAAACGAGGTTACGTTTAGCCGCTTCCTCGATCAGGATCGCGGCTTCCGCAGACGTCGCGGCCAGCGGCTTTTCCAGTAGCACATGCTTGCCCGCTTTCAGAGCAGCAAGCGCAATTTCGAAGTGAAGATCAACAGGCGTGGCTACGATGACCGCGTCGATTTTCGGATTGCTCAGGGCATCATGCCAATCTTCATAGAGCAGCGCCGACGGGTGGCGCTTCGACGCCTTGGCAAGACAGGCGGGCGAACGATCTGAAATACAGGCGAGGTCGCACTTTGCAGCCTCGGTCACGCAGCGTGCGAGATTTGGACCCCAGTATCCATAACCAATGACTGAGATCGAGATCATCGCGCGTTGAGCCTGGTGTTCGATTCGGTGAAGTCCCGGTTTCTTCTCGCGGCAACCGTGGATGTGTTTGCGCGAGCGCGCCGATCGGTTTCCGATCGTTCACGGCAATCGCCGATGACACGCGCCGGCACGCCCACTACGATCGCATGGTCGGGAACATTTTTGGTCACGACCGCTCCGGCTCCAATCATCGCGCCGTGGCCAATGACAATGCCACCCATGATCGTTGCGTTAGACCCGATACTGGCTCCGCGTCGCACCAGGGTGGGAGCAATAGTCCAGTCGTCCTCGGTCTTAAGTTCTCCGTCGCTGGTTGCTGCCCGGGGCATGATATCATTCGTAAACATCACACCGTGGCCAACGAACACCTCATCTTCGATGGTTACGCCTTCGCATATGAAGGAATGCGAGGAAACCTTACAGCGCTTTCCGATCGAGCTGTTCTTTTGAATTTCTACGAAGGGGCCGATTTTCGTGTCTGCACCAATCGAGCAGCCGTAGATGTTGACAAGCCGAGGGTGTGTTACGACAACGCCTTTCCCTAGATGGACATTCGTAATGGGCATGTCGCCTCCTCGGCGGTGCTTACCTCGGCTTGCGGCGCCAGAACGAATTTCGTGGCGCACTCCATGCTTCGCCACTACGCCAGTGATGCAGCTCGTCGTCTTCGGGTAAGGAAGACGCTGTTTGGCCTGGCTCAAGTGGCGCGCTTGGTCGATCAATTGTTTGGCGGATGCGAGACTGTCGGTCAACGAACCGTCTGTAGTACCTCGTTGGGTCAATCAGAACTCCCAGCTCAAGGCTGCTGCAACACAAAGCAACGGGCGCACCATCGGGCTCCACGTTGTGTGCTCGCGATCGGCACGTGCCGTCATTGGCAGCGACACTGTTTGTCGCGCGAAGCTAGGAACCGCCGAATGCAGACGTGAATTGCTGCCTTTACCCGCCCACCAACTCCTTTAACCATTAGCGCTTTGGAATGTTCTTTGCCGATAAGTTCCGCAATTTTCCGATGTAAAAGGCCTTGATCTCCACAATCAGATCTACTCCCCTTCCCAGCTTGAACGTTTCGGCACGTTTCGGCGGCGTGCTCGGGAAATTGATCTATCAGGCGGCCGTGAGCGGGCTTAGATCAACCCGCAGTTCCTAGGTGGCTTAAGCAAGGATAAGCGCATGCTGTAGGGCTTAAGCTCAGCTGCTGAGCGCATCCTGTATGCTCTCTTCGTCAGGGTTGCCCGGTTAGCTACCACCTTCGGCTAAAACAACGAGCAGCATCGGCAGAGTGCGAGGCGCGCGGCTTGCCATCCCCTTCACGGATTGCACGATCGGTGTGGCCAGCGCGGCGCCTGAGAGGTTGCGGGGTAAATTCGTGGTCGCAAGGAGTACTTCCTTAGCAGGATGCGACACGAGCGTGACCTGGCCGGAACGCCATCGGGATATACCCCGGATGCCCGCTAGCGACGTTGAAATTATTCGGCATCTTGTCATCTGCGAGCATGGACCAAACTTTCATACCTCGCGTTAAGAGCAGCGAAACCGTGCTGGGAGACGACAATGCGGAAGCAAGGTCGGGTGACAAGTCGCGAGGTGGATGAACGTCTTCGGACTCGCCACACCCCTCAACAGTGCAGTTTGTGACATCCTGAAAGGCATTCCGACTGGGAGGGTGCGTCTTCATCACATGTTCAGCCGAGGCGCCCATGAGAGCCCTAAACTGAGCGCTCGCAGCAGCGGACGCCCTAACGCAAACACTCATCAAAGCCGGAGGCATGTTGCGGCAGTCGATGCAAACACGGAGGGGGTGTTGAGAATGAGCACCCAAGCCCTTGCCGAGGTCGGTAACGACAAACTCGCGCCAATCGGATACGGCGAGCCTGGAAGCGTTGAGGACCAACACCGGCGTCGATCCAAAGGATTACTGGTTCAGACCGGTAAGGCCCTGTTCTGGGAAGGCGATGCTCAAGCACATAAAATCGAGATCCTGGAAGGCGTCGTCCGAGCCGTCCGACTGCTTGAAAACGGCAATCGGCAGATCCTTGCATTCTTCTGGCCCGGAGATGTCGTCATGCCCACGCAATCCGGTTGCCAGCAATTTACCGTCGAGGCGGTGACTAATTGCCGGGTACATCTCTCCACGGTTTCCAGTACCTGCCACAGCAGTGAACCGTGCGGAGTGCGTCAGGTCCTTGCTGAGACACTGTCGCTGGTAACGAACATGAGCCAGAAAACGAGCGCGGCTCGCATTGCGGGGTTCCTGTTACGCATTCGCAAGCATTTGCCTGAAGATGCTAATCGGCCCTGCGCGCTGCGCCTTCTGATTTCTCGCGCCGATATTGCAGATCACCTCGGCACGTCGCTTGAGACGGTTTGCCGAACGCTTGCGGAATTCAAGCTGAGGAAGTTTATCGATCTGCCGAACCGCAAGACCATCCGCTTCATCAATTTGCCTGGCCTTCGGCAGGTTGCCGGAGACTGATGGTGGACTGATGGTGGACAGATAGAATTTAGAACGCGAGCAGGAGGGGCGATGGCCGTCGCACACAAGTCGTCCTTTACGTACTTCACCACTTCTTCCCGTGGTGAGCAGCTTGCAGTTCCTATGTCGCTGAATTTCGTGTCGCCGCTAGTCGCCCTTTTTGATGTTGGTTGGATCGTGGCGCTCGGCCTCATCACGGGCAGGGCATACGACCTGCTGGCGCTTGACGGCCCAGCAAGTGCGAGGAGCTATCTGGGGCCCGCTATCTCGGCGGCCATGCTGTATTTTGCCTTTGCTTATTTGGGCAATTTATATCGCGCACCGCACCTCCTCCGACGGAGGTGGCAGGTAGGGCGATCGATCCTAATCTGGGCGGCGGTGTTCTTGTTTCTCTCGGCCATCGCCTTCCTGCTCAAGAGCGGGGCGGCGTTTTCGCGCGGCAGGATGCTCATTTTCTTTGCAAGCGGCATCCTGATGACGGGCCTTGTTAGGCTCATGGTCGCGAAGATCTGTGCTTATGTCATCTCGTCAGGGGCTCTCCGCCCCAACCAAGTTATACTGGTCGCATCGCCGGAGGAGCTCGCCAACAACGAAGCATTGCCGGCGCTGGGACAACACGGCTACGCCGTCGCCGCCATATTTCGTTTGCCCTTCGATCAGGACAATCTTAGGCGCGAAGATCTCCTGAAGGAGCTCATGCGAGAGGTTGTTCGGAATGCACGGGAGAAGAGGATCGACGAAGTCCTAGTGGTGCTTCCATGGAATAGACCCGATGTCATTGGCCAGATTGAAAACGGGCTAAGGATGCTGCCCCTGCCAGTCAAGCTGCTCCCCGACACAGTCGCGGCCCGAGTTCTCAGACGACCGTTGTTCGAGTTGGGACCGACGCAGGCTGTCGAGCTTCAGCGGGCTCCGCTTAATATCACCCAGCGATACTCGAAGCGGATCATAGACCTTTTACTAGCTGCCTTCGGACTGTTTGCGCTGACGCCTTTCATGGCAGTGATCGCAGCGGCCATACGTCTTGAAAGTCGCGGACCAGCGATGTTTCTACAGACACGCGTCGGCTTCAACGGTCGCTCCTTCCGGATTTATAAGTTCAGGACAATGCGCGCCTGCGAGGACGGCCCGATCATTCTACAGGCAACAAGGGAAGACAACCGTGTTACGCAGCTGGGTCGTCTTTTGCGCAAGCTCAGCATTGACGAAATACCGCAGCTTTTCAACGTTCTTCGCGGGGATATGTCTCTGGTCGGCCCGCGCCCGCACGCGCTCGCGCATGACAACGAGTACGATCAGCTCATTGCGACATATGCCATCCGGCATAAGATGCGCCCCGGGATCACCGGTTGGGCTCAGGTGAATGGCTATCGCGGGGAGACGCGCGAGCTTGGTCTAATGAAACAGCGCGTGGAGAGCGATTTATGGTACATCGAGTATTGGTCGTTGTGGCTCGATGTCCGCATTCTGCTGCTGACCATTGTGCGGGCTTTCAAGTCAGAGAACGCCTACTGACCCTCAGGCGTGCCGGATTTGCGCGTCTCGCCGGTCCGTCTCGCTCGCCCGGCGATGCTGGACTGTTCCACTCTGCTTTTTGCTCACATGATGGGGCTGACAAATCCGTGCCTCGTCGAGGGCGGTGCGCATTTTTCACGGCGTCGCCACACGCAAAACGCTTCGACAACGGCCGCGCGCGGCATCGATCTTGCATCAATTGGAGGAGGCGGACGGTCTCCGCGTGGCCCGTCCGATAAACCTGCAGTTGGATAAACGCGTCCTGCGCTCGCTCACTCGTCAGCAGCTTGTGAGCTCATGTGGTGTGGGGTACCTGGTAGGACTAGTCGCATTCGCCAAATGCGCGGTTGGAGCGCTTGTTTTGCGGCCGTAAATTGGCGCGCATGCGATTTCTCGCAGTAGGTATTGCCCCCAACAGGACGCAGTAACCCGCAGTAACCCGCGCGATAGCTTAAGGGCACGCTGGCGGTCAGGGTCTATCCAAGTACCCTAACGTGACGGCAAAAGATCCCGACACGATGGCGGATGACGAAGCAACAACAATGAAGAGACAAAAGCGATTGGGAAGCGGAAGCTTGATTAGGAAAATCGCAAAGCATGTGGGCCTGCGGCGTCACCATCTCGCATCGGCACGTATGTGGGTCGAGAGAAATGTGCTCGCAAGCAATCCCTTTGCCCGGACACGGCAGAGAGCTCGCATTCTCTGCTATCACTCGATCGGTCAAACAGTGTCCGGAGTCAACGATGTCAGGCCAGCGCAATTCCGCAGGCACATTGAACTCGCACTGCAATCAGGCTTTCAGTTCGTTCCAGCTTCTAAGATTGCGCGCAGTGGTGGCTCTCCAGAACATCTCGCCATTACTTTCGATGATGGATGGGCCAGCGTCTTGACTCAAGCTGCACCTGTACTTCGCGACTACAGCGTCCCCTGGTCGCTCTTCATTGTATCGACTTGGAGCGACCACGCGCTGCCTTGGACCAAGGATCTTATCTTGCCGTGGCGTGATATCCACTCTCTCATGCAGGCCGGCGCCGAAATCGGCAGCCATTCTGCGACCCATCCGGATTTTGGTAGTATCGGGCGTTTGCAAATTATCGATGAGCTTTACGGCTCGCGCGACACCATCGAGAAGCACTTGGGCGTCGCTCCCAAGGCATTTGCTATTCCTCTCGGGGGGTCGGGGAACTGGACACCCGTGGCGGCGAAGATTGCGCAAGAAGCGGGTTACGAGTTGGTTTATGCACAGGCAGAGGAGGCGCGCCCAAACGGCTCAATACCGCGCACATTTGTCAGCTGCTTCGATAGTGACCGCATCTTCACGGCATTATTGGCCGGTGCCTATGACTGCTGGGAGGAATGGGTGTGAAAATCAACGTCGGTCATTGTTGCTGCTTGCCATTGTCCTGTGAGGCTCCGCGAAGCACTCGTGAGCTATGCCCACTAGAGCGGCCATGAGCATGCAGCTATCCCAAATTGGCGAGCCCGCGCGAAAGAGCTGGCGACATTGGCTGGGTGGTCTACTGCTGATACCCAAAACGGCTGCCTCCGGCCCGCACATAGATCCCATCGAGCAAAGGGCACCTGAGCCAAGGCTTTGGCCGAGGGACGTTCAGGTTGCCTGGCTTAGTCGCGAGATGGAGTTGTTTCGTGACTGCCTACGCTTGGGAGACATGAGCGAGCGAGATTCGGTTCTGGACGATCTCTCAAAGTACTATGCCCTGCCGAGAGAGGAGTGCAGACAAAGATGCCTAGACTGGGAGGATTGGAGCCTTGAAGAATGGCGTGCCAGGGACCGGACCAGCGGGGCAGAATTAATGGATTTTTACGACCAAGCCCATTCTTGGAATTTTGACTTGATTTGGTATGCCTACTTGCAGTCATGCGGTTTCGAAACTCCAGCATCGGTGCTCGCCGCTCTGGTTGCTCAACGATATTCCGCCGGACCAGATCATCTGGATTTCGGATCGGGCGTGGGCGCCACCAGTCAACTTTTTGCTCGACTGGGGTTTTCAACAACCCTAGCGGATATCTCTAAACCCATGCTTGAGTTTGCCAGTTGGCGACTACAACGTCACGGTGACAATGCCAAATTCCTCGATTTGAAAACAACAACGCTACCACCAAAGGCGTACGACATAATCACCGCCATCGACACCCTGGTCCATGTCCCAGATTTCGACGCAACCATTAAAATTATTCATCGGGCCCTCAAACCTGGGGGCTGGCTGCTTACGGACTTTCGTTTTGACGTTCGTGAAAAGAACTGTGAGAAGGTAGCCTTCCATCTCTATGACGACGATATTGACCTGCAGCACCGTCTGCGCCGTATAGGGTTCGTCCATAAGGACAGTTTGGGTCGCAGAATAAGCTGCTATCAGCGCATTGAACCCACCGGCGCTTTATACACGGCTTCGATCGCCTGTGATCCGATCTACCGACGCTTACGCAAGGTACTGGCGCTCGCTCGCCGGGTCCGCATCTTGCGCGCGATCTGGCTGTTCATGCGGCGACTGCGGCCGCCCGCAACTCTAGCCCGGCGTGAAGCTGGCTGAACTACCGTCCGGCATCGGGCGTGCTTCTGCCGCAACGGGAGAGCTTGCGCTTGCCGCTTTGACTACGCGGCCTATCGTGGCCGTGCTCGGCTAGGGTGCTTGCCGTTTGCAGATTCGCGGCGACGCGGCCCTTCGCTCCTGCGCAGCAAAACCGACCTTCCGATCTAACTTCAGCGCTATCGCTTGAGAACGTCTTGGGACGACACCACGTCCCGCACCCTTTCAATGCCAAAGACCAGGGTCATGCCGGAATTGACATTGCTCAAATTCGTGCGGCCCTTGGTGGATATGCTGCCTTTGTCCGAGTGGAAATGGGGCGCGCAATGTCTCAATCGAAAGGTGTGAGGCGACAAGGTAGAGGCGCGACCGATTCTAATCTAGTTGAGAGGCCGCCGAACTGGCCCACGTTTGTTGTTTTACTGGCTCTCAGTTGCTCTCTGGCTTGGGTCTTCTTCTGGTTGTCGGCGATTATGAGTGTCGTCTGGAACGTCTTCGTCTAGGTTGCAAATTCGCGCTTGCGGCCAGTACAGCGCAGCGGAGCGCACAGCTTGGCCACGTCCGTTGTTGAGGTTGGTCGGGTTGCGAACCCATCAACGCAAGGACGAGCCGATGAGAGATGGGTTTTCCCATGCCACCGGGGAGGCCGGCCAACAATCTCGGCCGGCGGGCCGCTCATCGACGCGCAAAGCGGTTCCGCTGCACGACAAGGTTGCGCGGCTCGGAAATACGACCCCAGTGCAGGCCTGAAGTGAGCCATCTTTTCTCGCGGCCAAATAGGGGGCCCGCGAGCCTCGTGGTGGTGCCACTACCTCTTTTGGGGCTGGTTTGCGGGAGTACCCCTCCAGAGAGACCACAAGTGCCGGTATCGCTGTGCGCCCAACGGATGAAGGCCGCACTGAGTAATGCGGCAGCGGGCCGCATGCTAGCACGGGTCGCGGGAGCCGGCGGTATCGACGGCGGCAAGCGTAGACTGAATTGGATCAGTCTCTACTGAGCCACCGAATCGAACAGGTGCGGAGGTGGAGACTGTTGGCGCCGCTCCGGCGAGATCGCAAGACACATTACGTGCAACAGAACTGCGCGCGAACTGCCAAATCCACGTTTGGACGCGCGAGCTGAGGCGGCGGCAGGGCGATAGCTATCGCCAGTGCTACACGGGCGGAAATCGGAAATTGCACCCGAGGCAGGAGCTGTTCCTTCACCTCAGCAGCAGCTGACCCAAATCGGCCGATCATCCGATCGCCGCCCGTCTGTAGACGGGTACAGCGAGTGTGATGCGGCTCTCACGTTTGGTCGCCAACCTTTCCGTCTTGCAATGTTCGACCGCCGTACACCGCTCCAGTGTCGTTTATCTAATGCCCACTTCTTGAGGCCATGTCGCATCGGCACTCGACATTCACGCACTTCGAATTAAGCGCAATTCATCTGATTGAAGATCTACCCCTAAACCGCTCAAGCCATTTCAAACACGAGCCGCACAGCACGAGCTGAGCTGCGGAGGGGGCGCGAAGGCTATCAGTCGCCATAATGCGCCTCACTTTCCTCCGAACAAGGCCGTTTACAGCGAGAAACCGGCCATCGCCGTATTTCAAAAATCTCTTTGTTGACAAACTTCTATCACGATTGGATGTCATCCCATATCGCATCGGGGATCTGCGGGGGAAATGTCGGTACTCCAATCATAGATGTCGACGCGTGAGCCCAGCATACGCGAGCACATGCTTAGTCAACGCAAGACGGTGTGTGTCGCAGGGCATGGTCAAGGCCGCACGCACGGCAACACTTGATTGGAATGATTGGAATACCGTCCGCAACTACAGCAAGAGGTATAAATGCTCACGTTCGATAGCGCCATTACGCAAAACACTGTTGGAAACAGCGAAGGTCGGCCAGAAGGCGTGCCGACGAGTTACGATTGGTACAATGGCGCGAAGCAAGACACGCCAGCACCGCCGTCGAATTTCACCGCGGTCACGGGCTGGGGACAAGTCTACCAGCAAGCAGGACAGCCCGCTACCAACCCAAATGCGCAAGTGCAATTGGCTAATGCGGAGACCTACGTCCATCTTAAATCGACCGGCGCGTGGGTTCTGGTTCAAAACCAGGACACCAACCAGATTGAGGGCGATCATTTCGTCGCCGACTTCTCCGGCAATCAATCCATATCAATGCCGATTACCACGAATGCCGACGGCAGCGCGTCCTTTGATGCGCCTCCGAGCGGCCACAACGACCATTTTTGGCCGAGCGCGCGTGGAACGTATGCTGCCGGCGGCGATGTCGATGCGGTCTATGTACAGATGGACATGAGGGTCATGGATCCAAATGCCCACCTCATCGCCAACATCGGTGCCGATTGGTGGCGCGACGCCAGTGCTCCCTTTGTGGATGGGTTCGGCAATAATCCCGGGGCGGGCATGAGTAACTGGGTCGATCTCACGACCGAGTGGCGAACGCTCGCGTTCTACTCCTCGAGCTCCGTGTTCCACGCAGATCCGCCTCCCGTACTCCAGTCCACCGGTACAGCACCCCCCCCGGCGGACAACTCGGGGGCCGGCGGCACCGTTGGGGATGGCGCTGGCGACCCTCCCCCCACCGCAGGTGGCGGGGGCTCCAGTGCCAATGCCGGCGGCTCGGACTCCAATACCGGAAGTACCGGTAACGGGTCTGGGACCCCACCAGCTGACG